>Ga0074046_10001330_pt1 | contig 22530 bp, 19 predicted proteins | sample BogForMeECP23OM3_FD_94441 | JGI IMG/M metagenome (GOLD analysis project Ga0074046, IMG submission 94441) | Bog forest soil microbial communities from Calvert Island, British Columbia, Canada - Bog Forest MetaG ECP23OM3 | ecosystem: Environmental > Terrestrial > Soil > Wetlands ...
GCCTTCGCAGCGTGTATGGAAGGCCGCGGTTACACGATGAAATGAGGGTGTGCCTCGACGCCCATGAGGGTGTGCGGTACGTCTCGAGGAGGAATCGCAATGGCACGATGGAACGTCACCGTATGTGCGGTCACGGCTGGGCTTTGGCTCTTCGCGCCGCTGGCGCGCGCTGAAGACGCAGCGCCCCCGGCCGACGCCGGAAACCTGAACTCCTACATTGAGGTCCTGCGATCAGACATACGAACGCAAAAGACCGCGATCATCACCCAGGCGATGCACTTCTCGGACGAACAGGCGAAGGTATTCTGGCCGATCCAGCGGGACTACGAGAACCAACTGTCCAAGATTACCGATCAGCGGATCGAGGTGATCAAGGAATACGCCCGAGATTACGATACGATGGACGACGCCAAGGCGAACCGCCTGGCCGAACGCTACCTCGCGCTCGACGCAGACCGGCTCGCTCTCAAAGAGCGCTACTACAAGAAGTTCAAGAAGGCTCTCGGCGCCAAGACCGCCGCGCGCTTTATACAGCTTGAGAACAGGATGAATCTCCTGGGGGATCTACAGCTGGCTTCGAATCTGCCCCTCATGAAATAGGACTGCTTGTCTCCGGGTTGGACACCGACGGGTTCGGCGGGAGCCCGCTTGGCCCGGGCGAGCCGCTTCACTCCGAAGATATGTATATTGTCTAGTGGCACCAGACAACTGACAGAGATACGGTATCGGGTATGAAAAGGCGGGCGCGAGGCCATGCGGCAGCGGGGCGGCCGACCCCGCCCGCGGCCTCTGGCGATCGCGTCATGCTCCGCATGCGGGACCTGATCCGCGAAAGCGGCCTTCCGCGCGAGACGATTCATTTCTACCTCACCCAAGGCCTCCTGCCCCCGCCCCACAAGACCGGTCGAAATACTGCGCTCTATGACCAGCAACACGTGGAGCGGCTTCGCGGGATTCGAGAGCTTCGCGAACAGCAGTTTCTCCCCCTGAAAGCCATCAAGGCCATCCTCGATGGCAATCCCCGGCCGGGCTTCACGCGCGAGCAGGAGGTGGTTTTGCGCAGCGTTCGCCTCGGCCTGGGGGGTTGGGCGCGCCCCGAAGCGGTCCGTCGGATTTCGATCCAGGAGGCGGCGGGAAATCGCGTCTCTCGCCAAGAGATCGAATCGTTGCGCTCCGCAGGCCTGATCGACATTCACGGATCCGGCCGCACGGCAACGGTATCCGAAGAGGATGGTCTCGTGATTGAGACCTGGGCGCACCTGCGCGACATCGGCTTCGGGCCCGAGCGCGGATTCAAGCCTTCGGATCTGGCCCCCTTGAGCCAAGCGATGGAGACCGCCGTGCGGGAAATGGTGCCGAAAGTTGCCGCCGGCTTTTCCGGGGCTTCTCCAGCCGAAGCGGCCCTGGCCGTGGAGCGGTCTCTCTCCATTCTGAACCCGCTCCTCGCGGCCCTGCTGCGCAAGCACACCCGCGAAGTGTTGGCTGGGCTTTAGACCGGGCTTGTCGGCCGGGCTTGCGCTCGGCAGCGCCAGACGAAGTCCTGAGATTGCCCATGCTCCGAGGTCGGCCGCCGCGCCCACGAAGTCCGAGGCACGGAAGCGCCCGCTTCGGGTCCGAGGAGTGCGCCCCCGAGCCCGTTTTCAACAGCCCTCCCGAAGGAGGTCTTCGGCGGTGAGTTCTGCGGCATTTCGGCCTCCCGCAAACCCGATGAGACCCGCCTGTGCGTAGTGGGTCTGGATGCGCGGAGAGAAGAGCCCGATGTATTCCAGGTTCGGGATGAGTCGCCGGAACATGAGATTTCGGAAGCGCTGCATGTAGGGCATCTCGAGCATCACGCGATCCCACTCTTTGCGGCGAAGGATGCCCTCGAACCATTCTTGATACAGCTCATGGGCGAGGAAGCGGTTGCGCATGAGGATCGCGACGTCGAATGCCCAGTCCTCCCTCTCGCCGATTTCCTTCGGGTCGAGTTCAGCGAAGTGCCGCTTGAGCGCAAGCACGCCGTAGTGCACATGGCGAGCCTCGTCCTGAATGACGTATCGGAGCAGCTCCTTCAAAAGCGGCTCGGAGGTCGAGTGGTAGAGCGTGTTAAAGGAGCCGAGCGCCAGACCTTCGATCATGATTTGCATGCCGAGGAACTTCATGTCCCAGCGCGAATCGGTCATCAGGCTGTCCATGATCGTGAATAGGTTGTCGTTCACCTGGTAGAGCTTGTTGAGCTTGGTTTCGAGATAGCGGAGGAAGACCTCCAGGTGGCGAGCCTCGTCCATGACCTGCGTGGCCCCGTAAAATTTACCGTCGGTCCACTGCACGCTCTCGGTGACCTGAGCCGAGGCATACAGGGCTCCTTGCTCGCCGTGCATGAACTGGCTCAGCATCCATGAGGCCATATCGTGCACGAAGCGGCGCTTTTCTTGCGGATCGAGGCGGATTCCACAGGCCTCGAGACCCGGAATCGGGATAATCGCATCGGGCAGAAGCGGCACTTCAGGATTCAAGGGATCGACGTCCGTCGCCCAGTCGAGTTGCGTGTCGCCGTCCCACTGGTTCTTGATCGCCCGCCGGTAGAGCTCGTACATCTCCGGATAGTCGCCCTGGTAGCGGAAGTCGAAGTAGGCGTCATGACTTGCCCGCATCCGCACCGGTTCACCTTGCTTCCCCTGCTGGAGCGAGAGGCCGCGGGCCACAGAAGGCAGCATGCCCACCATCACTTTCTTGTTGCTGGACTGCCAGGCCATCGCGATCGCATCGAACACGTCTTCAATCCGGCTTCGTGCCTGGCGAGGCACGGTCTTTAGCGCTCTCTCCAAAAGCATGAGGAATCTCCCTTTGTGAACGTTGTGGTTTCGCGCTTCGACGCATCCGCGCCGGCACACTTCAGTACCCTTCGATGACCAGGTCTTTCTCCGCGTACGCGCAGCATGTGAGCACAAAGCCCTGATCGCGCTCTCGCTCCGTCAGACAGTTGGGCTCGCTCATGACCACGCTTCCGTTCTTCAAGCGAACCTTGCAGGCGCCGCAGCCGCCCATGGTGCAGCTAAAGGGCAGGGCGACACCGGCGTGCTTCGCTGCCTCGAGCAGGGTCTGGCCGGGCTCCGCTGTCGCGACCTTTCCGCAGCTGGCGAAAAGGACCTGGCGCGGCTCCGTGGGAAGGCCGCTTTTTCCGGGCCTGGCATACGCGAAGCGCTCGCTGCGGATTCGATCGGCGCCCACGCCCGCGCCGCGGAGCGCGGAACAGACGCTCTCCATCATGGGCTGCGGACCGCAGAGCAAGTAGAGGTCGGCGTCCGGGGTGCCGAGGAGACTCAGGACTCGGCGCCATCGAGCTGCCCGGGCTCGGACGGGCTTCCTTGCGGCCCCTCGAGCACGTGATGCACGGCAAGTCTCTGCGGATACGTGACCGCGAGCCTTGCAAGCCGGCTCCGGAAGCAGATCTCCTCAGCGCTGCGATTGCCGTAGAGGAGCGTCACCTGGCTTTGGGGCTCCGCGCGCAGGATCGTCTCGGCCAGGCTTGCGAGCGGGGTGATGCCCACCCCGCCGGCCACGAGCACGTAGCGGCGCGGGGCCTCGCCCTCAAAGTCGAGCGTGAAGGTTCCCGCAGGCTCGGTCACGCGGAGCGTGTCCCCTGCCTGAACCTCGTCATGAAGGACGTTCGAGACCCGGCCTCCGGGAAGGCGCTTCACCGTGATTGCCGGCCGATCGCCGGAGAGCGGACTCGTCGAGAACGAGTAGCAGCGGCGGTGTGAAGCGCCGTCCACGTCTACGACCACGATCAAATGCTGGCCGGCGCGGTAGAGGAGAGGGGCACGGTTGGAGTCGGCGGGCTCGAGCACGAAACTCTTGACGCTCGGGGTTTCTTGAATGACCTCGACGACCCGAAGCGCACGGTAGCCTTGGCGGCCAGCGGGTTTTCCCCAGCGGGCTCCCCCGGTTCGGAGCTCGAAGCTTTGCCTGCGGGGACCGACCCAGCTGCGGGCGAGCGCACGGAAACGAGACGCCATCGCGATCTCCTGTGATGTATTGTGACTAGTAACACTACATACTATGCCAGTCAAGAGTTCCGAGGGCAGGGCGTCTTTGGCCGCGGGAGGGCCCAAAGCGCCCCGGAGGCGCTAGGACCGGGCTCGCCCTCGCCGCGACCCAAGGAACTCTCCCGCAGCCGACCTCCTTGCCCCCGGAGCGCCGGGAAGAAGCGGCGGCGCAGTCCTAGCCTTCCTTGGGCGTCCGCAAGCCCGACCGAATCCCGCAGGGGCGGGGAGTCTTCGCGCTCTGCGAAGGCTTTCTGGGGGGTGGGGCTGTTTCCCGGAAGCGGCGACTTGGGCCGAGCGCTCGATCAAGGCGATGGCCGGATTGTCCGCTCTAAGAGAGGCCGCGCTTGCGCGGCGCTGGCGATAAGACGCAAGGGGAATCCCTCAGGACGTTTGTGGCTTCTTCGACACCCATCCTGACGGCGACACCGGAAAGAGGCGGGGCGGCCGGGCGCTCGTCCCTTCCCGGCTACGGTACGGAACTCGCTGGGCGCTACCGCTATCGCCTGATTAAGCGCCTCTCGAAGGGCGCCTTCGGGGCCGTGTACTTCGCGCGCTGCCTCGATGCGACCGCGGAGGCGAGCGATGCGCCGCCCGAGGCGGTGGCGGTCAAGATCCTCGGCCCGACCCGTGCCCGGGATCACCTGGATCTTCTGAAGCGCGAGCTCTCTTCACTTCTCGCGCTGCGCCACGAGCGAATTCCGCGTGTCTACGACTGGAGCCTCGAGGGCGAGTTTCCGTTTGTCGCGATCGAGCACTTCCGAGCGGGCGATCTGCGTGAGGTGCTGGGCCGCGGCGCGACGTTGGCGGAGCCCGCGGTCTGGCGTCTTCTCCACGACTTGCTCTCAGCGCTCGTCGCGGCGCATCGCGCGTCGATTCTCCACTTGGACGTGAAACCCGCGAACGTGCTGAGAGACGCCAGAGAGCGGTACGTACTGACGGATTTTGGTGTCTCTCAGGCGACGCGGATCCGGCGAGGCGCGCTGCGCTGTGCGCTCGGTACACCGGGCTACCAAGCACCCGAGCAAAGAGAGGAGGATTTCGAGCTCTACGACGTGCGCACCGATCTCTATGGGGTAGGCGCCACGGCCTGGTCCATGCTGACAGGGATCCCCCTCTCCGAACGACCGCGCCTCGTTCGCGATGCCCAGAGCGGCGCGACCTACGGTCTTCCCCCCGCGTCGCAGTTCCGCATCTACTGCTCGCCCGCACTGGAGGATCTGATCATGAGCCTGCTTGTGATCGAGCGCTCTGGGCGGCCCGGCAGCGCAGCCGAGGTGCTGGCCCGCGTGCGGGGCTTTCTGGCCGACCCGAGCGGCGGCACGACCCTCGCCGCCCAGCGTCGCCGCAGCCTCGGGGCGGCGGACGCGAGTGCCCTCGTCGATTCCCTCGTGGATCCGCTGCTCTCGTCGATCTGCCGCGAGCGCGGCTTCGACGGCTACTTCGTGGCCTTCGAAGATGGCGAGGAGATCTGCAGGGAGGGCGAGCAGTCCTACCACGCCTTCCTGCTCTTGCGCGGGAAGGTGCGGGTGGAGCGAGCGGGAAGGGCGATCGCCAGGATCGAGCGGGAGGGGGCATTTCTAGGGGAAGTATCGACCCTCACCGGACTTGCCCGCACTGCATCGCTTTATGCCGAGGGACCTGTACACGCCTGCATGTTCAATGCAGCCGAGCTGGAAGAGTTCGTGACCGGCCACCCGGCGATTGGGATCCGTCTCTTGCGGTCCATGGCGGAGCGCCTCGCGCCGGGGGACGAGGCCGACGGCGGTCAATAGGCCTCGAGCCAGAAGCCGCACGATCGGCGGGCCCCCACACGCCCTTCCCGCGGGGTAAGGTAGGGGCCGCAAAAACCCCGTCGAGTACCGCTGGAAAACGCCGATAAGGCAGGCGTTGGGCACGAGGCCGTTGCGCGAGGGCCAGAGCCCTCTCGCATCGAGGATCTCACGAAATGGCCACCATCCTCGTGATCGAAGACTCGGACCTGCAGCGCGCCGAGATTCGTCGCGCGCTGGAGCCCGCAGGCCTATTCGATCGAATCCTCGAGGCGGCGGACGGGCTCGCAGGCCTGCGGCTTCTCCTCGCAGAGACGGTCGACGTCGTGTTGTGTGACCTCGAGATGCCGGGCCTCGACGGCGAGAAGCTTCTGCGCGTGCGTGACCTGCGCTCGAGTGCGGGAGAGATTCCCTTCCTCTTCCTCACGGCCTCCGCGGACACCGATCGCAAGGTGCGGCTCCTCGAGGACGGCGCTTGCGATACCGTGACGAAGCCCTGCCACCCTGCGGAGCTGATCGCGCGCCTGCGACTTCACCTCAAGATCAAGCGCCTGCAGAATGAACTCCGCGACAAAAACCAGATCCTCGCCAAGGAGTCCATGACGGACGCGGTGACGGGCCTGCGCTCGCGCCGATATGTGACCGAGGTCCTGGCGATTGAGGTGCTGCGCGCGCGCCGCTATCGGCTGCCGCTGACCGTCATGATGGCGGACCTCGATCACTTCAAGCGGGTGAATGATCGCTTCGGCCATCCCGTGGGCGATACCGTGCTGCGCCGGGTTTCCGATCTCCTGCGAAGCCTGCTGCGCGCCACCGACGTGGCGGGACGCTTCGGGGGCGAGGAGTTTTTGGTGATTCTCCCGCAGACCGATCGTGTGGGAGCCGTGAGCTTGGCCGAACGCTGGCGTCAATCCCTGGAACACACGGCGCTCGAGGCGCCGGATGGCAAGCGGATACGAACCACGGTGAGTATTGGTGTGGCTGAGTTCATGGCACAAATGGCGCGGCCCGACGAGCTGGTGAGCGCAGCCGATGAAGCGCTCTACTCGGCGAAGGCGGGAGGCAGAAACCGGACCGAGGTGGCTTCCGGCGTTTAGGCGGCGCTAGCCGCGCTGCTTTCCCTCCTTCTGCGCCGCCTCCCGTAGGGTTCTCCACTTTTCAAGGCGCTCGGCCAGCACGCCTTCCGCACCTTCTGTCGTCGGCTCATAGAAGCGGGCGCCTGCGAGAGTCTCCGGCAGGTTCGGATCCGCGACAAATCGCCCCTCCACGTCGTGCGGGTAGCGATAGTCGCGCCCGTAACCGAGGCCCTTCATCAGCGGCGTTGGTGCATTGCGCAGGTGCAGGGGAACCGGGAGCGAACCGTGGGAGAGCGCGGCGTGCGCCGCGCGCTCACCCGCCAGATAGGCGGCGTTGCTCTTGGGAGCGCAGGCGAGGTAGGTCACGGCTTGGGCCAGGGGAATGCGTCCCTCGGGCAGTCCGATGCGCTCGACAGCCTGGAATGCTGCGAGCGAGACACCAAGGGCGCTCGGGTCCGCATTCCCGACGTCCTCCGACGCAAAAATCACAAGACGCCGTGCGACGAAGAGCGGGTCCTCTCCCGCCGCAAGCATGCGCGCCATGTAATAGAGCGCCGCATCCGGATCGCTTGCGCGCAGGCATTTGATCAGCGCGGACACCACGTTGTAGTGATCCTCGCGATCTCGATCATGGGCGAGGACCCGGGCGCCGGCGGCCTGGGCCACGGTCTCGACCGAGAGCGCACGCCCCGCAGCCGATTGGGTCTTGTGGAGCGCGGAGGCCGCCTCGAGCAAGTTGAGCGCGCGTCTTGCGTCACCGTCTGCGGTTTCGGCGATCGCCGCGACCGCGTCTTCGGAGAGCAATACCCCCTCTGCGCCAAGGCCCCGTTCCCTATCTGCGCCCGCGCGGCGCACGAGCGCGGCGAGCGCAGGGGGCTCGAGCCTGCGCAGCGTGAAGACGCGACAGCGCGAGAGCAACGCCGCGTTCACCTCGAACGAGGGATTCTCGGTTGTGGCGCCAATCAGCGTGATCGTACCGCTCTCCACGTGGGGCAGGAGGACGTCCTGTTGGGCGCGATTAAAGCGGTGGATCTCGTCGAGGAAGAGCACCGTGCGCCTTCCGGTCCGGGCCTCCCGGGCGGCGCGCTCGACCAACTCCCGGATTTCCTTCACGCCGATGGTGACCGCAGAGTGCGGCACGAACAGTGCGTTCGGTGCCTCGGCCAAGAGCCGGGCAAGGGTCGTCTTCCCGGTGCCTGGCGGGCCCCAAAGGATGAGAGAGGGGAGGGCGCCGCTCGCCGCCAGCGCGCGCAGCGGTCCCGCAGGTCCCACGAGGTGCTCTTGTCCTACGACCTCGTCGAGGTCTCGCGGGCGCATGCGATCCGCGAGGGGAGAGGGAGCTCTTGGTGCGCGATGCGGCGGCGGGGACGGCCCGAAGAGATCGAGCGAGTCAGAAGAGCTCATCATTCAAGGGTACCGCCTTGAGCCGGCCGAGGCCGTCTGTTATCCACGCTCTACCCCCCCGACGAGGCGCCCATGGCGAGCGAGACCCGGACCCCCACACCGGACGAGGCGTTCCATCCCATCCGAGCGGTGGGCGTCTGCCTGAAGCCGAGCCAGCCCCAAGCCGCCGGCGCGGTCCGCGGCCTCGTGAAGTGGCTCCAGCAGCGCGGGCTGCGCGTCATCGCCGATGAAGAGGTAGGGGAGGTGACGGGCGAACCCTCGCAGGCGCGCGCTCTCCTCGCGGGTCAGGTCGATCTCGTGATCGTGCTCGGGGGCGATGGAACGCTGCTTTCCGTGGCACGTGCGGTGAGCGACCGGCCCGTTCCCATCCTGGGCGTCAACCTGGGCACGCTCGGCTTCCTCACCGAGATCACTCTGGACGAGCTCTTTGCCGCACTCGAACGGGTGTTGGCCGGGCAGGTTCGGGTGGAACCCCGCATGCGCCTGGATGTCCGGGCCCTGCGTGATCGCGCAGAACTTGGGCGATTTCTCGCCCTAAACGACGCGGTTCTGACCAAGGCCGATCTGGCACGTATGATTGACCTCGAGACGAGGGCAGGCGGGAGCCAGGTCACCACCTACCACGCCGACGGACTCATCGTCGCTACCCCCACGGGCTCGACGGCGTACTCCCTGTCGGCGGGTGGCCCCATCGTGCTCCCGGAGCTCGAAGCCTTCCTGCTCACTCCGATCTGTCCCCACACCCTGACACAACGCCCCCTTGTCCTGCCCCACAGCTCTCAGATCGAGATCTGTGTGCGCTCTCGCAACGAGGTCCAGCTCACCGTCGATGGCCAGGAAGGCATTGAGCTGCGTGAAGGGGACATCGTTGCGGTGCGCCGCAGCGACCACCCGGTTCGGCTCATCGCCTCTCCCTTCCGCAACCGCTTCGAAATCCTGCGCGAGAAGTTCCACTGGGGAACGCGGTGATCGAGACCCTGCGGATCGAAGGCCTAGCGCTCGTGGAGAGCGTGGACCTCGAGTTCGCTCCGGGTCTCAACGTAATCACCGGTGAAACTGGAGCGGGGAAGTCCGTTGTGCTCGGTGCCCTCGCTCTGGTGGCCGGCGCCCGCGGCTCGGCGGAATCCCTGCGCGAGGGCGCGCGCGAGGCAGTCGTCGAAGCCGTTTTCGGGACCGAGGCACTGGCCGAGCTTGAAGCCGAGCTTCTGCTGCGTGGAATCGGGACCGACGACCATAGCCTTGTGGTTCGCCGCACACTCTCCGAGGGTGGACGCAGCCGCGCCCAGCTTGCAGGGCAGCTCGTGCCTGTCTCAGCCTTGGGCGAGCTCTTTGCCGGACGCATCGAGATCTCGAGCCAGCACGAGTCCCAGGAGTTGCTGCGTCCCGAGAGCCACGGTCGCTTGCTCGATGCGTACGGCGAGCTTCTCCCGCTGCGCACGGAGGTCGCCGCCGAGTTCGCGGGCCTGCGCGAGCTCGATGGGGAGATGGCGAGACTCGCGAGTGCCATGGCCGAACGGGAGCGCCGTCGCGATTTCCTCGCCTTCCAGGTCCACGAGATCGACGAGGCGAAGCTCACTCCCGGCGAGACTGCAAACCTGACCTCGGAGCGGGCGCGTCTTGCCCATGCCGAGCGTCTGCGCGCCGAGGCCGGCGCAGCGGCGGCTTGCCTGGTGGGCGATCCGACGCAAGCCGAGGCGAAGGGTTCGGCGGATCTCCTCGCCGAGGCCGCTCGGCGGGTCGAGGCCGCGGCGCGTCTCGACTCGACCCTGCGGCCGGTGGGCGAGCGCCTGCGCACCCTCCAGAGCGAAGCCGCCGACGCTGCGGTGGAGCTCGAGCGCTATGCGGCGTCGATCGAGGACGATGCGGGGCGACTTACACAACTCGAAGCTCGACTCTCACAGCTCGAGGCGCTGCGGCGCAAGTACGGCAGCACGGAGGAGGAGGTGCTGGCGTTCCGTGACCGCACCGCGGAAGAGCTTGCAGCGGTCGCGGGTGCCGACGAGCGGGCGGCCGAGCTTGCGCGCGAGCGCACGCGCCTGGTGACCAGCCTTGCCGCGTCTTCCGCCAAGCTTTCGGCGGGTCGGACCCGTACTGCAGAGCGCCTCTGCATTGCCCTCGAGACCGCGCTCGCGGAGCTTGGGATGCCGCGTGCGCGAATTGAGATCGCCCTCCACCCCGTGGAAGCCCCGCCTTCCCTTCCCTGCGGTGCCGGCGGGGCGGAGCTGCCCGAGTTTCGCTTCAGCGCAAGCCCCGGCGAGGCGCCCCGGCCTCTCCGCCGCGTCGCCTCTGGCGGCGAGCTCTCGCGGGTCTTTCTCGCACTCAAGAACGTGCTGCGCCGCACCGGTCCGGGGATGGTCCTCGTCTTCGACGAGGTGGATGCGGGAATCGGCGGGCGCGCCGCGGACCGCGTGGGCCGCGTGCTCTCCGAACTCGCGAGCGAGCACCAAGTCCTTTGTATCACCCATCTGCCGCAGATCGCAGCCCGCGGACACACGCACTTCCGCGTCACCAAGCGCGAGCGGGCGGGTCGTTCGTGCGTCGAGGTGGAGCGCCTCTCGCCCGCGGAGCGGGTGGAGGAGATTGCGCGCATGGCCGGAGGCGAGGAGGTCAGCGAGACGACCCGGCTCCATGCAAGGGAGCTCCTCTCGGCCGCGGAGAAAACGAGAAGGAGACGGCGCGGGTAAAGCCCCCGGGGCGGTCATCCGATCTAGCCGGCGATGGACACCCCGTCGAAGAGCCCGGAGTGCCGGGGCCCCGTGCCTCCCGGAGGGGTCGTACACGTCTTGCGAGGCTTCTACGAGGGCCTTGAGTGGCCGATCGATCGGGAATGGGTCGTGGTCGGCCGGGGACGCGGTGCGGACCTGGTGATCGCCGAGCCCACGATTTCACGCGCCCATGCGGCCATCGGCTTTGATGGGGAGCACTTCTTCGTGCAAGACCTGGGAAGCACCAATGGTACGCTTGTGAACGGCACGCGCGGGCATCACATTCGCGTGAAGGATGGGGACGAGATCCAGATCGGTAAGCTCGTTCTGCGCGTCGCGCTTCCTACGAAGTCGTAGCCGCAGTACCGAGCGATTGCCCGCCCCGAGGGGCTCGGGTACGCTGCGCCCCTCATAGCGCCCCGTTCGGGAGAAAACGCGCCTTCGATGCCCTCTATTCTGCGCACGCTGATCGGCACCAAGAACGACCGCGAGCTAAGGCGCATCGTTCCCTTGGTCGAGCGGATCAACAAGCTCGAGCCCTCCGTCGTGAAGCTCTCCGACGAGGCGCTGCGCGGGTGTACGGCGGCGTTCAAGCAGCGCGTGGCCCAGGGCGAGACACTCGATGCGCTCTTGCCCGAAGCCTTTGCAACGGTCCGCGAAGCGGCCAAGCGCACCCTCGGGCAGCGTCATTTTGATGTGCAGCTGATCGGTGGTGTGGTTCTCCACGAAGGCAAGATCGGGGAGATGAAGACCGGCGAAGGGAAGACACTCGTCGCCACCTTGCCCTCCTATCTGAACGCCCTCGCGGGCAAGGGCGTGCACATTGTCACGGTGAACGACTACCTGGCACGGCGGGACTCCCAATGGATGGGGGAAGTGCACCGCTTCCTGGGTCTTAGCGTGGGCGTGATTGTCCATGATTTGAGCGACGCCGAGCGGCGCGAGGCGTACGGCTCCGACATCACCTACGCCACCAACAACGAGCTTGGTTTCGACTACCTGCGGGACAACATGAAAGTCTCGCTCGAGCACTGCGTGCAACGCGATCTCTGCTACGCCATCGTGGACGAGGTCGACTCGATCCTGATCGACGAAGCGCGTACGCCCCTCATCATCAGTGGCCCGTCCGAAGACAACACGTCGCTCTATGGCATCGCAAACCGCGTGATCCCGCGCCTCGCGTCCGGGACCAAGGGGGACCACAACAAGGGTCTCGAGGAGACCGGCGACTATTGGGTGGATGAGAAGGCGCACAGCGCGACGCTCACCGAGGAAGGTGTGCACAAGGTCGAGAAGATGCTCGGCGTCGAGAATCTCTACGACCCCTCGATGCTGCCGGTGCTCCACGCGGTCCACCAGGCGCTGATCGCCCATACCCTGAAGAAACTCGACGTCGACTATGTGGTCCGCGCGGACGGCGGGAAGAAGGAGGTGGTCATCGTCGACGAATTCACCGGCCGCTTGATGCCCGGCCGGCGTTGGTCGGACGGACTCCACCAGGCGGTCGAGGCCAAGGAGGGGATCACGGTCCAGAACGAGAACCAGACCCTCGCCACCGTCACCTTTCAGAACTTCTTCCGGATGTACCAGAAGGTGGGTGGGATGACCGGTACCGCCGACACAGAGGCTCCGGAGTTCGCGAAGATTTATGACCTCGACGTGGTCGTGATCCCCACCAACCGGCCGATGATCCGCGAAGATCTTTCGGACGTCGTGTACAAGACCAAGCCCGAGAAATTCGATGCCGTGGTGGAGGAGATCAAAGAGCGACATGCCACCGGGCAACCGATTTTGGTCGGCACGATCTCGATTGAGACCTCGGAGATGCTCTCCCGCAAACTCTCGAAGTTCGGGATCAAGCACAACGTGCTGAACGCCAAGCACCACGAGCGCGAGGCCGAGATCGTGGCGCAGGCGGGTCGCAAGAGCGCGCTCACCATCTCGACCAACATGGCAGGGCGCGGCACCGACATCGTACTGGGTGGGAACCCCGAATTCCTCGCCCTCGCCAAGTGTGGGCACGACAAGCTCCACCCCGACTATCCCGCGACCTTGGCTCGCTTCGAGGCGGAGTGCGCGGCGGAGCGCCAGGAGGTGGTCGCCTCGGGGGGGCTCCACATCGTGGGCACCGAACGCCACGAAAGCCGGCGCATCGACAACCAGCTGCGCGGCCGCTCCGGGCGGCAGGGCGACCCAGGCTCTTCCCGCTTCTTCCTCTCCCTCGAGGATGACCTCATGCGCATCTTTGGAGGGGACCGGCTCACGACGTGGATGGAGCGCTTCGGCCTCCAGGAGGGCGAGGCGATCGAGCACCGCTTCGTCACGCGCGCGATCGAGGGCGCTCAGAAGAAAGTGGAGGCTCGCAACTTCGACGCTCGAAAGCATCTGCTTGATTACGACGACGTCATGAACAAGCAGCGCCAGGCGTTCTACGGTCGCCGGCGCGAAGTGCTCGGGCGCGAAGAGGTGCACGAGGAAGTGCTCGATATGACCGAGGGCGCGATCGTGTCGCTCCTCGCGGTCCACCTGCCGGAAAAAGGCGATCTCGAGCCGGAGCAGATCGAGGCACTCGTCCAGGCCCTGGAGACGCTCTTCGGTGTCAAGTTTGATCCGCGCGACCCGGATTTCTCAGAGGCGATCACGAGCGGCGATCGCGACCGCACCGGCCATCTCATCCTCGACCGCTTGAAGACCTTCCTGGCGGAGAAGGAAAGCCACTGGGACGAGGTGGCAGAGAAGTATGCTGCCCTCGGCTACCCGCGCTTCCGTGAGCTCGAAAAGGGCATCCTGCTCGACACTCTCGACAAGCAGTGGAAGGACCACTTGCTCAGCATGGACGGCCTGCGCGAAGGCATCGGCCTACGAGGCTACGCCCAGCGCGATCCCAAGGTGGAATACCAGCGCGAGGGTTACGAGCTCTTCGCGGAACTCGACGATCGGGTGGATTCGCTCGTGCTCGAAAGAGTCTTCAAGGTGGTGATCCGAGAACCCCAGCTCGAGAGTGCGCCCGCGGTCGCTACCCCGCAGCCGGACGCCGCCGGGCCCCAAGCCCCTTCCGGCAGCGTTCTGGAGCGCCGCCCGCCGGTGGCTCCGCACCGTGCCCCGGGCGCTTCGGCGCTGTCCCAAGGCGCGCGCAGCGGCCCCGTTCCCAAGGTGGGCCGAAACGAACCTTGTCCCTGCGGCAGCGGTCGGAAATACAAAAAGTGTCACGGAGCGGCGTAGCGGTTCCCGGATTCCGTGCGAGTGGAGTCCGCTGCGGCATCAAGGAACGAGGCCTCGACCTCGCCCTCCTGGCGAGCGACGTGCCGGCCGCCGCGGCCGGCGTTTTCACCTGCTCGAGCGTGGTCGGCGCACCGGTCACGATCAACCGTGCCCGCATTCGTTCGGGTCGCGGCCGCGCGATTGTCGCAAACAGCGGCTGTTCCAATGTCGCCATGGGAGCCCGTGGGCTGCGCGATGCGCGCAAAATGGGCGTCCTGGCCGCGCGCGTTCTCGGCTGTGCCGAGGAAGAGATCTTCATCGCTTCGACCGGTGTGATCGGCGAGCCGCTGCCGATGGCCAAGCTGAAAAGAGGCGTCGTGCGGGCGGGCCTGGCGCTTGGGCGGCACGGACTCGGCGATGCCGCCGCAGCCATCATGACCACCGACACCGTCGCGAAGCTCGTCGCCACACGCACACGGGTAGGCGGTCGGACGGTGAGCGTGGCGGGCATCGCGAAGGGATCGGGCATGATCGAGCCGAACATGGCCACCATGCTCGCCTTCCTCTTGACCGATGCGGCGGTTTCGCCGCCCTACTTGCGCCGCTTGCTGCGCAGCGCTGCCAACGAGAGCTTCAACCGCGTAACCGTTGACGGCGAGGGGTCGACGAGCGACACCGCGCTCCTTCTCGCGAACGGCATGGCCGAGAATCCGCTTCTGCGCGCCGCCTCGAGCCCGGGCGCACGGGCCTTTGGTGCTGCGCTGCGTGAGGTCTGCCAGGAGCTCGCCAAGGCCATCGCCCGCGACGGCGAGGGTGCGACGAAGCTCGTGACCGTGCGGGTTCGGGGCGCCCGCAATTCAGAGGAGGCCACACGCGCCGCCAAGCGCATTGCAAACTCGGTATTGGTAAAGACCGCGCTCTTCGGAGGCGACGCCAATTGGGGGCGGATTCTTCAAACCGTAGGGGCTGCCGAGGTTCGGCTCAATCTCCCCCGGACCGAGGTATCCCTGGCGGGCGTGCGCGTCTTCCACCGAGGCACCTCGGCGGGACCCGCGGCGCGGCGACGCGCCCAGGAGAGGCTCCGCGGGAAGGAGGTCTTGGTGGAGGTCGAGCTCGCCGCGGGCCGAGGGGAAGCCCTCGTCTGGACCTGCGACCTCTCCTACGACTACGTCCGCATTAACGCCGAGTACCGCACCTGAGCGGCTAGTGCTTCGGCCTGCTCTCTGCTATCCCCTCGCCACTTCACACGTTCCGGACCGCCCGTGCGGTGTCGGCCCGCGGAGTTCGGATTTGGATCCGCGACCCGCAGGCTGACTTCGGGAGTATCGGCCGGAGCGGAGGCCAAACCGCGAAGGAGCCCTTGATGTCCGAGACCACCCCCGGCCCCCAGGCCGGAGCGGCTGCGTTGCTCGACGACCGCAGCTTGTCCCTGCGATCCCTGCTTGAGGCCGGCGTGCACTTCGGCCACCAGACCCGGCGCTGGAACCCGCGGATGAAGGAATACATCTACGGCGAGCGCCAGGGGATTCACATTCTCGATCTCGACCAAACTCTCGCCCAATTCGAGGAGAGCCTTGAATTTCTTCGGGATACGACGGCCGCGGGAGGAAAGGTCCTGTTGGTCGGCACAAAACGCCAAGCTGCGCCCGCCATCCAGCTCGAAGCCCAACGCTCCGGGCAGTACTACGTCAACAACCGCTGGCTGGGAGGCATGCTCACGAACTTCCGGACGGTGAAAAAGTCCGTCGAGCGCTTCAAGGAGCTGAAGACGGTCGTAGAGGACGAAGCTAAGGCCGCGGAAATCTCGAAGCGAGACCGTGCCCACATGCAGCGTGAAGTCGAGAAGTACCGGCGTTCTCTTGAAGGGATACAGGAGATGTCCCGGCTTCCCGACGCGCTCTTCGTGATTGACGTTTCGGTCGAACACATCGCTATCTCAGAGGCGAGGCGCCTCGGGATCCCGATCGTTGCGGTGGTGGACACCAACTGCAGCCCCGAGGGCATCGACTTCGTCGTCCCCGGCAACGATGACGCCATCCGCGCCATCCAGCTTTATTGTGCGCGGGTTGCGGACGCGTGCCTCGAAGGGGCGCGGGTCCACCAGGAGCGCCTCCTGGCGGAGGGTGCCCACGAGGCGGGGCGGGGCCCCGAGCGAGAGGTGGTGGCGCCCTCGACCGGTCGCGTGGTGGTGGAGATCAAGCACCCCCCGCGCCGGGGACGCGGCGGCACGCATTCCGCGGGCGGCCCTCGGGGCGGTGGACGGGGACGCAGCGGCGGAGGCGGGGAGCCGGCGGGCCCGCCGGAGGACGCGGGCGACGGGGCTGGGACCGCCTAGGCACGGACGGCGCGCGCGTCTTACGACCAATTCCCAAAGGCTTGGGCGAAGCAGTACAAAGAGCGTAGAGCGAGGAGGGTCGGGTGGCCGAGATTTCGGCAGCGGACGTGAAGGCCCTGCGAGACCAGACGGGCGCGGGCATGATGGACTGCAAGCGCGCTCTTAGCGACGCGGGCGGTGAGGTGGCCAAGGCCGGGGAGCTCTTGCGGGAGCGCGGCCTGGCCAAGGCCGTAAAGCGCGAGGGGCGCGCCACGAGCGAGGGCTCGGTGGCTCTCGCCGTGAAGGCAGGCGCCGGAGCCCTGGTCGAGCTTGCCTGCGAGACCGATTTCGTCGCGAAGACCGACGACTTTCAGAAGCTCGTCACACAGCTCGCGCAGGCGGCCGCCGTGGATCCCAAGCTCGAACGCGCCGAGCTCTTGCTCGAGGCGCAGGTCGGTGGCGAGAAGGTCCGCGATCGGATCGCGGCTGCGGTCGCGAAGCTCGGCGAAAACCTGGTGCTCCGCCGCGTGGAGCGCCTCGTTCTCGGAGGCGAAGGCGTGATCGGTGCCTATGTGCACGCGGGTGGGAAGCTCGGCGTGCTGATCGGCCTGCGCAGCGCGGCCAAGGGTCCCGGCCTTGAAGCGCTCGCGAAGGACCTCGCCATGCACGTCGCGGCGGCAGACCCCTCCCCCTTGGCCGTGGAACGGGGGGGGCTCGCCGCCGATGTGCTCGAGCACGAGCGGCGGATCTTCCGCTCGCAGGTCGAGCAGAGCGGCAAGCCCGAGAAGCTCTGGGACAAGATCGTGGAAGGTCGGATCAACAAGTTCTACGCGGAGGTCTGCCTCGTGGAGCAGCCCTTCGTGAAGAACCCGGAGCAAACGGTGGGCGGCCTGCTGCGCGATGCGAGCCAGAAGCTCGGGGCGGCGGTCGAGATCACAGGCTTTGTGCGCTTCAAGCTGGGAGAGGCGAATCCTACGTGAAGGCGGCCTTTGGGCGGATCGTTCTCAAGCTCTCCGGCGAGCGCCTCGCCGGCGACAATGGCTTCGGCATCAGCACGAGCATCCTGCGTCAGATGGCTGCGGAGATCCGCGAGGTCCACGAGCTCGGACCGCAGATCGGAATCGTGATCGGCGGGGGCAACGTGATCCGCGGGATGAATGCAGCCGCGCAGGGCCTGGATCGCGCAAGCGCAGACTACATGGGCATGATGGCCAGCGCGATCAACGCCCTGGCCCTCCAGGACGCGCTCGAGAAAGAAGGGCTGCAGACTCGAGTGCTCACGGCCCTCGAGATCAAGGAGGTCGCCGAGCCGTACATCCGTCGCCGTGCGGTCCGCCACCTGGAGAAGGGCCGCGTCGTCATCTTCGCGGCGGGAACGGGAAATCCCTACTTCAGCACCGACACCGCATCGGCGCTTCGGGCCGCGGAGATTCACGCCGATGTCATCCTCATGGCCAAGCATGGCGTGGATGGCGTGTACGACGCCGACCCGCGGACGCATCCCGAGGCCAAGCGTTATGAGCGTGTCAGCTACGACGAGGCCATCCGAAAGAACCTTCGGGTGATGGACCAGACGGCCATTGCGCTCTGCCGCGAAAACCGCCTTCCCATCATCGTGTTCGATACCGCGGTTCCCGGCAATCTCCGCAAGGTCGTGCTGGGAGAAACCGTCGGTACACGCGTCGGAGAATGACGGGAGGAGAGGGGCCATGGCTGCCGACGACAGTGCGACGGTCATCGAAGACGCGAAGGAGTCGATGGAAAAATCGCTGCGCGGCCTGAAACATGACCTTCAGAGGGTCCGCACCGGTCGCGCGAACCCGAGCCTGCTCGACGGGGTCCGCGTCGACTACTACGGAACTCCCACCCCGCTGAACCAGCTCGCAAACCTCACCACCCCGGACCCTCGGCTCATCGTGATCGCCCCGTACGACAAGAGCGCCCTCCAGGCGATCGAAAAGGCGATTCAGACCTCGAACCTCGGTTTCACACCGAATAACGACGGGAAGGTGGTGCGCATCCCCATCCCGCCTCTCACCGAAGAGCGTCGAAAGGATCTCGTCAAGCAGGTCCACAAACTGGCCGAAGAGCACAAGCTGGGCGTGCGAGAGGCCCGGCGCGAGGCGCTTCAGTTCCTGAAGGAGATGGAGTCGGACGGCGACATTCCCGCCGATGACCGGCACCGCGCCGACAAGAAGATCCAGGATCTGACCGACGAATACGTGAAGAAGATCGACGAGACCACGACGGCCAAGGAGAAGGAGATCCTGCAGGTCTAGGTATGAAGGAGCGCAGAATCAGGACGGATCGGCTGCCCCGCCATGTGGCCGTGATCATGGACGGCAATGGCCGCTGGGCCGAGCGGCGAGGGCTCTCGCGGATCGAGGGCCACCGCGCCGGACTCGAGTCCGTGCGCGCGGTGGTGCGCGCGGCCCACGAGCTCGCGATTCGGAACCTGACGCTCTACGCCTTCTCGCTCGAGAACTGGAGTCGGCCCAAGGCGGAGGTCGAGGAGCTCATGCATCTGCTCGAGCACTACCTCGAGGCGGAGCGCGAAGAGGTGATGCGCAACCGCATCCGGGTGCGGGCCATCGGCCGTGCAGAGCTCCTGCCGCCCGGGGTGCGCCGCAGGCTCGATCACGTGATCGACGAGAGCAAGGACAATCGGGAGATGACCCTGGTATTTGCCATCTCCTACGGCGGGCGGGCGGAGATCGTCGACGCCGCGCGCAAGCTGCTCCGCGACTTTGAGCTCGGGAAGGTCGATCCCGAGCGCGTCGACGAAAAGACATTCGCCGCCTACCTCTACGAACCCGAGCTCCCGGATCCAGATCTGCTGATCCGAACCGGCGGAGAATCCCGGGTGTCGAACTTCCTGCTCTGGCAGATTGCGTACACCGAGATTCATTCCACCGAGGTCATGTGGCCGGACTTCCGGAAGAGCCACTTCGTGGAGGCGCTGCTCGACTACCAGTCACGGGAGCGGCGTTTCGGGCTCACCAGCGCGCAGGTGCGGAGCGACGCCACGGAGGGCCCGTGAGCGCGCCGAAGGAGATCGCGGTCCTCGGGAGCACTGGCAGCGTTGGCGAGCAGACGCTGGCGGTTGCGGCGCAGTTCCCCGAGCGCTTCCGGGTGGTGGCCTTGGCCGCGGGCCGCAACATCGAGAAGCTCGCCGCGCAGGTCAACCGCTTTGCGCCCGCCCTCGTGTCTGTCGCCGATGCGTCCTGTGCCGAAGAGCTGCGCGCGCGCATCCCCGGTGCGCCGACGCGCGTAGTCATGGGAGACGAAGGGCTCCTGGCCGTGGCCACCCATCCCGCGGATCTCGTGGTCGCGGCGCTGGTGGGAGCCGTCGGGCTCGAGCCGACCCTCGCGGCGATCCGCGCAGGCCGGAACATTGCGCTCGCGAACAAGGAAGTGATGGTGATGGCGGGAGCACTCGTGCTGCGCGAGATCCGGGAGCACGGGGTCGAGCTCCTCCCTGTGGACAGCGAGCACAGCGCCATCTTCCAGGTGCTCGCGGGCCAGCGCCGCCAGGACGTGGCCCGGCTTCTGCTCACGGCCTCGGGGGGACCCTTCCGCACCTGGCCGGCGGAGCGCATTGCGCACGCGACGGTGGCCGACGCGCTCAAGCATCCGAACTGGAGCATGGGGCCGAAGATCACCGTCGACTCCGCCACGCTCATGAACAAAGGTCTTGAGGTGATCGAAGCCCGCTGGCTCTTCGATCTCCCGCCCGAACAGATCGAGATTGTCGTGCACCCGCAGTCGATCGTGCATTCGCTCGTGGAGTTCATCGACGGTTCCGTGCTCGCCCAGCTCGGCATCCCTGATATGCGGGTTCCCATCGCTGTGGCCCTCGCGCACCCCGAGCGCCTGCCCCTTAAGCTCGCGCGCCTGGATCTACCGAAGCTAGAGACGCTCGAGTTCGAAGCCCCTGACCCCACGCGCTTCCCGTCCCTCGAGCTGCCGTACGCTGCGCTGCGCGGAGGCGAGACGGCTCCCGCGGTGCTGAATGCGGCGAACGAAATTGCCGTCGCCGCCTTCCTCGAGGGAGCGATCCCCTTCCCCGAGATCGTCGCCACAAACGCGGCCGTGCTGGAGGCTCACCTCACGCAGAACGGTCCCGGAGCGGTGCGTGACCTGGCCGACGTGCGCGCGGCCGATGGCTGGGCCCGCGCCACGGCGCGGGCGCGGCTTGGCCTTGCGCAGGTGGAGTCGGCGTGACGGCGTTCTCCTATCTCTTCGCCTTTGTGGCCATGCTCGGCGTTCTCGTCTTCGTGCACGAGTTCGGCCATTTCCTTGCCGCGAAACTGTGTGGTGTGCGCGTACTGAAGTTTTCGCTGGGTTTCGGTCCGACCATCGGAGTCGGGCGCTGGAAACTCGCCTGGACCCGCAACGGGACCGAGTACGTGATCGCGTTTTTTCCGCTCGGCGGCTTCGTGAAGATGCTGGGGGAGAATCCGGACGAGGAAGAGGGTGACCCCGAGGTGCGCGCGCACCCCTCGGAAACCCTCGGCGCGAAGCCGGCGTGGCAGAAGCTCGCCATCGTCTTCGCGGGTCCCATGATGAATCTCTTGCTCCCCGTCGTGGTTTTCATGGCTACGCTTTTCGTCGGGATCGCCCGGCCCCTGCCCGTGGTGGGTACGGTCGAGCGCGGTTCTCCGGCCGCGCAGGCGGGTCTTCTGCCCGGCGACCGGATCCTCGCCATCGATCACAAGCCCGTCGCGTGGTGGGAGGATGTCGAAGAAGCGCTGCGCGCTCGCCCCGCACAGTCTGTCGAGGTCGCGTTCGAGCGCGATGGCGAACCGCACGAGCTCTCGTTCGAGCTCGCGGCGCGTGGCGGGCTCGATGAGTTCGGTGGCGTCCACCGCGTGGGCTGGTCGGGCCTCGACCACCAGCGCCTGCGTGCAACCGTCGGAATCCCAGGCAAGAGCTCTCCTGCCGCCAAGGCCGGCCTCCGCTCAGGAGACCGGGTCCTCAAGGTGGGCGGCGCCTCCGTCGAGGATTGGGTGGAGTTTGAGCACGCCTACGCCCAAGCCGGCACTCCAAGCGAGGTGGAACTTGCTATTGCACGAGGGGACGACGCGAACCCCGAGCAGCTCAGCGTGCGCGTTCCGTCGCTCGGCTCCCTCGATGCCCTTGGGGTTCTGCCGGCGAGCGTGCTCGTCTCCCGGGTCAGTCCGGATTCGCCCGCGGCCCGCGCCGGCATTGAGCCCGGGGACCTCATTCTCGGCGTGGATGGCGCGCCGGTCGGGAGCTTCGCCTCGTTTGCCGAGATCGTGCGAACGAGTAAGGGCCGGACGCTCGAGATCGAAGTCGCGAGCCACGGCGAGACCCGCGTGCTGCAGATCGCACCGGAGGTGGCGAGTGCGGACACGGGCCTTGGGGTGCCGGAGGAGCGGTATCTGATCGGCGTCACCGCGGAAGCCGCGGCCATGGTCGGAGTGCTCGGCAAGGACATCGAGCGCAACCCGATCGTGTCGTTTCCGCGCGCCGTCTCGCTCACGGCGGACGAGACCCGCACCTTCCTCCAAGGGCTCCGCAAGATCGTGACCGGCGAGGTATCGAGCCGGCAGCTGGCGGGCCCGATCGGCATCGCAGAGATCGCGCACAGTGCGCTCCAGCGAGGCTGGGAGGCCTATCTCTACACGCTCACCCTCATCAGCATCAACCTCGGCGTGCTCAATCTCTTGCCGATTCCCGTGCTGGATGGGGGCCAGGCAGTGATCTTCCTGATCGAGGGCGTAAAGCGCTCCCCGGTTTCGTTGCGCACGCGTGAGGTCGTCCAGCAAATCGGTCTCACGGTGCTCGTCCTGCTCATGGGCTTCGCGTTCTGGAACGATGTATCCCGCCACTGGTCGAAGCTCCTGGAGTGGTTGCGTACCAGCACCGGCCTCTAGCGGTGCAGGCGGGTCCCTGCGGAGCTTCGCCGGGGAGTCGCAGGCGTGCGGTGGTGAAAACACCCTCCCTCGTGCTCGCTCTCGAGACCGCGCTGGGAGCGCCGGGAATCGCGCTGCTGCGCGATGCTGA
>Ga0074046_10001331_pt1 | contig 22518 bp, 17 predicted proteins | sample BogForMeECP23OM3_FD_94441 | JGI IMG/M metagenome (GOLD analysis project Ga0074046, IMG submission 94441) | Bog forest soil microbial communities from Calvert Island, British Columbia, Canada - Bog Forest MetaG ECP23OM3 | ecosystem: Environmental > Terrestrial > Soil > Wetlands ...
CCAAATTTGTATTGACCTACTCGAAACCACGAGATAAGCTCAAGCGTCTAAAGTAACAGGGTGGTCATTATGTCTCCAGAAGCAGTAGCGCGCCTTGAAGCCCTCCTCTCCGCCCCCCTTGACAGTTGGGTTGCGTTATCAGAGGACGAAACTAGAATTGTCGCTGTTGGAGCAACATACGCTGAGGCTGACAAGAATAGCGAGCGTGCTGGTGTTAGCGATCCAATCATCGTTAAGACTCCGTCTAGCTGGGCGCCTCTGTCCGTCTGGCGCCAGTGAAACCCATAACTGTTTCCTACAGAGTAGAACCCGATGGCCTAGGTTCGCATCGGTATTGTGCACTGTTGCCAGTACAGGTTTCACTGCCTATCGCCAATGCCCTTCGGACCAAGCGATTTGAGGCGGTCATCGATTCAGGAGCGAGTCGATGCTTGTTTCATGCGGACATCGGAATGTTTTTGGGCATTGATTTGAAATCATGCCATATCGAGGAGACCCAAGGCATAGGCGGCAAGGAAAATACCTATCTGCATGGCCTCACTTTGTACATTCCTGGCGGTCCGGTAACGATCAAAGCTGGCTTCAAGGAAAAACTTCCCATCGCTGGCCTTTTAGGGATGTCGGGCTTCTTTGAGCACTTCTTGGTCACGTTCGACGGTACAGCTCAAACCTGCACTTTGGAGCGACGTTATTTGGCTTGAATTTCAAATTGAGCCACTACCTGTGCGCTGCTTCCCTTGACACTGCTCCCCGGCAACTTTTATCCTAGTTATTGGTCCTGAGAACGACCCCGCCTGTCTGTACCTGCCAGTGTTTCCCGTCAGGAGCTTGGCCTGCCAGACCCGGTTCCAGCCGGAGCGCGAGGGCTATTGTGGACGTTTTAGGGGCTTAAAGTCTTTTGGCGCATGGGTGGAGCACCGCTTTAGCGGTGCAATGAGAAGTTGGGTAAGGAACCGGCTTTAGCCGCTGAGGTAACAAAACCTTACCTCAGGCGCTAAAGCGCAAGTCAAGAAGTTAGAGTTTCTGATGCACGCCTGAAGGCGTGCTCCACCATGTTTCCCCGGGGCTAAAGCCCGGTATCATTATTAACGGCTTAGACGCTGGCCTGAAGGCCAGCTCTTCCACCGTGTCACTTGTTCTGAGCTTTTTTGGGGCCTGAGGTTGGTGCTGCTATGCTGATTCGGGTTCGGGAACTGGAACTCCGCAATCTGGAGTTCGACGAGACGCTTCAGCCGGGGGCCATCGAGTTTGGTCCCGATTTTCGCCAGGTTGGTCCGCTGCACAGTAACGGCCGCGCCGAGCTGATCGTGGAACATCGCGGGCACCATCAGGATGTCGAGGACATCCGGCTGGTGGGCAAGGTGGAAACCAACCTAGAGTTCAGTTGTGCCCGCTGCCTGGAGCCGGTTGGCCATGACGTGAACTGGGCGTTCGACCTGATTTACCGGCCGCAGGGCGTGGATCGCCGGGCCGAGGAAGTGTCAATCTCCGAGGCAGAGACCGAGATTGGCTACTATCAGGGTGAAGGTCTGCTGTTGGAAGATGCCCTGCGCGAGCAGGTGCTGCTGGCCACGCCGTTGCGGGCGCTGTGCCGCGAAGATTGCAAAGGTTTGTGCCCGCATTGCGGGCAAAACCTGAACGTGGAGCAATGTCATTGTGAGCCGCATCTCAGCGATCCGCGCTGGGAAGCGCTGAACGAAATCAAGAAGAAGCTGCAAAGCTAAGTTCCGATCGCGGGCCATGGCCGCGGTCACAGTTCGAAGTTGCGAGGTTTTCATGCCAAATCCAAAACGGCGCCATTCCCAGGCGCGCACATCCAAACGCCGGTCACACGATCATCTGACGGCGCAGTCGCTGTCTGAGTGTCCCAACTGCCACGAGCGCAAGCTGCCGCATCGTGCCTGCCCCAAGTGCGGCTATTACAAAGGCCGCGAAGTGATTGAGGTCGAAGAAGCCACCAGCTAGGGCGATCTGGAAAGTTGACGCTGTAGTTCCCGGGGCTAAAGCCCGGTATTATCATCAGCGGCTTAGACGCTGGCCTGAAAGGCCAGCTCTTCCACCGTGTTACGTGTTCAGAGCTTCCCTAGGGACTTGCGGGAACTCCCATCTTCCGGCGATCATAGGCGCTGCGCCCCGCGCACGCCGCAAGTGACAGGCAAACATGCCGACTATTATTGCTCTTGACGCCATGGGCTCGGACCGCGCGCCCAAACCTGAAATCGAAGGGGCGATCCTCGCGGCCCGGCACTACGATGTGGAAGTGGTGCTGGTGGGGCGCGAAGAAGTCATTCGCGGCGAGCTTGACCTGCACCGCTTCTGGCGCAGGCTTTCGATCAGCGTTGTCGATGCACGCGAAGTTGTCGGCATGCAGGAGAAGGCAGCGCAGGCGGTGCGCGCCAAGCGCGATTCGTCCCTGCGCGTCGGGCTTCGCCTGGTGCGCGACGGAAAGGCCGCGGGCTTTGTCACCGCAGGCAACACGGGCGCGGCCATGGCAACCGCGAAGATGGTCCTGGGCGCGATCCCGGGCGTCGATCGTCCGGCACTCGCGGCCGTGTTTCCCACTGCAAAAGGCACCGCCACCATCCTGATTGACGTCGGCGCCAACGTCGATTCCAAGCCGCAAAATTTGCAGCAGTTCGCCATCATGGGCGAGGTGTACTTCCGCACCATCTTCGGCGGCAGGTTTGCCAGCTCTGAGCATCCGCGCGTCGGTCTGCTCTCCATCGGAGAAGAGGAAAGCAAGGGCAACGAGCTGACCCGCGAAGCGCACAAGCTGATTAAAGAGCTACCGATGAACTTTGTGGGCAACGTCGAGGGACGCGATCTCTACAACGGCAAGGCGGATGTGCTGGTGTGCGACGGTTTCGTCGGCAACGTGGCGCTGAAGATTTCCGAAGGCATGGTGGAAACGGTGCGCTTTCTGCTCAAGGAGTCGTTGCAGGCCACCATCAGCGGCCAGGTTGGGGCTCTGCTCTCGCGCCGGGCGTTCGCCGACTTCAAGAAGCGTCTCGATTATTCCGAATACGGCGGCGCGCCGCTGCTGGGTATCAAAGGCGTGTGCATTGTCAGCCACGGGTCGTCGAACGGGAACGCCATCAAGAACGCGGTGCGCGTGGCCAACGAATTCGCCAACAGCGAGCTCAATCGCACCATCGAGGAGCGCATTGCCGCGGCCAGCCAGAAGGTGAGTAATCACGCCGAGGCAGCTGAGGCAGATGCGATCGGCCGCGGTTTGATGTAAGCGGTAACTAGAAATACGTGTCATGCTGAGCGAGCGCGGCTGCAGTTGGCCGCGCGAGTCGAAGCACCCCTAGAGTGGTCCGAGATTCGCGGTAGCGATAGGGGTCCCCTCGACTGCGCTCGGGGCGGGCTCTTCGACTCATCGCTGCGCTCCTCGCTCAGGATGACACTGCCAGGTTCCGGATATCGCTCTTGGCTTCCACTTAGGCATACATGACCTTTCACTCATCTCCCATTGCATTTCTCTTTCCCGGGCAAGGTTCGCAGGCAATTGGCATGGGGAAGGAGCTTTCCGCGCTGTATCCGGTCGCGCGGGAGACCTTCGACGAAGCCGACGCCGCGCTCGGTTACAAACTTTCGCAACTGTGTTTCGAAGGCCCCGAAGACAAACTGAAGCTTACTGAGATCACGCAGCCCGCAATTCTAACGGTTTCGGTGGCGGCGTGGCGGGTGCTGCAATCGAAGGCCGTCGTGCCGTCCTACGTTGCGGGGCACAGCCTCGGCGAATACTCGGCGCACGTGGCTGCGGGAACGCTCTCCTTCACCGATGCGGTGCAAACCGTGCGCAATCGCGGCAAGTACATGCAGGAGGCAGTCCCGATCGGGGTGGGAGCGATGGCCGCGGTGCTGGCGCTGGCCAGCGACAAGGTGCAGCAGATTTGCGAAGAGGCGGCGCAGGGCGAAGTCAGCCAGGCGGCTAACCTGAACTCGCCCGAGCAGACAGTCATTTCCGGCAGCAAGGCCGCGGTCGAGCGTGCCGCCGAGCTGGCCAAGAAGCGCGGCGCCAAGCGGGCCATCCTGCTGCCAGTGAGCGCGCCCTTCCATTGCGCGCTGATGCAGCCGGCCCAGGACCGTCTCGCCGCCGACCTGCACGCGCTCACCTTCCACGCGCCGCAAGTTCCGCTGATGTGCAATGTGGACGCGGCGCCGGTCTCAACCGGCGAGCAGGCGCGCGACGCGCTCATTCGTCAAGTTACCGGGGCGGTGCAGTGGGACAAGTCCATGCGCGCATTGATGGCGCAGGGCGTGCGGAATTTTGTCGAGATTGGACCGGGCAAGGTGCTGTGCGGGCTGATGCGCCAGATTGATCGCTCCCGCACCTGTCTGAATGTGGAGGACGAAGCCTCACTGCAAAAAACCGTGGACCACTTCAGCGCGGCATCAGCGGAGCCGGATTAGGTTGGTGGTTCACCACAGAGACACAGAGGCACAGAGAGAAATTAACCACTCTGTGTCTCTGTGGTTAGCTTTTCTGCGGCTCTAATAAGGCGAAAACCCCAGGGTCTTGTCGTCCTTCTGCACCCAGATGTGGGCCTTGTCGGCCACGCGGTCGTTGACCGTTACCACCACCACCACGCCGCTGGCGGTAACAAAAGGTGACGCATTGCCGCCCTTGGGTTCGCGCGTGCCCTCAATATGGTGGCTTTTGATGATGCCCCACTCCCCGCCCGGTCCCCAGTCCTTGACGAAGTCGTCGTAGGAATAGCGCGAGTAGCGGTCAGGATGCTGCTTCCAATCCGCATCGTGCATCCAGACGCCGTAAGCCTGCTCGAGATTCTGCTGTTGCAGCGCATTGAAGAACTGGTCAACGATGTGTTCTTCCGGCCAGAAGCGAAGCATCCACCACAGGACCGCGAGAAAACTCACCACGCAGATGGCGATGATGATGCGCGTCCATTTCCTGCGGGTCTGCGCCGGATCGTAGGGTTGGGCCTCAAACAAAGTCATGCGAGTACAGTTTACTCTGCCGCTGGGCTGGAGCCGTTTCCTGGCTCGCTGTATTGCGGTGGAAGCACCGGGCTTTAGGCCCGGTGAATGCGATGCGCTTCAAATCCGTGGCTTCGGCCCTGGCGCATGCAACCGGGGCTTAAAGCCCCTTTTCTTCAAGCCTTCAATTCGCAGGGCTGAAGCCCTGCGCTTCCGCCGCCTCTGCTACACTCAAATGTTTTGCTTTAGCTCATGTGAGGCAATTATGGACATCAAGACAGTAGGAGTCATCGGCGCGGGGACGATGGGCAATGGCATTGCTCACGTCTTCGCAAAAGGTGGGTACAGTGTCGTCCTGGTGGACGTCGAACAGAAGTTCGTTGACCGCGGTCTCCAGACCATCGGCAAGAACCTGGAACGCGAGGTGGCGAAGAACAAACTGACCGCGGAGGAGCGCGACCAGGCGCTGGCGCGCATCGCGGGCAGCACCGATCGCAAGCGGCTGGCCGAGTGCGATTTTGTGGTGGAAGCGGCCAGCGAGCGCTTTGAGATCAAGGCCGAGCTGTTTCGCGATCTCGACGCCATGTGCCGGCCCGAGGTCATCCTCTCATCCAACACATCGTCGATTTCGATAACCAAGCTGGCAGCGGTGACCAAGCGGCCCGATAAAGTTATCGGAATGCACTTCTTCAATCCCGTGCCGGTGATGAAGCTGGTGGAGGTAATCCGCGGGCTGGCAACTTCGGATGAAACCTTTGCGACGGTGAAGGCGCTCGCCGAGAAGCTGGAGAAAACGCCGGTGGAGGTGAACGACGCGCCGGGATTTGTTTCCAACCGCGTGCTGATGCCGCTGTTGAACGAGGCCATGTATGCCGTGATGGAAGGCGTGGCAACGCCGGAAGCGGTGGACGAAGTTTTCAAGCTGGGAATGGCCCATCCTATGGGTCCGCTCACGCTGGCAGACTTCATCGGACTGGATGTCTGCCTCGACATCATGCGGGTGATGCAGTCCGGCCTCGGCGATCCCAAGTACCGGCCGTGTCCGCTGCTGATCAAGATGGTGGACGCGGGATGGCTGGGGCGGAAGTCAGGGCGCGGGTTTTATAAGTACTGATTGCGGGTGCCGTGTACTTGTATCGGGTAGAGCGGGCCTTCAGGCCCGCGTCCAGGCCCGCTACTAAGTTCATGCTTTGGGCCCACTGCGGTGCAGTGGGTGCAAAGCCTCATCTAGAAGGACGGCCTTGACGCGGCGCTGAAGCGCCGCTCTACCCGTGCGTCACTCTTCGGGCGAGGCTTGGTCCTTGTCTTTCGTTTCCTCCACCACTTCAACTCCGGGCATGACGTTCTTCAGCGGCGCCGTGCGCTGCTCTTCCAGTTCCGGATGCGGCAGCGGCTTGCGCGGCAGCATCTGGTCACGCATGGCGGCGTTGTACACGAAGATAGCTTCGACCACGGCAGCCTGGGCCAGGTCCTGCTGTTGCAGGCGCTCGTAGGTGTCCATGTTGGAGTGGTGGGTGCGCGAGTCGTAATCGAGCGGGTCCTGGATGAACTGGAACCCAGGGATGCCGACGGCATCGAAGTTTTCGTGGTCGGTGCCTCCGGTGTTGCGCAAGGTCAGCGTGGTAACGCCGAGGTCCTTGAGTGGCTCAATCCACTGCGCAAAGATGGGCGCGATCGAAGCGTTCTCCTGCAAGTAAACGCCGCGGATCTTTCCGGTGCCGTTGTCCACGTTGAAGTAGCCGGAAATCTTCTGCTGATCGGGCTTGAGCTGGACTGGGCCGGCGGGCTTGCGTATCCATTCCGGCAGCTTGAGCTGGTCAGGCGCGGTGGAGAGCGGCACCGTGCCGAAGTGCTGCCTGACGTAGCCTTCCGAGCCGTATTCGCCTTGCTCTTCACCCGTCCACAGAGCGACCCGGATGGTGCGGCGCGGCTTCACCTGAAGAGTGTTGAGGATGCGCATCACTTCCATGGCGACCACGGTGCCTGCGCCGTTGTCAGTTGCGCCGGTGCCGGAGGCCCAGGAATCGAGGTGGCCGCCAACCATGACGAGCTCGTCCTTTAGGTTGGGATCGGTGCCGGGAATTTCGGCGATGGTGTCGAAGCCGTGCTCGTGATCGCCGGTGAACTTGGTGTCAACGTTCATTTCGATGGTGACCGGAACATGGGCCTTCAGCAGCCGGTACACGCGTCCGTAGTTTTCAATGGCCATTACTACAACGGGGAGCGGATTGGCGTGCTCGCGCTTGTACGCCTCCCAGCCAAAGCCGGTGCCCTGGTCGTCGAAGATGGTGCCACCGGAACCGCCGCCGTTGTGGCCGTCGCGGCTGGGGGTGATGACCGCCAGCGCGTGTTCGTCCGCCAGAAACTTGCCGACTGCCTGGCGCAACTCCAGGCGCTTCATATACTGCTTGAGGAAGTCGCCGCGCTCGCGCGGCTTCAGCGGGTATTCAGTCAGCTTCTTCAGCTCGGCGTCATCCAGCCGCGTCGAGAGCGGTTTGTCCACCAGAGGCACGTCGCGCATCGCGCCGTAGAGCACGATCTTTCCGGCCAGCTTTCCTTTGTACTGGTCGAGATCCTTCTTCTCTTTCACGTCAATCCAGATGACTGGCGCCGTGATCGCGCCGTTGGTCGCCGGCGACCACGGACCGGCCTGCGCGATGAATACCGCGGTATCCGGCGACGTCATGCGGACCCAGGTATTGAGTTGCTGCCATCCCATGCCGAACTCGCCCCAGTCCTCGAGGTGGGCGTTGCTGCATCCCATCGCGGTGAACTGATCGCGCGTCCAAGCGTTGGCGCGCTGTAGGTTCGGCGAACCGGTCAGGCGCGGGCCGATGCCGTCGTCGAGCCCGGAGGCGTACTCCATGACGTGCGAGTGGCCAAGGCCTTCGTCGCGAATCTGCTGATACACGGCGAGGTCGAGCGTCTCGTGCTGCGGCTGAGGCAGCTCATACGAAGGCTGGTTCGCAGCACCGGATTTTGTTTTTGATTTGTCGGCTGCGGCAGCGGAGAGCGAAAGAGCCAGGCTGATTACGACAGCAGAAAGGGCGGGTAAGTATCGATATGACATCAGGGGAAATACTCCAGTCGAAGAGTTCAGGTTTCTGATGCAGCAGACTATCAGATAAGAAAGCGGGGCACCATGATGACTAATCCCCCGCCGCGGATTCATCGTCCTCAAGGGGCACTACCGGGCCTGATGGACTGTCGACTCTCCAAGAACACGTGAGGATTTAGGCTTCTTGTTTCCACGGGGCCGGGAAACACGACCTTGGGCTACACCGCGATAAGAGCGCAACATTTCGGCTCGCAACAGACGGTTGGCTTTCGTCTGATAACCCGGCCCATCCCGTTTGAGCCACTCGATTACATCGGCATCCAAACGCATGGTCACTGGCTTCTTAATCGGCCGGTACATTTGACCTCTCACCCCGCGCCTCAACTGCTCCAGAGTCAGTTCGGGGATGTCCGAGGTTTGGATTTGATCTTCCGGCATGGTGGCAATGGCTGCCAGTTCTTTGCGTCGCTGTTCAGTGGTCAATCTCTTCATAGAACTTCCTTTCTCTGCGGGTAGCTTTGCGAGCCGAGATAATCCGCGTGACCTCCTGGCCATCCTCCTGGAACGTTGCATGGACGACGACTAGAAGAGCCAAGTTCTCCAACCGTCCAATCGTCCAGAACCGCTCTTCGCCGTCAACAGTCCGGTCTCGGATAGTAAGGCAGAAAGGATCGCAAAAAACCTCCTCCGCTATTTCGAAATAGACGCCATGGTCCCGGCGGTTCGTCCGGTTCTTTTTCTCATCCCATTCGAAGCGCATCGCGCTGCTTGTCGTAAGGATATCAGCGTAAACACAAGAACATCAATACACAAATATACGTACACCGCGAGGATTGACCCTAGGCTTCCCTGTAATTCAGCAAACCCGCGCCGATCAGCACGAAGCAGACCGGCCAGATCCAGGCCGGAATGCCGCGATCTTTCGCGGGCAGGCGAATTTCCAGCCAGCGCGCCCATCCGGCGAAGACGGCGAAGACGCCCATCGGCACGTGGCTCAGCTCAATCAGATCGTTCTCTTTGACGTTAATGACGGGATGCGAGTGGGTCAGAAGCAGGGCGCCTCCCAGCGCGCACATCAGGGGGAAGACCAACGCCATGGAGCTGTTGGCGTTGTCCTTCCGGCGAACGCGAAGTTCGAAGAACGCGAATCCGATGCACACCAGGGCGGCAATCCGATGCTGAAAGACTTCCGGCTTCAGCCAGCACGCCCAGAACCCTTGTTGACCAATGGGCCAGGACTCGGTGTCGGCGCGTATGAAGATGAACATCGCGATGCTGATGAGCAGCAAGGGCCAGTACTCGGCCCAGTGGGCCTTTCCGGTCCTGGCCAGCAACGCCAGCAGGCCCATGGCCAGCACCACAATTCCCATCCAGTGATGATTGGATTCCGACTCCGCAATCCACGCAATGCGCTGCCAGGAGAAGGGTACGCCGTCGATGTCGTAGGCGGCCGGAACGTTCTGGGCCAACACGGCATCCGGATAACCAAAGCGCGGCCAGACTGGCTTCAGGCGTTCCGCAATCTGATGCGGCGTTACCGTGTCGCCGGGCTGGTCGATGGCCGGCGGTTGCGAGGTCAGGGACGCGGCGGTGAGGATGACGGTCAAGCCGATGCCAACTTCCGCTTCGACTAACCGTCGCAGCCGTGGCATGACATCTTCCTTGTCTCCACCCCGCAGCAGGAAAAAGTTCACTCCACCCAAGACCAGCAGTGCGCCGAGCATCAACGCCTTGGCGGAAACCATCACCCCGTACGCGGTGCCCAGGATCTCCCGCACCGAACCGATGTAGGAAAAGCTCAGCGCCAGGCCACTCAGGGCCAGCGCGCCCACGCTGAACAGTGCGCTGCGGGAGAACCGTTCCGTGAGGTACCACCGGGTTGTAAGATCGCGGGCGCGAAACAGGCTCAGCATCAGGAACGGCAGTCCGCCAATCCACAGGCCGGTGGCCGCGACGTGAATGGTCGTGATGGTGGCGAGATACAGACGGTTCTCCATGCGCGAAACCGCGTGGTCCGTCATGAGCGACGCCGCCAGGATGACCGCGGCCAGCACGGGAAGGGCGTACCGCGCAAACCTGGTATCTTTGCCCGCGACAATGGCCGTGAGCGCCGCGGCACCGAGGATGATGCTGCCCGCAACAAAGAAGTTTGCCCCAACGACGCCGCTGAACGGAATCTCCGCCGTGGTCATCAACACCGAAGAATCGACGAACAGGTAGAGGACCTGCACCACGGCAAGGCCAATGGCGCTGATGCGCAGGAGCGTCCACGAGACGGCACGCACACGCTCCATGCTCTCTTGCGGCAGGCCGGGACGGCTGCGGGCCGTCCATAGAACAAAGAAGATGCCTCCCAGAAGCACTGACTGGAAGACGAGGGTGCCTGCGCGCAGGACAACTGAGAAAAACCCGAAGAGATCGACGAGTTGCTGCATGGGATGGCTAGAGCAGTTCCATAGTTGGTGTATACGGGTGGAAGCACCGGGCTTTAGCCCGGTGAATACGGTGCGCTTCCAATTCGGGGCTTCAGCCCCGGCGCTTGGAACCGGGGCTAAAAGCCCCTCTTCCTTTCCTCCCTCGATTCGCCGGGCTAAAGCCCGGCGCTTCCACCGTTCTTAGATCGGTGAGGACACGCTAACGCTAGCACTGCTTTAATTCACCGTAAATGGCACCTCGCCCTTGCTCATGTGGCCGTCGGAGGCGAGCACGTTCCACAGCAGCTTGTAGACGCCCGGCTTGAGGCCGCTGGCCTGGGACTCAAGGATGTCGGGACTCGATTGCTTGGCCAGGGCAAGGGTCTGGAGGGAGCCGTCCGGAGCCAGCAATTGCAGGCGCGAGCGGCTGCCGTCAACGCGGACATTGTAGCGCAGCCATACGGCGACACCCGGCCCTTTGACCGAGGCATGCACAGCCGGCTTCGATTCCATCAGAATGGCGTGCGCCCAGGCGGGCTGCGAAAATCCAGTTACCAGGATGATGGCGAGCAAAATGGAGATGGCGGGGCAAGAAAGCGCGCGGCGCAATTCAGTTCCTTCGTAGCCGGGGATGAAAGCTGCTACGTAAGTATAAATTAACGCCTTTCCCTAGATGAAAAAAGCCGGAGCTCGCGCCCCGGCTATTCACACCTCGCGAAGGAGGCTTACTTATTGATTCTGCGACGGATAGCGCCAGCCAGACAAGCCAGGCCGCTGCCAAACAGGGCGAGCGTTCCAGGTTCGGGGGTTGAGCCACCACTACCGGAATTGAAATCGAGGTTAACAGCCCAATCCGGCTTCAATCCACTGTTGTCCCAATTGTTGGTGAAAAGCTCGTTGAAGTTTGAGCCATTGTTATAGTAAGCGAAGCCGCCTCCGGGGATGGTCGCCGAGCCCGAGGAAACGAAGCTCAAGCCCGAGGACTGGCCATAATACTGAGAGACGCTCAGGAACATGATATAGTCCCCACCCGGGTTGAGCGTGAGGCCGCCGGTGTTGAACTGGATCTCAGCATTGCCGGTGTTCGGGTAATTAAACTCCGGGCTGGTGTACAACAAAGTGCCGGCATGAGTCCCAGTCCAGGTCGCAATGTAAGCGCTCAGCTCGATGTTCCCAGTGGTTTCGGGGCCTGCCATATAGAACCCGAAGTCCGCTAAATTCGTGTTCGGGGAGTTGGGCGCGATGAACGTTTCTCCATAGGTTGCGGTGTTAGGGTTCCCAAACGGGTTCCAATACGCGCTGTATCCGCTGAAGTTGTTGTAATTTACTTGGGCGAAGCTGCTGACTGCAAACAGCAGAACCGCCAGTAGCAGAAGTGTTTTTTTCATACTGCTCCTCCCTTGGCCTGGGGTAAGGATTGTCGCTTATATCCAGTGCAATCAAGTCGCCACACGACTATGCTCGTCGTTTCCTTATATGTTATTGATAATAAATCCTGTTGCTCGTCAAGGAGTCTTGTCTCCGGGTGGTATCCATGCAGAACGCTGCAAGCCGTTGCGGCAATTGGGGAAATTATTTTCCCCTACTGCTGGCGATTTGGCCTCGGGCAGGGGCAGTTCTTTCCGGTCCCCAGCACGGTGCCTGTTGCTCGGGCGGAAGGGCCGTTGCCCCGCCCGGTATCCCTAGTAGCAGCCGATATAATGGCTACTCCATGGCAAGCGTGCCATCTACCAGTCCCGGCTCAGATCCGCCGGTTGGGAGTGCGGTCCCCAAGGGCCTCCTCCAATTGCCAGGCACGTGGAACATCGCTCTTGGCCTCCTTCTGGTTGTTGCCACCGCCTCCCTGTATTTCCCGGTCCGCAGCTATGAATTTGTTTACGACGACTACCTCTACGTAACTGGCAACGGGCACATTAATCACGGGTTGGACTGGAAAGCGCTGAAATGGGCATTAACTGCCAACTATGCGGACAACTGGCATCCCCTCACCTGGCTTTCTCACGGTTTGGATTGCCAGCTTTTTTTTCTGGATTCCGGCTGGCACCACGCGACCAATGTATTACTGCACGCGATGAACGCGGTGCTACTGTTCTGGGTCCTCCTGCGCGCGACGGGCTTTACCGGCCGCAGTTTCATGGTGGCGGCTCTATTTGCCCTGCATCCTATCAATGTAGAGTCGGTGGCTTGGATTTCCGAGCGCAAGAACCTGCTGAGCATGTTGTTGTTTCTTTTCGCCCTGGCAGCTTACCGATGGTATGCCCGCGAGCCTCGGGTGGGCCGCTACGCGACGGTCGCATTGCTGTTCGGTCTAGGATTAACGGCAAAGCCACAGATCATCACTCTGCCGTTCGTTCTATTGCTTTGGGACTACTGGCCCCTGCGGCGGATGTTTGCCGCGGCTAACAGTGCCACTTCCGATACCCAGGTTATTCCGATCCGGAGTTTTTCCTGGCTTGTGCTGGAAAAGTTGCCGCTTCTCGTTCTTGTGGGGGCGAGTGCTGTTATTACCCTGCATGCGCAAAGACTCGCTGCCACGCCATACCCACTTTCGGTTCGATTAGCGAATGCCCTTGTTTCCTACGTGTGGTATGTGCGGAAAGCGTTTTGGCCGTCACATCTCGCTCTTCTGTATCCTCACCCTCCGGGTTTGCCGCCAATCTGGCAAATGGCGGCGGCGGGGTTCTTCTTGCTCGCCGTTACCGCGCTAGTGATTGAGCGGCGCCAGCAGCGCTATTTACTGGTGGGTTGGCTATGGTTCCTGGGAACGTTAGTACCGATGATCGGCCTGGTGCAGGTGGGCCGGCAGGCGATGGCTGATCGCTATGCCTACCTGCCTTTGGTGGGACTGTTCATCATGGTCTGCTGGGGCGCAGCAGAATGGTCTGCGCAAATGCATCTTCGTCCGGCTTGGCTCGGGGCGGCGGGTCTCGTCGTGGTGTTTGCCCTCGCGGTGGACGCTCAACGTCAGATCGGCTATTGGAGGAGCAGTTACACACTGTGGTCGCGCAGTCTGCAGGTTACGAGCCCCAACAAGGAAGTCGAAGACAACCTGGGTGTAGTGCTGATGCAAGATGACCGGCTGGACGAAGCACTCCCGCACTTGCGAGCGGCGGTGGCCCTTGATCCGCTTTCTCCCGGCTACAACCTGAATCTAGGCATTTGCGAGCAGCGGCTGGGGAATTTGGCCCGGGCCATCGAGGATTACCAGGTGGTGATAAAGCTGACGCAGAATGACATTCCGGAAGACCAGCAACTGAGGTTTCACGCATTCAATAATATGAGCTTCATCTATCTTCATCTCGGAGATCTTCCACACGCCCAGGAAAGCCATGAGGAGGCGCAAAAGCTCCTACTTGAGCACGCCAGGAAATAGATGCTTTAGAGGTGGATGGTGGTCTGCACGCGTAAATGTTCCCGGCGCTCTAGCGAAGCAGCGTCGTGGGATCGGAATCTTCCGCAGTGACTGGGCTCGGCACCGTCTCCGCAACTTCTTCCACAACATCGCCTTCTCCCGGGGCCAGGAAGAGGTTCTGTTCGATGCCGTGTTGTTTGGTATAGAGGTCGAAGTAGCGGCCACCCAGCTCGAACAGCGACTGATGCGTGCCGCGCTCGACGATGCGGCCGCCCTCGACCACCAGGATCTGGTCGGCACGGCGAATGGTGGACAGGCGGTGGGCGATGACGAACGTCGTTCGTCCCTGCATCAGGTAGGAGAGCCCTTCCTGGATCATTCCCTCGGACTCAGAGTCGAGGCTGGAGGTCGCTTCGTCCAGGATGAGGATGCGCGGGTTGGCCAGGATGGCGCGCGCAATCGAGACGCGCTGGCGCTGCCCGCCGGAAAGTTTCACGCCGCGCTCGCCGATGATGGTGTCGTACTTCAGCTCGAACTTCTCCGCGAATTCATCCACGCGAGCGATGGCACAGGCGCGAAGCAGTTCCTCTTCCGTTGCGTCAGGCTTGGAGAATGCCACGTTCTCGCGAATGGTCCCATCGAAGAGGAACGAATCTTGCAGCACCATGCCCAACTGCGTGCGATAGGACTCCAGCCGGACCGTGGAAAGGTCAACTGAATCCACCAGAACCTTGCCGGAGTTCGGAGTATGAAACGCCGCAATCAGTCCGATGATGGTGGACTTGCCCGAGCCGGACGAACCAACCAGCGCCGTCACCGTTCCCGGGCGAGCGTGGAAGGAAATGGCGTGCAGCACGGTTTTCGTCTGCTCGTAGGCGAAGGTGACGTCCTCAAAAGCCACGTCGCCGCGAATCTCAGGGAGTGTGACGGCGCGATGCGGGTCTTCGTTCTCGGGAGTTTCATCGAGGACTTCGCGCGTGCGCTCCAGTCCGGCAATAGCCTCGGTGATCTGGGTTCCGATGCCGACCACTTGGAACAGTGGCGCCGCGAGGTATCCGAGGAACATGGTGTAGGTGAAGAACCCGCCCAGGGTGAGCTTGCCCGCCAGAATCTGGCGCGTTCCCATGAACATGACGATGGCGCCGATGATGCCCATCAGGGTCGAGGACGAGAGGCTCATGACCGATGTCGCCGTCAGCGTGCGGAAAACGTTTTGCAGGAGGCGCTCGACACCGAGGCTGAACACCTGATGCTCGCGCTGCTCGGCGTGATAGCCCTTCACCACGCGCACGCCGCCCAGCGACTCGGTCAGGCGGCCGGTCACCTCGGCGTTGATCTTGGCGCGCTCGCGGAAGATGGGGCGGATGGTGCGGAAGGCCTTACGCAGTCCGACCCCAAAGACGAGCAGGAAGCCGAAGGCAATGCCGGTCATCACCGGGCTGATGCGAATCAGCACAGCAAACGCAATCACGGCGGTGAGCAGCCCGCCGACAAAGTCCACCAGTCCCGTGCCGATGAGATTGCGTACGCCCTCGACGTCGCTCATGATGCGCGACACCAGCACGCCCGTCTTGTTGGCGTCGTAATAGGAGACAGACAGCCGCCCCACGTGCTCCTGCACCCGGCGGCGCAGTTCGGTGATGAGTCTTTGCGCAGCTTTAGAAAGCGTCTGCGTCAGCGCGAAGGATGTCAGTCCCTGTGCGAGTGTGGCGAGCAGCACGATCCCAACCAGCGGATAGAGCAACTGGAAATGGCGCTTGCCGATGACATCGTCGATGAGGTACTTCGTCGAATACGGAAGGATGAGGCCGGAGACGCGGTTGATGACCATCAGGCCGAAGCCCAGCATCAACAGCGTACGGCGGGGGTGAATAAGCTGCCATATTTCCGGCAGGGCCTTGAAGATGTCCGTTTTCGTGGCCGGCTTGGACGGGGTGCTAACCATGACGGGGGTAAAGTGTTTGGATTCCACGGGGGAGGGTTTGGGTTCGGCTTGTACCGCCGCTGGCGCGGCTCCGGTTATCTATGGGCACCGAACCGCGGGCTTACGCCCGCGGCTCACCCCATGTCGCCGCTGCGCGGCTGGCTCGGCCCGGCAAGAACGGCGCGGATCAGGGACCCCCAATAGCGCCACACTACCCGTGCTCCCTATGCCTTCATTCCCAACTGCTCCTTGGCTGCTGCCACGATCTGGGCTGGCTCGAAGCCGAATTCCTTCTGCAGCTCCTTGAATGGCGCGGACGCTCCGAAGGTTTTCATGCCGATGACGCGGCCCGTGGGGCCGGCATAGCGCTCCCATCCGAAGGTTGAGGCCTGCTCGATGGCTACACGCGCGGTTACGCCCGGCGGCAGAACGCCGTCGCGGTATTCCTGCGTCTGGCGCTCGAAGATGTCCCACGACGGCATCGAGACCACGCGCGAGCGAATGCCTTCCTTCTTGAGCCGCTCGTGCGCCTCCGCCGCCAGACTTACTTCGCTGCCCGACGCAATCAGAATGATCTGCGGCTTGCCGCCTTCGGCATCGGCGAGCACATAAGCACCTTTCGCGACCCCGGAAGCCGGCGCGTACTTGCTGCGGTCGAGGGTCGGCATGGGTTGCCGCGACAGCGCCAGCAGCGCCGGCTGATGCCGCAACTGAATCACGTAGCGAAATGCCTCGACCACTTCGTTCGCGTCGCCCGGGCGCAGCGTCACCATCCACGGCATGGCGCGGAACGATGCCAGGTGCTCGATGGGCTGGTGGGTCGGGCCGTCTTCGCCGTCGCCCATCGCCTCGTGGGTGAAGACGAAAATGGTCGGCAACTCCATGAGCGCCGAGAGCCTCATCGCCGGTCGCAAGTAGTCGCTGAAGATGAAGAAGGTGGCGCCGAAAGCCCGCAGCTTCGACAGCGAGAGTCCATTCACAATCGCTCCCATGGCGTGCTCGCGAATGCCGAAGTGCAGGTTCCTTCCTCCGTAGCTGCCGGGCTGGAAATCGCCCGCGCCTTCGAAGGTCAACAGGGTCTTGTTGGATGGACCGAGATCACCCGAGCCTCCCAGGAACCAGGGGATGTTTTGCGCCAGAACGTTCAGCACCTTGCCGGAGGCGTCACGGCCCGCCATGCCTTTGGGATCGGCTGCGAAAACCGGCAGGTTGCGGTCCCATCCCGAGGGCAACTCGCGCTTCTGCATCTGATCGATTTCGGTCGCCAGCTCGGGATATTTAGCTTTGTAATTGGTAAAGAGGTCGTTCCACTTCTTGTGAGCTTCGGCTCCGTTAGCGCCAATGCCAGCGGCGAAGTGGTCATAGACGCCGTCGGGCACGAGAAACTGCGCGTCCTCGGGCCAGCCATAGGCGCGCTTGGTTAGCCGAACCTCCTCTACTCCCAGCGGCTCGCCGTGCGCGGCGGAGGTGTCCTGCCGATTCGGGGACCCGTAGCCGATGTGGCTGTCGAGCACGATGAACGTTGGCCGGTGCTTGGTTTCGCGAAATATGGCCAGCGCGTGCTCGATGCGCTCGATATCGTTGGCGTCACCCACCCGCAGCACGTTCCAGCCGTAGGCCAGGAAGCGGGCGGCAACGTCTTCGGTGAAGGTAATCCGGGTGTTGCCTTCGATGGTGATATGGTTGTTGTCCCAGACCCAGCAGAGGTTGTCAAGTTCCAGATGCGCGGCCAGCGACGCCGCCTCCGAGCCAATGCCTTCCATCAGGCAGCCGTCGCCGCAGACGGCGTAGATGTTGTAATCAAAGATGTCGAAGCCATCCTTGTTATAGCGGTTGGCGAGCCACTTCTGCCCGATCGCCATCCCCACGCTGGTAGCGATGCCTTGTCCGAGCGGGCCGGTGGTGGTTTCGACGCCCGAGACCAGGTGGTACTCAGCATGGCCCGGCGCTTTGCTGCCGATCTGCCGGAACCGGCGAATGTCCTCAAGGCCAACCGATGGCTTGCCCAGGACTTCATACTCGGCGTCCACCGCCATCGTCTTGGTGAGGTGCAGAGCGGACCAGAGCAACATGGAAGCGTGGCCGTTGGAGAGCACGAACCGGTCGCGGTTGGGCCAGATGGGGTCAGCCGGATCGAATCGCATCACGCGATTCCACAACGTGTACACCAGCGGCGCCAGCGCCATCGGGGTTCCGGGATGCCCGGAATTGGCCGCCTGGACCGCATCGATTGAGAGGGTGCGAATGGTGTTGATACACAGTTGATCCAGCTCTGCGTCGGTCATGGGTTTGGCAACCTGCGTGGCATTCATGGTCTCTCCTTGCGAATGTCTTGTGCTGTGTCCGTACACAGTACCCCAAGGACGGGGTTAGCGCCAGCAAAAGATGAGGTCTTGGCGGATTGCAGGGGGAGCGGCAAAACGATCAGTCCAAAGCCGTACAATCTGGATTAGATTGTCATGCCCCTCTATGACGAAGCGCATACGGAGGAGTGAAATGCCATCCCGTCTTCCGCAGAAATCGACAAAAGATGGCGGGCGGGAAAACTCGGGACTGGGCAAAGGCATCAAGGTTATCTGGAGGGATGTTTATGAAGAACACCATTCTAACGGTCATGCTATTGGGCTTGGTGACCGGTGTAGGCTTCGCGCAGCACGGACGGACCGGGGGCAGTCGGGCCACGGCTCTAGGCGAACCGCCGACGTTGACGGGGCCGATTGTCGTATCAACGGCGCCGATCGCCGGTAAGCCAGGCGTGACTATGGAACAGGTCGCAGGAACGATGGCACCAGCCACCACAACATCCAGCAAGGCGGGCGGAGTCGCTAAGGCGGGCGGAGTGTTGCCGCCGAATATTCATAACCCGCAGGTGCCTCCCAATCTGCTGGTCGGACCGAATGTTGGCCCTCAAAGGCAACGTCAGCGCTAACACCTAACCTCCAAATCGCGACGGTAGCGTTGGAGCGACAATTTTAGAAGGTAGGCTGCGCTTCCTGGCTCCCAGCGGAGAAGCGCAGCCGTTGGTGGTCGAAAGGCGGGAAGAGACTCGCGACGCGCCAGATCTCTTCTAACTTAATCGAGATCAATCTCGAGCTTGATGCGACGAGGCTCATCTTCTCGCCGCTCTTTCTTGGGTACCTCCCCGTGCTCATGATGATGCTCTGAACTGTGTTCCTCGGGGAACTCGCGTGCCGGATGATGCAAGTGGGGGTCGAGAACGAACGTGAGACCGCCGACCACCAGCCCGTCCGCCAGCACGATGAATTCGATGGCCACGTATCCAGCCAATTGAACTTCGGCTTCCGTGAAGTCCTGGCCGCTGATCAGCCGTGGACGAATGACGCGGCTATCGTGCGGGCCGAGTGAGAAGGAACCGCCACCCGGATTGTCGAGTTTCGCGGCCCAGCCGCGACTGGTCAGGAACCATGGCAGCACCGCACGGATTTCCATAACGGCGGTCTTGCCAGAGGGATTGCTCGCCCAGAATTCCCGCTTTTCGAAAGCGGCCTCCAGCGCGTGGCGATGACCGCCACCGGGAACGGGAATTACGGCGCGCAATCCGAGGTTGTTGTCGCACGGCACAAGCCTCCACAGGGGAGTGGGTCCCACGGCGGAAGGCAAGCCAGTGACCGGGTCGTTGTTGGCGCGATCGCCGGCAACCGTGGCGCTCATAAACATGCACTCGTGGCCGGGGATTTCCGGGTGCCAGGCGAACGGCCCGACCACCACCTGGCCGCCCGAGGGTAAACTCGGGATGATGCGCGAGGCCGTCGTCATCGGCTTCCAGTCGTCCGGCCACACAAGACCGGCTGAAGGCCGACAGTGCCAACCGTGGACGATGACATTGGTCGCAGTAAGGGTTCCACGGTTTTTTACGCGCGCGTAGGCATAGTTTTGCTCGCCGACGATCGGCGTTTGATGCTCCAGATGGCCGTCGGGTGCGTGGCGGTTCCAAATATCGGTCGTCTCCCAGAACTTCTGGAGGTACGGATATTGATTGGCCGGCCCGTACATGTACTCGCCATGGCGGCCGTTATCAATGTACACATCGATAGGAGGCGGCGCGCCAATGTTGTTGTTCGGTTTGGGCGTCGCGGCCGGTTGATAGAGTCCCTGCTTCTCAAAAGCCCAACGGATTACCTTCCAGTAGCAGCCGCCCACTTGCGCGGCGGTGGTCCAATCGCCCAGTTCGGCAGCCATAAGAAACGTGGCATAGGTCGCAGCGTTTGGCGGGTTCGTGGGTTGCGTGAGGCCGCCAATCGTGCGCAGGATTAAATAGGCGACATAGCGTCCGGCAAACTCGCGCATGGCGAGTTCGGTAGAGTCGCCGCCAATCGAACGATAGATGCGGAAATGCGTGGTGCAGAGAATTTGCTCGTTATTGTATCCGCCAATGTCCACCGCGCTGAATGGATGCAGCGCGATATTGCCGCTCCACCCCCAACCAGCCGCCGGTGTGCGATCCTGGCGACGGTTCACAACCGAATTCAACCAGGGGAAACTCATGAAGCGATCCGGAGCTTTCGAGTCAGGGTCATTGAGGACGGCGCCAACGCTGTCGCCGGCACTGTGAGCGAAGCCGAAGTTCGGTCCATTCACATGGTTGTACAGAGTGCCGTGGCCGGCGAGCTCGTGCAGAACAACACGCTGGTCACAGGCAATGCCGAGAGGCTGGGCGAGGTTGGTGGTGTCGGCAAGCGCGAAGGCGGTTTGCAAGATGCCGAAGGAGCCGTTACCGAGGCAGTGGGCGTTGATGACGTTGCCGCCAAGACCGCGGTGGTCCACAACGGTGGGGAAGAGTGTGCCGCCGAAATAGACATTCAGATCGAAGCCAAATTCCTGCACTAGACGGAAAAATTCGTCAGCGTGATAATAGGCGTTTACTGCGGCAAAATTGTCGCTGCGCGCGTTGAAATCAAAGTCCGCGCCTACAGGCTCTGTCGGGGGCACGATTGGCGGAGGCTCGACATCCTTAATCTGGACTATGTCTCCGATTAGGGAGTAGTTGCCACCTGCGGGTGGATCCAGTTTCGGAAGGAGAACCGCGGTGCGCAGTGGGTTCAGCGCAGCGTTACCCGCATTGGGCAATGGACCGCCGTTAGCGGTAACTGGGTCCTGACGGAACACGAGGCCGTCGACGCCGGCGACAAAGGCGCGCAGCATCAAGACAGAAAGTGATTCCACTTCCACCAGGGCTACCCACCGCAGGTCCGGCATGCCGGGCACGCCGAGCACAAAATAAACCGCGGCCACTACATAGTGGTGTCCATCTTTGATATCGCCGGGCACTGGAGGCAGCGACGGATAAGGATGGAGATGGCGATGCAGTCCCGGCTCCTTGTCGGCGGCAGGCTCTGCCAGGAGCTCCTCGGCGGCCAGGACACGCTTCTCAGCTTCATAGCGGTACACAAAAAGCCGTTGCCGGTCGATCTTGAGCCCACCCCGGTCGAACTCCTTGTCTCTTACGGAGAGGCCAAGGCTCTGGGCAAGCTTGTCTTCGCTGAGATTGGTGAGGCGGCGGAGAGCAGCATCAGCAGGCTTCTCTGCACGTACATCGGCATGAGCTGTGGATTGAGCGCTGACGATGCGAAACGGGTTCAGTTTCATCTGCACCGCTAGTCCAGCTTCCCAGACCGGAAGTCCAAGACAGGTCTGACTAAAGGTGACAGTGGTGGTATCGAACTGCGTTTTCTCCGCCCACAAGCGAAACTCGACGCCCCCGGTGCTGGGAGCCGATTCCGGGCCCGCGCCGAGAGAACCCAGCTCTGTGCCCTTGAGCCCGAGCAAGTCAGCGAATTTCTCAAGATAGTCCTGCGCGGCGAGCTGAGGGCTACGCGCTGCGGATTGGTAGAACTGCTCAACATGCAAAACGCCACGAACGTTCCCGCGGTCGTCCCGATCAACATATGCTTTGTTCAAGTCATCGAATTCGTGCGCCACGATACACCTCTTGTCCAATGCGCGAGTACATCGCGAGACCGGCTAGATAACGCCAGCCCTCGATCCACCAGCGCTCAATTTAGCAACGCCAGGTTCCCAGTGCACGGAGTAAAGCTCCCGTATTCTCGCTAGCCCGCGAAACTATCGGAGGATGGCATGCAAGAAGTCCCTGCCCCGGGGCCTGATGTCACGTCATGAAGACATTGCATTTCTCATGCCAGGTGCGATCGGCAAATAAAGTCCCAAGTGATTGGCTGCGCTGTTCTGATTACAATGAGATACGTGCCCGTGCGAACCAACGAACCACTGCTTCCTCGCCGCCACGCCGGTGGCGGCTATCCAGACAGATAGCGATGGCTATCCCTTCGTCTCCTTGCTGCTAGGTGCGGTTGTTATCCCCGCGCTGCGGGCGTGAGGGGAGCGGGCGCCCGCCGAACCTGCCCTCAGCGAAACCGAAGGGCGAAATCCAGAACGAAGTGAGGGACCCCAACAAGGAGCGGGAATTGAGGACAGGTTGGAGGCGCGGGTGGGAATCGAACCCACGCATAAAGGTTTTGCAGACCCTTTCTTATCGCAGCTAAGTCTTTCTGCCCCAATACGGAATTCAAAATCCAGGCTGTTTTGTCCGCTTTCTGTCCGCTTTAACCAAGGCGCACGCCGCTGCGCGTCCATGAACACCAGGACCGTATCTGCGCGCACCCACAACAACCGACATCGATCGAGAAAAAAGAAATGGAGAAGACACAAATGATTACCAGTCAACGAGTAGAAGGTGAGGTTCTCCACAACCACGGGGACTTCGCCGAGGTCGCCACCATTGGAATCGAAGGAATCGAGGAGGGTCTTTGGTTAGACACAATCCAGATTCATTGCGAGGATACCG
>Ga0074046_10001332_pt1 | contig 22511 bp, 21 predicted proteins | sample BogForMeECP23OM3_FD_94441 | JGI IMG/M metagenome (GOLD analysis project Ga0074046, IMG submission 94441) | Bog forest soil microbial communities from Calvert Island, British Columbia, Canada - Bog Forest MetaG ECP23OM3 | ecosystem: Environmental > Terrestrial > Soil > Wetlands ...
CTGTTTCACAGCCCTACTCCGAACGAGTTGTATCACTATGCTCAGTTCCGGCAGTTTTGGTCCGACGATACGCAGAAGATGACCGAATACAATATGGCAAATCTTGGTGCTATCAACTGCTATGGCACTGCGTCTATTCCACCGAGAGTCGTGGGATACAATCAGGCAGACTATTCCGGCGAGTACTACCTCGTCGGACCACCAAGCTACTCAGGTCGAGTGGACGCCTAACCAGTTGACATACCATGTATCTGCGACGGCGCCGACCGAATTGGTAGTAAATCAGAATTATTTTCCGGGATGGCGCGTCGTACGCGGAGTTGGCGACCCCGCTTCGCGAGGCGGATTATTGGCAGTCCGTCTACCTGCCGGCAGCCAGGACATTGCGCTGAGATTCCGGCCCAAGCATTTCGCCGTAGCCGTGACTGTTACCCTGCTCGGTCTTATCGCCACAATCATTCTCTGGAGGAAGGACTGGTAGACTGGCACGTCGAGAGCGCGGAGCGAGGGCTCGCGACGTTTGCTTCTGTATCCGCAACTACGACCACATGGCATCACAGGAGTTTAGCGGCTCGGGCGGCGGTAGCAGGTTGGCACGGGACACAGTGCTCGCGCTGATCGTCGGATTTCTGACTGGTGCGCTGGCAATCCCGATCGTGATCAATCTTGGGCTCCGAACCGTGCTCAGGATTCCGCTGTTTTCCTTGCCCCCTATTGGCGCCGTGCTATTCGCGATCGCGCTGCTCGTCGCGAGCCTGGTTGCCGGCCGAGTTCCCTCGCTGTTCGAATTTGCGAAGTTTGCCTTGACCGGCGTTCTGAATTCCGGCGTCGATTTTGGCGTCCTGAATTCTCTGATGCTGATAACCGGCGTGTCCTCAGGCGCCGGCTTTGTTGCGTTCAAATCAGTCTCGGTGACGCTGGGAACGATCAACAGCTATCTGTGGAATAAGTACTGGACCTTCGATACCGCGAAATCCGCGGGGGCACGACGGGAGCTGGTCTCGTTCCTGGTGGTGACGCTGGTAGCGGTGGGCCTCAACGTGGCGGGCGCGGACGTGATTGTGAACGTCATCGGCGCACCGCGCGGAGTGAGTACCAAGCTGTGGGCAAACTTCGGCGCAATTTCCGGTGCCGGACTAACGCTCTTCACGAATTTCTTCGGCTATAAGTTTTTCGTGTTCAAAAAGCCGGCGACCGTTGCATTAGAATCATAAATGCGGCGTTTTGCTTCCGACGCGTAATTTTAACACCTGCTAGTCCAAAGCCTCTTACGCTGGCACACTCAATCCGGCAAGCTGGAGATGGCCGAGCGGGGTCCGAGTGCCGCTGACGTCGCGAAAAATGGATTTTCAATGCATGGGATAACCGACCCCGCCCGTATCGCGGATCTGCTCGCGACGTGGGGCTATCTCGGCATTTTCGTTGCCGTGTTCGTCGGCAACCTCGGCGTGCCAGTGCCCGAGGAAACCGTGATGCTAGCCGCTGGATTCCTGGCCGGGCAGGTACTGCTCGATCTGCGACTCGTGTATGTCGTCGTAGTCATCAGCGCGGTCACCGGCGACTGCTGCGGCTACGTTATCGGGCGCACCGGCGGACAGCGCGTGCTCTCGCGGCTGGCCACGACTTTCCCTTTCATGCGCACGCGCTACGAACGGCTGCAACTTTTCTTTCAGACTCACGGCAGCAAGGCGGTGTTCATGGCGCGATTCATTACCGGCGTGCGATTCATGGCAGGGCCGATGGCTGGTGCGTGCGGGATGCCGTTCTTTCAATTCCTCGGATGGAACGTACTCGGCGCGATTGTGTGGTGCTCGCTGGTCGTGACCGTCGGCTACCTGGTGGGTGACGAGCTTTATCCGGCGCTGACGATGGCGCATCAGGTTTCGCGATGGATCGGCGTGGCCGGATTCGTCCTGCTGCTCGTGGTGTTCGTTTTTTGGTGGAGGGATCGGCATCCTGCAGTGTCGCGGCCTCAACCGTAGTTGCGTTCGCGACTGCGTCACGCTCGTGGCGCTCATGCTCGCGCTGACCGGATGCAAGCCGCGCACGCGTATCGATCTTCACTATCTACCGGATTTCGTTCCGGGCTCGCAAAATATTTTTCGTCCCGCGAAAATTGCGGTGCCTCCCACGATTGGAAATTTCGGCTCTGGCGATTCCGAGACCGGCATGATCTACGCCGCCGATGGCACAGCCGAGAATACGCTCGTAGTTGCTGACGGTGCGCATGCTTTCAACATCGCGCTGACTAAGGGGCTCGCGGACGCCGGCCTGGTGCCGTTGGCGCTCGACTCGAATCCCGTCGACGGCAAGCCGCCCGAGGGCTCGGAGTTTCTCCTCACCTCCGAGCTCGAACAGCTCGAAGTGAACAAGCGTTTCGGCGCGGATGAGACCGTGCACGGCCAGTACTTCACGATGAAAGCGGTGGTGCGCGTAAAGTACCAGCTCAAGAATCGCGATGGCGCCGTGATTTACTCGGACGAGATCAGCGGCATCGAGAATGAGCCGCCGAATCCCGTTGGCGCCGAGGTTTTTCTGCCGCTCGAGACGGAGCCCGCCGAGTCCCTGTCAGTGGCGCTCTCGCGCGCCGTCGGTTTGCTTATGCTCCAGCCGAAATTTCGCGATGCGCTGCCGATGCGACCCATCGCGGCGGCTCAGCCTTCGTCGCCGACGCCGCAATCGGCCCATCCTTGAAATGTCCGCCGCGTAGCCACGATTGGCAGTAACTGTGGCAGCTTGCCTATTGCTGCCAACATCGATGCGCGCGACAATCTCCCTGACATGAAGATCTCACGAACGTCCCGCAGATCGCGCACGCGCCGAATCGTCATGCTCGCGTTTCCCGACGCGCAGATCATCGATATCACCGGGCCGCTCGAAGTGTTCGGACGCGCCGCCCGTCTGCTCACCGACGAACGCGGCTGGTCCGTTCCCGCGTACACAGTTGAGATTGTGGCGGCGAAGGCGGGCGCGCTGACGACTTCATCGGGCATCCGGGTGATCGCAGAACGCTCGATTGCGCAGGTGCGCGGGCCGCTCGACACGATCCTGGTCGCCGGCGGGCGCGGAACTACCGACGCGCTGCGCGATCGCGCGTTGATCGAATGGCTCCGCGGCAGCGTGCGGCGTGCGCGCCGCCTCTGCTCGGTCTGTACTGGCGCATTTCTGCTCGCGGAGGCTGGTCTCCTCGACGGGCTGTCGGCGACTACTCATTGGCGGCAATGCGAGCGGCTCGCTGCGGATTATCCGGCGGTGTCGGTCAAGAGCGACCCGATCTTCGTTCGCGCCGGCAAGATATTTACCTCGGCCGGCGTGACTGCGGGAATCGATTTGGCGCTGGCGTTGCTCGAGGAAGACCACGGCCGTGACGTTGCCCTCGCGGTGGCGCGCGAGTTGGTCATGTTCCTGCGCCGCCCCGGCGGGCAGTCGCAGTTCTCGGTACAGCTCAGCGCGCAGGTTGCCGATCGCGAGCCGATCCGCGAGCTGCAGCGATGGATCGCGGATCATCTCGGCACCGATCTCTCGGTTGAAGCGCTTGCGCGGCGCGCCGCGATGAGCCCGCGGAACTTCGCGCGCGTGTTCATCCGCGAAGTCGGAGTGACGCCGGGGGAATTCGTCGAGAACTCGCGCGTCGAAGCGGTGCGCCGGCGGCTCGAAGAATCCGCCGACGGCGTCGATTCGATCGCGTCGGAATGCGGCTTCGGTACGCGCGAGTCGATGCGCCGCGCGTTTATCCGCACGCTGCACGTGCCGCCCAGCGCGTATCGCAGCCGATTTCACCAAAAATTGAGCGCCTGACGAAAAAGGAGAACGCCATGCGAATTGCCTTCCTGATTTTCGACGACCTCACAACACTGGATGCCATTGGACCGTTCGAGGTGCTGTGCCGAATTCCGGGCGCCGAGGTGATGTTCGTCGGCGAAACCGCGGGCATCAAGCGCGCCGATCCGAGATCGCTCGGCATAGTCGCCGACTATTCGATCGCCGATGTGACCAGCACCGACATCCTGCTCGTGCCGGGCGAACGCGGCGAGGCGCAGGTGCGCGAGAAGCCGCACATGCTCGAGTGGATACGGCAAATCGACAAGACCACATAATGGACTACGTCGGTTTGCACCGGCGCGTTGGTGCTGGGTGCAGCCGGGCTGCTGAAGGGACGGCCCGCAACCACGCATTGGACGCGACTCGATAAGTTGCGCCAGTTCGGCGCCGAGCCGCGCAGCGAGCGCGTCGTCGAAGACGGCAAAATCATCACGGCCGCCGGAGTCTCCGCCGGCATCGACATGGCGCTGCATCTCGTGCGCCGCGTGGCGGGCGACACCGTGGCGCACGCGATCCAGGTCGGCATCGAATACGATCCGCAGCCGCCGTTCGACGGGCATGCGGGCCGCGCGCCAGCGCACGTCATGGAAGTGCTGCGCCCGCGCTACCAGAGGGCCGAGGCAAAAGCGGCGGCGAAGTAAGCGTCGAAGTTATACGGATCGTGCTGCTACTGTTTACCAAGTCGAGAGTAAGAGAGTTATTATCTTTTACGACGCTCGCTCGTTTCGACTCAAGCCGCACAAACCACGGAATCGGAGGGCCGACCCCGATGACAGATCAGTTCACGGACCGCATCGACGTCCATTTCCATTATCTGAGCCCGGAGTATCGCGAGAAAATGATCGATGCCGTTGGCGGTTCGCCGGATGGGTTTGCGGCACCGCAATGGAGCGCGGAGGCCGTGCTCGCGATGATGGACCGAATGGGAATCGCGACCGGGATGTTGTCGGTATCTTCTCCCGGAGTGCACTTCGGCAACGACGCAAAAGCCCGTCTGCTGGCTCGATCCGTCAACGAGTTTGCCGCGCGCACTATTGGGGACTATCGCGGGCGCTTTGGCGGCTTCGCCAGCCTGCCGCTTCCGGACGTTGACGGTGCGCTGGAAGAGATCGCCTACGCGCTGGATACGCTCAAGCTCGACGGCGTAGTCATGCTGACCAACTTCAACGGCGTGTACCTCGGTGACAAGCGGCTGGATCCGGTCTTCGATGAGCTCAACCGCCGGGCAGCAGTAGTCTTCATTCATCCCACCTCGCCGATATGTTGGCAGCAGAGCGCGCTCGGATATCCGCGGCCAATGATCGAATTCACATTCGACAGCACGCGGGCGGTGGTCAACCTGATATTCAGCGGAACGACGGTGCGTTGTCCGAAACTCCGCATCATCGTGCCTCACGCGGGCGGCACTCTGCCGTTCCTGGCTCGGCGAATAGGCATGTTCGGCCGCGGTCTCGCCGGCGGCAGCGGGAGTACTCCGGTCAGCACTGAAGAGCATCTGCGCCAACTCTACTATGATCTTGCAGGCTCGCCCGGCTCCAATGCGCTCGCGCCGCTACTCGAGATGACCGAACGCTCGCATATTCTCTACGGCAGCGACTACGTACACACGCCGGAGTCGGTGGTGTCGGCGCATCTGGCAGAATTGCTGAGCAGCAAGTTGTTGTCCGCGGAGGACTTCCGCGCGATCGGGCGCGGCAACGCGCTCGCTCTATTTCCGCGGCTCAATTGAATGTGAAACCCGTTCTGGGGTTCACGCTTCCTTGTGCAGGGGTGACCCCTGCACCCGGTGTTAAGAAAGCGACGGCTAAGTGAGGGTGCAACTTCTCTCGCGCTTACAACGAGAAGCGCTCGCCGACCATCTCCTCACTTTTTCGCCACAGAGCATTTGCGCGGTCGAGGTTGAGAGCGTAGGAGCGCACGCCGACGCGCGACGTCGCGTCGTCATTGACCTCGCATACGTGACAGTCTTCGCAATAGCGCCCGCCGACCGCATCGGCCGGCGCGACAAAGCCGGCCCACACTGAAGTCGCGGAGCCTTGCGGCACCGTCTTGAAACGAAACGCGGGCGCCTGACCGCTCTTCGCGCCCCTGTTCACTCGCGCCATCATCTGCTCGATGAGTTCAGGCGTGAGATGGCGGCCGAGCTCGGTCTGGATTCCGCCAGGATGGACCGCGGTCGCACGCACGCCGCGTGCCTTGAGCCGGCTGTCGAGAGCGACCGCGTAAAGAATGTTTGCGGTCTTCGAGCGGCCGTACGCCGTAAAGGCTTGATAGGGAGTGTGCTCGAAATTCGGATCTTCAATGTCGACATCGCTTATCTGGTGACCCCCCGAAGAGAGCGTGACGACTCGAGCGCCGGACTTCAGCAGGGGCACGAGTCGGTTGATGAACACGAAATGCCCCAGGTGATTGGTCCCGAATTGCGTTTCGAAGCCGTCCTGCGTCTTGCCCTGCGGACACGCCATCACGCCGGCGTTCGCGATGATCACATCGAAGGGTTTGGCACACGCGATCAAATCGCTCGCCGCCTTGCGCACGCTGCTGAGCGAAGCGAGATCAACTTCGACCAGATCTACCGGCGGGTTGCCGGCTTCCGCGAGGGCGCGCCGCGCCTTCGCGAGATCGCGCGCCGTGCCGACGACGGTGGCGCCGTGCGCGACGAGCGAGCGGGCGGCCTCGACGCCCAAGCCGGCCGAGACGCCAGTCACCAACACCCGCTTGCCCGAGAGGTTGATGCCTTCGAGGACCTCATCGGCCGTCGATTCCGCTCCGAAAGTCTTTGCCATTGTGCTTCTCCCAATCTCGAAACGCTGAAATTTGTTAAAGAAGCAGCGGAGGCCGCTGCGTCACGTCGGAGATAATATCGCCGTTAGACTGACAGCACTCAAAGGGTCAGGCCAGTGTCCAAGGTTTGTTTTCCTGACGACAATGACTTGTCGCTGTCAAGATTTGAGTATTTGGATTTTTTGTTCGCAAACCTGATGAACGCGATCGTGTCGTACAGTCCATGGCATAGCATCACAGTCCACAAATTGTACCCGCTGATTACAAACAAAACGCCAAATAAAATCGAGAGTTGAGTTATGATAACCATGGCACGAGGGCCCTGGTAGAAGTGGATGAGCCCGGCGCCCAATGCCGCGACGGAGACGGCAACCGCGGATGCGAGCGGCGCGGTGAGCCACGCGGTCAACAATGACTCGACCGATTTGAGAACAATCCCCCTGAAAACAAGTTCCTCTAAAATTCCTCCAAGCACCCAGGCTACTACTATACCGGCGATAAGTTTGACCCTGGATTCCTGTATCGCGCGGAATGACCCAAGGGTTGGCGGCTTGGCAAACGCTCGGGTCGCCAACCGGTCAGCCAAGGGGCTGTAAGCGAACATCAATGCCGTCCAGGCTACGGCCAATCCAATCACGGGCCACCATGAATTTGGGGTGGCCAGCCCAAGCTCACCCAGAGTTACTTTGTCAGAAACAAAAGCCGCCAACGGGTACAAGCCAATCGCGACCAGCCCTCCAATCAGAACGATGGTCGAGCGGCGAAAGCGAACCGCGACTACCACGAGCCAGAATAGAGTCAGGAGCAGGGAAGTCTGTTGAAAAGTCGTCATGCAGATTTGCCCTTGCGCAATTCTTCCTGGCGGCGTAGCTCTACGCGGCGGATTTTGCCGCTGACTGTTTTCGGCAACTCGTCGATGAATTCTATTTCGCGCGGATATTTGTAGGGAGCGGTCACGCGCTTGCAGTGTTCCTGGATCTCGGTCACCAGCCGGTCACTGGCTACAGCGCCGGGGCGAAGTTTTACGAAGGCCTTTACGATTGAGCCGCGATCAGCGTCGGGAGTTGCCACTACTGCGGATTCCATTACCGCGGGATGTTCCAAGAGGGCGCTTTCTACTTCGAATGGACCTATTCGGTAACCTGCCGAGATGATTACGTCGTCGGCGCGGCCTACGAACCATAGATAGCCGTCGGCGTCGCGCGTGGCCTGGTCGCCGGTCAGGTACCAATCGCCCTTAAACACGCTGGCGGTTTCTTCTGCGTTTTTCCAATATTCGAGAAACAGCGATGGCGGGCGCTCGGGAGTTACGCGCACTGCTATTTCGCCGAGTTCATCGAGCTTGGTTTCGGCGAGGTCGTTGTTGATAACGCGGACGTCGTGGCCGGGAAATGGGAGGCCCATCGAGCCTACTTTTACCGGCATCCCGGGCATGTTTGCTGCCAGTATCGTTGTTTCGGTTTGGCCGTAGCCGTCGTGAATCGTTAATCCCAGCTTGTCGCGCCACACCTCCATCACTTCCGGATTCAGTGGCTCGCCTGCACCCGTGCAATGCCTCAGTTTGGGGAATGAATAGTCAGTGAGTTTTTCCTTAATTAGTATTCGATACTCAGTCGGCGGGGCGCAGAAAGTAGTAATGCGGTAGTGCGCGAGCAATTCGAGTTCTTTGGCGGCGTCAAAGCGGCCGTTGTACATGAATGTCGTTACGCCGTTCATCCACGGCCCGAACAGCACGCCGTACGCGGCCTTGGCCCATCCGGTGTCCGAGGTGGTCCAGTGGATATCGCCCGGCTTGAGGTCCAGCCAGTTAAGCCCGGTGAATTTGTGGCTGTAGGTATAGGAGTGACTATGCAGAACCGCCTTGGGCTCGCGGGTGGTGCCGGAAGTGTAGTAGCAAATCGCGGGTTCAGACGATTTCGTATTCGCGGGCTTGAAGGCGGGCGACGAGTGACCCATGTATTCCTGCAGGCTGATCCATCCAGTGCGGGTCGTGCCGGTTATGAAGTAGTGCTCGACGCTCGGGCACTCCTTGCGCAGGTCGGCGATCATCGCGGCGTTCTCGACGGTGGCGATTATCGCGCGCGCGCCGGAATGGTTCGCGCGATAGATCAAGTCCTTCTCGCGCAGCATCGAGGTACACGGGATGACGATCGCGCCGAGCCTGAGCGCGCCGATATACGCGGCCTGCCACAATGTGATTCGCGGCAGCACCAGCAGGACCGCGTCGCCGTGCGTGATTCCATGGCCGGCGAGAACGTTCGCGATACGCTTCGATTGCGCCGCGATGTCCGCGAAGGTCAGGCGCGCGCGCCGGCCCTCGCTATCCTCGAACAGGATCGCGACCCGGCGCGGATCTTCGGCGAACTTGTCGATGACCTCGGCGAAGTTGAAATGCTCCGGCGTCTCCCAGCGGAAGTCGCGATACGCGCGCCGATAACTCTCAATTGCCTCGATCGTCATGGGCGCGAATTCCCGCGCGCCGCATGCTCGGCCGGCGCCTGCGAGCGTTTCGCCGCCGCCTTGATGTACTTGACGGTAACGGGAGAGAGGTCGTCGCGTTCGACGCGCACGTCGATTATCGCGAACGACTTGCAGTCGTGCGCCGCGCGGAGCGCGTCGCGCAATTGCTCGACCGTCGTCGCTTCGAATCCTTCGCCGCCCCAATCGCGCGCGAGTTGCGCGTACGGCCACGGCGGAATTTCGAGCAGTTCGCGGCGCTCGGCAATCGGCCGGAAGATGCCCCATCCGCCGTTGTTGATCACCACGACGATCGGATTGACGCCCTTGGCGGGCGCCTGCGAAATTTCGGGGCCGGTCATCTGAAAGCCGCCGTCGCCGCACATCACGAGCGGCCGCATGCCGCTGCCGATTTGCGCGCCGAGCGCGGCGGGCACCGCGAATCCCATCGAGGCGTAAAATCCCTGCGCGAAGTAAGCGTTGTTGTGCGGCACCCGGATGTCGAGCCCGCCGAAGAGCATGTCGCCCGACTCGGCGACTACTATGTACTCGCGTTTGTCGGCGAGGAATTCGTTGACCGTCGACAAAATCTGCGCGACCTTGACCGGCTTGCCGTCGCGCGCGGCGATCTCGCGAAGATTGTCGGCATAGATAACCTTTTCATGATGCCGCCGCAGCTTGTGCCGCAGGAGAGCGCGCGCGAAATCACGCACCCCGACGTCGGTGTAGGTGTGATACTTAACTTCGACCTTGCGATCGACGGCCCACACCGTCCTGCCTTGAATCACGTGCGGCGGCCGGTTGCCAAAGTTCATGTCGGTTTTGAGACATCCGAGGTTGAGCACGAAGTCGGCAGCATCCATCCGCGCGACGATCGACGGCGGACTGATCGGGCCGACGTGCACGCCCATGTACAACGGATGGTCCATCGGGAACGCGCCCTTGCCGAGCACGGTCGTGAACACCGGCGCGCCCATCTTCTCGGCCAGCTCGACCAGCTCCTGCGACGCCTTGAAGCGGTGAATCTCGATGCCGGCGATGAGCACGGGCTTCCGGCTCTCGTTGAACATCGCGGCCGTTTCGTGCGCGGCTTCCTCGACCTTGCGCGCGTCGGATTCCTGGAAGTGCAGGCGTCCGTCCCATTCGATGAGCTCATCGGGGACTTCGATTTGCCTATCGACCATGTCGCGATGAATCTCGACGTAGCCCGGCCGCTGCTCGGCCCATATTTGTTTCACGACGCGATGCAACTCGTCGGCGGCGGTGCGCGGATCGGTCAGCACCGCGGACGCGCAAGTGACTTCATTGTAGATGCGGCGCTGCGATTCGATCTCGCGGGCCTGATGATGAATCAGCGTGCCGAGCTTGCGCTCCTCCTCGCCCGGGCCCCCTGAAAAAATCAAAATCGGCACGCGTTCCGAGAACGAGCCCGCGACGGGATTGACCATGTTGTGGCCGCCGGCGCCGTAGGTGACGCAGATGACGCCGATTTTGCCGGTCGCGCGCGCATAGCCGTCGGCCGCGAAGCCGACGCCCGGCTCGTGCGACAGCGTGATGATTTTCATCCCGTGCTTGCGGCCCAGCGCGAAAAACAGCTTGAGCGCGAGGTCACCGGGGATGCCGAAGACGTGCGACACGCCAATCTTGCGCAGGTACGCGACCAGGAAATCGCCCAGCGCCATGTGCCTCTTCACTCCGCTTCGCCCTCCTAGCTCTCGGCTAATTGTAACAAAAACGCGGTTGCCTTCCTCATCGCAGGACATCTTCGGCGCCGCGCTGTGCTAGAGTATGATGTTGGTGGGTTAAGCTGATGTTTTCGAAGATACTGCGCATGCAATTTCTCGGGCCGATGCAACTGAGCCGGCTCGTGATGTACCTGCCCCAGTTCGTGCGCGTGTTCTATCGGTTGATGAGGGACGAGCGCGTGCCGATGCTGGCGAAATTGGTGCCGTGGATGGGTGTGCTCCTTATATTCACACCGCCGGCGCTCGAGCTCGACATGGTCCCGATTGTCGGCGAACTCGATTGGCTTCTTATCGGGTATCTCTCGCTCAAATTGTTTATCTGGCTCTGTCCGCCCGACGTCGTGCGCGAACACGTCAGCCAAATTGGCCGGGGCGAATAGCACATCACGTTGATGCGGCCCCGCAATCTCCTGATCCTTCTCGCGGCAGTCGTTGTCGTCGCACTGGTGATGTTGAGCTTCCTCGACCAGCTTCTGGTCGACTACCTGTGGTACGGCAGACTCGGCTATGGCGGGGTCTTCAACACGACCGTCGGCGCGGAAATCGCGATCTTTCTCGTCGTATGGCTGGTGGCGTTCGCCGCGATCTTCGTGAGCGGGCTGATTGCGATCGGCGGGAGCCGCAATCACGAGCGGCTGCGCGTGGTGCGCCGACCAGACGAGATGGTCGAGGTCAATCTGCCCGAGCTGATTCGTGCGCTCGGCGAACGTGTGCCCTGGCGCGTGATCGTCGCTGCCGGCGCGGCACTGCTCGCGCTGTTCGCGGCGCAGGGCGAGGCGACGAGTTGGGATACGTACCTCAAGGGACTTTACGGGGTGCCGTTCGGAATCGTCGAGCAGGCGTTCGGCAACGACATCGGCTTTTACGTCTTCACCGTGCCGCTGCTCGAGGAAATCCGCGATCTGTTCCTGATGGTGATCGTGCTGGCGGCCGGGATGGCGATCGCGGTCTATTGGGCGCGCGGCGCACTCGATTTCAAGGAAACGCCGCCGCGCGTGTCGCCGGGCGCGACGGGACATCTGTCGGTGCTGCTGGGGTTGTTCTTCATCCAGCGCGCGATGAGTTACTGGCTCGGCCGCTTCGACCTGCTGCTGCATACCGACGGCGTTGTGTTCGGACTGCGCTACGTCGATCGAATTTTGTGGCAGCCGGGGCTGTGGCTGCTCGTTGCGCTGTCGTTGGCCGCCGCTGTGATGTGCATATACAACGCGCGCGAGGGTGGCCTGCGGCTTCCTGTCGCCGCGTTCGTTATCGTGTTCGGTCCCGCGCTCATCATGAATTTTATCCAGCCGGTGATCGAGCGCCTGTGGGTCAAGCCCGACGAGCTGCGGGTCGAGAAACCGTACCTCGAGCGCAATATCGAGGCGACGCGGCACGCGTACAAGCTCGACACGGTGGACGTGAAGCCGTTCGCGGGGCAGGGCACGCTTACGCCCGCGGCACTCGGGCAGGATGAGGCGACGGTCAAGAATATCCGGCTGTGGGACCCGCGCCCGCTGATCGATACTTACCGGCAGTTGCAGGAAATCCGCACTTACTACGATTTTCGCGACGTCGATATCGATCGCTACTGGATCGAGGGCAAGTACACCGAGGTGATGCTGTCGCCGCGCGAAATGAATATCGACCAGCTGCCCGACACCGCGCAGACCTGGGTCAATCAGCATCTCAAGTTCACGCATGGCGCGGGGCTGGCGATGAGTCCGGTCAACAAGAAGGACACCGAGGGGCTTCCGGTGTTCTATGTGAAGGATATTCCCGCAGTCTCTAGCGTGGGGCTGAAGGTTGAGCAGCCCGCGATTTATTTTGGCGAGGCGCGCGACAATTACGCCGTCGTCGATTCGGCGACGCCCGAGTTCGACTATCCCAAGGGCGCTGACAACGTCTTTTCGTATTACTCGGGATCTGGCGGCGTGCCGGTCGCGGGATTTTTTCGCCGCCTGCTGTTCAGCATCTTTTTTCGCGACATCAACCTGCTCGTCACCGAGAATATCGTGGCGAAGAGCAAGATCATGATCCGGCGCAACATCGCGAGCCGCATCGCCTACATTGCGCCGTTCCTGAATCTCGATCGCGATCCTTACGCCGTGGTTCTAAACGGCCGCATGGTCTGGATCGTTGACTGCTATACGACCAGCGATCATTACCCGTACTCTCAGCGCAACGCCGACGGGATCAACTACATCCGCAATTCGGTCAAGGTGGTGGTCGACGCGTACACCGGCGACACCGATTTTTATGTGGCCGATCCCGAGGACCCGATAATCAAGACGTGGCAGCGCGTGTTCCCGGAGATGTTCAAGCCGATGGCGGCGATGCCCACTGAGTTGCGCGCGCACATCCGCTATCCGGAAGATTTTTTTCTGATCCAGGCCGACACTTTCCGCACTTATCACATGACCGATCCGCAGGTCTTCTATAACCGCGAGGACCTGTGGGGATTTCCGCGCGAAAACTACGCCGGCCAGACGGTGCCCATGTCGCCCTACTACGTGATCATGCGGCTGCCGGGCGAGGCCCAGGCGGAGTATATGCTGATGCTGCCGATGGTGCCGTCAGGGCGCGACAACATGATCGCGTGGATGGCGGCGCGCTGCGACGGCGCGGATTACGGTCATCTGTTCGAGTATTCATTTTCGAAGGATAGGCTTTTCTACGGCCCTTATCAGATCCAGGCGCGCATCAATCAGAACCCCGAAATTTCGCGGCAACTCTCGCTGTGGAACCAAATGGGTTCGAAAGTCATCCTCGGCAACCTGCTGGTGATACCGGTCCAGGACTCGCTGCTCTACGTCGAGCCGCTGTTCATCCGGGCCGAGAACGGCCAGTTGCCCGAGTTGCAGCGGGTGGTCGCGTCGTACAGCGATCGCGTGGTGATGGGCGATACGCTCGACCTGACGCTGGCGGCGCTGTTCACCAATGAAGCGCCGCCGGCGCCGACGATCGCCAAGGCAATCGCGAATGAGACGGCGCCGCAATCGATCGCGCAGGGCACGGTACCGGGGAAGGCCGACATGCAGAGCGCTGCGCAACATTACAATCGCGCGATGGACGCAATTCGCGCAGGCGATTGGACAGCCTTCGGCACAGAAATGAAGGCGCTGGGCGACGAACTGTCGAAGCCGTCAGCCTCCGGACATCCCTGATAGCACTGGGCGCGAGTCGGGACGTCATCGTCCTCCGGAAGTGTTCCTTGCGTTACTGGACGCGCAGTATCTGGTCGCGCTCTCCTTAGGGCAGGCGTTTTCCTCTGTCATTGTTAGGCAGAGGAATTTTTTGGGAAGCCCTGTCAAAAAACGCAATCGACTGGCAGTTGTCGCTCCTCCGCCGCCATCGCGGGGAGCCTCTCTCAGCGATCGGATCGTCGCTATCGCAGAGCTTGGCGCCGGCACACTCGCGGCCGAGCGATGCGCGATCGCGTTTCAATCCGGTGGAGCGGGAGCCGGCGATGTGGTGTACGCGCCGCCGGGAGACTCGCGATGGGACGAGGCGCTGAACGCGATCCTCGTTGCACTCGAGAATCGGTTGGTTGATGCGATTGCGGCGGGCGGGCGGAAACGGGCGCGTGGTGCGCCGGGTTCAATCGAATCGATCGAAAGGATAGCGCTGAGCGCGGATGAGGTCGCTCCAATCGCGCGGCTCGAAAAAATTAGCGATGAGTATCAGTTAGCTGCGTCGGCGTTCACTGACGGCGCAAGCGCGGTGCGAATCGCGATGGTGGCGCGGGCGGATCGCGACCGCGGCGAACTCGAGGCATCGGTTGAACTTATCGCGCGCGCCGTTTTCGGCGAGATGGCGCTCGCTGCCGCGCGCGCGTCACTCGAGTTCTGGCGGACTCATGGCGCCAAGAATGGGCGCGAGGCGGTTGGCGCAAAGCGGGAACTCGGGCGGGAGCGGGCGGCGGCGAATTACCTGGATGAGGCAGTCGTCGCGGCGCGCCGTGCGCAACCGGGCGAGCGGTTCCGCCGCTTCGGCCAACTCGTCGCGGACGGGGCCGGCTTCGACCAATGGGTGGTTGCGGTCGCCGACAGCGGCTCGTTCATCGTGGCCGCATCGTCGTCCGGCCACAAACAATTTGATTTGGGTGAGAACAGTGCGCTGGCGGAAAGCTTCCGGCGCCGTATCGTGATCGCCCGATGGCGCGATCGCGGCGAAGGCGCCGTCGCTCACGCAAGGCAATATTTCGAAGACAGAATCTTCGGTGGTTCGTACGTGTGTATCCCGTTCGAGGCCGGCGCGATCGCGCTGGCGTCACGCGACACGCGCGCATCGGCGGCCAGGGCGGAGGGTATCGTCGAGCGGCTGGCTCCATTTGCCGCGAGCTGGGTGTTGGAGCGGGACGCCGCGCGGCGGAGCCGGCTGGTGCGTCAGCTTGCGCTCAGAATGTTCGCGGCGATCGACGAGGAGCGCGCCAAGATCGCGCGCGACCTGCACGACGATCAAGCGCAGCTTCTGGCGGCGGCACAAATTGCACTCGATGGACCTCGCGAGGCGGCACGCTCGATCTTCAAGCAAGTCGAGCGGGAGTTGCGCCGCAAGACGCGCGAACTTCGTCCGGCCATGCTTGGGAACGCATCGCTCGACCAGGCGATCGAGCGCGAGTTCGAGCGGCTGGACCGCGCGGGCGTGAAGGCGAAATTTTTTCATCTGATTCACGGCGCAACGGCGGAAAAAATCTCGCGCCCGGTACAGCAACTGTGCTTCCAGGTCGTGCGCGAGGCGCTGTCCAACGTGATCAGGCATGCGCGCGCGAAGTCGGTAGAAATAACGATCGAGAGCAACGACGCGGTTTTGCGCGTCTCGGTCGCCGACGACGGCTGCGGTCTCAGCGCCAACCAGGGCGAGGGCATTGGCCTGGCGGGTGTGCGCGAGCGGCTCGAGTTGATGGGCGGCAGGTTGACGTTGGAATCCCATGCGGGCGGTACGGCGGTCGTCGCCGAAATCCCGGAGTCCGCGTGATGGAAGGTCACGAACGGATTCGCGTGCTGCTCGCCGATGACCATCGGATATTGCGCGAGGCGCTCCGGATGGTGCTCGCGGCCGAATGCGAGGTCGTGGCGGAAGCGTCGGATGGCGAACAGGCCGTCGCGCTCGCGGCGCAACTGAAACCGCATGTGGTGGTGATGGACATCGGGATGCCGGGAATCGGCGGGCTGTCGGCGGCGTATCGAATCGCCAAAGAAGCGCCGGCGTGCAAGGTGCTGATGCTAAGTCAATTCGACGACGAGGAATACGTGTTGGAGGCGCTCGGCGACGCGGGCGCGGCGGGCTACGTGGTAAAGACCGACGCGGCGGCCGAGCTGCTCAGCGCGATGCGGGCGGTTCACTCGGGGCGGCGCTATCTGAGCCCGACAATCGCGCCGATCGTACTCGCGCGGCTGCGCAACAGCCCGAAGAACTCCTCCCGCGCGGCAAATCCTACCCGGCGCGAGCGCGACGTGCTCAAGCTGATAGGCGAGGGCGCGACTACCAAGGAGGTCGCGCAACGACTTGGCATCAGCGTCAAGACCGCGCAGGCGCATCGCGACAACCTCAAGCAGAAGCTCGAGCTGCGCTCGACCGCGGCGATGGTGCGCTACGCGATCAAGCACAAGCTGATTCGCCTCGACTAGCTTGAAGGGCGAGTTGGTTCTCGGAGTGACACAAAGTCCATATTTTCGTCGAGTAACGTGACATTGTGATGCTGACTACTGCGATAGTCTCAGCCGATGGAACGGGCGAAGTGAGAAGAACGGCGCGTGCGGCGCTGGTTCGAACTCGAGCCGCCAGCACCTGAACGACTGGAACTGCAGACCTCGCCGCGTGTCTCGACCGTCGCCAGCTACGTGTTCACGCGCGCCGCCGAGCGGTCCTGGGAATTACTCAATGAACATCTCGAAGGGCCGCAAGGGGGAGTGTTCTGGATCGGTGGACCGGCGGGATGCGGCAAGACGCATTTTCTTGACTACGTAATTGCGTTGCAGCGGCGGGCCGGCGCACTCGACGCGCAAAACGCCCGGCGGCTGGTGTGCGGGCTCGAGCTGGCCGGGCGGTTCGACGGCAGGGAAGTCGAGCTGTTCCTGCTGAGCGTTCTGGCCGAGCAAATCGGCGGCGACCCGCGCTCGGGTGAACTTTTCCGCCAACTGCGTGGCGCGTCCGCGTTGAACGTGGGGCTGGAGACCGCGCGGCGGACGGGAACTCAGGGCGGTAACGGTCGCGATCGACTTCGGTACGTCGCATTGCGAAGCGGGGGCCGATTTTTTCGCGATGCTGGCACAGGTTGCAGCGTCCTTCCGCCAGGTGAAGTTCACCGTGATCGCTGCCGGCCGCGCGATGGCTCCGGAAGCGACGCGTCCGCTTGCGGTGGCGCCGATCGATGCGAACGAGGAAACGACTATTGCGGTGCGCCGAGCGCGGCGGCTGGTCGAGGAAGCCGAGTTTCACGCCAGCAACGCATACGCGGGAATAGATACGGCGGGGTTGGCGCCCGATGCGATCTTCCCGTTCCATCCGGCGGCGCTTAAAGCGCTTCGAACAATAGCCAGCCGTCGCATTCCGGACGGCGCGAGGGCCGAGCGCGCCGTGATCGTACCGTTGTCACGCCTCGCGCGTGAAGTGTTGGTGTCGTCGACCTTTGACGGGAGCGGCGGCGAGTTGCCGGCGCGGCTGATCTATCCGCCCGACCTGACGATGAACGCGGAGATCTCAAAGCTGGTCAAGGTTCACCTGGCTGAAGCGGGACGCGCCGCGTGGAAGATCGCGCGCGACACGGTCGCCGGTCTCGATGGCTATGAGAAGGACCTCGCGCGCGAAATCGTCGATTCGCTGATAGTGGAGAACGTGTGCGGCGAAACCGCGGCGCTCGCGATCGAAGAACTCAAGGCGCGAGTGCCGATCGTCGCGTGCGGAGCGGCGGCCGATGCGCGGGTAGCGCCGGGCGTCCGCGAATTGTTGCGCCGATTGGAGGTTTCCACCGGGGGCGTGATTCGTCTCGAGACCGACGCGGTGCGGTTCGACCCCGAGGCGGCCGGCGCGCCCGAGCTTGCGGCGTTCAATGCGGCGCTGGTACTCGCGCAAGGCTTCGATCCGCGGCTTACGCTGGCGCGCGACCGCCAGAGTCTCGCCGCGCGCCTGAATCGGCTCGACGCCTCGATGGCGCTTGCGGTAGAGCGTGCAGTCCGCACGCGCGAGGTGCTCGCGTCGGCGCTCGGAGAGGCGAACCTCGAGATGCCCGCGGCGAACAGCGCGGTGATCGCGGAATATATCGCGCTGGCGGAATCGGGCGCGGCCGCGATGCTCGAGGCGGCCGCCGATCGATCGTATCTGGCGTCGGCCATCCAAATCGCTGGCGCCTACGAAATTCTGGCTGCCGCGGCCGAATCCATCCCGCGGATGCGCGCGATGCGCGAGTACCTGGCTGCGACCGGACTGCGCGCCACGCCGGACGAACCCGCCCTCAGAGAGAATGTCTGGCAACAATCTGTGATCGCTTCATTGGAGACCGAGTGCGAACTGCTCCGGGTCGAGCTTGGGCCGCGCATCCTGACCGGGCCGCCGCGCAGTCTCGATGCGCTGGAAGCGCGTTTCCAGAAATTCAAATGGACGTACGTGCAGTGCTACCTGGGCGCGCATACGCAATGGCGCCAGAAGATGGAACGGCTCGAGCTGGCGGTGGGTGATGGGCGGCGGTACTTCGACGCGCTTGCGCGGCTGAACGCGATCGTCGCGCTGGGGCGTCCCGAAGGCGCGCATCTCAGCGCGCGGGTCGCGGAGTTGAGCGCGCGCGTCGTGCGATGCGAGCTGGGAGACGCAATCGCGCCCGAGACGACGCCGCGATGTGCGAGCTGCGGGTTTCAGCTCGGCGCTTCGTCGCCGCAGGCGGAACTCGAAGACGCGATGGAGGGCATTCGCCGCGCCCTCGAACTAAAGCTGGCCGCGCTCTCGCAAAGCATGATCGCGCGGCTGATTCGGGCTCACGACAAGGAACATCGCCTCGAAGGATTTCTCAAGATCACGCAGGCCGCGCAAACCGACGCCCTCGTGCGGGTGCTCGACGACAAGCTGGCGCGCTATTTGGCGCAGGTGCTCGAGGACGAGCGGCGGTAGTACCGACAGCGGGACAACTAACGGGTGGAGGCGGTGCGTTTCTTTGGCTGGCCGGGAGGAAACGCGCTGGCGCGTTTGTGGCGCGGGCGGACGTTGAGACGATCGAGCAGGCGGAAGTAGGAATCGCGGACGATCTCGAGGCCCCACAGCAGCGTCAGACCCAGCGTGCGGCCGACCCCGCCGGCAACTTCCAATATAAGAGGAAGCCCGCGCAGCGGCTCGATGCGAACCTCGACGGGCGTTTTCTCTTGAGTGGTTTCCATCAGGGTTCAGAGTAAGTTGCCGGGCGCCCGCATGCAACTACGTCATTCGGGCGCCCGGCGAGATTGCCGGTGCTACGGCGACGCAGACGCGGCAGGAGCGGGGGCGGGCACGCTTTCGCCTGCGCCGAGGACCGTGATTTTCAGGTCGTCGAATTGCGCCTGCGAATCGTCGGCCGCCCAGAGTCCGACTTTGCCTTTGGCTATTTTGCTGTCGTCGAAATCAAAGATCATCTTGTCGTCGTCGTAACACATGAAGTGTCCACCCTGAGCCGTGACCTTAAGCCGGTACCAGGTGTCCTTGTCTGTCGGTACGACGCTCTGCTTGAGGGTGTTCAGCTGTCCATTGGTCATCCGCGAGAGCGCGAAGTAATCGCTGGGGCATCCCGCGGAAAGCAGGTAGAAGTTTTTGTCGTCAACGTAACGGAAGAGGAGACCGCCGGAGCAATCGAAACGTCCGCCGGCGGACTTGAACTGAGCTTCGAGAGTAAAGTCGGAATACTCAGTCGGATCGGTTTGAATTGCCATTGGGTAATACGCGAGTGCGCTGGTCAGCGACTTGAGCAGCCGGCCCGCGGGCAAGCCGAAGGTATTAGGCTTGCTGGGCGCACTCGGATCGGCAATCACCTGCCAATCGCCTTCCAGCGCTTTCCATCCCGACGGCACTTCGCCCGCCTTGTCCTGATCGAAATTCCACACGTGAACTTCAGGGGTCGGCGTTGGGGTCGGCGTCTGGGTTTCGGTGGGCGTCACCTCGGCCTTTTTCTTCTTTCCCTTCGAATAAGCGGCCGGGCTGATGACAAGCACCGTCATTACCAAGCCTGCTGCAACGACTGCGGCGCTTCGCAGCCAAGAATTTCCCGTCTTCATCTATCCTCTCTCTGCCCCGATGAGTTACTTCGTATTAATTTTGATTCTGTGGATCGACAATCGAATCGCGCGAGTTTCGCCAATGAATGGCGTCGCTGTCAAGCTGACGTTTTTTCGGCGAAGCATCTTCAAGACAGGCTTTGCACAGAATAGCTAGAGCAAATCTCAGTTTCGCTTTTTCTTCGTTACTGACTAATCGAGCCAATAGTCAGTTTATCGCATCACAGGACGCGCGAATTGCTTGACTGTAGTGGGATGGAGTGGGATGTTGTGGGGCGCTAGGGAGGGATTCCGGTGTTTAGTGGTCGGTTTGACCATTCGATCGATGAGAAGGGGCGGGTGAGTATCCCGGCTCGCTTTCGCGAGGTTCTGCAGCGCGAAAATCACGATCGTCTATATATCACCAACTTCCCTCACGAAGGAGAGCGATGCCTCGCGCTGTATCCGCCGAGTCAGTGGGACACGCTCAACGCGAAGCTGCAGACCAAGCCGCGATTCGATCCGCTGGTGCAAGTGTTCGAGACCCTGATCATCGGCGGAGCGCATGAGGTGCCCGTCGATCGGCAGGGGCGAATCCTGATTCCGACGAACCTGCGCGACTACGCAAAGCTGGATCGCGAGGTCACATTTTCGGCGCGGCAGGATCATTTTCAACTTTGGGACAAGAAGATCCTCGCGAAGGTTTTGAAGGCCACCGAGGAAAAAATTATGGATCCAGAATTTTTTGCGAAGCTGGGTCTGTGACGTGCGATGAATCTGGCGGTGATAGACGAAGACGACGCGGCGGACCGGTGGCATGTGCCGGTGATGGTGGAGGAGGTGTGCGGGCTGCTGTCCGCACACGGTCCGCTCGCGTTCGTCGACGTGACTGTTGGGACGGGTGGGCATGCGGAGGCGATGCTCCGCGCCACGAAGGCGCGGATGCTCGGGCTGGATCGCGACGCGGCGGCGCTGGCCGTCGCGCGCGACCGGCTGGCGGAGTTCGGCGATCGCGTCGTGCTCGAGCGCGCCGACTTCGGTGAAATCGCGGCCGTGATGAAGCGTCATCACTTCGACGGCGCTGACGCGATGCTCGCCGATCTCGGCATGAGCAGCTACGCGCTCGACGATCCGAATCGCGGGTTTTCATTTCGGCTCGACGGTCCGCTCGACATGCGGATGGACGATCGGCAGACGCTCCGCGCGCGGGACATCGTCAATGAAGAGAGCGCCGAGGAGCTCGCGCGCATCATCTATGCATACGGCGAAGAGCGCGGGTCGCGGCGGATAGCTCGGATGATCGTCGAGGCGCGCCGGCGCCGCCCGATCGAGACGACGGGCGAGTTGCGCGCGGTCGTCGAGCGGGCTCTGGGAGCCCATCGGCGCGGCGGGGCGCATCCGGCGACGCGCACCTTCCAGGCTTTGCGAATTGCGGTGAATCACGAGATGGAAAGTCTCGCGGCGCTTCTGCGCGACGGTCCGGCGCTGCTCAATCCGGGCGGCCGGATGCTGGTCATCTCGTATCACTCGCTCGAAGACCGTCCGGTCAAAGAGCGCTTTCGAGATTTGGTGCGTGTGGGAGACTACACCGCGATCGCGCGCAAGGTGATCAAGCCGTCAGCGTCGGAGACTTCGCGCAACCCGCGCGCACGCAGCGCGAAAGTCCGATGCATCGAACGGAGCATACAATGAGCGCGCGGGTGAAACCGACGCGGCGGCCGTCGAAGGTGTTGCCGACGGTGCTGGGCGTGCTGATCGCGATGGTGGGATTCGCGACGTTGATGATTCGGCTGGAAGCTACGCGCGAGGGCTATCGGCTCTCGGCGCTGCACGATGAAATCGCGAAGCTGCAGGACGAAAATCGCGAGCTGCGCCTGACCGCCGCGCAACTCAGCTCGCATGACAGGCTGCGCGCGCTCGCGCCGCAGTATCATCTTGCGCCGCCGGGGCGTGGGCAGGTGGTGATGCTTCCATGAATACATCGTTCAAGCAGCGTCGCGCGCGAATCGGGGCACTCACGCTCACGCTGGCGGCATTGTTCGGTTTCGCGGTGATTCGGCTGGTGGTGCTGGTTGCCCTTTACGGGCCGCGACTGAACTCGCTCGCGCAACATGAGCATAAGGGAGAAACCGAACTCGCGGCGGTGCGCGGGCCGATCGTCGATCGCAACGGCGAGCCGCTGGCGCTGTCGGCCGAGACGCGCTCGGTTTACGCGCGGCCGAAGAAGGTGCTCGAGTCGAGCACTCCGGCCGAGCGGTCGAAGCTCGCGGCGATCCTGATGATGATGCCGATTTCGCTCGAATCGAAGCTGAACAAGGACGCGCCGTTCGTATGGCTCGAGCGACGAATATCGCCCGACAAGGCGCAGGCCGCGGAAACGCTGGGAATCGACGGCGTCGGCACGATCAGCGAGTACAAGAGGTTTTACCCGGAGAGCAACCTGGCCGCGTCGGTGGTGGGGTTGGCGGGGATGGACGGCCAGGGGCTCTCCGGGTTGGAGTTGCAGTAC
>Ga0074046_10001333_pt1 | contig 22505 bp, 23 predicted proteins | sample BogForMeECP23OM3_FD_94441 | JGI IMG/M metagenome (GOLD analysis project Ga0074046, IMG submission 94441) | Bog forest soil microbial communities from Calvert Island, British Columbia, Canada - Bog Forest MetaG ECP23OM3 | ecosystem: Environmental > Terrestrial > Soil > Wetlands ...
CGCGGTGTTCTTGGCTTTGGTGTGAGAGTTGGGTGCGGCTTTGACGGGTTTGGGAAGCAATTCACGAAAAGACATTTTACTACTCCTTACGGTTAACAGGCCAACACAATCGCGGCCTGGAGACAAATTGTATCCCCAATGACGTTACAGTAAAGTGTGATCAGCAATTTATTACACCTATGATGGGGAGGGGGGCTAGTGGTCTGCCAGGGGGAGAGGGGCTGGTGGTCTATCAGGGGGAGGGAGGCTGCTCCTCAATCATTCGCACCTTTCAGTTTGGTGTCGTTCCGCTCGACTGGCCGGCCCCCCGGGAAGGGCTCTGGGGGCCCCAGGAGGCCCGGCCGGGGCCGGGGCGGCCTTGTCCCGCCGAGCCTCGGGAGATCCGTGGCGGGGCCTAGGAACCCCCGGCTCTTGCTGCCGCTTGCAGGCCGTGGCAGGGCTCGGGGGCTCGTCGTCGTCGCCCGGCTCTCGCGTGCGCGCCGGCGCGGGCGCGAGAGGCACAGCGGGCAGTCCTGAACGGGAAGAGTGTGGTTCGGATCCATCGGGAGTTGCTTCACGAGCGCCAGATGACGGGGCTGCACTTCTGGACAGCGGGGCATGGCCCCTCGGGAGGGCTTTCTCATACCACAGCCTCTGGCTGTGGATCCTTATTTGGAGAGTGAGTAGTTCGACTGTCCCGATTGGGTCCGTTGACACGCTCCGAGTGGCACGCCTACCGGAGTGCCGTCACGATGGCGTCGAACAACACACGGGGATCGTGTTCGCCCTTGTACATCGGCGGCGGCTCCTGCTCCAGATGAAGGAGGGAATACACGGCCATCATCGCCGACCGCACGGAATATTCGACGGTAAACACCACATCGTCCGGGATCTCGCAGAACTGCCCGACGAAGGCGAGATTAGTGGACCCTTGCGGCACCACCGGCGGCCGATCACCCCTTGCGCGAGTCAGGAACTGGCTGGTGACGAAGGGCATCGTGCACGGGATGCAGATGGACGTCTCGAGGATGCGCGGCAACTGCTCGGTGAAGCCCAGATGAGAGCAGAGCTCCGTCAGGATCTCCGCACCAGTGCATTCGGTCATTGTCTTCGGCACGTAATTCCCGGGCCGATCAGGACAAAGGCCATAGCCCCAGAAGACCTGAACCCCGTCCGGCTGGTCGCGGAAGTGCGGCTGATAGGCCACCACAATTGACATGAGCCAGTTCGAATCCACGAAGGTCACTAGGCCGCCCGTCCCCGGCGCATTCCCGGTGAACTCCTGCTCCAAGTGGAGGAAGGTTGGATCGCGCAGCGTCACCGTGAAGGAGGGCCAATAGGACTCCGCGACGCGCCCGTCGAACACGGATGGATGGCCGAACTCAGACCGCTCCTTCGCGAGGTCCTCCCATAACGCCCACGCGCCGTCCGCCCTAGGGTCCGTCTTCATGGGGGCGGGTGTCGTCATTGTGCCCAGCATGGAATCCGCAGTCATCGATCCGTTGGTGACGAACACGTAGTCACCTGGCGCGAGTGCGATCTCGTGCGGCTGCCCGTCGTGGATGTACTGGATGCGCTGGACCGTGCTCTGACCCGCCCCTGGCTTGAACTCCAGGCTCGTGACCCGGCTTCGCATCTCGAAGAGGACGCCCTGTCCCTTGAGCCATTCCGTGATGGGACGGATGATCGAGGATGTCTCGGCGACTTTGATGGAGTTCGTCTGTGCGACCCGTTATGATCGTATGGGTCGGTAACACCACTCTTGTCGAGCACTTCGCTGCGCTCCCGGCGCCCCCGTCGAGGTTCGCCAGGCGCTGGCGATCCTTTAAGGCCCGACACACCATGAGGAAGCTCAGAGCGTTCCGTCCCGAGGGAGTCGATGGCCTGGAGGAGCGACTGGTCCTGAGCTACCCAGCCGCGGCCAGGGCGGTGTTGCACACCGCGGCGGTCCAGGTTGCGAGCCTACGGGCAACGGCACACTCAGCCGTGCCCCTGGGGCCGGTCGGCACACTGGGCGACAGCTTCACCGACGAGTACCGCTTCTATCCCCCCGACCGCACCCAGGCACGGGGCTGGGTCGAGATCCTGGCCGCGACCCGCGAGATCAACTTCGGTCCGTTCTCGCACCGCAGCCGAGGCGAGCCCCGCGACGCCGGGTTCGCCTACGACTGGGCACGCAGCGACTCGACCACCGCGGACATGGTCCGTAGCCAGCTCCCCGGCCTGGCCGCTCAGGTCGCCCGCGGTCAGGTGAAGGACGTGGTGATCCTCGACGGGGGCAACGACTATCTACTGCCCCTGAAGGCCGTGGGGGCCGGCACGCTCGATCCCGCCGCATACGCCGCAGCACTCCCAGCCACCACCGCCCAGGCAGGGGCAAACATCACGACAGCCGTCACCACCCTTTTGGCATCCAGTCCCAACGTCCACCTGGTCATCTCGACCATCGACATCAGCGACTTGCCGATCGTCCGCGGCCTTGCGGCCCTGTCCCCCGCATTGGAACCGCTTGTGCAGGCCGTTGACCAGGCCGTCGGGTCGTACAATGGCGTCATCCGGGGCCTGGCCTCTTCCAGCCCCCGGGTCGCGCTGGTGGACCTCGCGGCGATCGACCAGCAACTCAGTCAGGTCCCCGGAGGGAGCGTGCCGTTTGGCGGCACCACGATCAACTTGGCCACCGTGGGCAACGACTACCACGACTTCTTCCTGGCCGACGGGCTACACCCCGGAACGGTGGCTCAGGGGATCATCGCCGACCTGTTCCTCAACGCCTTCAACGACCACTTCGGGACGGCGGTCCGGCCGCTCTCACCGGCCGAGATCGTCCGCTACGCGGCGCGGGTGCAATACCAGATCCGGCACAACGGCCCGCGAGCCTGACGGCGCGAGACGGCGTCCGGAGGTCCCCCCGCCGCCCGCTCACGCTTCCGCCACCGGGCCGGAAGGACTTGGGGTAGGGGTAGCAGCCCCAAGTCTGCGAAAACCTATGGTAGCGTGTCTGGCGCAATGTCGAGGGTCCAGCACACTTGAGCGGAAAGCCAGTTTTCACCCCTTCGATAGCCTGTGGACGCGGTATTTGGCGCAATATTGATCCCAGGGATCGGACCCCGATTCATGGCGCAAAATACGCCGGCTCGGCGGCGAACATGGCGCCCACTGCGACATGTGCGCCATAATTTTGCGCAATATCTCGGGGCATCCCACCGACTCGGCTCCTCTTGGTGGCCAACCTTCCCCAGAATGACGGTCGAAGGGGGTTCTTATCGTAGGTTTCGCACGGATGGGGCTGGGACCCCTGCGTGTATCCGAAGCGAATATTCCGGCTGGTTTGGCGAAGACGATATAGCGGCGTCCCCAACGGCACATCGACACTCGGCAACCGTGCCTGGATGCGATGAGTACCGCCGTCGAAGGGCTCCGTGAAAGGGGGATGTGCTGTGAAGGCCCTATTGACCTCCCGCCCAAACACCCCATTGAACAGCGGGGATAACCACAGGCCGGGTTGTTGGTCTTCCAACCTGACGACCACCCGTCAGAAAGGCTGAAATGCTGTGGGATCGCGGTAAGGCACGGCAAGATGGCGTCAGAGGTGGGTCTGACGCCCTCAGCTTTTCGCACAGCCGGTAGCCGACGCCGACCCGTCGCTTGGCGAATGCTGGACGATCTTCCGGCGGCGAACCCGCTCCTCATGCTCGCCCTCCAGGTGGGGATGTTCGCCTTCTGGGCAACCGTCGCAACCGCCCCCCGGGTGTTCCTCGACCGTCGCGAGCTGGGCCGCCAAGCCCGACGGTGGATCGTGCGGTTCTTCGTCCCCTACTTCGCGCTCGTCTACAGCGTTGGCCTTTCGGTCCCGGAGAGTCTGCGGTTCGCGATTCTCATCCCGCTCATTGTCGTCGGATACTCGGTCGTGACGGGGCTGTTGTTCAAGTGGGTCGTCGACCTGTCACGAAATCCGCAAGCGATTCTGTGTGTCAATGCAGAAGGCGGACCTGATATGCTCACCGTTCCGTGCGATCCGGAACCGAAGTCGCTCATCCTCGATGCCCCAGTCAATCTCCAAACGACCGGGCCGCGAGAGCGTCCTCTAAGCCACGGCGTTCACATGCGTACCCATATCAGACATCTTCGATGCGAACACGTCTCGGCTACGGAAGCTGAGGACGGTTTCCAAGTGCTGTTCGCAAAAGCCCCGGACAGCGATGAGGGGTATGTGCTTATCCAGAGGCACTTCGAGTTTCCCGACAGAGGGGAGTGCTATGTCGAAACTGACGACCGAGAGTTCTGCGGCCACTTCCGGATCCAAAGCGCGCACCTGTCCAGGAATCAGCTCGAGATTGCTTTCGACAGGGAACCCGTGAAAGAGATTGCGGTGCTGTTCAGCACCACAGATCCGGTCTACGCCGAGGTTAGCCGTGTGCTCCGGATCATGATTCCCGAGATTGATATCTCGTAGCCAGATGGCCCATTCCTGTTCGGACAGGGCGAGGCGTTGGAACGTCCGATAAGAGAAATTTATGTTTGATTGTGCTTGATTTCAACGGATACGCCGACCGTACTGGCACCTCTCCGACGCTGGCTGGCTTGCGCCCGGGTATGGCCACTATGTTTCTGGGACTGCCGCACTTGACCGCGATGCCATTGCTACTCAGAGGCCAAGGCGGCGATTTCACGGTAAAGAGCCTCGATTTCTGCAGTCACTTGGCTGGCCTCAAAACGTTCCCAGGCATAGGCCGCGTTCCGCCGCCCCACATCGGCGCAATACTCCGCATCACTGAGTAGCCGTCGCAGGGCCTCCTCCACCGCATCCACTATGACCGCGTCGAGGAGGACACCGTTCTCTGGATCAAAAATGATATGTGGGATGGCCCCGGCCTTGGCGGTTAACAGCGGCTTACCCATCGCCATCGCTTCGAGCCGGGCAATAGGCATACCTTCCCCAGGTAGGTAGTGAGGGCGTAGATGCTGCGTCCCCTCAGCAGCTTGGCCTTTTGGACGCCACGGAGGTCGAGGTATCCATGGGTGTGGCTCCCCTTGGCAGCCGAAACACTTGCCCGGTTTGCCAGGAGAGCCGCAATGATGCTATCCCATCAGCTCAAATCCCTCGGAGGGGTGTGGAATGTGAGTATATAGGAGACCCCTAGGGCGTGTGGACAATATTTGGGAAGGATGCGGGAGCCGGGTTATAGCAAGAGCACCAGGATTGGAAATGATCACGTAAGCGGGGCTCTCCCGCACTTTAGATACTGTTGGCGAATTCCCGCGGGTGGTCTCTCAGCCGGATCTTGGGCAGTCACTTATGCCGCTTATGCGGCACCCGGTATGATGAAAATGGGGTCGAGCTGCGGTAGTCAATGGTGTCAGAGGTGGGTGTCGGGTCGCAGGCCGTTGGATCAATTGAGGCCTCGAGCTCGCCCAACAGTCTAGCCCGGACGTCGCCCCGTACCCGGTATTGTCGCCCCGTACCCTCGGGGAGCACGCGGAGCAGAATGTCTCCCTCGCGACGTCCTCCGGCGCCCGCCTCCGGAGGGATTCGCCATGGACACCATCTTTGCCAAGGTAGCCGGATTGGATGTGCATCAGTAGTTCATCACTGTCGGCGTACGTTGCCGCCTCGACACCGGGAAATTCTTCGCCGAGGTCCGGACCTTCGGGACTATGACCAGGGACCTCTTGGCGTTGGCCGACTACCTCGAAGCACTCGGTGTGAAGCATGTGGCTATGGAATCGACCGGAGTCCTCTGGAAGCCGGTTTGGAAAGTCTTGGACGGATGGTTCAAACTGATGCTGGTCAATCCCCGTCACGTCAAGCAGGTGCCCGGCCGCAAGTCGGGCGTCAGCGACGCCGAATGGATCGCCCAGCTGTTGCAGTGTGGGCTCTTGCAAGGCAGTCTCGTGCCGCGGCGCGAGCTGCGTGAGTTGCGCGACCTGACCCGGTTCCGTGCCCACAGTTGGCATCTGAGCAGACGCGCCTGGCCAATCGCATCCACAAAGTCCTGGAAGATGCGAATCTCAAGCTGGGGGCAGTAGCCTCGGACATCCTGGGCAAGTCAGGGCGGGCCATGCTGCGGGCCTTGATCCGTGGTGAGCACGATCCGGACAAATTGGCTGACCTGGCCGAAGGGAGGTTGCGCGCCAAGATTCCCGAGTTGAGGCTAGCCCTAGAGGGGCACTTCACCGAGCACCATCGATTCTTGGTGGAACACCTGCTGGGCCACCTGGATGAGCTGGAGCGGCATGTCGAAGAGATGAGCAGCCGCATCAGCGAGCGGCTCCGTCCCTTGTTGGACAACGCGCGGTTGAAGCGACTGGACGCGATCGCGGGGGTGAACCGCACGACGATCGAGAACGTGGTCGCCGAGATCGGAGCGGACATGTCGCAGTTCCCGGATGAGGACCACCTCAGCTCGTGGGCAGGGATCTGCCCAGGGAACGAGGAATCGGCAGGCAAGCGGCTGCAGAGCCGGACGACGCGGAAGAACCGCTGGCTTCGGCGGGTTCTGGTCGAGGCGGTGTGGGCCGCGGGCCGAACCAAGCAGATCTACCTCGGTGCCCAATACCGTCGGCTGGCAGCCCGTCGCGGCAAGAAGCGGGCGTTGCTGGCCGTGGGGCACAGCCTGCTGGTGATCTTTTATCATGTGCTCAAGTCGAACGTGGAGTACAAGGATCTGGGAGTGGAGTACCTCGACCGCTTGGATCCGGAGCGGCTGCGGCGCTATCTGGTCAAGCGCCTGGAACGGCTCGGTTACCAGGTGACCCTGACAACACAAGACGAGGCGGCGTGAGGCCCCGGGTCTGATGCTCGCCCGCTCGCGAGGACTCCTGCCCAGTAGGAGAGCGGATGGCTTGCGCGCGCTCCACGCCTCCCACCGGGGGATTTTCGGAGCAGTATCACCTTTGATCCTCGCCCACCCGCGACTCAGCCTGTGCCGTGGTTCGATCCACGCTAAAATGCCTTGTCGAAAGCGATGCGAAACGCACGCCAACTCGAGCTTCCCCGCAGGGGTCAGGACCATACACGATGCCATCACCGGAGTCGGAGGTCCCTGAAGTCCCGGATCAACCTGTTGTACTGTTGACGGGAGCGTCCGGCTACGTTGGCGGTCGGTTGATTCCGCTGCTCGAACAACGGCCGGTGATGTTGCGGTGTCTGGCCCGCAACCCGGAGAAATTGCGGTCCCGCGTGAGCGAGTCCACCGAGGTCGTCCGGGGTGACGTTCTCGACGCCCCATCACTCGATGAGGCGTTGCGCGGAGTTCACACAGCGTATTACCTCGTCCACTCGATGTTTGGGTCGAAGGACTTTGAGAACGAGGACCGGCAGGCGGCGGCGAACTTTGCCCAGGCCGCCAAGAAGGCCGGTGTCCGGCGCATCATCTACCTGGGCGGCTTGGGCAACGATGCCGATCCCAGACTCTCGCCGCACCTGCGCAGCCGCCATGAAGTCGGCCGGATCCTTCGGGGTTCTGGCGTGGAAACCCTCGAGTTCCGGGCATCGCTGGTGATCGGGACCGGCAGCCTGTCGTTCGATCTGGTGAAGTCGCTGACCGATCGTCTGCCGGTCATGATCTGCCCACGCTGGCTCGCCACGCCTACCCAGCCCATCGCCGTGGACGACGTGCTGACCTACCTTCTGGCCGCCAAGGACTTGCCTCCCGGCGCGAGCCAAATCTTCGAGATCGGGTGCCAGGATGTCACAACCTATGGCAATATGATTCGGGAATGCGCACTCCAAAAAGGAGTCATGCGCTGGCTGATCTCGGTACCGGTGCTGACTCCCTACCTCTCGAGCCTCTGGCTCGCCCTGGTGACGCCCACTAGCTTCGAGGTCGGCCGGAATCTGATCGAGGGGCTGAAAAACCCGACGGTCGTTCGGGACGAGAAGGCCCTGGAGGTCTTCCCGATCCGTCCGATGGCCATCCGGGAGGCGATCCAGAAGGCGCTGGTGGAATAGAACGATTCCTTGTTGATTGTACGATGCTTAACTTGCTGCTCCAGATCCGAACACTTGGTCCGGCCTGCCGTATGTCCTCCCCTTCCAACTCTGCGGTCGGCCCAGCGCGCGGCGCAGCAGGGAGCACCATTGGATCGCCAAGACGATCAGGATCCCGACTGGGTGGAGCAGCGCGGCAAGGACCGGCTGACGAAATCGCACCGCGCCTGCAATGCGTGGGTAGTAGCTACACATCACCGCGGCCGTCGCGGGCAAGACAGCCACGGATGATCGCCAGATCGAGACACCCACGAGCACGACTGGCAACACCTGGCCGAAGACCAGAAGCAGTGTGGTCGGTACGATCAGACTGGCCGCGCCGAGTCCCTCGCTGGCGTTCTTCGCCAGGCCGCGCCACACTTCGCCGCCGCTGCAGTACATTCGGCATCGGGCCAGATCCGTCGCGTCGCACAGGTCCGTCTTCAACCCCGCCGCACGGAACGCTCGGGGCAGTTTGATGCCATCGTGCAACGAACCGCGGATCACGGCATGCCCGCCCACCCGCTCGTAGCTGGACCGCCGAGCCAGGAAGAGCTGACCGCAACCGGCCCCATAGGCGGGGTCTCGACTGGCGCGCATCCGTCGGATGGGCAGGAAGCACAGGAGCACGAAATGGATCAAGGGAATCACCAGGTGCTCCAGCAGTGTGCCGGTTTCCTGGAAAGGGATGCCGCTCACGAGATCGGCGCCTGACGCTTCGAGGAAGGCCGCCATCTGGGCCACTCCTTGCGAGGTGAGGCTAACGTCGGCGTCCTGAAAGAGGAGCAAGTCCGACGACGCACTGTGGGCCAGAACCCAGCAGGCGTGCTGCTTGCCACACCAGCCGTCGGGGAGCTCGGGTCCATTCAACAGCCGTACACGGCCGTCGTGTTCGGCGAGCCGGCGCACGATGGCAGCGGTAGCATCCTCGGAGTGGTCGTCGAGGACCAGGATCTCCAGCTCGACTCCCTCGCTCGCCAGCGCGGCCTCCACGGCGGCTTGGATCGTCAGTTCCTGATTGCGTGCGGGAATCAGAACGGACACGCGCGGGAGCGGGTCCCCGGCGCCAGGCGCCGGGGGCGGTTGATAGGCGGACAGATTTCTCCGGAAGAGCCATGCCGGAATGACGGCCAGGACCATTGCGATCAATGCCAGGAGCATCAGAATCACAGTCGCCGTCCTTCCGTGCCGTGTTCCGCCCGGAAGTTTTCGCCACGGCGCTGCGCGCAAGACTTTCGCCATAGATCGTAGATGCCGCCGATCGCAACCTTGCCAGTCAAGATGGCCTCGAACGCAGCGGCGTTCCGACTCACGGCGTCGGCCAACAGGGCGTCCTGCGTCGCGGTCAGGTCAGATACGATGCGCTCGATCCATTGCCGCGCGCTGAGTTTCCTCCCCTTTTCGATCAGCATCGGTTCCCCGAATCGGGCCAGCGCCTCCGGAAGCCGTTCTTCCCAGAAGGGATACTCCAGGGCCAGGGTCAGGATCAGGCCCTCGTCCAGGCGTCGAGCGATGTGGCCCACACCAGGTCGCAAGAGCGTAGGCCTGACGCGCGGATCAGTGAACCGGCCCTGGGCGGTGATCCACACCGCAGATCTCGGCTGGGATAGGATCGCCGTCGTGGCGCGAAGAAAGGAGGCGGCTCCGCGCGGGGTTCCCTGTTCGACCCCGTAGAAGCCCAGCTTATTGAAGAAGCTATACCGCCCGAGGGCCTTTACATCCATCGGTGCGTAATGGGTGCGTTCCGGGAGCAGCCCGGCGAGCACGACGCCGATGAGCGGATCCCACCAGGCAGGGTGATTCAGCACGACGATCAACGGCAGATCGGGCGAGACCCTGGGACGGGTACCGAGGGATAAACGAACGGCGTGGAAGTGCTTCTTGAGGTATCCGCGCACCCACCAGTGAAACCACCGGAGCATCAAGCCGGACCGAGGCGGGAGCAGAGCGTGCTTGATCGTGGCGTTGGTGCTCGTGGAGTTGGCGGCCATCGTTGTCATCGAGGTTCAACCTCCATCCCGAGTTCGAGGTGGGCCGTGTAGCCGGAGGTCGATCTGGGAACGACCCCGTCGCGGTGCAGAGCATCGGCCGCGATCCAGCCCGACATCAATACCATCGGCATGCCCGGCCCAGGATGTGCCGAACCTCCGGCGAAGTACAGCCCCTTCACGTCCGGACTTCGGTTCGACGGTTTGAAGGCGCCCAGGAGCTTCCCGTGGCTGGCCAGGCCATAGATCGCTCCGTTGAGCACACCGAATCGGTCGTGGATGTCCTGGGGTGTCAACCAGCGTTCGAACCGGATGCGCTGTTCCAGGTCGTGGAGTCCGCCCGTCGATGCCAGCTTGTCGAGGATGGTCCGGCGGTAAGTGGGCAGAAGCTGCTTCCAGTCATGGTGCGGCTGCAGATAGGGTGTGTGGACGAGCACGTAGAGAGCTTCGCCATTCGGAGGCGCCACCTCGGGCTCGGTCCGGGCCGGTGCCGCAAGGTAGCACGTCGGATCGGGTGCGGGTTCGCCTTCCCGGTAGATCGCGTCGAATTCCTCTTCCGGATCGTGAGAGAAGACGAAGTTGTGGTGCGCGAGATACTCATAGGCGCGATCGAGGCCGAGGTAGAGCACCAACCCGGAGCAAGCCGGTTCGTAGCGCCGCCGACCCTCGAAGTGTTGCTGGGGCGTGCCGCCGATCAGGTCGCGGTGGGTCCGTACGATGTCGGAATTCGCCACGACGGCCGCTGCGGAAATTTCCTCTCCGTTGTCTGTGACCAGACCCCGCACCCGGCCGTCAGGACTGCATAGAATCCGCTGCACACCGACCTCGCACCGGATCTCGACGCCCAGGTCCTGCGCCAGCGCTGCCAACGCTCTGGGCACCGCTCCCGTTCCGCCGCGGGGATACCACACCCCCTCGTTCGTTTGCATGTGGGCGATGCCACAAAGCACCGCTGGGGATTGATCAGGCGCTGACCCCACGTACTGCGTAAAGTGGTCGAGCATCTGGGCCACGCGCGCATCAGACACCAAGCCGCGCACAGTCGATGCGACCGACCTACCCGGGCGCAGGTCCAGCAGCGCCCGCATCAAGAACGGCTGAAAGGCGGTTCGTGCGTCAAACATGTCCTTCAGGGAACCGACCGGCCGCCAGAAGAAGAACCGCTCGGAAATCGCATTCAGCCGTGCGGATCTCTCCATGAACGCACGGTATCCTTCTGCTGATCGGGTCGTGGGAGAGAACTTCGCGAGCTCCGCCATCATCGCTCCAAGGTCCTGGCGGAGGTCGAGGACCGAGCCGTCGTCAAAGAAGCAGCGCCACTGGGGGTCGAGGCGAATCAGTTCCAGGTGGTCTTCCAGACGCCGGCCGGCCTCGGCGTAGATCCTTCGAAGCGTGGACGGCAGGGTCAGAATCGTCGGACCCATGTCAAAACGATAGCCCTGCTCTTCAAGGACAGCCGCTTTGCCCCCCAGCCAGCGATTTCGCTCCAGTAAGAGCACGCGATGACCCCGGGCGGCAAGTGTACAGGCGGCCGCCAGTCCTCCCAACCCACCGCCGATGACAACGACCCGAGCGGTTTGAGTGTTCTTCATTGCCTCGATTCCCCTGGGGCTGGCCCGGTGAGTCCTTTTTGAATCAAATTGCCGAGGAGCGTCCACCTGGCGACCCAACGTTGCTTCCAGGTGCTGCCATGAACGGCTTCGATGTACCGCCGCACAAGTTCATGGCCGAAGCCGCTGCGTCCCTGTCCCCCAAACGGCAGGCGCGGGTCGGCCGTCGGGACAATTACATCGTTGATCAGGACCACACTGGCATGAACCCGCTTGGCAAGAACGAGAGCCCGCCGTTCTTCCCCGAAGATCTTGGCGCCCAGGGCGAAGGGGCACCGTCCGGCCGCCTCCAGCGCCTCGGCGTCGCTCGATACGGGGACCAGGGCGAGGACGGGCGCAAATACATCCTGGTGCAACAGAAGCATGTCGACGCCGGCGTCGGCGAGCACCGTGGGATGAGCCGCCCGGTTATCACTGCCAACCAAGTCGGTCAGGGGGCGAGCACCACGTTTGATCGCATCACGGACGAGAGCGTCCGCGCGCGAGTCTAGCTTCCAGCGACCCGAAGTGTGCGGCAGGGCCCGCAGGGCGCCTGTTAGGTGGGCCTCGAGCTCGGCGGCAATGCGGCGATCCACGAAGACCCGGCGCGGAGCAATGCACGTTGCGTCGCCGTTCCAGACAAGGGCGAACCGAAGCGCGCGGGCCGCCAGCTCCAGATCAGCATCGGGTTGGATGAACGCCGCATCACAACCCGAGAGCTCTATGATCGCGGGAACCAGGCGTGGAGCCAGGCGGGTCAGAACCTTCTCACCGGTCCGAGCTGAGCCTGTGAGGATCACCTTGTCGACGCCGGCGTCGATCGCTTCGCCAGCCGCCTCCGCGGACTCGGGAAGGAGCTGGAGCAGCTCCGGATCAAACCCCGATTCTCGGCAGAGCCTTACGAACTCGGTTGCCGCGGGAGTGCCCCCTTCGCCTGGTTTCAAGAGCACGGCATTGCCCGCGATCAGCGCCTGCAAGGCCCGCACACCAGGAAGAAAGAGGGGGTAATTGGACGGACCGATGACCAGGACGGTCCCGGAGGGCTCGTGGCGGACTTCGGCGCAAACACCGGCCAGCCAGAGCGGCCTGCTACTGGCGGCCAGCCGGCGGGAGCGAAGAATCTGCCCGGCTTCTCGCTCCAGAAAGCGGCAGGCATCGGCCAGGGGCAAGACCTCGCAGGCCAGGACCTCAGCCAGAGGGTTGCCCCGGCTGCTCTGGACTGCCTCGACTAGCCTCATGGCATTCGCTGCGATAAGCTTGCGCAGGCGGCGGAGTGGAATCAATCGATGTCGCACGGACCTGGCCCCCCCCCAGCCGCGCTGGGCTTCCCCAGTCCTGGCAATTTGTTCAATGACCGAGGTAACCCGGTCACGGCCCGGCCTCGCGAGCGTCCCGGCAGGAGTCGACTGAGAACCTCCGAGTCCGTTCGGGCCTAGCGAGTGCATCTATTCCACTTCCAATAGGGCCGGGCTACCCGATTCGATCGGGCGAGGTTCCCAGCAACGCGCCGACAATCCCAAGTCTTCTACCAGCAGTTCGGAAGTGATGCGCGCGGATTCGAAGATGACGGGCAGTCCACTTCCCGGATGGGTCCCTCCGCCGACCAGATACACAGCTTCCAGGTCCTCGAACCGATTGCGCGGCCGGAGGTGGAGCATCTGGGAAAGGTTGTGGGCCAGATTGAAGGTGGCGCCGCGGTGGATTTCGTAGCCCCAATCCCAGTCCGCCGGGGTGATCATGTGCTCGAATCGAATGCGTCTCTCCAGGTCCTTGATCCCGATCTTGGCCAAGCGCGCCAGAGTCAGCGCACGGAACCGTTCGCGCTCGCGCGACCAATCGACGTTTGGGTGCTGGTGTGTTACCGGCACTAGCACATAAAGGGTACTCATGCCGGGTGGGGCGAGCGAGAGGTCGGTGACGCAGGCGTTCTGCACGTAGAAAGACGGCGTTGCGGAAAGGACGTGCAAATCCTCGATCTCGCGCAGATTGCGGACGTAGTCCTCATCGAGATAGATCGTGTGGTGGCCAAGGTGGTCGTGGCGTCCCTCAATGCCCAGGTAAAGCATGAAGGTGGAGCACGAGAACCGCTTCCGGGCGATCCGGTTGTCCGTCCACCTTCGGCGCAAGTTGTCCGGTACAAGACGGCTCATCGCCCGGGCAAAATCGGCGTTGATGACCAGTGCGTCAGCGGCGTGGGTCCCTGTCGCGGTGCGGACACCAACGGCCCTCCGATCCTCAAAGAGAATCGCCTTGGCCTCCTCTCCGAGCAGGATTTCCACACCCATCTCGCGGGCGATGCGCGCCATGCAATCCGTCACCGCCCCACACCCGCCAATCGGGTGATAGACCCCATGCGCGTACTCAAGGTAAGACAAGATCGAAAAGAGACTTGGGCAGCGGTAGGGCGACATCCCCAGGTACTTGGATTGAAACGAAAACGCAAGGCGAACGCGTGGATCGCTAAAATAACGGGTCAATTCCTGGTCGAGCGAGAGCCAGGGACGTAGCAAAGGCAGTAGTTTGAGCATGCGCCCCGAGAGCAGGTCGCGCCATCCCAGGAACGGGCTTTCCAGACAGGGCTTGAACTGCTGGAGTTTGATCCGGTTGTCTTCCATGAACCGTCGAAATGCCGCGGCATCGGCCGGACAGAGCCCGGCGATCTCCTGGTGCATCCTCTCGACGTCCGGCGTGGCGTGCAGCTCGCCTCCAGCACCGAAAATCAAGCTGTACTGCGGGTCGAGCCGGATCAGTTCCAATTCATCCCAAAGATTCCTGCCGACGGCCTGGAAGATCGCTTCGAGGACTTGGGGGTAGAGGAAAAAGGTGGGGCCGAGGTCGAACCTAAAGCCGTTCGCCGTCAGAGTCGTCGTGCGCCCGCCTACCTGCTGCCGACGTTCGAGCACGGTCACGCGCAGACCTGCCTGAGCCAATAACATGGCGGTTGCCAGACCGCCTGGTCCTGCTCCGATGATCACCACACGCCTGGACTTCTTCATCATGTCGCCTGTGACATCGAAATCTTGTGATTACCGCAGTCGATCGTCAGAATTCTTGATTCGTTGAACGGCCACCAACGCGCGGGCACGAGCCTTGCGGTGGTCAACGATGGGCTGCGGGTAGAGTCTCCCCAGTTCGACCCCCGCATCGGCCAGCACGTGAGCGGGAGCTTCCCAGGGCTTGTGAACCCACTCTCTCGGCAACCTGTGAAGTTCCGGCACCCAGCGCCGGACGTAATCACCGTATGGGTCGAATTTCTCGCCTTGGTTCACCGGGTTGAAAATGCGGAAAAAGGGCGCGGCATCGGCGCCGCAACCGGCCGTCCATTGCCAGCCCAATGTGTTGTTCGCCAGGTCGGCATCGACCAAGGTATCCCAAAACCATGCTGCACCTTCAAGCCAGGGAATCAGCAAATCCTTCACCAAGAACGAGGCTACTATCATGCGCACGCGATTGTGCATCCAGCCCGTCTGCCACAGCTCGCGCATGCCGGCGTCCACGATGGGATAGCCGGTTCGCCCGCGCTGCCAGGCACGCAGTCTCTTGGGGTCGGGTTCCCATGGAAAGTCGGCGAAACTCTCTTGGAGGGGTTTCTCGGGTGTGTGCGCGAAGTGGAACAGGAGATGGTGCGCAAATTCCCGCCAGCCCAGCTCCCGCAAGTAGCACTGCTCCGATTCGGATCGACTGTGCTGTGTTCCGCGAACAGCCGACCACACTTGCCTGGGTCCGATTTCGCCGAAGTGGAGGTGAGCTGAAAGGCGCGAAGTCCCCACACGGTCGGGATGGTCCCTTGCCGTCGAGTACTCGGAAAGCCCCTCGTCCAGGAAACGACTCAACGCTTCCAAAGCCCCCGCCTCGCCCGGATGCCAGCTCGAACGAAGTCCGCCGGCCCAATCGATGGCTGGCTCGAGACCGAGTTCCTTCAATGGGAGAGTGGCCGGCCAGCGCCGTGGGCTCGTGATCTCCTGGGGCGCTGGCTGGGGAGGCTCAGGCTCCTGGAGCGCCTGGCAGGCTTTCCAGAACGCCGAGAACACCTGATATGGTTGATCTGGTTTGGTCCGCACGGTCCACGGCTCGAACAGTAGCGAGCTGTTGAAACTCTCCGCGATCCGTCCCTCTTCGTGCAAGGCTGTCTTCACATGACGGTCGCGGTCGATGACGGCCGGCTCATAGCGGCGGTCCCAGTACACGGCGGTGGCGTCCGATTCCTTCAGCAGTGCACAGATCGTCGGAAGCGTCGGGCCGCGCCGGACTATCAGGCGTGAGCCGCGCTCGCGCAGCGAGGCGTCCAGTTGCGTCAGGGACTGGTGCAGCCACCATCGCGATGCTGCTCCCGGTTCCCAGTGGCCCTCTTCTTCGGGCGACCAGATGAAAACCGGGATCACCGGCCTGCCACGATGGACGGCAGCGAGCAGCGCCGGATTGTCAGTTAGACGCAGATCGAGACGAAACCAGAGCAGGCTTGTGTCATTCATGAGCACAACGGGATCCAAAGATTTCGGAGACCTTGAGAGCGCGATAATTGAAGATCGCCTCCAGGTCGGATTTCACCACCCAGGCATGTGCGAGTTGGCCCAGGAGCCCAAAGGGAAGGACGTATCGAACCATGTCACGCATCAAAGTTCCCCCATCCACTGCCTCAAAGCGATGGGTATGGTGCCAGAGCCGGTAAGGGCCTTGGGCTTGCACGTCCACAAACTCGTTCGGCGGATTCCAGGTCTGAATCTCGGTCAGCCACCGCAAGGCCAATCCGTGCCAACGGAGCCGGTATTGGATTCGGGCTCCCGGCCGCATGTCGATTGGCTTGGGCGAGAGAATCCGAAAGCCCAAGAACGCCGGCGTGATCTCTTCGAGGTTCCGGGCGTCCGCAAAGAAGGCAAACACGTCCTCGATCGGTTGGGGAATCCACTGTTCGCGCCGCAAGAAGTACGGGCACACGTTTGGTATCATCATTTCTTTTTAAGTATCCGGTGGCACACGCCGAGCACGTGCCGTTTTCGGATGTCAGGGAGAAGTTCCACTGGTTACTCCTGCAGGAACGACTCCGCCGTCGAGTCGTCCCGGTCCAGTCCGATGCCGCTCGTGAGTGCCCCCGATTCAGGATGGCCCCAAGAGCCGGGCCCACGGGATCACCCACGGATAGCTCACCACGATGGCGAGAAAAGTCGCGGTTACGCCCATAGGGACTTCGCCGCCACGCCCGGTGAGCCATCGAGGGACCACGAACACCACGAGCCAGAGCGACTTGTAGATGACCTGGATCAGCAGCAGAGGCGACATGGGCACTGGAAAGTACAGGCCCAGACAAGATCCCGCCAGGATCGACGTCCACAGTGATCCCAGGATCGTGCGTACCCCTGCGCTCTCCGGGAACTTGCCGTGAAATACCCAGCGGTTTCCCGCCGCACCGCCGAGAAGGGTCAGGAGTCCGACTGGAACGAGGACAAGGATGTTGAAGCAGTAGGGAACAAGCAACGGATCCATAAACGCCTACTCCTCCTCAGCCTTCGATCGGTGTACTCCACAGCTGCGCCATGCCGCTGAAGACGGGCCAGTCGGCCACGCCTCGCTTCCGGCCAGTTATCTTGCTTCTTTGACTGGGATCTGGACCTCCCAGAGTCTCTGGACAGGGGGTGTCATGGGACCGTGGTAGCCGAGCCGGCGAGGCGGGCCGTCTTCGACCCATTCGCTCTTGTGCTCGTCGAGCCACTTGCGGAGCGTCGCCACGGCCTTGCGCATCTGATCATCGCTCATGTTGCCACCCTGAAACCCGAGGCAGACGAAGCTCCGGGCGGGATGGTCCACGACCTCGACGAATGGGCCGTCTGGACCAGACTTGCCCTCCCTGGGCGAGCGGTAAACGAACTCCATGGTGGCCTCTCCCCTGGCCCCTGGGGCCTCGATCATCCGAGGCGTCTTGAACGTGTTGATCACCGGGGCGGTCATCTCGACTTGGTTCCTCTGAATGTGGTTGAACAGCGTGAAGAACATCAGGTCGCCTGACGACACGGTGGCCCTGTCGGACTTGGTGACCGCACTGCGATACTCAGGGTATTTCTTCACCTGGACCTTGCCTGGTTCGGTGGCGTCGGGAAACCCCTCGGCCAAAGAGGCGTCGCCGTCGGCCGGTTTCGGCTCGACCCTCGACGACGCAGGCTTGGGGTCGGCCCGCGTCTCTTTGGGCGGGAGCAAGACAGTGTCAATGACGTGGATGACGCCGTTGCTCGTCACAACGTCGGTCTTGGTGATCTTGGCCTTGCCGACCATGACGCTGCCGCACTTGACCTGGATTGCAACCGGGTTTCCCTGGACGGTCTTGATGCTCTTTCCATCGAGCTTCACGACGTCGGCCACCATGACCTTGCCCGCGACGACGTGGTAGGTCAGGATCGCCTCCAGCTTGTACTTGTTCTCGGGTTTGCGCAGCTCCTCGACGGTCCCCGGGGGAAGCTTGGCGAACGCCTCGTCGGTTGGGGCAAAGACGGTGAACGGACCATCGCCCTTGAGGGTGTCCACGAGGTCAGCCGCCTTGACAGCGGCGACGAGCGTCTTGAACTGGGCGGCGACCGCAGTGTCCACGATATCCTTCTCGGCGCCGAAGGTCGGGGCGGCCGAGAACAGCACAAGCAGGGCTCCGATCATCTTGCGCATGGGTATGCTCACTTCTTTCGGGAGGTTTCGATCAACTTGTCACGCGACGCGTTCGTGCGTAGGACCTTCAGGGCGGCACCCTGGATCTGGCGGACGCGTTCCTTGGAAACGTTCAGGACCTCACCGACCTGACTGAGGGAAAGACGGGGGCTGCCTCCCAGGCCGAAACGGTAGGAAAGAACCTGCCGCTCTCGGGGGCGCAGCGAGACCATCCACTTGCCGACGGCCTCGTCCAACTCAAGATCGTCAAGGCCGCAGAACCCTTCTTGAAGGAGGTCGGAGTAGGCGACTCCACGTTGGCGATACCGCTTGGCGACGTGGGCCACCAGCCGCATGTTGGCCAGGGCCAGTTCGGCCCGGAGCTCGAAGTAGCGTTGAAAGACGGCTCCGAGCGCGCTGTCCGCCGGGCCGTGATTGCGATAAGCCTCGGCGATGAAGCGGCTCATCATCCGCGGGTCGTCGGTCTTCTCCGAGCTAACCTGTTTGGGATCTCGAGCGAGGGCCGTGGCCAGTGTCCGCCTGCATTCGGCCAGCTCTTCCAGCAACCGACGCTCCCGCTTCGGGCTAAGCCTCGGCTTGGAGGTGCCGACCGGGTGTTTCCAAGCGTCGCAGACGTCCACCTTCACCACCGCGCTCATGGAAGCTCCTTGACGTTGTCCAGGGGAAAACGGTCTCTCCGGAAATCCGCTCAGGCCAAACGAACGTCGGCCTGCCAGCGCCTCTGGATCGCCTTCCACCGCAGGGCCTGATACAGCCCCGCCAGCCCGACACTGATGTACACAACCGAACTGAGGAGCGAACCCGCCCCAAAGAGCAGGGCCACTAGGTCTGTCCGGGCCGCCCCGACCAGACCCCAGTTCACGGCACCGACCACGACCAGGATTGCGGCCACCACGTCCACCGTTTTCATCGCTCATTGCCCCCATGTTGTGGACGATCTCGGCGAGACAGACGCCGATTACATCGTCCAAATCGTTCGATTAATTTATAGGCAAGTCGGCCTATGCGTGTCAACCTCCAGGATAAGGATTTTGGGGGAATCATCCCGGTTCGAGAGCAAAATAATCCACTATATAAGCGAGATTCATGCGATTTTCGGTTTCGTAAGCATGCCGTTGAACCGGCCATCGCGGTGGTATACACTCTTCCTGATAACGTCCGAACCGGCCATGAAGCAACCGCGATGGACTGGCATGCCGAAACCCCAATACATCAGCACGGCCCACGTCGCCCGGGCTCTCGGCGTCGGTGTCTCGACCGTCAAGCGCTGGGTGGACGAAGGGATCTTACCCGCCCATAAGACGGCCGGGGGGCACCGGAAGCTGTTGCTGGCAGACGTCCTGCGCCTGGTCCGGGAGGGTGACTTCCCGCGCCTGGATCTGAGCGAGCTTCAGTTCGTCGCCGAGACGCGCGGAGGCGTTGATCCGAACCGCCTCTCACAGCGCCTGTTGACCGCGCTGAAGCAAGGGGACGGCGACACGGTTCGTTCCCTGATCCACGGTGCGTACCAGTCGGGCGTGGCGATGGAGACCCTCGCCGACTTCGTGATCGCGCCGGCCATGAGCCAGTTGGGCCATGAGTGGGAGATCGGTCGAATCGAAGTCCTCCACGAGCATCGGGGCACTCAGCTCTGCGCCTCGGCGCTCTACGAACTCAAAGCCGTCCTGGAGGCGCAAGCCGACCCGGATCGCCCCCTGGCGGTGGGCGGAAGCCCCGAGCAGGATCACTACATCCTGGCGAACCTCTTGGCGGAGATGGTCCTGCTTGATGTCGGCTGGCGGGTGATCAACCTCGGCCCGCACACCCCGATCTTGTCGTTTCGCCAGGCGTTGACCGAGCTACGTCCTCAACTGTTGTGGGTCTCGTTCAGCCAGCCGGTGGATTGGGATGGGCTCTTGACGGAGTATCGCGAGCTCTATCAGGAGGCGGAGCGGGCCGGCGTGGCCGTTGCGATCGGCGGTCGCGTCCTGATCGACTCTCTGCGCTCGGTCATGCCTTACACGTGCTATGGCGATGGCCTGAGGCACCTGGCGGCATTCGCTCGCTCGTACTACCATCCCACCCGTCGACCGAGACGGGGCCGTCCTTGATCCGAGTCCTTTGGCGTCCGTACCCTGCCCCAAGTGAGTCCGATGTGATGCCATTCGCGTTTTCGACCTGATAACGGCCTAGAGACTCCTCGTGTAAGGGTCAGCATGAAGATGATAGTGAGGTGGTGAAGAATTGCGGCAACTCAGGTGATCGCTCTCCTGCTGCCCAAGGCATTGTGGCACCAAGTTCGCAAACGGCCATTCACCGCCGGAGGCTTTTTCTACTGCAGGCGTTGCTTTTTCCCTTGTCACGCCTATAAGGACATCACGTCTGTCGTGCGAGTTAAGCGTAGGTAATCTTCGCAGACGTCTTCAAGTTAAGGAGATTTTGATGCCCGACATCGTTGAGACCGCAGTTTCCGCGGGCCAGTTCTTGACTTTGGTCAAAGCGGTCCAGGCGGCCGGCCTGGTGGAAACGCTCAAGAGCCCCGGTCCGTTCACCGTGTTTGCTCCCACTGATGAGGCGTTCCGGAAACTGCCTGCCGGTACCCTCGAGAATCTGCTGGCCGACAAGGTGAAGCTGACGGCAATCCTGACGTATCACGTCGTACCCGGGAAGGTCATGGCGAACGACGTGGCCCAGCTCCATGGGAAAAAGGTCAAGACAGTACAGGGTCAAGAACTGATGATTGACACCAGCAACGGGGTCAAGGTCGGCGGGGCCGCGGTCACGAAGGCTGACGTCGAGGCCGACAATGGCGTGATCCACGTCATCGACACTGTGTTGATTCCAGCGTGAGCTTTTGTGAGTTTAGGAGCCGGTCTTGGCTTGATGCCTTAACCGGCTTAACCCGCTCCGTGCCAGGTGCCCATTTTCGGGCTAAGGCAACGTGACGACCTGATCCCGGTTCCCCGTTGTATCAATACCTTAGGAGCATGCCATGGCCGCCGAGCACACGAAGAATTGGCCAGATCTTGCGATCGGACTCTATGACCGTCTGACCGGCCACAATGCCGAGATCACTTACGAGTTCATGGATATGCACGTCAAGATTCCCAGCGGCACTGGCCCCTCGGCCGAGCATGCCGAGTGGGTTCTGACCGGGACGCTGAAAATCCGCACGCGTGACCAGGTTCAAGGCCCAAACTGAGCGTGGTCGGCCGCCTCGACGGCTTCGTGGTCGGCCGGCCCGTGAGCCTCCTTGCCGAGGGTCATCACATCATTCTCTTGGTGAACAGTTTCCGAACCTTGCTCGTCCTCGTCAGGAGCTGGCGCATCATGGTCACGGCCCTGAGTTCGCTTCTTAGGGCCATGAAGGTTCGCTTTCTACTGCGATTGAAGCGGTTTGGCCACGTGGAACTTTATCCCTGCCCACCATGGCCATTGCGACTGATTCTTTCTTGAACCCAATGCCCGGGGAAAACGCTGTGCTCGAAACACGCTCGAACCGGCCCAGGATTTTCGTCACCGGCGCAACTGGCTATGTTGGCGGACGTCTGGTCCCTGCGTTGCTCGACGCTGGCTATAAAGTGTGTTGTCAGGCGCGTGAGCCGCGCAAGTTGGACGAGCGCCGATGGAGAGCCAGTCCGCACGTGAGTGTCGTCTCGGGTGATCTGACGGATCAGAACCAGCTTGTCGCACAACTGAGAGGATGTAACACAGCGTACTACCTGGTTCATTCCATGGTGAGTACCGGGAAGGCTTACGCAAAGCGCGATCGCCAGCTTGCCTCCAATTTTGCTCAAGCAGTCGCCCGTGCGGGGGTGGGCCGCATCATCTATCTTGGCGGGCTTGGAGAGCTGCACGAGGGTTTAAGTCAGCACTTGCGCTCTCGTCGTGAAGTGGAAGACGTTCTTGCATCGACCGGCGTGCCAGTCACTACCTTCCGTGCAGCTATGATTATCGGATCGGGCTCAGCTTCGTTTGAGATACTTCGATACGAGGCACTGGGTGTACGCGACGCGATTAGGCAGGCTTTGCAGAAGGTTGAGGCTCATGATGTCGAGACGCGATGGTCCGCGGCCGGGCCGATCCCGGGAGACCCCCGGTGGGCGGGTGGGACGGTCTTGAGAGATCAGCGTTCGGTATTGATCCGGGCGGAACCCCACGCGGTCTTCAAGGCCGTTTGTCGAATTGGGGGCGGCAACGGCTGGTACGCCGGCGACGTCCTCTGGCGCATCCGCGGCTGGATGGACACACTCGTTGGCGGGCCGGGGCTCCGCCGAGGCCGACGCGATTCCGAACAGGTCGAGTTCGGCGAGGCGCTTGACTTCTGGCGTGTCGTCGGCATCGAGCGCGATC
>Ga0074046_10001334_pt1 | contig 22495 bp, 18 predicted proteins | sample BogForMeECP23OM3_FD_94441 | JGI IMG/M metagenome (GOLD analysis project Ga0074046, IMG submission 94441) | Bog forest soil microbial communities from Calvert Island, British Columbia, Canada - Bog Forest MetaG ECP23OM3 | ecosystem: Environmental > Terrestrial > Soil > Wetlands ...
ATGCCGAGGCGCTCCCGGATCGCGCGATAGCGATTGATGTCCTTCTTGGCCAGGTACTTCAGCAGCCTGCGGCGGCGGCCGACCAGCAGCAGCAGCCCGCGGCGGCTGTGGTGGTCATGCTTATGCACCTTAAGGTGCTCGGTCAGGTGGTTGATCCGCCTGGTCAGCAGCGCGACCTGGACTTCCGGCGAACCGGTGTCACCCTCACTGGTCGCGTACTCCGCCAGGATCTCCTTCTTGGCGGCGGTGTCGAGCGGCACGTGGCTCCTTAGAATTTAGAACGAAACGGGCCCAGCGGGCTGTTCCCGATTAGAGGACAAGGCAGCCGCATGAGGGTGCAGCACACCTCTCGCTCGCCCGGCTAGTCGCCCGGCAGCGTTTCAGATTACCACGGGCCCCGAGGCGGTCGCGCGGCACCATGCCGGTGTCCACGGACGCCACCGTGACGAGCAGCGCGATCCCGTAGAACCGGCCCGCGCTTCTTAGACTGGGCCAATTTAAACTGGGCCAATGCCCGACCTGAGCCTTGCGCGCCGCCTGCCCCTGGGCCGCCTCCCGCACTCCCTGCCGGGCAACAACGCGGCTCGTCCCGCCTGGTGGCCTGCCTGGTCGAAGCCGGCCGCGCTGCGCGCGCTGCGCGCGGTCCTGGTGATTCCCTCCCTGTTCGCGCTGACCTACGAGGGCTTTGGCAACCTGCAAATGGCCCTGTTCGCCTCGTTCGGCGGATTCGCGAGCCTGATCTTCGCCTCGTTCGGCGGAAGCAGGCGGGACAAGATCATCGCGCACCTCATGCTGGCGGTGATCGGCAGCCTCGGGCTGATCATCGGCACGGCCGTCAGCGGGATCACCTGGCTGGCCGTCCTGGTCACGATCCCGGTCGCGTTCGGGATCTTCTTCGCCGGGGTGGCCGGGCCCAACGCGGCCTCCGGCGTCACCGCCGCGCTGCTCCCCTTCGTGCTCTCGGTGGCCACGCCGGGCACGATGGGCATGATCCCGGATCGGCTGGCGGGCTGGTGGCTGGCCTCGGTCGTCTCGACCGTGGCGGTACTGGTGCTGTCGCCGCCGTCCCCGGGAGACCGGCTGCGCGCGGCGGCGGCCGGGTCGGCCCGGGCGCTGGCCGCCCACCTGACGGCGTCGGTGAACGGCACCGCCACTGCCGCTGACACCCAGGCCTGCCAGGCCGCCAAGCACGAGCTGATGAGCGCGTTCGCCAGCACGCCGTACCGGCCGGTCGGCCTGGCCACGGCCGACCAGGGGCTGGCCAGCGTCGTCCAGCTGCTCGAGTGGTGCACCGCGCTGATCACCGACGCCACCGACGGGCACCCGAACCTGGACCGGGCCGCGCTGCCCGACCGCGACCTGCTCGGCCTAGCCGCCGTGGTGCTCGGGCAGACCGGCGACCTGCTGGCCGACCCCGATTCCGCCCCGCTGCCCGATCCTGCCCCGATGGACCGGCAGCGTGCGGCCAGCGCCGCCTATCACGCCTCGGCCGTAGTGAAGGGGGAAGGGGAGGTGGGTGGGGACTACGACTCGGTGGAGATCATCGCCCGGCACGCCTTTCACGCGCAGGCGATCGCCCTCGCGGTGCAGGCCGTCGTGGCGGACGCCCTGATCGCCACCCGGCAAGCCGATCCGGAAACCATCGCCGCCCGGCGCCGCGGCTGGTACGGGGCCCAGCCCGAGGGCACGATGGCCGAGCGGCGGGTGGCCGCGTTTTCCGGCGCGATGGGCGTCCTGGTCCGGCACGCCAGCTTCCGTTCGGTCTGGTTCCTGAACAGCCTGCGCGGCTCGCTGGCCCTGGCCGCGGCGGTCCTGGTGGCCGACCTGTCCGGGGTCCAGCACGCCTTCTGGGTGGTGCTCGGGACCCTGTCGGTGCTGCGCACCAACGCGGCGTCCACCGAGTCCACCGCGCTGCGCGCGCTGGGCGGCACCGTGGCCGGCTTCGCCCTGGGTGCGCTGCTGCTGCTCGGCATCGGCACCAGCACCCCGGCGCTGTGGGCGGCGCTGCCGATCGCCGTGGCCGTGGCCGCCTACGCGCCGGGCACGCTGCCGTTCGCCTTCGGCCAGGCGGCGTTCACCATCGTGGTGGTGGTCCTGTTCAACCTGCTCGCGCCGGCCGGCTGGAAGGTCGGCCTGCTGCGCATCGAGGACGTGGCCATCGGCTGCCTGGTGAGCGTGGTGGTCGGCGTCCTGTTCTGGCCGCGCGGCGCGGGCTCGGTGGTCGGCGACGACCTAGCCGACGCGTTCCGCCGCGGCGCCGCCTACCTCACCCAGGCCGTGGACTGGGCGCTTGGCACCAGGGCCGGGCCGCCGGACGCGGGCGCCGCGGCGGTCACCGCCGGGATCCGGCTCGACGAGGCGCTGCGCGGCTACCTGGCCGAGCAGGGGACCAAGCGGGTGTCCAAGGAGGACCTGTGGATGCTGGTGATGGCGTCCATGCGGCTCCGGCTGACCGCCTACTCGCTGGCCGGGCTGGAGGTACCCGAGCACGCCCGGCAGCACAAGCACCGGGGCACGGCCTACGCGCGCACCGTGCTGGCCCACGCCGCCGCGGACCTGGCGGGCTTCTACGAGCGGGTCGCGGCGCTGGTGGGGCGGCCGGTCGCCGGCCAGGTGCTGATGCCGGTCGTCGTCCCGGCGTTCACCGGCCTGAACGGGAACGGCACGACGGCGCCGACCGCCGAGGACACCGGGGTGGAAGTGCTGGCCGCGGTCGGCGGCGGCGGGCTGGAGGAGGCCGACGGCACGGACTTGGTCCGGGTCATCACCGCCCCGCATCACCCGCACCTGCTGTGGGTGGCCGAGCACCTGCAGGACCTCAGCTCGCACGCGGGCGTGATCACCGATCCGGCCTCGCACGTGGCCGAGCAGCGCCGCACGCCCTGGTGGCGCTAGGGCCGGACCAGGACCGGCGGGGTTAGTAGCGCGCGCCGGTGACCTGGCTGGCCAGCGGGTCGAGGATAGCGAGCTCGCCGGCGGTCAGCGCGATGTCCAGGGCGGCGACGTTCTGCTCGAGCCACTTGACCCGCTTGGTGCCCGGGATCGGCGCGAGCGGGACACCGAGGCGACCGGCCTGGGCGTACACCCAGGCCAGCGCCACCTGCGCGGGGGCCACGCCCTTGGCGTCGGCCACCGACCGGACCGCGTCGGCGATCGCCTGGTTAGCCTGGCCGGCCTCGCCGGCGAACCGTGGGTTGCGGCCGCGGAAGTCCTTGGCGTCCAGCGCGCTCAGGTCGACGGTGCCGGTGAGGAAGCCGCGGCCCAGCGGCGAATAGGGCACGAAGCCGACGCCGAGCTCGCGCATGGCGCCGATCGCATCGCGCTCGACGTCTCGGGTCCACAGCGAGTACTCGCTCTGCACCGCGGTGATCGGGTGCACCGCGTGCGCGCGGCGCAGCAGGTCGTCGTTGACCTCGGACAGGCCGAGGTAGCGGACCTTGCCCTCGGCGACGAGCTCGGCCATCGCGCCGACGGTCTCCTCGATCTCGGCCGTCTGCGGCGGGCGGTGCAGGTAGTACAGGTCGATGTGCTCGACGCCGAGCCGCAGCAGCGACGCCTCGGCCGATCGCTTCACGTAGTCGTGTTCGCCGCGGACAACGCGGTGCGCGTCACCCGCCGACCGGTCAATGCCGAACTTCGTGGCCAGCTGCACCTCGTCGCGGCGGCGCGCGATCGCGCGGCCGACCAGGACCTCGTTGTGGCCCGCGCCGTAGATGTCCGCCGTGTCGATGAACGTCACGCCGAGGTCCAGGGCGCGGTTAATGGTCGCGATTGACTCATCCCAGTCCGTGGCGCCGTACCACTCGCTCATCCCCATGCAGCCCAGGCCCTGGGCGGACACGGTGAGCTGGCCGAGTTTGGTGGTGCGCATGTGTTGTACCTGTTCCTTTTAGAGTTCGGTGACTTGCGACGCGGCCTCGCCGATGCTCCAGGTCGTCATGATCTCGAGCCTATGAGTTAGAGCACGCTCTAACGCAAGCGGGCCGGGTACTTCGTACTTACGCGGCGCGGTGCGGAAGGCCTCCTTGATCGCCACCGCGAGCATGCTGGCGGCGGCGTACGGCCGGTCGTTGACGTACTGGGCGAGCTCGCCGTTGCGGAACGCCTCGTGGGCGGCGGCGCTGGCAGGCGCGCTCGGTGGGCCCCTGGGTACGTTCTTAGGTACCCAGGGGCCCACCGACCCCGAGCGATATGCGGTGGCCGGGGCGGGTAGGAGTGGGGCGTGGCGCCGTGGGTGTTGCATGTGGACCTCGACCAGTTCATCGCGGCGGTCGAGGTGCTGCGGCATCCCGAACTTCGCGGGCGGCCCGTGGTGGTGGGCGGCGATGGCGACCCGACCAAGCGCGGCGTGGTGAGCACCGCGTCCTATGAGGCCAGGGAGCACGGCGTGCACTCGGGGCTGCCGCTGCGTACGGCCGCGCGGCGGCTGCCGGACGCCGTGTTCCTGCCGGTGGACCGGGCCGCCTACGAGGAGGTCTCGGAGAGAGTGATGGACGTGCTGCGGTCGACCGGCGCGGTGGTCGAGGTGCTCGGCTGGGACGAGGCGTTCCTCGGCGTCGACACCGACGATCCCGAAGCCTTCGCCCGGTCGCTCGCGCGCAGCGTCCGCTCGGCCACCGAGCTCGACTGCACGGTGGGGATCGGCGAGAACAAGCTACAGGCCAAGATCGCCACAGGGTTCGGCAAGCCGGCCGGGGTGTTCCGCCTGACCTTCGGTAACTGGTTCGAGGTCCTGGGGGGCCGGGCCACCGACGCGCTGTGGGGCATCGGCGCCAAGACGGCCAGGAAGCTCGCCGGGCTGGGCATCCACACCGTCAGCGACCTGGCCGCCGCCGACCCGGACGCGCTTGCCGCCGAGTTCGGGCCGATGACCGGGCCGTGGCTGGTGCTGCTGGGCCGGGGCCGCGGCGACGCCGACGTGGACGACACGCCGTACCTGGCCCGCGGCCACGGCCGGGAGGAAACGTTCCAGCGGAACATCGCCGACTGGACGGCGGTCCAGGCCGAGGTGGCGCGGATCGCCGGGCTGCTCGCCGCGGACCTGGCGCAGGAGCCGCGGCCGGCCGTGCGGATCGTCGTGAAGGTGCGCTACGCGCCTTTCATCACCGAGACGCACGGGGTGACGCTCGCCTCGCCAAGCTCGGAGGCTCTTGTGATCCAGCAGGCGGCCGCGGAGGCGCTCGGGCGGTTCACCGGCCGGCGCCCGGTGCGGCTGCTGGGGGTACGAGCGGAGTTCGGGACATAGCGGAGGCTGTATTCCGGTTTCACGTGTTAGGCAGCCGTTTGCGCGCGGTATAAAGGGTGTAATCAGGAAGCTGCTGTACATCAGCGGGCGCTTTCGGGGGTGGGCGATGACGCCTGCAGAGCTTCGGGCAATGAGCAGGCTGGGCGGCCATGCGTTCGCCGGGCTGGTGTCCCGCATCGAGCGGGTACACCAGGTCATCGGCGGCCGGGCGTTCGGCTCGATCGGGCCGGTCGGCGCCCCGGTCCGGGTCATCCACGACTTCGTCGCACAAGGCGCCTACCGGGCGGTCGGCAGCGCGGCATCGGTGGCAGGCGTGCTCGGCGGCGAGGCCGCGTCGCTGCTCGGCGCCGCCGGCCAGTCCTCAGCCAGCGGAGCGGTGCTCGGCGTACTGAACGCGGTCACCGGTGACCGGCTCGGGCCCGAGCTGGCTCCGCTGGCCATCCGCATGGCGGTGCGCGCAGGTGGCAGTGATGTCAAGCTGGTGCCCCAGCAGGTGCGGGACGCGTTCGGTGACGCCACGCCGAAGCTGGCCCTTTTCGTTCACGGCCTGGTCGAGACGGAGAACTCCTGGCTCCGGCAGGCGAGCCGGTCCGAGCCTTACGGCCGCAGGCTGCAGGCGGAGTTCGGCTACACGCCGGTCTACGTCCGTTACAACACCGGCCGGCACGTGTCCGACAACGGCCGTGAGCTCGCCCGGCTGCTTGACGAGCTCACGGCGGCGTGGCCGGGCCAGGTACAGGAGATCCTCCTGGTGGGCCACTCCATGGGCGGCCTGGTCATCCGCGCCGCCTGCCATTACGCCAGCGAGGACGGCGCACCATGGGTGCGACACGTCCGGCATGTCTTCTACCTCGGATCACCGCACCTCGGCGCCCCGCTGGCGCGCGTCGCCGGGCTGGCCGGCTGGGCGCTCAGCCAGCTGGCGGAGACCCGGCCGTTCGCGGACCTGCTGACCGGCTCCAGCGGCATCAGGGACCTGCGCCACGGCTACATCCTGGACGACTGGGCGGCTTGCGATCCGCGCGGCTGCCAGCACAATCACCGTCGCGACGTGCCGCTGCTGCCCGGCGCCGGCCACTACGCGATCAGCGCCGTCATCACCGCCAACCCGGAAAGCCCGCTGGGAACCTTGGTGGGGGACCTGCTCGTCCAGCCGGCCAGCGCCCACGGGCGGCGCGGCCCGCGCCAGCAGGTCCCGTTCTCCGTCGAGCAGACCCGCAGGCACGGCGGACTGCATCACTTCGACCTGCTCAACCACCCGCACGTCTGGGAGTCGATGCGCAGCATGCTGGGGTCAGGGTAGGCGCAGGGGCCTGGTTACAGCAGACGGATCATGCCGACCTCCGTGAGGTCCGGCTTCGATGGCAACGGCTGGTGCTCGCCGGTGGGCAAGAAGCCGCAGCGCTCGTAGAGCACGCGGGCGTGCTTGTTCGTCGCGGTTACCCACAGGTGTACCGAGGTCGCGTCCCGATCCCGGGCCCAGCCGGTCACCGCGGCGATCAGCGCCTCGCCGACGCCGCAGCCGCGGGCCTGCGGCCGGACGAACATGGAGATGAGCTCGACCGTGCCGGGCACCGCCTGGTAGCCGCCGGCCATCCCGGTCGGCTCAGACGCGCTGACCTCCGGGATCCAGCCGAGGAAGAGGCCGCTGGCGGCGACCCGCTGCCGCCAGTGCCCCTCGCCGAGCCCCATCTGCTCGGTGTAGGTCGAAGCGAAGGCGTCCGGCGCATCCCGGAGCGCCAGCAGCCGGATGTCCCGCCACGCCTGCCAGTCGGCCATCACCGTCTCGCGCACCAAGATCATGCCCCATGCTCGCGTCGTCACCGCCGGTAGGACAACGGGTTTTCGCCTCGCCGCTCAGTCGAAGCGGCGCGCGCTCGGGTAGATCTGGCCGCCGTCCACGACGACGTTCGCGCCGGTGATCCACGAGGCCCGCGCCGACAGCAAGAAGCTCACCACGTCGGCGACCTCCTCCGGGCGGCCCAGGCGGCCGAACGGGAACTGGCTGGCCAGGAAGACGGCGAATTCCTCCGGGTGCTCTCGCTGGAAGGTGTCCCAGCCGCCGCCGGGGAACATGATCGACCCAGGGCTGACCGCGTTCACCCGGATGCCGGCCGGCGTCAGTTCCTGGGCGGCGGTCGCGGCGAGATGGATCTCCGCCGCCTTGGCGGCCGCATAGGCCGTCCGCGGCGCCGGGCGCATCCCGGTAATGGAGGAGACGATCACCACCGAGCCGCCGCCCGCGGCCCGCAGGTGGGTCAGCCCAGCCCGGATGAGTTCCGCGGCATGGCCCGCGTTGAGCGCGAAGGTCGCGGTGAAATCCCCGTCCCCGGCACTGGCGAGGTTGCCGCGGCCGACCGTTCCGCCCGCGTTGGCCACCAGGTGATCGAGGCCGCCGAGCGCGGCCGCGATGTCGTCCACGGCGCGCTTCAGCTGGGGCGTATCGGTGACGTCGGCCGCGGCGGTGGCGACGGGGACCCCCCTGGATCCCAGCCGCTCGGCGGCGGCGGCCAGGCCGGCCGCGTCCCGGGCGATGAGACCCACGGCCGCGCCCTCGGCGGCGAGCGCCTCGGCCACCGCGAAGCCGATACCCCGGCTGCCCCCGGTGATCAGCGCGCGGCGACCGCGCAGGCCAAGATCCATGAGTGCGGATCTTATCGCTGCTATCCGGTGTGGTCCTCCGCGACCAGGACCGCGTGGACCCGCTCCAGGCTCTGGCGACGACGGAGTTCCAGGTCCGCTCCCCCCTGCCGGGTCGGTGAGACCGATGCCTGGGTGGCGCACCACTGAGAAAGCAAGGGCAACAACGACCGGTGATCACCGCTGTCAAGCGCCACGAGCAGCGTGGCGGCCCGCTGCGGGTGGGCCGGCCAGTCCACCAGCAGCAGGACCAAAGGCGGCTCATCTGGCTGCGGGACAATCGCCCGTACTCGGAGCTCGGGCCAGTCGAGCGCGGAGACGGGATCCGGCGTGGCGACCTTGGCCGCCAGCTCCATCGCGTCCAGGTTGCCGACATGAACTAGATACGCGGTCCAGGCCAACCCGGCGGCGACGAACAGGACCGCGGCACCGATCGCGACCGCGACTATCACATAACGACAGTAGGCCGTGGTCGCCGCCGCGTCACCCCGCCGCCGGGTCGGCCAGCCCGGGTGGCTGAACGCCGCTCAGGTGCGCGCGTAGTTGCTGGCCCCGAACCAGTCCACCACCACGACCGGCTCGTCTCCTACCACCCAGGCGTCATGGCCCTGGGGCAGCGCGGTGACATCTCCGGGCTTGGCGTCGAACTCGGCGCCATCGGCCATCACGATGTGCAGAGTTCCGGCCACGTGGTACTGGAAATGCGGCGCCTCGCACAGGTCGGTGCCCGCCAGCGGCTTGACGTGATCGGACCAGCGCCATCCGGGCTGCAGGGTGAGCCGGCCGATTTCGGCGCCGCCGATCTGGAGCAGGTCCAAGGCGCCGCAAGTGAAGGTACGGGTCTCGTCGGGTGCCTCGAAGCTCTTCTGCTCCGCTTTGGAGGTCATGAGGGTCTCCCTTCGTCAGGTGAGCTTTCGCCCCCAGCGTGGCCGACTGCGGTTGCAGCCACCTTGCACTGACCTGACGGGTACTGACCTGGTGGGAGGCCGACCGCCGGGATTTAGTTTAATACGTGCATGAAGTCGCTGGCTGTGCGGGTGCTCAGCGATTTCGGCGTGGACGGAGTCGAGCCGCAGGCGTTCGGCAGCAGAAAGGCGCGGCTCACGCTGCAGTTGCTCGCGATAGCCGGCGGGCAGGCCGTGCCGGCCGGCGTGCTGATCGACGCGCTGTGGGATACCGCCCCGCCCGCCCGGCCCGAGGATCAGCTGGCGGTCCTGATGAGCCGACTGCGTTCGGTCCTGGGGCGCGACCGGATCGAGCATCGTGACCACGGTTACCTGCTGCACTGCGACTGGCTGGACGCGACCGAGCTGGCCATGCTCACCCGCGAGGTGGAAACGCGGCGGGAGACGGGCCACGTGATGGGCGCGGTCGCGGCCGCCCGGGTCGCGCTCTCACTGATCCGCGGCGACGGCCCGCAGCCGCTGCCCGGCGAGTGGGCCCAGCTCAGGCACGCCGAGCTGGAGCGGCTGATCAGCCGGGCCCGTCTGGTGGCGGCCACCGCGCTGCTCGAGGCCGGTGACTGGATGGCGGCCTCAGACGCCGCGGCGGCAGCCGCCGAACACGATCCATACGACGAAGCGGCCCTGCGCGTGCTGCTCCGCGCCAACGTGATGGGCGGCCGGGTGGCCGGGGCGCTGGCTATCTATTCCGCCGCGCGGGAGCGGATGGCTGATGAGCTCGGCATCGATCCCTCGCCCGAGACGACCGCGCTGTTCACCGCGATCCTGCGCGGTGAGCTTACGGTGCCCGCGCGTTCGGCCCCGGCCTCCCCCAGCCTGGTCGGCCGGGACGATGAACTGGCCTGTCTCGAGGCGATCGCCACCCGGGCCGGCGGCGGCTCCGCCGAGGTCGTCGTGGTCGACGGCGAAGCCGGCATCGGGAAGACGACGCTGCTGCGGGCCTGGGCCGACCGGCGGGCGGCGAGCGGGGACACGGTGCTGATGGCGTCGTGCGGGCCGCTCGACCGCTCGCTGCCGCTCGACGCGCTGCTGACCGCCCTGGCCGCCCTGCTGCGCGAGCTCGAGCCCGGGGTGACCGCCGATATCCTCGGCGCCGATGCGGCGATAATGGCGCCGCTGCTGAACATGACGCCGGGCCCGCGGCGGCCGCCGATGCTGGCCGACAGCATGCTCGGCCCGGTGGTGCTGTACTCGGCCCTGGTCCGGGCGCTCGGCCGCCTGGCCGAGCGGGCACCGCTCGTGATCATCGTCGATGACGCGCACCTGGCCGGCTCCGCGCTGCCGGACTGGCTGCGTTTCCTCAGGCGCGAGGACGTATCGGTGGCGGTCGTCGCCGCGATCCGGTCCGGCGAAGGCGAGCCGCTGCCCGCGACGGCGACCATCCATCTCGATGCGCTCGGCCGTGACGCGGCGGCTGAGCTGGTCGGACCGGGCCGGATCGACGAGCTGTACGCCCGGTCAAAGGGGCATCCGCTGTTCCTGACCGAACTGGCCCAGCAAGCCGCCGGCGCGGAACTGCCGGCCTCGCTGGTGGAGTCGGTGTCCGCGCGGTGCGACGAGCTCGGCACGGCCGGGCTGCTGCTGCGCACGGCGGCCGTGATCGGCCCGGAACTGGATGCCGACCTGCTCGCGGCGGTGCTCGGCCGGCCCGTCGTCGCGCTGCTCGACGACGCCGAGCAGGCCGTGGCCAAGCAGTTCCTACTCGAAGACGACGGGATCTTCCGGTTCCGGCACGAACTGGTCAGGGAGGCCCTGGCGGCGAGCGCGACTGCGGGGCGGGCCGCGCTGCTGCACCGTCAGGCCGGCCGCGTGCTCGATCGGCGCCCCGGCGCCGACCCGCTGACCGTAGCCGGGCACGCGCGCCTGGGCGGCGACCTCGTGCTGGCCGCCCGGGCGCTGCGGGATGCGTCGGCGCAGGCCGCGGAGCGTTTCGACCACGCGGCGGCGGAAGCGCTGCTCGATGACGCGCTGCTCCTGTCCCCCGGCCCAGAAGGCTGGCTGGCGCGAGCCCGGGTCCGCACCCTGCGCATGCGTTACGCCGAAGCGCTGGAAGACGTCGAGCGGGCTCTGGAGGCCGGCGCCGCCGGGGCGGCCGCCCTGGAGGTCGGCGCCTGGGCGTCCTACTTCGGCCGCCAGTTCGGGCAGGCCGTCCAGTTCGCCGAGGACGGCGCGCTCGCCGCGGAAGACGCGACCACCCGAGCCCGGTGCCTGGCGGTCGGCGGCCGGACCCGGCACGCCGCCGGCGACCTGGCCCAGGCCGAACTGCTCCTCGGTGAGGCGTTCTCCCTCGCCGAGGGCGCGGACCGGGTGACCGCGGCCGGCTGGCTGGGAGTGCTCAGGGCTCATCAGAGCCGGGTGGACGAGGCCCTGGCGCTGCTGCGCCCGGCGGCCCGCGGGCAGCTGGGGGTGGAGCACACCTCGGCCACCTTGCATTCCCTGCTGTTCACCGGGCACGCGCACGCGCTAGCGGGCCGCCCGGCTCAGGCCCTGGACGCGTTCACCCGGTACACCGCCGAGGTGGAACGGCGCCAGGTGCCCCGCTTCGCCGGGCGCGCGGTGAACTTCGCCGGCTGGGTGCTGCGCAACCTGGGTGCCTGGACCGAAGCGCTGGACTATCACCACGAGGCGCTGGAGGTGGGCCAGCGGCAGGGCACTGCGGACGTCAGCATCGCCGCGCTCGAGGACCTGGCCGAGCAATGCCTAGATACCGGCGACCTCGACGGCGCGGCGGCGCGGCTGGCGCAGGCCGGAGCGCTACTGGTCGGCGACCTGGTCTTCGGCTGGCGGCTGGAGCTCAAGCACCAGTTCATCAGCGCGCGCCTGGCCCTGCTGCGCGGCGACGCGGAACGCGCGCTCGCCGGGGCCCGCGACCTGGCGGCCCGCGCGGCGGCGCTGGGCGTGCCGCGGTACACCAGCGTCGCCCGGCTGCTCGCGCACCGGGCGAACCACGCGCTGGGCCTGCCCGTGGACCTCGGGGCGGTGGCCGCGGACCTTGACCTGCTGGACAGCTGCGTGGCCATCGAGGCGTGGCGGTGGACCTGCGACGTGGCCACCGACTTCGCCCAGCCCGCCTGGCTGGACCGGGCCGCGGACCGCGCTGCCCGGCTGGCGCGGGGGGCGGGCCGCCATGCGGACGGACTGCTTCGGGAGGCGGACCGGCGGCTGGCCCGCCGTGGGGCGGCCGCCGACTGAGCCCGCTCGGCTGTGTCCTCCTACTAGGGCCCTCCTAGCTGGGCCCTGCTCAGCTGGCGGTGAGCACCACCATGGAGACCACCAGCGGCATCAGGGGGTCGGCCCCGGCGGCGGCCGCCACGGCCTGTTCGGCCGCGCGCCGCACCGCGGCCCGGCCCGGCGGGTCCAGCGAGTGCATGAACGGGGCGACGTGGGCCATGCCCAGCCGCCAGGACACCAGCTCGGCAGGGGTCACGAGCCCGGTCGGGACGGCCGCAGTGGACGCCTGCACCTGGGTGAACCCCGCGGCGGCGGCGCACCTGGCGAGCACCTCCGGGTCGCTGGCCCGCGACCCGGGTGCCAGGGTCGTGTGCCAGGCCGGCGGCCGGTAGCCGAACGAGCGGACGGCATCATCCACCGCGTCCTTGGCCGGATGGGTCCAGCCCGGCGCGAACATGCTGGCGGCGATCGCGGCGCCGACCCGCCGGACCTCGGCCAGGCCGGCCGCGAGGCTGCCCAGGTGATTGAGGCAGAACGCCGCCACCACCAGGTCGAAGCTGCCGTCGCGGAACGGCAGCGCGGCCGCGTCGGCCGCGACCGGGCACCCCCCGTCGCCGCGCCGCAGCATGCCCTCGGAAAGGTCGACCGCCACCACCCGGCGGGCCCCGGCGGCCAGCGCGGCCCGCCCGGCTACGCCGGCGCCCGCCCCCAGGTCGAGCACGAGCCGACCGGCGAGCGGCACCGGTGCGGCCGCCACCAGCGCCCGGGCCAGCGGCGCGTACATCGGCCCGGGGCCGTCGGCCCAGTCCTGCGCTGCGGCGTCGTAACCCGCGCGCACCCCCGCGGTCAGCTTAGCCGTGTTCAACTCAGCCGTGTTCAACTCAGTAGCGCCGCCGCCCGTACCGAGTTCGTCTCCCACCATGCGAGTTCCTCGTCGTAACCGCCCAGGGCCTTCTCCCAGCCGAACTGGACCATGGCGCCCAGCAGGCACAGGGCGAGCTGGCGGTCCCACCAAGGTTCGGTGTCGATGCCGCAGGCCTCGAGCGCCTCCCGGTAGGCCGCGATCGAGGCCTCCTTCGACTGCGGCAGGCGGCGGCAGTTGATCGCGAGGTACCAGGCCAGGTCGCTGAGCGGCGCGCCGCGCCCGGGCTGTTCCCAGTCGAGCACCACCGTCCGCTCCGCGTCGTCGGTGCCAAGGTTGTCCAGCTTCCAGTTGCTGTGCACGAACGTCTGCGGGGTGGCGGCCAGCGCCTCCACCAGCGGACCCGGGTCGTGCGCCAGCGGGGTGACCACCGCGGCCGCGGCGGGCGCGACCTCGGCCAGCAGCGGCCAGCCCTTGGCCACCAGCCGCGGTACCAGGTGCGGTGAGCCCGCAGCGGCCTCCGCCGTGGCCATCCACGGCGAAAGCTCCAGGTAGCGGTGCATGACGGGGACGACGTCGAACTCGCTGCCGCAGGCCCAGAATTCCGCGTGCAGGGCGGCCATGTGCCGCAGGAACCTGGCGTGCTGGGCCGGCGTGATCGGCGCGTCGGTGGCGGGGACCAGCCACGGCGTGACGTCGTGCATCAGCAGCGCGCAGCCGCCCCGCTCCGGGGCCGCGCCCACGATCGGCTGGTTGAAACAGTCCGGCAGGCGGCCCAGGATGCCGCGTTCCCAGAGCACCAGCGGCGCGCCGCGCAGGCAGCCCGAGGCCCGCATGGTCCAGTCGTCGGCCAGGTCGAGGTGCTTGAGCACGTAGTCCTGGCCGCCGATCACGACCCGCTCCAGGGTGGCCCCGGACTTGCCGGGGACCTCGGCCAGTTCCGTCCGCTCGGTCGCGCCCGCGAGCAGCTCGGCCACGTCACCGTACCGGCGCACGGGCGGCTCAGGCACCGGCGGCCTCCATCTCGGCCAGCAGCGAGGCCGGCCAGCGCCCGCCGCACAAGACCGTGTCGGCGACGATGCGGTCATCGCGCACGGACAGCAGGTGCATGTGATGGGCCGCGTGCGGCACGCCGTTCTCCGACCAGCTGAGCGTGTACTCGACCACTTCGACCTCCCCGCCCTCGACGGTATAACGGCGCAGTTCGTCGAAGTGGCCGGGGTCGGCGAACCAGCGCGCGTACTCGGCGCGGATCGCGTCGGCGCCGACCGCGTGCAGCCGCCAGTTGGGCACGGTCGCGTCGAGGGTCGCGTCCGCGCTCCACACATCGCAGCCGGGAATCGATGCGGTCTCGATCGCCTGCAGGAACTTCTCAATCACGGGGGTGTTTGCCATCGTCGCCTCCTGATGGACCGGTTGCCGCCATCATGCCCGCCCCGGTTTGCAGCCAGGTTGCAGGCGTCCACGGACACGATCCGGAGAGATAATCACCACATGCCCTCGACGGGCGTGCACCCGGGTAACCTGCCGCGCCAGCTGACCAGCTTCATCGGCCGGGAGCGTGAGCTGCGGGATCTCAAGGAACTGCTGGAACGCAGCCGCCTGCTGACCCTCACTGGCCCGGGCGGCAGCGGCAAGACCCGGCTTGGCCTCCAGCTGGCCGCGGCGGTCGGGAGCGGCTTCCCCGGCGGCGTGTACTTCGTGGCCCTGGCTCCGGTCGGGAACCCGGATCTGGTCCTCTCTTCGATCGCGCAGGGCGTCGGACTGGGCGACGTCGGCAACCGGCCGCTGCTCGCCCGGCTGTGCCGCCATTTCGAGTCGGCGCGGGTCCTGCTGCTGCTCGACAATTTCGAGCACGTGATCGCATCGGCGCCGGTGGTCGCCGCGCTCCTGCAGGCGACGTCCGAGCTGAGGATCGTGGTGACCAGCCGCGCGCCGCTTCACGTCAGCGGCGAGCAGGAGTTCGAGGTCCCTCCACTGCAGGTCCCGGACCGGCAATCCGCGACGCTCGCGGCGGTCGCGGGCTGCGAGTCGGTGCGGCTGTTCATGGAGCGTGCCAGGGCCGCCTGGCCGGGTTTGGTCCTGGACGAGGAGAACGCGGCCTCGATCGCAGCGATCACCCAAAGGCTCGACGGCCTGCCGCTCGCGGTCGAACTGGCGGCGGCGCGGGTCAAGCTCCTGCCGCCGGCGTCCCTGCTGGCGCGGCTGGAGCGCGCGCTGCCCCTGCTCGTCGGCGGCGCGCGTGACCTGCCGCAACGTCAGCAGACCCTACGCGGCACGATCGCCTGGAGCTATGACTTGCTGGGGGCCGACGCCAGGCGCCTGCTGGCGGCCTGTTCGGTGTTCCGCGGCGGCATCAGCCTGGAAAGCGCCGAGTCTGTCTGCGCGGGGACAATCGACCTGGGGGTCGAGGTCTTGGACGCGCTTGAAGAACTCGTCGACCAGAGCCTGTTGCGCCGGGTCGAGGGGTTCGATGGTCCGGATGGCCCGCGATTCGGGATGCTGTTCATGGTCCGCGAGTACGCCGCCGAGCGGCTGGCCGAGATGCCGGAGCGGGCCCGGATCGAGGCGAGTCACGCCGCCACGTTCCTGGCCATGGCCCAGGCGGCCGGGCGGGGGCTGCGCGGCCCCGGCGAGCAGGAGTGGCTCGAACGACTCGAGGTCGAGCACCAGAACATCCGCGCGGCCATTGACTGGTACCAGCAGCATGAGCCCCGCGATGCGCTGCGCCTGGCCGCGGCGATGTCCCGCTTCTGGGGAGTCCGCGGTCACTTCACGGAGGGCCGCCGGAGGCTTAAGGCGCTGCTCGGCATGACCGGGGACGTGACCTCCACGCGGATCAAGGCACTTAACGGCGCGGCATCGCTTGCGATCGACCAGGGCGACCGCACCGATGCCCGCGATCTGCTGTGCGAGAGCATCCGGCTGAGCCAAGAGCTGGGCTACCGGCGCGGCGAGGCGACGGCCTGGGTCTTTCTGGGTCGCAGCCTGATCGCAAGCGGACGTCCCGCCGAGGCAGGCCCCCACATCGAGCGCGCCCTGCAACTGCTTGAAGGGCTGGACGATCCGGCTGCTGTCGCGATCGCCCTGCTATACGCGGGTCTGGCCGCGCACTTCACCGGCCAGTTCGAGGAGGCCTGCGCCCAGTACGGACGGTCTGTCGACCTGTGCCGGGCGGTCAGCTTCCGGTCGGTGGGCGCGCGCTCGCTGCAGCAGCTCGGCAGATCCCGCCTCGAGCTGGGCGACATCCGTGGGGCGCGCAGCGCGCTTGAGGAGGCCCTGCCGACGTGCCTCGAACTCGGGGACCGCTGGGTTGTCCCCATTGTCATGGGCGGCTTCGCCGGAGTGGCGGCCCGCACGGGTAGGCCCAGGCGCGCCCTGAGGCTGGGGGGAGTGGCGCAGGGCCTCTGCGAGGCTGGTCAGTTCAGCATGCCGGTTCCGGTGGAGGCGGAGCTGGAGCGGTGGCTAACGCCGGCCAGGAACCAGCTCGGCTCGGTGGCCGTGCAGGTCATGGCGGAGGGACGGCAGATGAGCCTGGCGGAAGCGGTCGCCTACGCGCTAGCGGACGAGCCCGAACAGGCCTGGCGGAGCGGGCCGCGCCGGACGCTCACCAAGCGCGAGCTTGAGGTAGCGTCGCTGGTCGCGCGGGGTCTTACCAACCGGGGCATCGCCGGTCAGCTTCATCTTTCAGTCCGGACCGTCGACACGCACGTCGACCATGTGCTGACCAAGCTCGGCTTCAACCACCGCGCACAACTGGTGGCCTGGGCCTACGAGTCCGGGCTGGCGCCGAAAGATACGTAGGACCTCGGTAATTTTTCCGATGTCCCGGCGAGGCGTCCGGGTCCAGTCTGCGGTCATGACAAGCGATTGCCAGGTCCTGGTCGTGGGCGCGGGGCCGACCGGGCTCGTGCTGACCTGCGAACTGCTGGCCCGCGGCGTCCGGGCCAGGATCATCGACAAGGGCGACGGGGTGCTGCTGCAGACCCGCGCCCTGGGCATCCACGCCCGAACGCTCGAGGTGTTCGACATGATGGGCCTGGCCGAGCGGTTCGTCGAGCACGGCCAGGTGGTGCGCCGCTTCCACATGTACACCGACGGCAAGACCCTGGTGCGCCTGGAACTAGCCCGCAACGGGTCGGCCTTCGGCTTCATGCTCGACGTCCCCCAGGACGTGACCGAGACCATCCTCCGCCAGCGGGTCAGCGAGCTCGGCGGCCGCATCGAGCACGGGACCGAGCTCAACGGCCTCAGCGTGGATACCGGCGGTGTCACCGCCACGGTCACCGAGACGGGGGGCAGCACGCGGGCCATCACCGCCGACTACGTCGTCGGCGCTGACGGCGCCCACAGCAGTGTGCGCAGCGAGCTTGGCCTGGACTTCCAGGGGCATCCGTACACGCAGGACTGGCTGCTCGCCGACGTGCACCTGGACTGGGACCGTGCCGACGACGAGATGCACGCGTTCTTCCGGCGCGATGGCCGGCCGCTGATCTGCATGCCGATGCGTGAGCACCTGTGGCGGGTGATCCTCCCCTACGCCGGGGAGCGTGACCGGCGGGCGCCTACGCTGGAAGAGATCCAGCAGCTCGTCGGCGAGCGGGCGCCGGAGCAGGTGCCCGTGTCCGACCCGGCCTGGCTGGCCACCTTCCGGTGCCAGCGACGCTCCACCCACGTCTACCGGCGCGGCCCGGTCATGCTGGCCGGCGACGCCGTGCATATCCACAGCCCGGCCGGCGGCCAGGGCATGAACACCGGGATCATGGACGCCCACAACCTGGCCTGGAAGCTGGCCCTGGTGGCCTCCGGCCAGGCGCCAGAGCGGTTGCTCGACAGCTACGGCCACGAGCGCGGCCCGGTGGCCGCCGACGTCCTGGCCTTGACGCACGCCCTGGTCAGGCTCGGGACCACGACCCACCCCATGCAGCGAGCGCTGAGGAACGTCATCGTGCCGGCCGCCGGCCGCCTGGCCCCGCTGCAGCGCCGGGCCGTGCGCCGGATAAGCCACACCGGCGTGGCCTACCCGGCCAGCCCGCTGACGCGGCCCGCCCGGGGTCGCGCGGGCCTTCGGCCCGGTGACCGGGCGCCCGACCTCGAGGTAACCGGCCACGCGGGAATGACCAGGCTCTATGAGGTCCTGCGTCACGGCAGGCACGTACTGCTGCTCTCGGGCCCTCGTCAAGGCGGGAACCCAGCGCCGTGGACGCACCCTTGGCGGGACGAGGTGGTGGCGGTCACCGCGGCGAACGTGATGGACCAGCCCCGGGGAAGTGCCTACTTGCTCCGCCCGGACGGCTACGTGGCGGCACGCGGGTCAGCGGCCAGCCCGGACAGCCTGCTCGATTACCTGCACCGGCTGTTCGGGGCATCGCAGGCACGCCCGCCCCGGCCGGTGCCGGTCCCGCAGGGCCTTGACCCGGGAGTGGAATTACGGCGTGCTCGGCGGGACCGCGGGCGCCTTAGTCCGGTGGGGGCAGCTGGCCGCGCCCGGCGGCCTTGGCCAGCCGCCGGGCTTCTCTCAGGTCCAGGCCCCGGGCCTGCGGCGGGACCCGGAAGATGGTCACGCCGCCCATCAGGTTGTACGCCCGGATCGTGACCCGCGGGGCGCCGGGCCGCAGGCGCTCGACGCCGATCTCCGTGTTGCCGCCCATCAGCGAGAAGCCGCCTACCTCCACCTCGATGGAGTCGGGGATGTAGATGTTCGCGCCGCCCATCAGGGTGAACACGTTGAGCGTGAGCTCGCCGCCCTCGATCTCGGCCTCGCGCAGGTCGATCTCGTCGCCGCCCATGATGGCGACAGCGTTGATGCTGCCGACCGCACGGAACCGGCCGTGCCGGTGCGAGCCACTCATGATGGCGACCATCCAGCGCACCGGCTTTCTGGTCCTGGCGGGGGGCAGGCTGGACCCGCTCTCCTGGTCCGCCTCTCGCGGCAGGTCGCTGGTCAGCGTGGCGAGGTCGCCGCGCGTCTTGGCAGCCAGGGCCCGGCTGGATCGCTCCTCGAGCTCATCGAGGGTGAGCCGACCGACGGCGGCATGGTCGCCGAGCTTGCGCAGCGTGGCGTCCCGCTCGGCGTCCGAGACCCGAAGAGAATCGTCAGGTTCGCTCACTACCGGCCCCTCGCAGAGTTGGCGTACCGCCAGTAAGGGTAAGCCCGGCCCGCGCCCGGGCGGAAGCCGCGGTCAGCGCCCTCACCGGCGGACGTTCCTAGTGAGCCAAGAGCAAAGAGGCTGAGTCGTTCGGAAGAATGAAACGACGCGGTCCTTAGCCGCAGCAGTTTCCAGCCAGGGTCCCACCGGCCATTGTTTCCACGCGGTCAGGCCCTTGTAGCGGAGCAGCGTGATGCGGGGATGGTCGGCCGGGTAGCCGCGCGGCGCGGACTTGAGCACGCCGTGCCCACCGATGGTGACCTCCGCCTTCTCGATCTCGGCGATGATCTCCTCGAGCTCGGGGCCTAGGCGGTCGCTGGCGCACGCTTCGCGGTAGCGGGCGAGCTGCTCCGAGTCCATCTGCCACATCCCGGCGCCCGCGCCCAGGCCCTCGGCGGACAGCTGGACGTAGCCGGTCCCGCCGACAACTGCCCCGATATGGGTCTTATACGGGGTTTTGTCCGGGCTGAACCGGACGTCCCGGTACGGCCGGAAGATCTTCGGCTCGCCGAACTCCGCGGCCAGTTCCTCGGTCAGGTCCGTCATCGGCCGCAGCACCTTCTCCTCGTAGACCGCCTTGTGCGCGGTCCAGTAGATCTTGGTGTTGTCGGCCGCCAGCCCGTCGTAGAAATCCAGCGCCTCCTCGGGCCACCCGCTGAACGCCATCGTCAGGTCCCCTTCTTGCCGTTTGCTCCTGCCCCACAGTAACTATTTTCCCGAACGGGCATTGGTGCTCGCCCCGCCAACCGTGTATACGGGACAAATGAGCACGCCGGAACGAGAGGGCGTTACGCTGACCCATCTCGATGAGCCGCTGTTCGACGAGGCGGGCGCCAGCAAGCGGGACCTGGTGGATTACCTGGAGGCCGTGGCCGGGTTTATCCTGCCGGAACTGCGCGGACGACCGCTGTCGGTCATCCGGGTCCGGGCCGGGCAGCGGCCGTTCATGCAGAAGAACCTGCCGGACTACGCGCCGCCGTGGATCCGCAGCGTCACCATGTGGGCCGAATCCTCCCGGCGCGAGGTGCGCTACCCGCTGTGCGACGACTGGCGCACGCTGCTCTGGCTGGCCAACCAGCGGGCGGTGGAGTACCACCCGACCCTGGGCCTGGCCGGTCACCTGGACCGGCCGTCCTACCTGGTGCTGGACATCGACCCGCCGCCCGGGGGGCCGTTCGGGCAGGCGGTGGCGGCGGCCCGGCTGGTCCGTGAGGCGCTGACCGGGGCGGGCCTTTCCGGTGCCGTCAAGACCAGCGGGTCCAAGGGGCTGCACGTGTACGTGCCGGTGGAGGCGAGCAGCGAGGAGGCGGCCGCGGTGACCCGGGCCATCGCCGCACGGGCCGAGCGGCTCGACCCGGACCTGGCGACCACGGCCTTCATCAAGGACGACCGGGAGGGCAAGGTCTTCCTGGACTCGACCAGGGCGTACGGCGCGACGGTGGCGGCGGCGTACAGCCCGCGGGTGCGGCCAGGCGTGCCGGTGTCGTTCCCTGTGCGCTGGGAAGACCTCGACGGCGTGGCGCCGGGCGACTTCACCGTGCACACTGCGCCCGGGCTGGTAGCCGGCCAGGATGCATGGGCGGGGCAACTGCCCGCGCCGCAGGCGCTGAGTCTTGACCTGGTCGAGGAGGGGCGCGCGATCCCGGTCGCCCGGGTCCAGGCCATGCACGAAGGCAAGCGCCGGGCCCGCGCCCGGCGCGCCCCTTAGCCCGGCTGGCTGGCGCGCCAGCGTTCGCTGAGCTCCGGTCAGGCGGGCTGACCCCGTTCGCCAGCCAGATGACTGGTGCTTGGGGGTCGGCCGGGGCTGAGATCCGCCGGTCGCGAGTACTACACCATCTGGAAGTAGGCGGTGTAGTACTCGTGTGCGGCGCGGGCGATCGGGATCATCGTGACCGGCTTGTGGTCGGCGACGGCCTCGAACGTCATGGACGGCGCGGCCGTCCGGCGGACCGAGGCCATCTCGAGCTGCGGCGTCAGCGAGCCCGGGTCGCTGCCGTAGACGCCGCTCAGCACGACCGGGCCGTAGAGCAGCGCCTGTACCGCCGGGTGGTCGGGCGTCGGCTCGACGGCCAGTTCCATCGGCAGCGTGACCTCGAGCAGGTCGCCCGTCTGCCACCGCCGCCGCAGGGCGATCCAGTTCGGGCCGGCCGCGGGCAGTCCGCGGACGAGGCCGCCGTTGAGCCGGACGGTGGGCGGTCCCGCCACCCAGTTCGGCACCCGGACCCGCAGCGTCAGGGTAGCCGTGCCTGAGATTACCGACAGGCGGATGACCGGGTCGTCGGGGATGCCGGTCGCCTGCTGCAGGACCAGGCCCTGGGACCGCACCTGCGACGGGATGAACAAGTTGACGTAGATGCCGTCCGCATCGCGGCTGTAGATGGTGTCGGCGAACTTGGCCTGGGTCTCCAGCCCGGTGGCGGTGTCGCAGGTGAACGTGTCCCAGTCGGTGGCGTACACGCCGGGGTTGCCCTGCGGGAAGTAGTTGAGTGGCTGGCGCTTGAACGCGCCGGACGACAGGCCGGTGTAGTAGCAGTTGAAACCGTGCGGTGAGGCTGGGTCCTGCTCCCCGAGCATCTGGTTGAACAGGGCCCGCTCGTAGTAGTCGAGCATGTCCGCCCGTTGCGGCTGGTGGAAGTGGAGCAGCCTGGTCAGCTTGAGCATGTTGTAGCTGACGCAGTTCTCGCAGGTGAAGTTGGACAGCTCGGCGGCCACGGTATCGGGCAGCTGGAAGTGCTCGTAGTTGCCCACGCCGCCGATCACGTACACGTGGTGGCCGGTCACGATGTCCCAGAAGTTCTGCGCGATGTCGCGGTACTTGCCGCTGCCGGTCTCCTCCCACATCCGGACGCAGGCGATGATCTTGGGCGTGGTCACGTTGGCCTGCAGCCCGGGCAGCGTGTCCAGCCCGTCGGCCAGCGGGTCGAGCACCGCCGCGTGGTAGAAGCGCTGCGCGGTGGCCAGGTACCGCTCCTGGCCGGTGATCGTGTAGAGGTTGGCGAGCGCTTCGGGTAGCCCGCCGAATTCGGTCTGCAGGACCATCTGCATCTCGTCGTACGCCAGGCGGCCGGTGCGCCAGCCCACCCAGTCGGCCAGCTGCATGGCGACGTCCAAGGCCTGGTCATCGCCCGTCAGCTGGTACTGGTCGATCATCCCGGCCAGGTACTTGTGGATCATGTAATAGGGCGACCAGACCGACTTTCCCTGCTCCAGCCAGTCGAAGTAGACCTCGGGGAAGGCGGACAGGTAGCCGGGGTGGAAACCGGCCGTCGTGGCCCGGGCCTGGAGCGCGGCCAGCTGGCTGACCAGGTAGCGGCCGCGGGTCTTGGCGACCTCGTCGTTGGTGTTGGCGTAGGTCAGCGCGAGGCCGGACAGCAGGTGCCCGGTCATGTGGCCGCGGATCTGGGAGTCCGGCTGCTCCCAGCCGCCGAGCGGCTCTGCCGCCGACGGGAGGCCGTAGTTCAGGCGG
>Ga0074046_10001335_pt1 | contig 22478 bp, 19 predicted proteins | sample BogForMeECP23OM3_FD_94441 | JGI IMG/M metagenome (GOLD analysis project Ga0074046, IMG submission 94441) | Bog forest soil microbial communities from Calvert Island, British Columbia, Canada - Bog Forest MetaG ECP23OM3 | ecosystem: Environmental > Terrestrial > Soil > Wetlands ...
TGGCTCCCCGCGGCTTTCGAGCGCAACTGGGTGGACATCAAGCAGGCCACCGAAGATCCGGGCTACAACTTCGAGAACAACTGGCTCTTCGCGCGTCACGCCAACCCGCTGCTCGCACAACACGACGTCATTCTGCATCAGGTTTCGTGGATCGCCGTCTCCATGATCGTTCTCGCCGTCGCCGGCATCGCGATCAGTTGGCGCCGCGGCACGCTCCCCAAAGCCAAATCAGCCGCCTCCCGCCTCTGGTGGATTCCGCTGGCGGCCATTCCCGTCGTGGTCTTCTTCTTTCTCTTTCCCGTCTCGCGGCCGCTCTGGGTTCTGCTGCCGGAGATGCGTTTTCTGCAGTATCCCTGGCGCTGGCTGGAGGCGGTGGAAGCGCCCATGGCGATTTTCTTTGTCACCGCAATCTGGCCCTCCGGCCGCCGCGCCCGCGCTACCGTGCTGGTGCTCTGCTCCGCGGTCTTCCTGGCGTCTACTCTGTACGCGGCGAAGGTCTTCTTCCAGGTTTGCTACCCCGAAGACACGGTCGCCTCGGTTCTCTTTGATTACCATGCAGGCGCGGGCTTTGAAGGCATGTACGAGTACGAGCCCCCTGGCGGCGACGACTCCAGCATCGCGACCGGCCTTCCCGATGCCTGCCTGGTCAGCGATCCTTCCGTCGTTCTCGGCAAGCCCAATCCCGACGACCCCGACGCCAACCCTGTATGGAGTCCCGATCAGGGCAGTTGCCAGGCCACATTCGCCGCCCTCCACGGCAATCGGACCAACCCCGAGCACCGCGAGATCCGCGCCACCGTCTCTCAAGCTGGCTACCTGATCCTGCGTCTCGTCAGCTACCCCGCATGGCGCATTCGCGTGAACGGCCAGCTCCAGACGGCCTTGCCGAAGCGCCCCGACGGCCTCATCGTCGTGCCCGTCCCGCAAGGCGCGGTGGATTTGACCGTGGACTGGACTCGCTCGCCCGACGTCCTGGCCGGCCGCTGGCTGAGTGCCTTCAACGTGCTCCTGCTCGCCGCACTATGGTGGGTTGAACGCCGCCGCGGCCCCGTTCGTCTAACATAAAAAGAAAGACCATGCCTGCCGACGTAAAATCGCTGATCCAGGAGGGCGCCGACCTCACCGACCACGCGCTGGAGTCGCTGATTCCATCCGTTGATACGGTTCCCGCTTCGATTCACGGCGCCATGCGCCACTCTGTCTTTGCCGGCGGCAAGCGCCTGCGCCCCGTATTGGCCATGCAGGCCGGCGTCACCATTGCGGGCACAGTACCTCCAGGCATCGCCCGCCTGGGCGCGGCTCTCGAAATGCTCCACACCTATTCGCTCATCCACGACGACCTGCCCGCCCTCGACAACGACGACCTGCGCCGCGGCAAGCCCACCTGCCACAAGGCATTTGGCGAAGCCATTGCCATCCTGGCCGGCGACGCCCTGCAAACCCGCGCCTTCGAGGTGCTGGCCGGGCTCAACTGTCCGCCCGCCGCTACGGTCCAGATCATCGGCCTCATTGCCAACGCCGTGGGCACGGTGGATGGCATGATCGGCGGCCAGGTGCTCGATATCGAAAGCGAACACCTCAAGCCCACGCCGGAACTCGTTGAAGCCATCCATCGCGCCAAGACCGGCGCGCTCATTCGCGTCAGTGTGGTCTCAGGCGGCGTTTTCGGCGGAGCCAACGCCGGCGACGTTGCGCGTCTCGATCGCTTTGGCCGCAAGGCCGGTCTCGCCTTCCAGATTGTCGATGATGTACTCGACGTGACGGTGGATTCGGCACAGCTGGGCAAGACCGCGGGCAAGGATCAGGCCACGGAAAAAGCCACCTGGCCGGCCGTTTACGGCATTGAGCAGAGCCTGCGCGACGCAGCGCAGCTCATTGACGAGGCCTTCGCCGCGCTTGAGCCCTACGGCAGCCGCGCCGACGGCCTCAAAGCCGTCGCCCGCTACCTCGTCGACCGCAAAAACTGATGAAGTTTTCCTGGCGGAGGGAGGCGGGGGTTTTAACCCCCGCAAAAGGCCGAAAATCGATCGGGCCTTCAGGCCCGGACCAATCTTTCAGGAACTACATTCGGAAACAAGCCGCATTCCGCAGGTCTTCCACGCTCACACTGACACTCACACTGAGAGCGCTACTTGCCCAGAACCCGGCGCAGCTTCTCGCCCTGCACCGAAAGGTCTTCCACGGCGCATTGCGCACGGCTCAGCATTCCCTGAATCTCATCAAGGTAGGCGGGAAGCGCATTCCACCATTGGCTCACCACTTCCTGCTGGTCCAGCATGACCAGGGCGGCGCCGGTCACGGCCGTTACCAGGCCGGCGCGCCGCTTGCCGGCAACCAGCAGGGCTCCGCTCGCCGCCAGCGTACCCGCTGCGGCAATCCGGATCCAGCTCATCGATGTGGCCTCGCTGGCGCCCGATACGCCCGCGTTTCTCACTGACTTTGTAAGCGGTACAACCACCATGACCTCTCCCTACCTTCCGGTCCTCAGCAGTTTAGTGCTGAAACCTTATCGTCTATAGACTATCGCCAGAAGCCCGGCCCACGGCGATTGAGAATCCCATCCGTCGCCGCAGCTGTCAATCCAGCCCATCAATCCAGGTCGATCTCGCGAAAAGGCTTGCCCTCGTCCGGAGCGTCCTTCGCCTTGCGCATCGCCTCGGCAAATTTCTTCTCGAGCAGGTCGGCTTTGTTCTTTTCCGCGTCCACGCTCTGCCGGAAGATCGATTCCGTCCGCTCCCCGTGCTCGCGCATGGCCTTGGCCGCCGTCTCCAGATCCTCGAACATGCGCTTGCGCGGCGCCGACGTGTGACTCACCACCAGCCCGGTCGCTGCGTCGATCTTCAGCATCGCCCCGCAATCCGGGCACGCCACTTCGAACGTCTTGTCTTTATTCTTTGCCATTTCAACTGCTATTTTATGCGCTCCCATTCGCTTCTTGCAGAATTTTCCGCCGCGTGAGACTCGCTCCGGATGCCCCGCCCTCGGCGCGTTTTTGTTTTTGCGCCTAGGATGGGCACTCATGCACCCCCATCATTCAATCGTTAGATGCACGCTGTCTTCACGTCACCGGCCCCGGATTGAACAGCGCAAACTCGTTATGTAATCCCCAATGGTCGGCCCACGCTGTTTTCCTCCCGCTCGCCACGTCCAAAATCAAAGAAAAAATCTCCCAGCCAACCTCTTCCACCGTCGCCTCGGCGGTCGCAATTCGTCCCGCATCGATGTCAATCAGGTCGTGCCAGCGCCGCGCCAACCCGCTGTTCGACGCCACTTTGATCACCGGCGCCATGGCCAGGCCATACGGCGTGCCGCGGCCCGTGGTAAAGATGTGCATGTTCATCGACGCGGCTAGCTGCAACGTGCCGCAGATGAAGTCGCTGGCCGGCGTGGCCGCAAAAATCAGTCCCTTCTGCGTCACCCGCTCGCCCGGCCCGGCCACGCCCATCAACGCCGTGGAACCCGCCTTGGCAATCGACCCCATCGCCTTCTCCACCACGTTGGCTAGGCCGCCCCGCTTATTGCCGGGCGTGGGATTCGCCGCCCGGTCCGCCCCGCCCTGCCGCAGATACTCGTCGTACCACGCCATCTCACGCACAAATTCCCGCGCAATCTCCGGCGTGGCGGCCCGCGCCGTCAGCAGATGTGCCGCATCGCGCACTTCTGTCACTTCCGAAAACATCACCGTCGCTCCAGCGCGCACCAGCAGGTCCGCCGCAAACCCCACTGCAGGATTCGCCGTCACGCCCGACATCGCATCCGATCCGCCGCACTGCAAACCCACAACGAGGTCTGAAGCCGGACACGTCACACGCCTGCGCCGGTTCAGCTTTTCAAGTTTCTTCTCGGCCATCGCCATGATCGTGGCTACGATCTCACTGAAGCCCCCTTTTGCATCCTGCAGCACCGCGACGGAGGTTTCCTCGAACACCGGCAACTGGTTCGCGCCCGACCCACTCGCGGACATGAGCCGCACCGGCTGCAATTTTTCGCAGCCCAGGCTCACCACCATTACTTCGCCGCCGAAGTTGGGATGCAGCGCCAGGTTGCGCAGCGTGCGAATGGGAATCGCTGCGCCCGGCGCATCGATAGCCACGCCGCAGCCGTAAGGATGCGTGATGGCGACCACGTCGTCCACTGGGCGATAGCGCGGCAGAATCTCCGCCTTGATGCGCCGCACCGCATGCGCCACCGTAGGCGCCACACACTGCACCGTGGTGCTGATGCCGAGAATGTTTTTTGTTCCCGCCGAGCCGTCGGGATTGCGATAGCCCTCGAACGTGTATCCCTCCAGCGGGGCGAGCGGCTCGGGCGGCGCCGTTGCCAGCGGGCAATCCGCAAGCGGCGGCGCTTCCGGCGCCGTCATCAATCCTTCATGCACCCAACTGCCGCGCGTAATCGCCCGGTTCGCGTATCCAATCGTCACGCCGTAGCGCACAATCGCGTCGCCCTCTGCCAGATCGGCCAGCGCCACCTTGTGCGCCTCCGGGATTGCCTCGCGCAGTTCAAGACCCGGGGCCAATCGTGCGCCCGCAGGCAATCCACCCTCATTCACGACAACGGCGACGTTGTCGTTGGCATGAACGCGAATCAAACGGGGCTCGATGGTTGAGGCCATGAAACGATGCTAGTGTCCTGTCTCTAAACCCGCAACTTAAATACCGCTGTCATCATAAATAGCGCTGTCATCCTGAGCGGAGGTTGCCGCGCTTTATGCGGCAAACGGAGTCGAGGACCTGCGGTTGCTCTTCTGCTTTCGTGCAACGACCATCCGTGACACGGCACTAACTCCGTTGCAGCCCGTCCACTTCCCGCTGTCTCGCAATCACGCGCGACACAAACTCGGCCGCTTCGCATCGAACGTCCATCCGGGAATCAGAAACTGCATCGCCACAGCATCGTCACGCGCGCCTAGTCCCTTCGCCTGGTACAACTTGTGCGCGCGCTCGATAGCATCGAGATCGAGATCGACCCCCAGCCCCGGTCGCATCGGCACCGCAATCGCGCCGTTCTTGATCTCGAGCGGATTCCGCGTCAAATGCTGCCCATCCTGCCAGATCCAGTGCGTATCGATCGCCGTGATCGCGCCCACGGCCGCCGCGGCCACGTGCGTCACCATCGCCAGCGAGATGTCGAAATGATTATTCGAATGCGATCCCCACGTGAGCCCGTTGTCGCGGCAGATTTGCGAAACGCGCACCGCGCCCTGCATCGTCCAGAAGTGCGGATCGGCCAGCGGAATGTCCACCGCATGCAACGCAATTGCATGCCGCAGCTCGCGCCAGTCGGTCGCAACCATGTTGGTCGCCGTGGGCAGTCCAGTCGCCTCGCGGAAATCCGCCATGATCTCGCGGCCGGAAAATCTTCCCTCCGCGCCGCATGGGTCTTCGGCATACGCCAGCACATCGTGCTTGCCCTTGCACAACGCAATCGCTTCGTCCAGGCTCCATGCGCCGTTGGGGTCGAGTGTGATGCGCGCCTCGGGAAATCGTTCGTGCAGCGCTTGCACGGCCTTCATTTCTTCCGCGCCCGCCAGCACGCCGCCTTTCAATTTAAAGTCGCCGAATCCGTACTGCGCCTGCGCGGCCTCCGCCAATTTCACAATCGCATTCGCCGTCAGCGCCTCCTCATCGCGCAACCGGAACCAGCCGCTCGCGCTTTCGCCTGCACGCCGGTAATCGAGATTCGTCTTCCCGCTGTCGCCCACAAAAAACAGATAGCCCAGCACCGGCACGCACGCGCGCTGCACACCCTCCCCAAGCAAAGCCGCCACCGGAACTCCCTGAAACTGGCCGAGCAGATCGAGCAGTGCCGACTCGATCGCCGTCATCGCGTGAATGGCCACGCGCAAATCGAACGTCTGCTGTCCGCGCCCCGCAGCGTCACGATCGCCGAACCGCTCCTGGACCGCGTTAAGAATCTCATTGAAGCAGCAAATCTCGCGTCCCATCACCAGCGGCGCAGCTTCTTCCAGCACGCGGCGAATCTTTTCCCCGCCCGGAACTTCGCCCACGCCGGTGTTTCCGGCATCGTCCGTGAGCAAGACCAAATTGCGTGTGAAATACGGTCCGTGCGCCCCGCTCAAATTGAGCAGCATGCTGTCCCGGCCCGCCACGGGCACCACCCTCATCGCCGCAACCCGCGGCGATTTGCCCACAACCCGTGCCGATGCGCCCATCACATTGATTTCTCTGCTGTTCATCCCAATTTCCCTGCGCTTCTGCTGCCGCACATCATAGCATCAGCGATTCCACGCTCCATCTCCATTCGCATCGCTCCACTTTACAAGCGCATCTCCGTTCGCATACAAGGTTGAGGACGACGCCAAAGGAAAAACCCTCCATGAATCGCAGACAGTTCCTCTTATCGAGCGGTGCAGCCGGAGTTCTGGCCTCAACCGGCATCGCGGCCACGCCCGCCAGCACTGCGCCCGCCACGCCACCCGAGCGCATGAAGCTCGGCGACCAGACCGCGCCCACCAACGACACGCACCTCAAACACCTGGCGCGTTACGGCGTGCGCAACATCTGCGGCTACCCGCAGATCGAGGGCGACCGCCTCTACGCCACAGTGGACGAACTGAAGCGCATGGTCGATCTAGCCGACAAGTACGGCATCAGCATCGATTGCACCGCGCCGCCTTTCCTCGAGTCGAGCTACATCGATCGCGAAAAGCATCCCGCCATCATGCTCGCCCAGAGTCCCGAGCGCGACCGCGACATCGAGCAGTTGCAGACCTTCATCCGTAACTGTGCGCAGGCCGGCGTTCCATCGATCAAGTACAACATGAGCATTCTCGGTGTGCTGCGCATCGGCCGCGTGCCCGGCCGCGGTGACGCGCTCTACCATCAGTGGAAGCTCTCTGAAGCGCATCCCGAAACCCCGCTCACCAAAGCCGGCGTGGTCAGCGCCGATGCTTTCTGGGAGCGCATCACGTATTTTCTCGATCGCGTGATTCCCGTGGCCAACGAGTACAAAATCCGCATGGCCTGCCATCCGCAGGACCCCGGCGTGGCGCCCGAGGGCTACCAAGGCGTGCATCGCGTGCTCGGCACCGTCGACGGCCTCAAAAAGTTCATCACTATTCAGGAGAGCCCTTATCACGGCCTGAATTTCTGCCAGGGAACTATCTCAGAAGATCTCGAAAACCCAGGCGTGGAAATCTTCGACGTCATCCGCTACTTCGGTACGCGCAAAAAGATCTTCAACGTGCATTTCCGCAACATTCGCGGCCATCGCGACGACTTCATCGAGGTCTACCCCGACGAGGGCGACGTTGATTTCGTCAAAGCCATCCGCGTCTACAAGGAGGTCGGCTACTCCTACATGCTCATGCCCGACCACGTGCCTCTGGCCGCCGATAATGCCGATCCCCACGACCTCGAATCCTTCGCATATTGCTACGGCTACATTCGCGGGCTCATTCAATCGCTCTACGAGACAGCCTGAACCGCGGACCCACATGGTACCGTGAAACCGAAGCGTCTGACTGAAAAGGATACAGCTTGATTCGAGAGCAGCAAACGCGCGTTCGCTATCTCATCATTACCATTCTCTTTGTCGTCAGTTGCTTCAGCTTTGCTGACCGCTCGGTGCTTTCGCAAGCCGTCTCGGTCATGCCCAAAGAAATGGACCTGACGGCGCAGCGCATGAGCTATCTGCTGTTCGCCTTCGGGTGGGCCTATGCGCTGGGGCAGTTGCCCTCGGGCGGCCTGCTCGACCGCTTCGGATCCAAGCGCGTCTACGGCATCGCCATCGTCGGCTGGTCGGTGTGCGCCTTTCTCACCGCCTTCGCCGGCTACTTCGCCGCCAGTGCAGCCTTCACGGCCATCTTCATTCTCCGCGTCTTTTCCGGCCTGTTCCAATCGCCTGTCTTTCCCGGCAACGGCCGCATCGTCGCATCCTGGTTTCCCACTTCGGAGCGCGGCCGCGCCTCCGCCATCTTCAACTCCGCACAATATTTCGCGCTGCCCATTTTTGCGCCCATTTTTGGATGGCTCATTCATGTGTCTGGCTGGCGCGCCTGCTTCTACTTTCTGGGTGCGCTGGGCCTGGTACTCGCCGCGATTTGGTTCACCAACATCTTTGGCGTCAAAGAGCATCCCAGCATTTCGCAGTCGGAGATTGAAGCCATTGAACGCGGCGGCGGCCTTGTCAATACCGACTCTGCCGCAGGCGTGAAGAAGAACACGCTCACCTGGGCCACGGTAAGAAAGCTCCTGAGCTACCGCATGCTGGTGGGCGTTTACATTGGCCAGTACTGCATCACCACGCTCACCTGGTTTTTTCTCACTTGGTTCCCGCTTTATCTCTCGCAGGCGCGCCACATGTCAGTCCTGAAAGTCGGCTTCGCCGCGGCCGTGCCCGGCCTGTGCGGCGGAGTTGGCGGCATTCTTGGCGGCATCTTCTCTGACCGTTTGCTGCGCAGCGGCCATTCGCTCAGCTTCGCGCGCAAACTGCCCATCATGGCCGGCATGGCGCTTTCCATGACCATCATTGCCTGCAACTACGCGTCCTCGCAGAGCCTCATGATTCTCTTCATGTCGATTTCATTCTTCGGCAAAGGCATCGGCGCGCTGGGCTGGACTGTGGTCTCCGACACTTCGCCCAAAGGCATGGTCGGCATGAACGGCGCGCTCTTCAACCTCTTCGGCAACATGGCCGGCATCACCACGCCGCTCATCATCGGCTACATTGTCGAAAAGACTCACTCCTACAACGGCGCGCTCATCTTTGTCGGCTTCATCGCTTTCTGCGCCATCGTCAGCTACGGCCCCATCGTGGGCGAAATCAAGCGCCTCGACTTCAGCTCTCCGGCGCCATCCTAGCACCGGCTCTGTCGCGGCGGCGATCATGTAGCGCCGGTCTCCAGACCGGCGGTCGTGTAGGTCTCCAGACACGCATCAACAGTACTCACAATCGCCGGCTGCCCCACGTCTCGATTTTGAGACATGGGAAATCTTAGACCTCAACTCAGCACAGCCCCGTGCCCCATCCTTTTCGGTCGCCGCAGCGACTGAAAAGGGTGGGAGACTCCGCTTACAATCGCCAAAGGAGACTCACGCATGCCCGATTGGCCCGGAAACATCCCCCGCAACGCATTCAAGCAGGCACTTTCCCGCTTCGATCGGCAAGTCGGACTCTGGTGCAGCATGGCCAGCCCTGTATCGGCCGAAATCCTGGCCGGCGCAGGCTTTGACTGGATCGTCATCGACGGCGAGCACGCGCCCAACGACATCACCACGCTGTTGCCGCAGTTGCAGGCCATGCGGGGCGGCACGGCGGAACCCGTTTTCCGCGTGCCCTGGAACGAACCCGTCATCATCAAGCGGGCGCTCGACGTGGGCGCGCGCTCCCTGCTCATTCCCTTTGTGCAGAATGCCGATGAGGCGCGCAAGGCCGTCGCCGCCACGCGCTATCCGCCACTGGGCATTCGTGGCGTGGCCGTCGCGCCCCGCGCCAACGACTACGGCCGCATCCAGGGCTATCACCGCAACGCGCACCTCGACACCTGCGTGCTGCTGCAGCTCGAAACCCAAATCGCTCTCAAGGAAATCGAGGCCGTGGCCGCCGTTGAAGGCGTCGACGGCATCTTCATCGGTCCCAGCGATCTGGCCGCAGCCTTCGGCCATCTCGGCAATCCCAAACATCCTGACGTCCAGGCCGCCATCGCCGACGCTGCCCAGCGCATTCGCGCCAAAGGCAAATCCGCGGGTTTCCTCACCGGCAATCCCGACGACGCCGAGGCGCTGTTTGATGCGGGATACAACTTCGTCGCCGTGGGCAGCGATGTGGGCGTTCTGGCGCGCAACGCGGAGGCGCTGGCGGCACGATTCCGAAAGAAGTAGCGCTGCTCAATTCCCGGTCGCCAAAAAAGCGCGGGATCCTTCGACTTCGCTCACGACAGGTTCGCGGGCACCCGGTTAGCCGAACACCGTCCCGCCGGCTGGCGTCTTCTCCGTCTTCACGTTCACCACGTGATAAATCGCCGGCTCCGTTCCCACGTTCCGGAATCCATGCAGCTGGTTCGACCCGTTGAAGATGATCGACCCCGGGCCCACGCGAATCCACGTCCCGTTCGAGAGCGTCTCCACCGTCCCCTGACGAATGATGATCAGCTCCTCGTTGGGATGCTTGTGCGGTGGGTGCGGCATCATGCCGGGTTTCAGCGTCGAGACATGCATCTCGAGATTTTCAAGCGTCGCCGTTGGCGTCGAGCACACGGTCCGCGTCGATCCGTGGTCGTTCGGCACGTCAACTAGCGAGTTCCAGTCGAAGACATGCGAGCCCATCACGGTTGTAGGCTGGGCCTGCGCCAACGCGTCACCGGCAACGGCCGTCGCGGCGAGAGCGGCAAATAGTTCTCTGCGGTTCATGTCGGTTTTCCTTTTCGAGCAGGGCTCGGATCGAACGCGAAGCCAGAGCCTAATGCGATCAGCCCGTCTTTGTGCTCGCAGTCCCTTATATCCAAACGCAACGCCTGACGCAAGCCGGCGGCTGCGCATAAACAGCAAAGGCTCGCTTTCGGCGAGCCTTTGTCATCAAGGAAAGGGGTGACCAGGATTCGTTACCGCTGCGCCGTCTGCACCTGCTTCTGCCCGCTCGCAGCCGGCGGGTTCACGTGTGCGTTCAGGAAGTTGCTCAGGTCTTCGACGTCCTGCTTCGTACCCACCATGGGCGGCATGAAGTGGTGATAAGGCGAGTTGGCCTTGTACTCGTGCAGCATGGTGATAAAGCTCTCGATGTTGGCGCGGTCGCGCCCGCTCAGCAATGTCACCAGCGGCCGGTAGCCGTTCAGCGTGTGGCACGATCCGCATTCGCCGCGGAAGATAGCCTCGCCGCGCGAGTAACTGGAATTCGTGTCGTACACCCAATTCGAGTGCACCAGATAACCCGCCTGATCGATCTTGAGCGCGTAGGGAACTCTCACGCCGTTTGAGTACATCCAGCGTCCAATCACATACGGCTTGCGCAACATCTCGCGCGAGTATTCGCCCGCGCCCGTCGCCATCAGCGCCAGCAGCAGAATCGCCACCGCATGCGCAGGATTGAAGTCCAAAGGATTGCGGTACGCCAGATAGTAGGCCGCGACGATGATCGTCGCCGACGTCATCACGATCACGAGCGCCATCCGCGTTACGGTCGAGAAGGTGCCCGTGCCCATGGTGTCGATGCCCAGAGTGAGCAATGCGCGTTGCGACTCGGGAACCATCATCAGATACCAGCCAAACAGAAACGGCATGGCGACGAACGAAGGCACCAGCCACTTCACGCTCCACTTTACGAGCGAGGCCTTGAGTGCGGCCTGTTTTCCGCCGTCGATGCGGCTGGCGCTGATGAGCGCCCAGATCCCAGCCAGCGAAGCGCACACGCACGAGCGCAGCAGCAGGCTCGGCCAGTAGGTGGGATTGAAAAATGCGTTCCAGAACTTGCTCGCCTCGTGCCCCGTGCCGGCCACACCAAGCCACGTGTCGCCCGGCGTCAGCATGAAGGTGAGAATGCCGTTGATGATGACGAGTGTGCACACCGAAGCGCCCGCGTACACCCAGCCCACTACCAGGTGCAGTTTCGCGTCGATCTTGTTCCATGTGTAGTAATAGACGGCGGCCGTGCTGAGCTCGACGATAAAAAACACCCACTCGATGGCCCAGCCGAAGACGAAGTTGTGAATCAACGTGCTGGTGGCTTCGGGGTGCGTCAATCCTATGGCAAACCAGATGCCCACGCCGGAGATGGTGCCAAAGACGCCGGTGAGGACGAGGAAAAACTTCGAGTAGCCCACCAGCTCTTTGAGCCAATCGTTTCGCGCCTCGCGGAGCGCCTTGCGCTCGGCCAGCGGCAGGTAGAGTCCGCCGCCCACGGCAAACTGCGAAATCATGACGTGGAAGATGGCGATGATGCCGATCACCCAGCCCGAGCCGAGATAAGGAATGTCCCAGAATGGATAGTTCATCACGTACTCCAATGAATTGTTAACAAGTGAAGGAGTGAAAAGAGTGAAGTGAGTGAAATGAGTGAAGAAAGTGGAAAAGGCAGCCATCTGCACCTAGGAACTGTTGTTCCTCATTCGGCCTAGCAGTGCAAAGAACATGTTCTCGACCTCATCCGACAAGCCTCGGGCTGTGCCCAAGAGTGGGCTATCTGCGAACTTCAGGAGGGCAGCGACTTCCATCTGCGTCTGTAACTCAGAGTTTGACCCGCGCGCAATCGGAAGAAAGCGTTTGAATTCGCGAGGGTTCATACGTCCGTGACCCTCGGCGATATTGCTGGCAATTGAAACCGCCGAACGCCTCAATTGAGATGTAAGGCCGAATGTTTCTTCGCGCGGAAAGCCGTGCGTCAAGCGATAAACCGCGACCGTCAATTCCATCGACTTCTGCCAGACCCTGAGATCCCTGAATGATTGTCTGGCCGGTTTCGTTTTCGTCTGATCAGCCATCACGCGCTCACTACTTTCACTCGCTTCACTTCCTTCACTCATTTCATTTATTTCACTCACTTCACCGTCCAGTAGCCAATGACCGTGGTGGCCAGCAATGCAAAAACCGCCAACAACCCGAAGTAGTGCGCAAGCCGCGCGCGCCGCCCCGATTCCTTGTTCTTGTCGTAGAACGGAATCAGGATCCAGAGCACAATGCCCAGCGTGAACAGCAGCAGGCCCGCAATCTCGCCCGCCTCGCCGGGCAGCACCGCGCCCAGCAACTTGAGCATTTCGAAGGGGCTCATGAAGTACCACTCGGGATGAATGCCCATCGGCGCCGGCGCCAGCGCATCGTATTGCTTGCCCAACGCCCACGGAAACACCGAAGCCAGAAGCGCCAGGATATTGAGCGAAATGATCCACATCGCGATGTCCTTGCGCAGAAAGTTCGGCATGAAAGGCATGGATTTGCGCTGCGAGGCCGGCTTGGCCTCTTCGCTCTCAGGCACGGCGTTACCGTAGCGCTGCACCAGCCAAAGGTGAAACCCGAGTAGGGGAATAAACAATGCAGGGAGCACCACAACGTGCAGCGCAAAGAAACGTTGCACGGTAAATTCCGTTACGTCCGGGCCGCCGCGCAGCATGTTGGCAATGGCCGGACCGATCCACGGAATCGCCACCGGAATCTGCAAGCCAACCTTGGTGGCGAAGTAGCTCAACTCATCCATGGGCAGCAGGTAGCCGGAGAAGCCGAAGCACGCGGCGAGACCCAGCAGCACCATGCCCGAAAGCCAGCCCAACTCGCGCGGCTGGCGGTAGGCCTTCATAAAGAAGACCGAGAACATGTGGACGAGAATGGCGAACAGCATCAAGTTGGCCGCCCACGCGTGCGCGGAGCGGATCAGCCAGCCAAAGTGCATCACAAACGTGATTTGCCGGACTGATTCGTAAGCCTCCACGCCCGGCCGGTAGTACACCAGGAGCAACACGCCCGTGAAGCACTGCAGCATGAACAGGAACAGTGTGATGCCGCCCCAGTAGTACCAGAAGGATTGCGCATGCACAGGGACGGTCTTCTTGCGCGCGAAAGCGGCCAGATCCGAAAGACCCAGCCGCTCATCCATCCAGTCGTAAACACTGCTCGCGATCATTTTTGTCGTCATGCTTCTCGTCCTTTGTATTGCGCGTTCCTTTTCGTGCGCTGGGTGCCCCAGGTCTCGAATTTGAGACCTGGGAGCGGAGTCGGCTTCCTTCACCGGCAAAGCCATCCGCCGTCCACCACCAGCACGTGGCCCTGCACGTAATTGCTCGCCTCGGAGGCCAGAAACACTGCCGTGCCCGCTAAATCCGACGGCAGGCCCCAGCGTCCCATGGGAATTCTGCTCAGGATCGCCGCCGAGCGCGCCGCATCGGCGCGCAACGCGGTGGTGTTGTCCGTCGCCATGTAGCCGGGAGCGATGGCATTCACGTTGATGCCTTTGTCCGCCCACTCATTGGCCAGCGCTTTGGTCAACTGCGCCACGCCGCCCTTCGCCGCGGCATATCCGGGCACCAGGATTCCGCCCTGAAACGACAGCAGCGAAGCGGTGTTGATGATCTTGCCATGCCCCTGCTTGAGCATCAGGCGTCCCGCGTACTGGCTCAGGAACCACACCGCGTTCAAATTCGTGTCGATCACCGTATTCCAAAACTCTTCAGAGTGTTCGGCAGCTGGCGCGCGCCGGATGGTCCCCGCGTTGTTCACCAGGATGTCGATGGAGCCGAATTCCTTCACCGTGTCGTCCACCAGCATCTTGCGAACGGCTTCATCGCACACGTCGCCCGACCGCGTGATGTAGCGGACGCCCGTCTTATTCACTTCCTCGACGGTCGAATCCAGAACTTTGTCGTAGTTGTGCAGCGTTACGTTGGCGCCGGCCTGCGCAAAGGCGATCGCCATGCCGGCTCCCAGGCCCTGTCCGGAACCGGTGACCAGTGCGTTCTTGCCCTTGAGGCTGAAGAGATCGAGGATTCCCATGAAAGCTCCTTATGTCGCGAGAATTAGAACGCTGCGGCCGTCACGCCGCTGAGTCCGCATTTATTATCCTCGCGATACCTCGACTCCTGTATCGTTGACGGCGACTTTGAAAAGCTTGAGCGGCTTGGGCGGTGGCCCGCTCACATTGGCGCCGGTGTAGGGGTCATAGACGCCGCCGTGGCACGCACAGTGAATGCGATCCATCTGCGGCTCGTACTGCACCGTGCAGCCCAGGTGCGTGCACACGGCAGTGAGCGCCACCCAGCTGTTGTCCGCGTGGTGAATCAGCATGGCTGGCGACGTGCCGAACTTGAACATCAGCACCGCTCCCGCCGGCAGCTTTTGGGCATCTTTCAACGTCACCTCGGTCACGGCTGAGGCGCTCAGCGCCATCTCGCTGGGGCTTGCCAGGTAACGGTACACGGGATAGGCCAGCGCCGCAGCGTAGCCGATGCCCGCCACGCTCGCGGCGGCTAGAAAGGCACGACGTGTTTTGGTGTCGCCGTTCTCTACGTGCTCTGGAACGATAATCGGTGAAATCGCAGTCTCACTCATCGCACTCTCTCTCAATGCAGTTTCTCGCGCGGTCAGGCCGCACCCTCCATGGTTTTTTGTGCGCGCGCCACAACAGACACGAGCCAGCCAATCACGCCGAGCCCGGCCACAAAGAGCAGGAGGAACAATCCCACCACGCCCCAGTTGGTCGCCACAGCCCGATCCCAAACGTCGTAGCCTTTCGATAGAAGCGTTACGTCGCGCACGCCGTCGCGATACACCGTCAGCATGATCTCCACCAGCACCGCCGCCAGAACGGCTGTCCAGGTCAATGAGCCAGACGTGACCTTGCCGAATCCCGCAATCGCGCCCACCAGCACAGCCACCACCACCAGGGCGATCCAGCCGTATCCGGCAAAGCCGGCAAACCTGTAGTCCGGATAAATTGCGTGGCCGGCAAGTCCCGCCTTCACCACGTCGGGCTGCACGCTCGCCGCCCACAGTCCCGCGGCCAGATAGACAATCCCGAAGCCGGCAGCCACCTTGCCGCCCAGCCCGGCAACAAATTTCTTCTCTTCCGCCGTAAAGGTGCTGCGTCCCGCCAGATACACCAGCCACAATCCGCCGATGAACAACCCGCCCGCCATCATCAGCAGCCAGCGCGGTGTCAGCGTGGGATCGCCCGTGGGGAGAAGCGCGCCCATGGCCGACGCGGAATACATCCCGTGCCAGGCCTCGGGCCGCAGCATCAGCGTCATATTGGTGGAGAGTGTCCGCGCCACGCCGCCCGCCAACAGCCATGCGATCAGGCCCACCCACCAGGCCGATTTGCCTTGGTCGAGCCGGGCCGAGAACCGGTAAAGCAGCCAGTAGACCAGTATGAGCGTCGGGATAATCGCGATCCAGTAAACGCCGATCAGCACGCTGCTCGTGTAAAGCGCGCGCCCGTAAAGCACCTGCGCAAACAAGAGCGGTGGCACGCCCAGGTTGATCACATACGTCATCACGATGGTGAGCCGCCGCGCCACGGCTCTCGCTGTTACGTGAGCATTTGCCGACGAGCGAAACAGGCTGAGCAGAATCGCCAGCAGCAGCCCGCCCAGAAGCATTTCCACAGCCACAAAATGCAGCGACAGCGTGACCACGTGCAGCAGCTTCATCAGCCACACGGGAGCCGGCAAAGGAATTGGGTCCACTGCGGGATAAGGATTCATGACTTCACTTCTTTCACTTGCTTCTCTTACACTCATCAGAACGCGCGCAACATCTGCCCGCGAGCTGCCCTAAGTCCGCGCGCCAACGCCCGTCCCGTTTTTCCCGGCCGGACTAAAAGGGCAGGGTGAAACGGCGGCAGAGCAAGCGCGGCACATTCTGGACTCATTTGCTCCAATTTTGAATGGAACGAAGCCACGCTATCGCCCGCGGCAACCTGAGGTCTGTGATCGGTAACACATCAGCTTGTGATGAATTCAATTAGGCTCCCCGTTGGCAGCACTGACCCCAGGGCCCCAAAGCACGGCCGCCTCTCTTGCATCGAGCGGCGTTCGTGTGCTGCAGAGATTCGTTCGGTAGGATGACGCGATGAAGAGACCGAATTCGTCCATGCAACTGACCCGCGCCGCGGATTATGGCGTGCGCGTGATGATTCAACTTAGCGCCCTCAAAGGCAACGGGCGGGTTTCGCTCCCCGAACTCGCTCGCGCCACGGGCGCGCCGGAGAGCTTTCTCTCGAAAGTGCTGCAATCGCTCGCGCGTGCCGGGCTCATCTCCTCACGCCGCGGTCAGACGGGCGGTTTTCACATTGCGCCGCGTGGCGCCGCGGCATCCATGCGCGAAGTGATCGAGGCCATCGACGGCGCCATCTGTCTCAACCTCTGCCTCATCCCCGGACGGTCCTGTTCCCGCAAGGCAAATTGTCCCGCGCACCCGGTCTGGATTGAGGCGCAGCAGGCCATGATGGAGGTTCTCTCCCGCGCCTCGATCGCTTCGCTGGCCGCTCCGCCCGCGCCCGCCGGCTCCCGCGCCGTACAGGCTCCGGCAAAACCCACCGCGCGTTAGTGATTCGGCAACAAAATCCCGCATCCGTGCCCCATCCTTTCGCCCGCTTTTGGGCGAAAGGGTGGGATCGCACGAACTCCACCGTCGCGAATTCACGCGCCCAGAGGACCTGGCGCCCGTCCGACGTCCCATTTGCCTTTCTCCGCCCGCAGTGTTTCAATTGAATCATTGAAACAGGGGTGCTCCGCAGGATTGCGGGGCTGAGAAATACCCTCGAACCCGATCCGGATAATACCGGCGTGGGAAGCTTTCGAAGCCGAGCAGCAAGTTTTCTTCCGTCGCAGCTCAAGCTCCTTTGTTTCAGGCAAAACGAAGCAAAGGAAGCCCATGTCATCCGCCGCTCTCAACGCCCGCGACCCCGGATCGCCCTCCCCAACCGTCCCCACTTCGCCGCTCGGCGCCTTCCCACTGTCCGTCTGCCTTGCCGCGCTCCTGACCGCCCCATTGACCGCGCAAACTGCCCCGCAAAAACCCGCGCCAGCGCCGCCGGCCACGCAGAATCCCTCGCCGGCGCAGAATCCCGCCCCCGCGCAGCAAAAACCGGCGCCCGTTACCACCACCGTCGTGGTGCACGGCGAAACCGAAGACAACTATCTTCCCGAATCCATCACCGTGGGCACGCTCGATGGAGCCCCGCTGCAGCAGACGCCGCTTTCGGCCACCGTCGTCACCCGCGACCTGCTCAGCGACCAGGACGCGCGCCTGCTTTCTGACGTGGTGAAGAACGATGCCTCGGTCGGCAACGATTACGTGCCCGTGGGCTACTACGGCGACTACCAGGTTCGCGGTTTTCCGCTCGATCTCGCCACCGGTTTCGAGGTCAACGGCATGACCATTGCCGGTGAGCAGGATGTGCCGCTCGAAAACAAGGAGCAGGTCGAATTCCTCAAGGGCATTGCCGCGGTCGAAAGTGGCGTCGCCTCCGCCGGCGGCCTCATCGATTTCGTCACCAAGCGACCGGCCAACATCAAGGTCGTCGATTTGGCCACCGATCATCGCGGCTCAGCCTTCGGCGCCGTCGATCTCGGTCACCTCTTCGGCAGCCACAAGCAGGTGGGCGCGCGCGTGAATCTTGCCGGGGAGCGCATCGTTCCCTACATGAATGACACCAACGGCTGGCGCGCCGTGGGCGCTGGTGCGGCCGACTGGAAGATCGACCCGGCCACCACGCTCAAAGGCGACTTCGAGTATCAGCACAAAACCGAGCGCGACGGCAGCGGCTACCAACTCCTCGGCGGCACAGCGCTGCCCGACATCAACCGCATCTATCGCTCCACCATGCTCGGCGATCAGTCCTGGGCTCGCGCCGACACCTACGACACCTTCAACACCGGCGCGCGCCTCGAGCACTCCTTCTCGCCGACGTGGGTTGCCTTCGCCGCCGCCGGCTTCAGCCACTCGCTTATTCAGGACAACGTGATCTACGCCTATGGCTGCTATTACGAGGTCGCGTGCAACACCGGTTCGGCGCCTTACCCCTTCTTTTTTGCTCCCGACGGCACCTACGACATCTACGACTATCGCGATCCCGGCGAGCTGCGCATCGACGCCGAAGCCGAAGCCATGCTCACCGGCCACATTCACACCGGCGCGGTCACGCAGGACATCACCATGGGCGGTGAGATCTTTCTCCGTAGCGTGCAGCAGCCCGGCTTCTACACCGTGCAGAACCCTTACGATCCCAGCGGCGTGGTGCAGGACGGCGCGGTGTACACCTACGTGGGCTCGGAGAATATCTACCAGCCCATCGCGTCCCTTCCGGCTCCGGGAGCTGCCAACTCCCTCGAAAATCCGCTCGAATCCGCAGGTCCGCGCCGCCTTTGGGAAGACGGCCATCAATCCGCCGCCGTCATCCAGGACCGCGTGCATCTTCCCGGCCGCGTTCAGCTCATCGCCGCCGGCCGCTACGATTCGCTGCACGATCACAACTACTCGGCCTACGCCAGCTGCGCGGACTTCATCGTGCCAGATGCATGCGATCCCACATTCACTGACAAAGGCGTCTGGCTGCCGCAATTCGCCGTCACCTACAGCCCGATCGAAAACCTCACCCTCTATTCAAATTACGGCGTACTGTTGTCTCTCGGTCCGCAGGGACCCTTCTGGACTGACAACGGCAGCCAGTTTCTTGCGCCCTTCTACACGCGCCAGGCCGAGGGGGGCGCAAAATACCAGCCCGGTCAGCGCATTCTGCTCACCACCGCGTTCTTCCACATGCGCGCACCGTTCTTCTATCCCAAAGTGATTGCTGGCCCCGACAGCTTTTGCCCCACCGGCAATCCCGGCGATCTCTGCTTCGAGCAGGAGGGCCGCGAAACCCACAACGGCGTCGAGTTCAACGCCGAAGGCAAAGCTGCCAACTGGCTGCGGCTCAATGGCTCTTTCGCCGCCATGAACGCGACCTCGACCAACACCGGCACGCCCTTGTTCGACAACAAGCAGGTCATCAACGTGCCCCACGTGCAGGCGAATCTCTTCGCCGACGTCAGCGTGCCGCGCATTCGCGGCCTGCATTTGATGCCCGGCTGCAACTTCGCATCGCGCAAAGAGGCCACGCGTGACGACGCCGTGAGTGTGCCCAGCTACAATCTCTTCAATCTGGGTGCGCGTTACACGCCCGGCGGCGAACAGGGTCGCGTCACCTTCCGCGTTTACGCCGATAACATCGCCAACAAGCGCTACTGGTCCGACACCGGCGCAAGTTTAGGCGACACTTTTGTCTGGGAGGGCGCGCCCGCAACGGTGCGGCTTTCCGCCCACTACACGTTCTAATATGTAGCGCCGGTCTCATGACCGGCTGCCGTGCGGGCGTCCTCGCCCGCACACCTCCAGGGATCATTACGAAATCACGCCGTCGGAGCACGAGAAGCTACCAGCTAAAAGCTAATAGGTAACAGCTGAAACCCAGGAGCTAGAATTTGACGATGAGCGCAACCGCAACAGCCCACGGCATGGACGGCACGCTGGTCCCTCCCGACTGGCCTCCGCTCACCTTGGACGAAGTGCGCGCGCTGCTCAGCCAATTTCCCGCGCTTGGGCGGCCAGAGCGCATCCTTACCGAAAGCCCGCGCCCGTTTTCCGCGGCCGGCCTTGTCGCAACCACCAGAGACCCCCTCTTCATCAAGCGTCATCATCATTCCGTTCGCGATCGCGAGGGCTTGCTTGAGGAGCACCGTTTTCTTGCCCATCTGCTGGCGCATGGCGCGCCCGTTCCACGCGTCGTTGCGTCCGCTTCGGGAGAAACCGCCATCGCAATCGGCGACTCAATCTACGAGGTGCACGATATCCCCGCGGGCGTCGATCTCTACGAAGAAGCGATCTCCTGGACTCCATTTCGCACCGTGGCCCATGCGCATTCCGCCGGTCTGGCACTCGCGCGTCTCCATTTAGCCGCGCGGGATTTCGCCGCTCCACCCCGTAAGCCCCGCCCGCTGGTTGCGAGTTTTACCATCTTTGCCGCGCGCGATCCAATCGCGGCCATGGCGCGTTATCTTGCCCTGCGTCCATCGCTGGCTCGCCATGCGGCCATTCGCGTTTGCGCCGCGCAGGCACTCGACCTCCTCACCCCCTTCCACGCCGAGCTGGCGCCGCTGCTTCCCGCCCTCGCGCCGCTCTGGACTCACAACGACCTGCACGCATCCAATCTTTTCTGGAGCGATGACACTGCCAACGCACGCGCCACCGCCATCATCGACTTCGGCCTCGCCGACCGCACCAATGCCGTACACGACCTGGCCCACGCCATCGAGCGCAACATCGTCGAATGGCTCGCACTGGTCCAAAACGCAAAACAACCCCCGGATGTCCACTTCGACCATCTCGAAGCGCTTCTCGATGGCTACGAATCCATCCGTCCTCTCACAGCGGCAGAGGCCGCCGCACTCGCGCCTATGACCGCTCTCTGCCATGCCGAGTTCGCGCTTTCTGAGGCCGGCTACTTCCTCGGCGTGCTTCACTCTGAAGAAAAAGCCGTCGCAGCCTACGATGGCTGGCTCGTCGGTCACGCGCAATGGTTCTTGAGCGACGCCGGCCGCGAGCTTCTCGACGCCCTGCGCCGCCGCGCCAAAGCCCGCAACCCGCGCGGAGTCGCCACCCGATGATCTGGGCGGTCGTCACCCACTACATTGCGTCGCACCTCGTTGAACTTGCCGCCTTCGCCATCACCGCGCTTGGCATCTGGCTCACTACCAAGCGGCTGCTCATCTGCTGGCCGGTCATCCTGCTCGCCGACTTTCTGTACCTCGTGGTTTTCTACCGGTCGGGGCTCTTCTCCGATGCGCTGCTGCAGGTCTTCTTCGTTGCGTTCACGATCTACGGCTGGTGGCACTGGTGGCGCGGCATACGCCAGGAGGGCACGGTGCGCGTTGTGCCGCTCGGTATGCAGGCCTGCATTGTGGCCCTTGTTGTGGGCGCGTTTGGCAGTTTGCTTCTGGGCCGCGCGATGCTCTGGCTCGGCGGCATACTGCACATCACCGTGGCGTTGCCGCATCTGGATGCCGCACTCACCAGCTACTCGCTCGTCGCCAGTTGGTGGGGCGCGCGCAAGCACATCGCCAACTGGTGGCTCTGGATCGTGGTGGATCTCGTCTACATCGGCGAGTACATCTACAAGGATCTCTGGCTCACGGCAGTGCTCTATGCAATTCTCGTGGGTCTTGCCATCCTCGGCCTGCGCGACTGGCGCCGCGCCGCGGAAAAGTCCCTTAGTCCCTTAATCCCTTAGTCCTTGCTTTCTTGTTCCCTCGTTCCCTCGGTCCCTGCTTTTACACCGCCGCCTGCACCACATTCTGCAGCGGCTCACCCTTCATATACCGCCTCAACTCATCGGCCGCTGTGTGCAGCGCACGCGGCGCAAATTGCGGCGACGATCCGCCAATGTGCGGCGTGATGAGTAAATTGGGACAGCTCCACAATGGATGCCCCACCGGCAGCGGCTCGGGATCCGTCACGTCAATCGCGGCGCGAATCCGCCCTGAGTTCAGCGCCTCCACCAGCGCATCGGTATCCACAATCGGCCCGCGCGCGGCATTCACCAGCAGCGTCCCCTGTCGCATCAAGGCAAGCTGGCTCCGGCCGATCAGTCCCCTGGTCTCCGCGGTCGAGGGAAGAATCAGCACCACCACCTCGGCCTCCGGCAGCAATTGCTCCAGCTTACTCACGGCGTGCACCTCGGGAGAAGTCCGTGCATTGCGCGCCACGCGAAGTATCTTCACGTTGAACGGCGCCAGCATGCGTTCGATCTCTTGGCCAATCGCCCCGTACCCCACCAGCAACACCGTCTTTCCCGTCAACTCCTCCAGCATCACCTCGGGATGGAACGGGCGCGTGTCGCCGGTAACCTGCGCGTAGTGCGCGCTGGCCTCAAAGCGGCGCTTCCATATTCCCGACTTCTGGATATCCAGGTACAAAGGAAAATACTTGAGCATCGCCAGAATGGCCGAAAGCGTCCACTCGGCTGTGGAAATATTGTGCGCCCCATGCGCATTGCAA
>Ga0074046_10001337_pt1 | contig 22441 bp, 18 predicted proteins | sample BogForMeECP23OM3_FD_94441 | JGI IMG/M metagenome (GOLD analysis project Ga0074046, IMG submission 94441) | Bog forest soil microbial communities from Calvert Island, British Columbia, Canada - Bog Forest MetaG ECP23OM3 | ecosystem: Environmental > Terrestrial > Soil > Wetlands ...
CTAGGCGAGGTGTGCAGGACCCGGCCCGCCAGATCCGCTGGGATCGTGGCTTCGGCCGTGACCCGCTTCCCGCGGGTACGCAAGATATTGACGTGTGAGCTCTTCTTGTCGGTGGCGAGGTTGGCCTCGAGGTAGAAATCCCGGATCTCCGCATAGTGCGCCCGGATCCAGGTGCACGCCCGCAGGGTCGCCTTGCCCGTGAGGTTCTGTCCCGCCGCGTCGCCAGTGGTGAAGTTGAACCGCAGGAACAAGAACCTGCTGGCGGTGAACTGCTCGATATCGTGCAGGCGGCCGATGTGAGTGGTCTGTTCTGCCTCGCGCTTGATGGCCGCGAAATTGGCCGTCACCCATTCGCCGAAGGCGCGGGCTTCCCGGGCGCTGTCGAAGCCGAAGGCCGGCGCACGCTGCATGATGTCGGCCACCACGGTGGTCCGCACCCCTCCAGCCTCGTACAGCAGCTTCATACCGCGGTTGTAGCTGGCCACCAGGGTGCCCTCGGTCGTGGCCAGGGGCACGTAGAACGTGCCCCTGGCATGCTCGCCGTCGATCAGCAGCGGCCCCGCGATCCCGATCGGCACCTGGGCGACACCGACGAAATTCTCGATGTTCCCGGCCAGGACGGCCGGGTCGAACGAGTAGCGGCGGATGTGCTCCGGGCTGACGCCGGTGGCTTCGACCAGGAAGGCCATCCGCCGCTGAGCTGCAGCGGCCGTGTAATCATGCGCCAGTCGCGGAACCTCGAGGCGGGGCGCTGGGCCGTTCGCCGGCCCGGCGGGGACGGGTGCGGTCATGGCTGGTGTTCCTCCTAGCTATTGGCTGAAGCCGCCCGCCACTCTTAGCTGGACCAGTTCGTCCTTCAGGATCTTCCCGAGTGTGTTCTTCGGCAGCTCAGAGCGGAACTCGAAAATCCGCGGGCACTTGTAGGCGGCCAGCCGTTCTCGGCAGTAGGAGAGGATCTCGGCCTCGAGCAGGTCCATCGTGGGCCGGACGATGACCACGGCCATGACTTCCTCGCCGAGCCGCTCATCGGGGATGCCGACCACGGCCGCCTCGGCCACTGCCGGGTGGGCGTGCAGCACGTTCTCGATCTCGCTGGGGTACACGTTGTACCCGCCGCGGATAATGAGCTCCTTCTTGCGGCTGACGATGAACAAGAACCCGTCCTCGTCGAAATAGCCCAGGTCACCGGTGTGCAGCCAGTCACCGGTGAAGGCGCTCGCGGTCGCCTCCGGGTTATGCAGGTACCCCTTCATCACGTGCAGGCCGCGGGTGACGATCTCCCCCACGTTCTCCGGGCCGGGCGGCAGCGGCCGGCCGTCGCCGTCCCAGACTTGCGTCTGGGTTCCCCAGATCGGCTTGCCGACGCTGTAGGCGCGGCGCTCGGCCGCGCTGACGTTGAAGGTCGTGGTCGAGGCGGTCTCGGTCATCCCGTAGCCCTCCAGGATCACCAGCCCGAAGCGGTCCTCGAACGCGTCCAGGACCGGCGCGGGGATGGAGGCCCCGCCGGAGATGGCGACCCGCAGCGAGGACAGGTCGTAGCTGTCCAGGTCCGGGTGGGACAGCAGGTCGGCGAACATGGTGGGCACGCCCTCGAAGATGGTGGCCCGGTCTCGCTGGATCACGGTCAGTACCGCGGCGGGGGTGAACCTCGGGACCAGCGACATCGTGCAGCCGAACCGGACGCAGACGTCCAAGATACTGGACAGGCCGAACACGTGGAACAACGGCAGCACGGTGATCACGATGTCGTCGGGCTGGACGTCGAACAGGCGGCCGGGGATGTCGGCGTTCATGTACAGCTGCAGGTGTGTGAGCTCGGCGCCCTTGGGCCGCCCCGTCGTGCCGGAGGTATAGACGATGACAGCCGTGTCCGTCGGCTCCCGCCTCGCCATCTCATATCGCGCCTCCTCGGCGGCCAGCAGGCGCTCGAACGGAACGGCACCCCCTGAATCGCCGGCGTGGCCGACGGCGTAGACCTCCTCGAGCCCGGCGGCTTCGGCCCCCTTGATGGCCTCGGCCAGGATCCCTTCCCAGGTGATCAGGATGCGAGCCCCGCTGTCGCCGAGATGGAAAGCCACCTCGGGGGCCTTGAGCATGACGTTGAGCGGCACCACGACGCCGCCCGCTTTGAGGATCCCGAAGTAGGAGATGAGGAACTGCGGGATGTTGGGCAGCTGCAGCGCCACCGGGTCGCCGGGCTTTGTCCCGGCCGCAGCCAGAGAGGCCGCCAGCCGGTCCGAGGCCGCGTCAAGTTCCCGGTACGTCAGCTGGCCCTGCGCGAACACGACCACAGGCTTGTCCGGCGAAGAGCGCGCGGTTTCGGTAAGGATGACAGCAAGGTTGAAGCTCATGGCTTTGTCCATTCGCGATACTGACCTAGTGGGCCGTTCCTTAGCGTGTGCGCTGCCGAGCGGCGGCCGCTATGGGCGTTCTGCCCGGTCTGGCCGGGACCTTCAGCCCGAGATGCCACCAGGGCCGGACCAGTAACGGAGAGGATGTGCATGCGCGAGATCGCGTACGCGGTACGGGGATTTGAGCCGTCGGCCCTGACGATCCCGTCAGCGGCGATGTTGTAGGCACCAGGAGGCCCGGCGGCCATGACACACCACAGCAGTGCCTGGCCCATGTCCTGTTCGTGCACCAGCTGTAGCGGCAGCGTGGGCACCGGTACCGGCACCGAGAGGCGGCCAGCCTGCCTCGCCAGTGGCCGAATGCATCCTGGAGGGCTTTTTAGCTGGCTGCTCGGGCCGAAAGTCCCAGCATGCAGGACTATCGACCGGGGCGAGCCAGAGCCGCGCGGCTTACGATTCAAAGTGGAGCAGGTATCTACCGTTTGCCTGGCAGCTTTTGGACGGCGGGGTTGACGGAACTTGGAAGGGGGCGCAATGGACAAGCTGAGCCCACTGGACGCCGCTTTCGTCGATGCGGAGGACCAGGATCTGAACACGTCGATGGCGATCGCGTCGATTGCCGTGTTCGAGGGTCCGCCGCCGTCCCAAGAGGAGTTTCTGGCTTTCCTGGCCGGGCGTCTACCCCGGGTGCCTCGCTACCGCCAGAAGCTTCGCACGGTGCCGTTCCGTCTCGGGCCGCCGGTCTGGGTTGACGACCCGCACTTCGATCTTGGTTATCACGTCCGGCGGACGGCCCTGCCGAGGCCCGGAGGGGATCAGCAGCTCGCCGAGCTGATGGCGAGGGTGATGTCCCAGCGGCTCGACCGCGATCACCCATTGTGGGAGTACTGGGTCATCGAAGGACTCGCCCACGATCGCTGGGCGCTGATTTCCAAGGTGCACCACTGCATGGTCGACGGGGTTTCCGGCACTGACCTGTACCGCGTGATCTTCGACTTCTCGCCCGAACCTTCGCCGCCCGCCGTCGACGACCGGGCCGCGAGCGCGGAGCCCTCCTCCCTCGAGCTGGCTGTTAAGGCCGCTCTGGATAACGTCGTGCTCCCAGTCCGCGAAGCCCTTGCGCTGGGCGGCATCGTGGCCGGCCATCCTGGCGGTGCCATCCGTCAGGCCGCTGACACAGCACGAGCCTTCGCGAAGCTGACGCCGGCTTTGTGGCCGACCACGGGGTCGTCGTTGAGAGGGCCGATCGGCAAGCAACGGCATTACACCTGGGCCCGGGCGTCGCTGGATGATGTGAAGACGATCAAGCGAGAGCTTGGCGGCACCGTGAACGACGTCGTCTTGGCCGCGATCAGCGGCGGCTTCCGGGCGCTCCTGCTCGCCCGTGGTGAGGAGCCCGAACCGCATATGGTCCGCTCGCTTGTCCCGGTGTCCCTGCGGGCCCCCGGCGAGGAGAACATCTACGACAACCGGGTTTCAGCCGTATTGGCAGATCTCCCCGTCCACGTCCCCGACCCGGCGGAACGGCTCGCGGCCGTCCAGGCCGAGCTGCAGGCCCTGAAGGCAAGCAAGGAAGCGATGGTCGGCGAGGCGCTGGTCAGTCTGGGCCGCTACAGCTTGTACCCGGTCGCGTCCTGGTGGGTCAGGCTGGCGTTCGGGCTTCCCCAGCGGGAGATTGTCACCGTTACCACGAATGTGCCCGGTCCTGGCCAGCCGCTCTACGGGATGGGCCGCCGGCTCCTGGAAATCATCCCCTACGTGCCGATCGCCACCACGGTGCGCACCGGGATCTCGATCTTCAGCTACTGCGGCAACATCACCTTCGGGGTCACCGGCGACTTCGCGGCCAACCCCGACCTCGACGTGCTCGCCCACGGCATCGAGCACGGCGTGTCCGAGCTCCTGGTAGCCGCCAAGCGCCACCACCGGGCAGCGGCGACCAAACGACGAGCAGGCCGCGACTCATCGGTAAAGGTCTTGGCCTCTATCTCAACCCCAACGTCGACCGCGTCATCATCCACGCCCGGGTAACGCGCCTGGTACCGCGGACGGCCACCTATTGCGCTGGTGGACGCCGCGGATGGCTTGGCGCAGATAGGCATCTCACCTCACGAGACCTCGTCGTGGACCTGCGGTTCGCCGACCGCCCAGACGCGGTCAAGGAACTCACTGATCTCGGCGGTCAGACGGGCAGGCCGCACCCACAACTCGGCGAAGGTGCGGGTCCGTATCAGCCTGGCATCAGGCAGCTGCCGCGCGAGCCTTTTCGCGTCACTGAACGAGTGGATCAGGTCGATCCCATGTCCCAGGACCAGCGCCGGCGCGGCAATAGCCCGGCGCTGGTCGATAGTCGGAGCGATGGGTCCCAGCAGGACGCCGTGCAGCACGGCGGCGATTTCGTCCGGGTCCGACGCGGCGGCACTGATGAAGGAGTCGAGTGGGCCGAGCCCCGAAGAAGGGAGACGGGAGGCGACCCTGGAGACCAATCGCAGCGCGGCTCGGGCATAGTGCACCTCTAGCAGGAGCGGCGCAAACACCAGCGCTGCCGCCGGGGCAGCCCACTCGAGCACCGGCATTTCCAGGACCAGGCCGCGGACCCTCTCGGGTGCTTGCACCGTGGCCAGCAGGCTCACATTGGTACCCAGCGAGACCCCCCCTAGCACCACCTGATCCACGCCCAGCTCGTCCAGAAGACACAGCACCTGCTCAGCGTAAAGATCCATCCGATGGACGCCGGCATGGCGAGGCTTCTCGCTCTGGCCATGACCCAGCAGGTCCAGCAGCACGACGCGATTGCCCTTGGCGGCCAGTCTCCGGGCCAGAGTGCGGCTGAGGTTGGCGTCGAGCAGCAAACCGTGCAGCCATACGAGCACCCTGTCGCCTGAACCGTAGACCTCATAGGCCAACCGGTACTGACCGTAGACCAGCGTATGCCGCGTGCCTTCGGTGCTTGGCTGCGAGTCCTCCTCCACTGTCACGCCGTCACGGGGATTGCGCCGGGCTGCTGCACGCTGACCAGGGTGGATTAGCGCTTTCATGATTCCACGGTCGGCCTGCCGGAGTTTCGCAGGCAGACTAGAAGGTCACTAATCATGGGGCCCGATGACTCTCTGCCGATGACGTTCGTCCCTAGTGCCGGTCTCTTTAAACCAGACATCCTCGTATATACGAGCGTAGTGCTACGTGCGAAGCGCTATGAGTGCGTGGAGGGTCCGGTGGCCGAAATTCGTAGCAAGCAGCCAGACCATTGGCTGGCGCTCGAATCGCCCAGTTCCGGCGGTTCCTGGGGGTGCCGGATTGAGAGCGTGGGTGTGAAGCTCCCCGCCCGGCGGCTGACGACCAAAGACCTGATGAACCGGACCAACCACCGTACCCGCATCCAACTGGAGCGACTGACAGGTATCCACGAACGTCACGTCGTCGGGCCAGGCGAGAACTCCTTCACCCTGGCCGCCGGGGCTGCCCGCGACTGCCTGGCTCATTCGCAGCATCAGGCACCTGACATACAGATGCTGATCAGCACCAGCATCACCCGGTCCAAGGGCCGGTCCTCGCAGTCCTTCGAGCCCCCGCTCAGCCTGTATGTCAAACAGGCGATCGGCGCCGCACAGGCGGTGAACTTCGATCTCTCAAACGCGTGCGCCGGCATGCTGACCGGGGTGTTCGTCCTTCAGGACCTCATCACCCGAGGTGAGATCGGCTGCGGCATGGTGGTTTCTGGCGAGTACATCTCCCACCTGAGCTGGAACGCGGCGCAAGAGATTCGCTCCCTGTTCAGCAAGCAGCTTGCGTCACTTACGCTCGGTGACGCGGGTGCCGCCGTGATCGTGGAACGCGCGCCCGGCGGTTCTGGGATCGACGTCATCGGCTTCACCACCCTCGCCGACCACAGTCGGCTGTGCCTCGCCTTTCCCAGCACGGTGGGCCCGGGCGCACAGATGTACACCAAATCCAGGACGCTGCAACGGGTCGCGATCGAGGACATGGCGCCGCTGGTTGCCGAGGTGATCGGCGAAGCCGGAATCGACCTGGCCGACATCGACTACATGATCCCGCATCAGACCTTGGCCCGGGCCATCCGGGCGGGAACGCAAGAATTCGTCCGGCGCCTCGGCGCTAAGCCGAGGCACGTGGTGGTCAACCTGGAGGAGTACGGCAACACGTCGTCGACAACCTTGTTCGTGGCACTCCACAAATACCTCGAGGAGCAGCGGATCCATAAGGGAGACCGGGTAATGCTGCTGGCGCTCGCCTCCGGCATCGAGATCGGCATCGCCATATTCACCATCGACAGCCAGGTGGACCACTATGGGCGCACGCATTGAAGCCGCTAGCGCGCTGACTAGCCACGGATTGCGCAAACCAACCGCGCGGCGCCTCGCCGCTGCCGCTGCCGCTGCCTGCCTCGCACACGCAGGGAAAGAGCCCGGCGATGTCGACATGCTGATCAACGCCGGCATCTACCGCGAAGACAACATGGGCGAGCCCGCGCTCGCTGCGCTCATACAGGAGGACATCGGGGCCAACCCGGGCCAGCCGCCGGTCGGCGGGCGCGGTACCTTCTCGTTCGACCTTCTCAACGGCACCTGCGGCGTGATCAGCGCCATCCAGATTGAGTCGGGCTTGCTTCGTTCCGGCGTCATCCGGCTCGGCTCGATCGTGACCAGCGACGTCGATCCAGATCTCAAGAATCCCAGAGCTACCCTCCTCCGGCCGACCGGCGGCGCGATGCTCCTCGGCTGGGATGACAGCCTCGCTGGGTTCACCGACTTTTACGTGGAGACGTTTCCCGAATACGAGGACCTGTTCGTTAGCGGGCTGGTGTGGCAGGAGCGACACGGACACCGCGTTCCACGGCGGGCAACCGGCCAGCACCAAATGGTCGTTGACGAGAAACCCGGTTACCACGCCCGCCTGGCCGACTGCGCCGAGGAGGTAACCCTCCGCTTCCTGCGCCGCCTGGGAATGGACCTGGACGAAATCGACCTGCTCGTACCTGCTCCTTCCTCCCCGGAGTTCCTTGACACCTTGAGGGCGAAACTCGACATTCCGGGCGACCGAGTCGCCTATATAACAGAGGACCTTGAAGGTACCTACACCACCGGGCCCATCGCCGCCGTGCAGGCGGCCATCAGGTCTGGCCGACTTGGTGAAGCCCGGAACACTCTGATGCTCGCGGCCGGGGCAGGCATCACTGTTGCCCTCGCCCTGTACCGCCAGAACCCGCCCTGAGCGACGCCAGTGCTGGCGTGCCACCATCTGCACAGGCTGGCCCGGCCGCGAGTGACCGTCAGGCATCGGTTGGACCGGTTCATCGCACGTGGCGGGCACGCTCGCGGCTCCGGAGGCATGGCCGGTCACAGCCAGGGCTATGACGGCGACCAAGGTCATGCCGGGCGACGGTGGGCATGGTGACCGCCCTCGCCTCGTGGCAGGCTGGTACCAGGCAGTCGAGGAGGTCCAGCATGATCAGAACCCACAGCTATGACGTCATTGTCGCCTGGACCGGCAACCGGGGCAGCGGCACCAGCGGATACCGGGAGTACGGCCGTGATCATGAGGTGACGGTCAGCGGGGCCGGGGACGGGGAAGGGGCTGGGGACGCCGGCCGGCCGCAGCCCATCGCGGGCAGTTCCGACTCGGCCTTCCGGGGCGACCCAGGCCGGTGGAATCCCGAGCAACTGCTCACTGCCGCGCTCGCCCAGTGCCACATGCTTTCCTACTTGCACGCCTGCGCGGCCGCCGGCATCGTGGTCACCGAGTACACCGATGAGGCACATGGCGCTATGACCGAGACCACCGACGGCGGCGGCCACTTCATCGAGGTCGTACTCAGGCCACGGGTCACCGTGACCTCACCGGACATGGTCGAGAAGGCGACCGGGCTGCATCGGGAAGCCCACGAGAAGTGTTTCATCGCCGGCTCGGTGAACTTCCCGGTCAGGAACGAACCCGTCGTGCTAGCCGCCAGCACCGCCGGACGGCGAGGCTGACACCAGCGCCGTGCGCGGGCCGACGCTCAGCCCTCCCATTAAGGAAGAGCGGTGGCAGGGCCATAGGGCGCCTCGCGCACATGCCGCGTGCCGGACGTTAACTTGTGCGTTGCCTGAGTTACCGGTTGCGAAGGGAGATCTCGTCGGACTCGGCGATGTGGTTGGCCTGGACGGCTCGGAGTCCCACGCCCAGGCGCTCGCGAGCCTGCCGCAGCAGCTTGAGGGAGTTGGTGGAGGGGCTCTGCGGAGCGGTGCGCTCCGGATCAGCCCCGTGTTCCTCGATGAGGTGGGTCTGCAGGGCTGCGGCGACTTCGTCGGCCGCCTTCAGCGCGTGGTAGATGGCCCGGTCCCGTGCAGTGTCGTCAACCATGGGGCTAGTATCGCGCCTCTGCGCGCTTCAGGAGTCCCGGGAGGGGCGCCGTTGCCCGCGGCGCCCTGCCCCGTCCATGGACCTCGATTCACCCGACTGGAGTGTGCGAATGACTGACAGGTGGGCAGGCGCCAGCGAGCAGGTCGAGCACGTTGAACGTGGCTGCCTGGCACTGGCACGAACGAGCCGTGGGCACATCGCCGCCGCGAGCGGGTGGTCCGCAGGTTACGCCGGTGAGGTGAGGGACGTCCCGGCCCCGGCGACAACGGAATGCCGCCTGACCCGGGCTCAGGTGTCAGGGTCGGGATCTGCGTCCGCGACCTGAAGTTCTGGATCCACCCCGCCTTCCCGGTGCCTTTCTGATGCGCGCATCACGGCCCGCATCTTGGCGAACTCATCGGTGGCCGACATGTCAGGCTCGCTGCCGCGCTGGTCGTCGGCGTCTCCCGGCGCCGGTATGCGGTCACTCATGGCCAGATCCTCCTCCAGAAGCTGAATTCCATGCCCAGCATGGTATTGGGAACCTGACTGTCGTCGCAGTCCGGGCGTCGGGCCAGCATGCAGAACAGCCACAGGTAGCCAGCTGAGGCCGTAGTAACACTGCCCGTTCCGGGTGATTGAAGAAAATTTTGCCGAACGACCTGGCTGACTGCCCTGCGACCACCCTCAGTCGACCTGGGAGTCGCGATTGAAACCAAGTCGACATCCACCCTTGCGGCTCCCATCTGGGTAATATCTTTCACGAACAGCGACATAGCGCTTCGGGAAGAAGGCAGGCATGTTCGAGGCTGCTAACATCCGGGAATGGCGCGGCCACGACGTGGTTGATCCGCAGGGTAACAAAATCGGTGAGCTGGAGGCCGTCTACGTTGACACCGGCACCGACCTGCCGTCGTTCGGCACGGTCAAGGTCGGAATGCTAACCCGGCAACGGCTCGTGTTCGTTCCTCTTGACCGGGCGACTGTGGGCCCGGGCTATCTCAAGGTCTGCTACGACAAGAAGCAAGTGAAGGGTGCCCCATCGATCGAAACCGACGGCGAACTGCCGGCGGGCGACGAGGAGGCGATCTTTAAGCACTACGGTCTGACATACGAGCCGGGCGCCGGTGGTGAGCGACGGTTGGCTCGCCGCTGAGCAGCCCGGGTGAGCGGAGGATCGGATGGTTGTCTTCCTTCTACTGCTGGTGATCGTGGCGGTGGCGCTGGGAATCGTGGGCGTTGTCGTGAAGGGCCTGTTGTACCTGCTGTTCACTGGCATTGGCGTCCTCCTCCTCGCCTTTCTCCTGGGCGCCCTGTGGATGCGGCGGCGAGCCGGGCGAAGGCGTCACGCCCGGTGATTCCTTCTGGCCGCCCTTGATGTAGGCGTCCGTGACGCAGCCGGACGCTACTCGTCACTCGCTGCCCGCGGCAGTGCATCGCATCGCATGGCGGCCGGGCATTGCGACAGCCGCCAGCGCGCTGAGGCAGCCGCAAACAGTCAGGTGCTCCAGCACATCTGACCTGAACTGGGCATCCGCTACACCGGAAAGCGGAAGGTCGGCGATTAAACCCCGGCCCTGACCACCATCTGGAAGGGTTCCATCAGCCCTCTCACCTGCGCAAAGCGGAGACAGAGAGGGGGCCCATGGCGCAGGCAGCGCCCACTCGGGCCAGGCCCCCGCAAAAATCTGAAGCTGTCCCGGCCTCGTTAGCTGTGGTTCAAAGATCCGTCAGCTGACCGATGTCTCTCACTGCAACTTGCAGCACCATTTTTCGTGCAACCGGCACCGAGCAGTTCAGGATGCTGCTTCGACCTTCCCGGGAGCAGCGCGCAGAGTGCCCGGCGCTCTCCTGGACCTATCAACCCTGAGGAAGGGAGCAGCCGGCGATGGCACGTAAGTTCGTGCGGGCAGTCCGGGTCGCGGAGATATTTGGCGCCATTGCGGCCGCCGCAGCTTTGGCGATCCTGTTCCTACCAAGGTTTACCGGCGGCGGGGATGCCGCACCGCCCGTCATCGAGCAGCCGGACCTAAATGTCGCGGTGGTGCCCGCCGCCGATTCTGCCGGTTTCTTCGTCGCTCTGCACGAGGGCCTGTTCGCGGCGCGCGGCCTGCACGTCACCTTCCTCCCGGCGGTCAGTTCCCAGACGGTCATCAACGCCCAGGCGCTTGACGAGCCGCGTGGCCGGATCGACATCTCCTGCGGCAACTACGTCAGCTACATCCAGGCGCAGCAAAACTACGACCAGGGCAAGCGGCCTTCCTCGGCCAGCAGCACTATGGTCGCCGCCGACCTGGACATATTCGCCGAAGGCTCGGTGATGGAACCGGGAGCCCAGGGCCTGTACGTGATGCCCGGCGCACGCATCCGGACGCTGGCCGACCTGGAAGGCGAGACCATCGGCGTCAACGCGCCGGGGAACATCCTGTACCTGCTAGCCGCCTCCGCGCTGGCCGATCACGGGCTGAGCGTGTCCGGGGCGCGTTTCGCCTACTATCCGCTGCCTGCGATGGCCGCGATGCTCAAGGCCGGGAAGATCGCGGCGGCGGTGCTGCCCGAGCCGTTCGCCAGCCAGGCTGAGCTGTCGATGGGTGTCAGGCTGCTCGCCGACCTGGACCAGGGGGCGACCGCCGCGTTCCCGGTCCAGGGCTGTGCTGTCACCAGGCAATGGGCTGCGCTGCACCCGGTGACGCTCGCGGCCTTCCGCGCCGCGTTCGAGCAGGGCCAGGAGATCGCGGACACGAACCGGTCCGCCGTGGAGCAGGCCATGGAGGCGCTCCCATCGCCGCTCGGCCTGACCCAGGTGCAGGCCGCGGTCATGGCGCTTGATTCCTACCCAGTCGGAGCGGTCGACGTGACCCGACTGCAGCGCGTGGCTGGAGTTATGCACCAGTTCCTGGGCTTCCCGCCGTTCAGCGTCCGCCAGATGACGGGTGGCTGAGGATCAGTGGCCGCGTACCCGGTTGGCGGAATCGATCATGAACTGCTTTACCGTCCCTTGGGAGACCAAGGCTGGGAGTTAACCTAAGACCCAGGAGAGCATGTCCACGTGTTGCATGTGTCGCTCCTTGGGGAGCAGGCAATCACCGACGACCGGCCCGGCAGCGTCCGGGTCGGGTCGACGCGCGCGGTTGTCCTGGTTACCTTCCTGGTCGTTCATGCCGGGTCACCTCAGCCCCGGCCTCGCATCGCTGGTCTGCTCTGGCCGGAATCCACCGATGCGCAGGCGCTGACCAACCTGCGCCGCGAGTTGCACCACTTGCGTCAGGTCCTGGGCGACGAGCCTTCGCTCGTCGTGACGCCAAGGGATCTGTGCTGGCGTGACACGGACACCTGTCGGGTCGATGTGCGTATTTTCGATATCGAGCGGAAGGCGGCCCTGGCCGCCGCGGTGGCCGACGACGGCGACGGCGTCCTGCGGCACGCCGCTAGCGCCATCGCCGAGTACCGGGGTGACCTGCTGCCCGGCGTGTACGAGGACTGGCTGCTCGAGGCCAGGTCGGAGATTGAGCGGCAGTGTGTGGGCCTGTGCGACCTGCTGTGCGAGACGCGGGCGCGCCGTGGTGACCTGACCGGCGCGGTGGATGCCGCGCGTCGCCGGATTCAGCTGCAGCCGCTGGAGGAGGTCGGCTATCGTACCTTGATGCGGCTGCAGGCCGATCTGGGCGACCGCGCGGGCGCCGTCAGCACCTTCCACCACTGCGCTTCGGTGCTGGAGCGTGAGCTCGGCGTCGTCCCGGACGCCGCGACGCGCCAGGCCTTCCAGCGCTTGATGGCTCAGGCGGGCCCGGCGGTAGTCTCCACGGAGACGACACAGCCCCGGGCCGGTCGGTCTGGGGCGGCGGCAGCACCGCTCGTCGGCCGTTCGGCCGAGCTCAGCCTGCTCCAGGACGTGTGGGGGGCCACTGTGGCGGGCCGATGTGGTCTCGTGCTGGTCCGCGGGGGCGCCGGTGTCGGCAAGACCCGCCTGGTAACCGAGGTCGCGGCGAGGGCCCGGCTGCAGGGCGCCGTGGTGGCGAGCAGCCAGTGCTTCGGGACATCGGGGCGGCTGGCGCTGGCCCCGGTGGCGGACTGGCTGCGAGCCGATGCGGTCCAGGCCGCCGCGGCGACCCTCGACCCCGCCTGGCGCGCTGAAGTCGGCAGGCTGATGCCGGCCGAGGGCCATGGCGGACGCGGGACCGGCGCCAGGGCCATGGTCGATGCCTGGCAGCGCCACCGTTTCTTCGAAGGCCTCGCGCGGGCGCTGATCGCCGTAGGCCGCCCGCTGCTGCTGATGCTGGACAACATGCAATGGTGTGACCAGGAGACGCTGGCCTTCATCACCTTCTGCCTGGGGCTGGCGAGCGGCACTCCGCTCCTGGTGGCCGGGACCCTGCGCGACGACCACCTCGGCCAAGATCCTGAACTCCGGGAGTGGACCGTCCGCATGCGGGCCACCGGGCTGCTTACCGAGCTCGTGCTCAGCCCGCTAGACGCTGCTGACAGCGCGCATCTCGCCCAGGCGATTTCCCGGCAGGCCCTCCCCGCCACCGACGCGGACCTGCTGCACGCGATTACGGGAGGCTTCCCGCTGTACGTCATCGAGGCCGTACGCGGCACCGCCGATCCTGGCGGCACGCCGCTGCCGACCGGTGACCTTCAGGCTGTGCTGCGCAAACGCTTGGAGCAGGCGACCACGGCAGCCCGCGAGGTGGCCGGCCTCGCGGCGGCCGTGGGGACGAACTTCACCCTGGGCCTGCTGACCGAGGCGAGTGACCTCGACGCCGACATCGTCGTGCAGGCCGTCGACGAGCTGTGGCGGCGCAGGATCATGCAGGAGTTCGGGGACGGCTACGACTTCTCCCATGACATGCTCCGCGAAGTGGCATACGCCGAGGTCAGCCCGCCGAAACGCTGGCTACTGCACCGGCGCGTCGCCCAGGGCCTTGAGCTGCTGTATGCCGACGACACCGACGCGGTCGCGACCCAGCTCGCCGACCAGTACGCGCGCGGCGGGCGGGGCGATCGGGCGGTGGCGTACTACCGCCGGGCGGCCGATGTCGCGGCGGGCCGGTTCGGGTATGCCGAGGCGATCCGGCTGCACCGGCAGGCCCTGTCGATCATCGGGAAGATGCCTGCGGGACGAGGCCGGGACTCGCTGGAGCTCGCCGTCCTCGAGGCGCTGGCGGCACCGCTCAACGCCAGGTACGGCTACTCGTCCCCGGAGCTGCAGCGGACCCTGGAACGCTCGATCGCCCTCGCCGAGTCACTGGGCCGCAGAGACTCGACGGTGGCCGGCATGGTCGCGCTGTTTGGGTCGCAGTTCGTGCAAGGGCGCACCGCCGACAGCTACCAGACGGGCACCCGCGCGCTGAGCCTCATCGGCCCGGACTCCGAACTGATAAGCCAGGCTCACTTCGCCGTCGGCGGGCCGGCGCTCAGCCTGGGCAGGCCTGCCGAGGGACTGCGCCATCTGCGGCTGGCCGCCAAGCTGGCGGGCGCGGCTGTCTCGCTGAGCATCGGCACCCGGTCGGATGTGCACAGCATGGCATGGTCCGCGCATGCCTACTGGCTGCTGGGCCATGACGGCGAGTCCCTGTCCGCCTGCCACGAGGCCATCGAGCTAGCCCGGGCCATCGACGAGCCGTACAGCCTGGCCGTGGCCCTGGCCTACGGCTCCATCACCTACCAGATGCACCACGACCTGCCCACGCTAAGGGCAGCCGTCGGTGAGCTGCGGGAGCTATGCGACCGGTATGACTTCGCCTACTACCGTGAGTGGGGGCTGATTCTCGATGGCTGGTCCGCCGCGGATCACACCGGCACCGGCCTGGCCCAGCGCGGCATCGACAACCTCAAGTCGCAGGGCTCGTTCGCGCGCATGCCGTACTGGCTGTCGCTGCTCGCCGACCTCTCGGCGCGGGACAACCGGCCCGGTGCCGCGCGGGCGATCCTGGACGCCGCCCTCGCCGCCGGGCGCGTCCACGACGACGTGTGGTGGCTGCCCGAGGTGATGCGGATGCGCGCCGCCTACGACGAGGAGCAGGCCGCGGTCGCGCGCCTGCTCGCCGCGGCGCAGCTGGCGTCGGAACACGGCAGTGTCGCGCTGCTCCGGCGCTGCGAGCGTGATCTCCGCAGCCGAAACGTCGGCCTTTCCGCTCCGGCCGTTCCCCCGACGGCGTAGCGCCGAGCGCGGCGTCCGAACGCTGCGTCCGAACGCTGGGCGAACGCCGCGGCTCTTACCTTCGGGGTGCACCGAACGTCAACGACGCACCTAAAGGGGGCGACATGACTACCTCAGCCACCACGACTACCGCTCCGTATGCGGAACTGGCCGCCGCCGTGCGCGGTGACCTGATCGTGCCGGGGGATCCCGGATATGACCAGGCCCGCGCCGTCTACAACGCCATGATCGACAAATACCCGGCGGCCATCGCGCGCTGTCGTGATACCGCCGACGTCATCGCGTGCGTGCGGTTCGCCCGCGAGCACGGCGTCGCGATCGCGGTCCGCGGCGGCGGCCACAACGCCGCCGGCCTCGGGGTAGCGGACGACGCCCTGGTCATCGACCTGTCGCCGCTGCGCAGCACTACGGTGGACCCGCAGAACCATACCGTCCGCGCCGACGCCGGATGTACCTGGGGAGACGTCGACCACGCGACCGTCACGTTCGGGATGGCCACTCCGTCTGGGTTCCTCGCCTCTACCGGCGTGGCCGGGCTGACGCTCGGCGGGGGCATCGGCTACCTGACCCGCCGGTTCGGCCTCACCGTCGACAACCTGCTGTCCGCCGACGTGGTGCTCGCCGACGGCACGTTCGTAACAGCCAGCGAAAACGACCACAGCGACCTGTTCTGGGCGCTGCGCGGCGGCGGCGGGAACTTCGGCATCGTCACCTCGTTCACCTTCCGCTGCCACGACATCGGCGATCACGGCACGATCATCGGCGGCCCGGTGCTCTACGACATCGCCGACACCGCCGAGGTGATGCGCTGGTACCGGGAGCTCGTGCCATCGCTGCCTGAAGAGCTGAGCGGCTGGATCGGGCTCCTCACCATCCCGCCCGCGCCGCCGTTCCCCGAAGAGCTGTGGGGCCGCAAGGCCTGCGGCATCGTATGGTGCTACACCGGGCCGCCCGACCGGGCCGACGAGGTGCTCGAGCCGGTCCGGAGCTACGGCTCGCCGCTGCTGGTCGGCCTGCACCCGATGCCGTTCTCGGTGCTGCAGAGCGCGTTCGACGGCCTGTACCCGGCCGGGCTGCAGTGGTACTGGCGGGCGGACTTCTTCAACCAGATCTCCGACGCCGCCATCGACGTGCACGTCAAGTACGGCGCGCAGCTGCCGACCGGTCACTCCACTATGCACATGTACCCGATCGACGGTGCCGCCAGCCGGGTACCCGCCGACGCGACGGCCTTCGCCTACCGGGACGGCGGCTGGGCCGGCGTCATCGTCGGCGTCGACCCTGATCCCGCCAACGCCGGCCTCATCTCCCGCTGGGCCCAGGACTACTGGCAAGAACTGCACCCGACCTCGGCCGGCGGCGGCTACGTCAACTTCCTGATGGACGAGGGCCAGGACCGGGTCAAGGCGTCCTACCGCGGTAACTACGACCGGCTGGCCCAGGTCAAGGACCGCTACGACCCGGACAACACGTTCCACGTCAACCAGAACATCCAGCCCGCCGGCGGATCCGGCCGCTAGCGCGGTCCGGGAGGACGCGATGCATCAACACCACCCGCAGGCCCCGGACGCGGAGCGGGTCCGGGGCCTGCGGGACCGGGCGGCCCCGGTCCGCGATCTCCCGGGCCGCGCCGGACGGTGGCCCATGTGGCGTGCTCGCTAGCAACCACCGGGATCGGTCGTTTATCGTGCGCCACGTTGCTCGCCCCGGGTAGCACTGCTAGCCTTCAGGCTTTCCCTAAGCCAACACGGAGGTACAGGATTCACATGTTGCGCCGAATTTCTCTCGTCGCCGCCTCAGTGGCGATGCTCGCCCTCAGCGCACTGCCGGCGTCTGCCGCCACCATGGCATCCAGCACCCACAAGCTCAACTTCCCGAGCCTGCACGGTGTCAGAGCTTGGGGAACCTACACCAAGACCAGCCGGGGTGTCCGGCTCTACGTGTGCGCCGAAGACACCGCTCGCGGCGAGTTCGCGGCCGGAGCGGTCGTGCTGGCCTCGAACGCCAGCGGCAGCCTGCACACCAACCTGGGCGCGGTGGATATGTTGGGGTATCAGCACACCACGTGCCGGAGCGGGATTGTGCACTACACCGCTCACCTCAAGATCTACACGTTCACCGGCACCAGCACCGGGCGGATCAGCAGCCGCAGCAAGACCAAGACCGTCTACTGAACGCGGCCGACCCGGGCCGGCCGCGGCGATCAGCCGTGGCCGGCCACCCGGGCGGTCGGCGTGCGAGGCTCCCGGCATGTCCATCCGGCTCGGCAGCACGGTGATCAACTGCGCAGACCTCCCGGACACCCGCTAGTGGGGGATCCCGGAGATCAGGTCGCCCGCCCGGGCCAGCAGGGAGGTGCGCCCGGACCGGCCCGCGGCTTCCAGCCGGTCCGCCGTCCGGTACAGCGCGTAGAGGCCGTGTACGCCGGCCCAGCGAGCGGGCTCGGGCTCCCAGGCCGGCGAGCGATGTCCCACCCAGGGCAGGGTGGTCAGCGGGCTGGGCACGCCGCGCACCAGGTCGGCGAGCGTGCGGCCGGCCAGGTTGGCCGCGGCCACCCCGTGGCCCGAGTAGCCGCCCGCCCAGCCGAGGCCGGTGCGCCGGTCCATGGTGACCGTGGCGCACCAGTCCCTGGGCACGCCGAGAACACCGCACCACGCGTGCTCCAGGCCGCCCCCGGTCGCGGCCGGGAACATGCGGCGCAGGATCCGGCCGAGCTGCGCGATGGTGGCCGGCCCGATCGCGCCGTCCTGGTCGAGCCCGGAGCCGAAGCGGTAGGGGATACCGCGGCCGCCGAGCGCGATCCGGCCGTCCGGGGTGCGCTGCGCGTAGATGTACGCGTGCGCCTCGTCGCTGATCGTCTCGAAGCCGTCCCAGCCGATCGATTTCCAGGCCTCGTCGCTGAGCGGGCCGGTGACGATCATGGAGCTGTTCATCGGCAGCAGCGTCCGGTGCTGGGCGGGCAGGTCCGCCGTGAACCCTTCGGTGCAGCGCACGATGTAGGGCGCGCGCACGTCCCCGGCCAGCGTGCGCGCCCGTCCCGCCGAAATCGACGTCACCGGGGTCGTCTCGTAGAGCAGCACCCCGGCCCGGGTGACGACCTCGGCCAGCCCGGCCACCAGATCGGCCGGCTGCACCCGGGCGCAGTGCGGCGAGTAGAGGGCCCCGACCGCTCCCGTCACCCGCAACCGCCCGGCCAGGTCCTCCTTTTCTAGATACCGAACGATCCCGGAATCATCGCCCGAGGACCGTTCGTGCTCCAGCCGGCGGCGCAGCCGGGCGTCCTGAGCCGCCGAGGTGGCGATGGTGAGCGTGCCGCCCTTCACCAGGCCCGCGTCGATTCCCTCGGTGGCGCAGACCCTGGCCACCTCGTCGACCGTGTCGCGGAGCTGCCGCTCGAGCTCGCGCACGCCGGCCGGGCCCTGCGGGTGCCTGGCGTAGCGGGCCCGTGATCCCGGCAAGGTAGCCGTCACCCAGCCGCCGTTCCGGCCCGAGGCGCCGAAGCCGGCGAAGCTCGCCTCGAGCACCACGATCCGAAGCCCGGGGTCGGCCCGCTTGAGGTAGTAGGCGGTCCACAGGCCGGTGTAGCCCGCTCCGACGATGCACACGTCGGCCTCGGTGCCGCCCGGCAGCGAGGGCCGCCGCGGCGGGATGCCGCCGTGCGCGTGCCACCAGTACGACACCTCCCCGTTGCGCATGGGATAAGCCTCCTTGTGGGGCACGCACGCCACCCGTTCGGAATAAATTATCTGAAATCTCACCAAAGGTCGCATCTTAGACCCGGTGATACCAGGTCAGGCGGCACACGCCGGGGTTTTTGATCGTGGGCGGAGGTAGCGTCAGGGTATGCGACTTGGGGTGCTGGATGTGGGGTCGAACACGGTGCACTTGCTGGTGGTGGACGCCTACCGGGGGGCGCGCCCCATGCCGGCCTTCTCGCATAAGGCCGAACTCAGGCTCGCGGCTCACCTGGAGGACGGGAACTCGCTGTCCCGGCCGGGCGAGGACAACCTGCGCGAGGTCGTCGAAGAGGCGCTGCGCATCGCGGAGGACAAAGGAGTCGAGGAAATCATCGCGTTCGCGACCTCGGCGGTCCGGGAAGCCGTGAACGGCGAGCAGGTCCTGGCCAGGATCCGCGAGCAGACCGGGGCGCACATCAACGTGATGACCGGGCACGAGGAGGCGCGGCTCACCTTCCTCGCCGCCCGGCGCTGGTTCGGCTGGTCCTCCGGGCGGCTGCTGGTGATCGACATCGGCGGCGGCTCGCTCGAGGTGGCGACGGGGATCGACGAGGAGCCGGACGCGATGGCGTCGCTGCCGCTCGGCGCCGGCCGGCTCACCAGGGACTGGATCAGCACCGACCCGCCCTCGACGCAGGAGGTGCGCCGCCTGCGCAAGCACGTACGGGCCGAAATCGCCAGGGAAATGGGGGGCATGCTGCGGCAGGGTCCCCCCGATCACGTGGTGGGCACCTCGAAGACCTTCCGGCAGCTGGCCAGGATCGCGGGCGCGGCTCCGTCCGGCGACGGCCCCTACGTCAAGCGCGTCCTGCGGCACTCCGACGTGGCGACCCTGGCCGAGCGGCTGCCGACGATGACCCAGAGTGAACGGGCCAAGCTGCCCGGCGCTTCGGCCAGCCGGGTGGCTCAGCTGCCGGCCGGCGCCATCGTGGCCGACGCCATCCTCGACCTGCTGGGCGTCGAGGCGCTCGAGCTGTGCCCGTGGGCCCTGCGTGAGGGCGTCATCCTGCGGCGCCTGGATCTGCTCGCGCAGGGCCTGGGCGCATTACCTCCAACTAGGCGGCAGCCCTAACTTGTCGCCGCCGGGCATGATCCGAACGCCCTCGGCCGACTCGTCAGGGTCGATGACCGCGGAGCGTGCCGGGGAGTGCTGCTTTTCCTGGGACTGGGCCGACGGGGACTGGGCCGACGGGAACTGGGCCGACGGGGACTGGGCCGACGGGGACTGGGCCGACGGGGACTGGGTTGGCTGGGTCGGCCCCGGCTGGGCCGGGCCGGCCGGGCCGGGGGTCCGGGCCGATGCGGGCGGGGCCGGCTGCGGCGCGCCCGGGCGCGGTCCGCCCGGGCCCGCGGGTCGGCCTGAACCGGTAGCCCCCGCGGGCTCGGCGGCCGGGCGCGGTGCGCCGTTGGGCTCCGACGCGGCGATCGCCTTGGCGGCGGCCTGGTCGACCTCGTCCTCGAGCGACATGCGGGCGGTCTCGGCGGCCACGAGGCTGGAGACACCGTCCAGGATGTCGGTGAGCCGCTTGATCGTTTCCGCGTGCCGGGTGGACAGCAGGTTCAGCCGGCGCTCGGCGCCGTCGTGAATGGCGGTGGCTCGCGCCGTCGCCTCGTCGAGCGCCTTCTTAGCCTGTGCCTTGGCGCTGGCCAGCGCGCTCTCCGACTTCTTCCTCGCCTCGCTCGTGGTGCGCTCGGCCTCGGCGCGGGCGGCGGTCAGCGTCTTCTCCGCCTCGGCGCGCGCGGATGTGATCGCCCGTTCGGCCTGTTCCTGGGCCGCGGTGAGCATGCGCTCGGCCTGCTCGCGCGCCTCCGCGCGGGATTTCTCCGCCTCCGCTTGGGCCTCGTTGCGCTGCCTGGCTATCTCCTCGTGGGCCTTGGACTTCTGGGACCTGGCCTCGTCATCGGCCAGTTTGAGGATCTGGGCGATGCGCTCACTGACTTCCTCGTGCGCGGGCTTGGCGCCGAGCGCCTGCTGGCGCGCCGTGGCCAGGTCGCGCCTCAGTCCCTCGTTGTCGTCGAGGGTCCGGGCCAGTCGCTGCTCCAGGTCGCGGATCTGGCCGCGGCAACGGGCGATGAACTCATCCACCTGACGGCGGCTGTACCCGCGCATCTGCATTTCGAAGGCGTCTTCGTGAGCGAGGTTCGGCAGGAGATCACTGTTGTCATTCATGGCTTCCCAGGATCATGTGTGTCTCAGTAGGCGGGGACGGTGTCCGGAGTCTAGCGGCGCAAACAGACGCCGGGTCGCCTAGGAGATCCGGCGGACCGCTACCTCTGTAGTATGCGGGCTTCGGGCGGGTCGGACGAGACGAATACATGCATGACTCTTGTCTTCGCCGGCTGTACACGCAAGCGGAACGCTCCAGTAACCGTGTTTGTGCACCTTAATGCCCGATTGGGCGATGTGACGGATTATGAGATTTTTATGTAGAGATGCGGATGTGACGCTTGTGACGCGCTTTACCGGATTGACGGCAACTGCGCCGCAGTTTGGCGGAATCGTTACCGCCTGGGTGGGTAAAACCGCACGTGAAGGTGGTAGCTGAATGACCCTGATGGGTCATGCGGAGGAGCAGTGTCGGCACGTAACCTGGGGCGCAAGCGCACGGAATCGCGATCAGCGCCGGAGGTGAGCACGATTCCCAGGCAGTTGGACCTTCGTGTCCACGACCGCGTCGCCCTTGATGAGATAGAGCTCTACGCCGAGGTGCTGAGCGCGGTAGCGGCCACGGACCGGCCGCTGACGGCTGCGGAACTGGACGAAGCGCTGGGCATCGACGGCAGCTAGCGCGCGGGATTTTACGGGTTTCGGCTCCCCGCGGCTGGCACCGGCCCGTTAAGGGCGCTGCTGGCGGTACATGGCGTCGATCCTGGCGCGGGTGAATCCGAGGGCCTCGTACATCCTGATCGCGGGGACATTGTCCTCGTCGACGTAAAGCATGGCCTGGGTCACACCGAGGTCGCGCAGGTGATGCAGCCCGGCCAGGGTGAGCGCCCGGCCGAGTCCGCTGCCCTGCTCGGCGGGATCGACGCCCACCACGTAGACCTCCCCGATGGCTGGCGATGCCGGGCTCTGCTCGCCGGGCGGATGCACCTTAGTCCAGTGGAAACCCGCCATGTGTCCGTCCCTTTCCGCGATGAAGAAGCCCGCCGGGTCGAACCACGGCTCTTGCTCACGCAGTTCCAGGTCGTGTCGGGTCCAGCCGCCCTGTTCGGGATGCTTGGCGAACGCCCGGCCGTTCAGGCTCAGCCACTCATCCTCATCCTGGCCGGGGACGAAGGTGCGCAGCGTGCGGCCGGCCACCAGGACCGGCGCCGCTAGCGGGCCGCGCAGCGGACGGCGCATCTGCCACAAGGCGCGGAAGCGCTCGAAACCCGTGGCGCGGGCCAGTCCGGCGGCCGCGAGCAGGTCGCCGTGCGCCCAGAGCCGCAGCCTGTGGCCGCCCGCCGCCGCGGCCAGCTCGCCAACCAGGGCCCGGCCGAGCCCCTGTCGCCGCCGGTCCGGGTGGATCACGAGCTCGGCGGTTACGCCTGATTCCGGCAGGGGCGCCTCCGGATCGGGCGACGGGGGATCCAGGTAGGCGTAGCCCGCGATCTCGCCGTCCGCGGTGACGACGAAATCACCGCCCAGTTCAGGATCCGGGCCGGGGCGGTCGGCGCTGTCGTAGCGCAGGTGCAGCATCACATGCTCGGACAGCGGCTCCACGCCGTCGGTCAGCCGCGCCGCCCGGACCAGGGCCAGGACGTCGGCGACCTGTGCGGTGCGCAATGCGGTGGTGGTGATCTGCCGTCCGGTCATCTGGCCGCAGTCGCGGCGCGGGCTCCCAGGTCTTGCTTGCTCCTGGCGC
>Ga0074046_10001338_pt1 | contig 22432 bp, 24 predicted proteins | sample BogForMeECP23OM3_FD_94441 | JGI IMG/M metagenome (GOLD analysis project Ga0074046, IMG submission 94441) | Bog forest soil microbial communities from Calvert Island, British Columbia, Canada - Bog Forest MetaG ECP23OM3 | ecosystem: Environmental > Terrestrial > Soil > Wetlands ...
CGATCCGGTCGCAGACATGCTGGCGCGCATCCGCAACGCGATCCGCGCACGGCACCAGAAAGTGGACGTTCCAGCTTCCAAGCTGAAGACGGAGATTGCCCGCATCCTGAAGGAAGAGGGCTACATCGCTAACTTCAAGCCGGCCGAAGAAGAGGGCCACAAGGTCCTGCGCGTGTATTTGAAGTACGGCAACAACAACGAGGCGGTGATTACGAACCTGGCGCGCGTGTCGCGTCCGGGTTGCCGCGTCTATGTGCGCCGCACCGAGATTCCGCGCGTCCTCGGCGGCATGGGAATCAACATCCTGACCACGCCGAAGGGCGTGATGACGGGACGCCAGGCGCGGCGGCAGGGCCTGGGCGGCGAATTGTTGTGCGAGATTTGGTAGAGAAGCGTTATCAGTTGTCAGTTATCAGTTTTCAGTAACTGCGACAACGGTTTTACTGACCACTGATAACTGACAACTGAGAGCTAAAAAGCTATGTCACGAATTGGAAAAAAGCCGATCGCGATCCCGAAGGGCGTGACGGTCAAAATCGAAGGCAATACGGTGATGGTCCAGGGGCCGAAAGGCAAGCTGGATACATCGCTTCCGTCCGGCATCACAATGGAGCAGAAGGACGGCAACCTGGTGGCGATCCGTCCGGACGACGCCCATTCGGCGGTGCATGGACTGGCGCGCGCGCTGGTCAATAACGCCGTCGATGGCGTAACCAAGGGCTGGACGAGGGAGCTGGAAATTGTCGGCATCGGCTACCGTGCGGAGATGAAGGGCAAGGGGACGGTGGTGTTCAGCCTGGGTTATTCGCACCCGATCGAGTATCCGCTGCCGAGCGGCGTGGATTGCGCGGTGGATGCCAAGCTGACCAAGCTGACGCTGAACGGAATCGACCGGCAGAAAGTCGGCCAGGTCGCGGCGGAGATGCGGTCACTGCGTCCGCCCGATCCGTATAAGAACAAGGGCGTGCGTTACGCCGGTGAGCGGTTGAAGAAGAAGGTTGGGAAGACGGGAGCTAAGTAGAGAATTTGTAATTGGTGATTTGTAATTTGCGATTTAATATCCTCGGTTTTCAATTGCCAATTACAAATTACCAATTACAAATGGATTGAGGGTTTCAAGATGCTAAGGATTAGTTCAAAGAACCAAACGCGGCAGCGGGTGCATGATCGTATCCGGAAGAAAGTGATGGGTACCGAGGAGCGCCCGCGGCTGAATGTGTACCGGTCGCTGAACCACATCTACGTGCAATTGATTGACGACCTGAAAGGCGTGACGCTGGCCGCGGCCTCAACGGCGGACGACCGAAAGGGTGCGCGCGCGACGGGCGGCAACGTGGCGTCGGCGAAGATGGTTGGAAAAAAAATTGCCGAACTGGCCAAGCAGAAGGGTTTCACCAAGGTGGTATTCGATCGTGGCGGCTACATCTACCATGGCCGGGTCAAAGCGGTCGCTGATGCGGCGCGCGAAGCGGGACTGCAGTTCTAGAAACAGTTCTCAGTTCTCAGTTCCCGGTTCTCAGTAAAGGCTGAAAACCGGGAACGGGTAACTGACTAACTAGAGAGTTACAGGAATCAGAATGCCTAGAGTTACTAAGAAACTCGATGCGGGTTCGTTCCAGTTAAAGGACCAGGTGGTCTCGATTAACCGGGTGACGAAAGTGGTCAAGGGCGGCAAGAACATGTCGTTCGCGGCGCTCGTAGTCGTCGGCGATCCTTCGGCGGCGGTGGTTGGTTTCGGATCGGGCAAAGCGAAGGAAGTTCCGCAAGCCATCCGCAAAGGGATCGAGTCGGCGAAGAAGAACCTGATGCGGATCAACCTGACGCAGACTTCGGTACCGCACACCGTGCTCGGACGCTTTGGCTCGGGCATGGTGCTGCTGAAGCCGGCGCCCGAAGGCACGGGCGTGATTGCGGGCGGAGCGGTGCGGGCCGTGATGACGTCGGCGGGCATTCAGAATGTGCTGACCAAGTCGATTGGGACCAACAATCCGCACAACGTGATCAAGGCGACATTCGAGGCGCTGAAGAAGCTCAAGAGCCGGGAACACGTCGCGGAGCTGCGCGGCAAGTCGGTGGAGGAGTTGTAATAATGATGACAACCAAGACATCGAAATCGACGCCGAGTGGCATGATTCAATTGAAGTGGGTGCGGTCGATGATCTGCACTCCGGTAAAACATAGACTAGTGGTCAAGGGGCTGGGTTTTACACGGCTGAACCAGGTGATTGAGCGGCCGGACACGGCGGCGATCCGCGGCATGGTCAAGAAGATCCCGCACCTGGTGGAGATTGTAAAGTAAGGTCTCAGGTGTTACTGAGACTTGAGACCTGACACCCAGGATTTCATTATGAATTTATCGACAATACGGGCACCCAAGAAGTCCACGGAAAAGAAGAAGCGGGTCGGACGCGGCATGGGGTCCGGCATGGGCAAGACTTCGACGCGCGGGCACAAAGGGCAGTGGTCCCGCTCGGGTGCGCGGCTGATACGCGGATTCGAAGGCGGCCAGATGCCGCTGCACCGGCGCATTCCGAAGCGCGGCTTCACCAACATTTTCCGCGAGGAATACGATGTCGTGAACCTGGACCGGCTGGCCACGCTCGGCGAAACTGAAATCACACCCGACGTGCTAAAGAAGGCGGGCGTGGTGAATGGCAAGCAGCCGGTGAAGATCCTCGGCAACGGCGAACTAAAGACGGCGATCACCGTACACGCGCACAAGTTTTCGAAGTCGGCGCAGGAAAAAATCACCAAGGCTGGCGGCAAGTGTGAGGTCTTGCAGTAATGCTCGAAAAGCTGTCGAACATCTTCCGGGTTCCTGATCTTCGCAAGCGCGTGTTATTCACGCTTGGCCTCTTGGCGGTGTATCGCATCGGCGGCCACATTCCGACGCCGGGAATCAACGGCGACCGGCTGGCACAGTTCTTCGAACAGAACCGGGGCTCGGTGCTGGGCTTTGTCGATCTGTTCAGCGGCGGCAATCTGCGCCGGCTCACGATTTTCGCACTCGGCATTATGCCGTACATTACCGCGTCCATCATTCTGCAGTTGCTGACGGTGGTGTATGAGCCGCTGGCCAAGCTGCAGAAAGAAGGCGAGATGGGCCGCAAGAAAATCACCCAGTGGACGCGGTACCTCACGGTGATTTTGAGCGCGGTGCAATCGTTTGGCATTGCCATCAGCCTCGAGAAGGCGGGCGATTTCGTCAATACTCCCGGGCCCGGCTTCGTCCTGATGACCATGCTGACGCTGACTACGGGCAGCGCGTTCATCATGTGGCTAGGTGAGCAGATCACCGAGCGCGGCATCGGCAATGGCATGTCGCTCTTGATTTTTGCCGGTATCGTTGTGGGCTTGCCCCGTGGCATCGCCGACCTCTACCAAAAGGCGAGCACCTCCGCCTGGGGAGTGTTCACGGCTCCAGCCATCCTGATGCTGCTGGTGCTGATGATCGCGGTAGTCGCCTTTATCGTCTATGTCGAACGCAGCGAGCGCCGGATTCCCGTGCAGTATGCCAAGCGCGTCGTCGGACGCAAGGTCATGGGCGGGCAATCCACACACTTGCCGCTGCGCGTGAATGCCGGCGGCGTAATGCCGGTGATCTTCGCTTCGTCGATTCTCGCGCTGCCGCAGATGCTGGGAGCGGCGTTCCACAACAACAAAGTCGTCGGCCCGATTCTGGATGCGATGAAATGGGGTGAGCCGCTCTACACCTTGCTCTACTGTCTGGGAATTGTTTTCTTTGCCTACTTCTATATCTCGATCGTGTTCAACCCGAATGAGGTTGCGGACAACATGCGGAAGTGGGGAGGATTTATTCCGGGCATCCGGCCGGGCAAGCGGACTTCGGATTTCATCAACGATGTTCTCACCCGGATCACGCTGGTCGGCGCGCTCTACCTGATTCTGATTTCCTTGATTCCAGAGTGGATGATTGCGGGTATCAAGCTCAACCACCTCCCGCTGCTGGGGCGAATGTTTGAGAGCTTGCCGACCTGGGTCACGAACGGCCTGGGAGTGAATTTTTATTTCGGTGGAACCTCGCTGCTGATCGTAGTGGGAGTTGCCATGGATACGGTCACGCAGATTGAGGCGCAGCTGATCATGCGGCACTACGATGGATTTACGCCAAAGAGCGGCCGGCTTCGCGGACGCCGGGTCTGGTAGAAGAAGTTCTCAGTTCCCAGTTCTCAGTTCTCAGTAAGAGCTGCAGAACCTAAGGTTTTTTCTGAGAACCGGGAACTGAGAACTGGGAACTGATTTCGATGGCCAACGCCAACGACGCCGCGCGAAATATTGGACCCGTGATTCTTCTCGGTCCCCCCGGGGCCGGGAAGGGCACCCAGGCCAAGCAGATAGTCGACCGTTACGGGATCCCGCAGATATCGACGGGTGATCTTTTACGGGATCATGTAGCGCGAGGCACTGAACTCGGCCTGGAAGCCAAGGCGATCATGGCGCGAGGCGAGTTGGTGCCGGACGAGTTGATGTACGGCATCGTGGCCCAACGGCTGCGGGAAGCCGATTGCCAACGCGGATTTGTGCTGGATGGCTTTCCCCGGACAGCCGCCCAGGCAGGATGGCTGGACGCTTTCCTGGAAAAAGAGGTCTTTGACAAATCGGAGAAATCGGAGAAGTGTCCGCCGCCGGTTGTGATCCAGTTGCTCGTGGACTATACTCGATTACTGCTACGGCTTACCGGGCGGCGTTCGTGCCCCACCTGTGGACGGCTCTATAACATTCACCTGCAGCCACCTCTCGTCGATGAGTTGTGCGATCTGGACGGTTCCAAGCTGGTGATCCGCGACGACGATCGCGCAGAAGTTATTTCGGAACGCTTGGCTGCCTATGAGAATCAGACCAAGCCAGTAGCGGATTACTACCGGCTGCAACGGCGTCTGGTGGTGGTGAATGCGGATCGGCCGGTGGAAGAAGTTACGGCGCAGATTTTCGGTGTCATTGAGCGACACTAGGAGCGACACTAGATAGCGACACTAATTTAGAGCGTTTGAATTTCGAGTCAATGAATTTAGAGTAAATGATGAGTTTTGGAGAAGACCGGATCATCCGCAAGTCGCCCGAAGAGATCGAAAAGATGAAGCGGAGCGGGAAGATAGTCCGCCAGGTCCTGAACCACCTGAAAACTATCGTAGCGCCGGGCATTACGACGATGGATCTGGAGAAAGCCGCCGAAAAACTGATCGCGGAACTCGGAGCCACGCCGGCGTTCAAGGGATATTTCGATTATCCCTGCGTGCTGTGCACTTCGATCAATGAAGAGATCGTGCACGGGATTCCGTCGGAAAAGCGAACGCTGAAGACCGGGGACATCGTATCCATCGACTGTGGAGTGGTATGCGATGGTTATTATGGAGATGCCGCCATTACGGTGCCGGTCGGCGAATCGCTGACCGCGGAATTGAAAAAGCTGCTCGAGGTAACCGAGGCTTCGTTGTACAAGGGTATCGAGCAGGTAAAGATCGGTAACACGGTCGGACATGTTGGATCGGCGATCCAGAAGCACGTGGAAGCGAACGGATTCAGCATCGTGCGGGATTTTGTCGGGCATGGCATTGGGACGAAGCTGCATGAAGCGCCGCAGATTCCGAACTTTGGCAAGAAGGGTCAGGGCGCGGAGTTGACCGAAGGCATGGTTCTGGCGATTGAGCCGATGGTGAACTCGGGGCGTCCGGAGACCAAGGTTTTAAGCGATAAGTGGACCGCCGTAACGGCAGACGGCAGTTATAGCGCGCACTTTGAACATTGCGTGGCGCTGACGCGAAAAGGGCCGGTGATTTTGACCCAGTGAAGAAGAGTTCTCAGTTCCCGGTTCTCAGTTCTCAGTGAGAGCCGTTGGAGTTAACACTGAGAACAAAGAACTGGCAACTGAGAACTGATTTCAAGGAGTCGATGAGTAAAGAAGACGCGATTGAAGTGATGGCAACGGTCGTCGAACCGCTGCCCAATGCCATGTTCAAGGTGGAGCTCGAAAACAAACACCAGGTACTGGCGCACGTTTCCGGCAAGATGCGGAAGAACTTTATACGCATTTTGCCGGGAGACAAAGTCGCGGTCGAACTTTCTCCGTACGATCTGAATCGCGGTCGGATTGTGTACCGCTATAAATGACGCCGTTTTGCGGGCGTGAGCGAAGCGAGGGACCTGCAGTTGCAGTTACTGAGAACTGGCAACTGAGAACTGAGAACTGATTTATGAAGGTAAGAGCATCGGTTAAAAAGATTTGCGACAAATGCAAGGTCATACACCGCAAGGGAGTAGTGCGGGTGATCTGCGAGAACTCGAAACACAAGCAGCGTCAAGGTTAACTAAAGGTTTTGCTCTTGCTGAGAGCTGAAAGCTGAGAGCTAAACAAGAGAGGGATCATGGCTCGTATTGCAGGCGTCGATCTTCCGCGCAACAAGCACGCGAATATCGCGCTCACTTACATCTACGGCATCGGCAATTCACGCGCGGCGCGCATTCTGGACGCAGCGAAAGTGGACCCCATGAAAAAAGTTTCCGATCTTGCCGAAGACGAGGTCAACCGCATCCGCCAGGTGATCGAAGCGGAAGGCGCGGTGGAAGGCGATCTGCGCAAGGACGTTTCGATGAACATCAAGCGGCTCATCGAAATCGGGTCGTACCGCGGATTCCGTCATCGCCGGAACCTGCCGGTACGAGGACAGCGCACGCACACCAACGCGCGCACCCGCAAGGGTCCGCGCAAGGGCACGGTCGCGCAGAAGAAGAAGACAGCTAAGGCGTAGTTGCCAGTTGCCAGTGGTCAGTTGCGGTTACACCGACCTTGGCGCAGGCAGACACGAACTGACAACTGGCCACTGGCCACTGGAAACTGAATTTATGGCAAAACCCGTAGCAGCAGGCGGCGCCGCGGCGCCCGAGAAAAAAGGCAAGAAGAAGACGTTCAAGAAGAAAGAGCGCAAGCACGTCCCGCACGGACTGGTGCACGTGCAGGCCTCTTTCAACAACACCATCGTGACCATCACGGACATGACCGGCAATGTGCTGGCGTGGAAGAGTTCGGGCTCGCTCGGTTTTCGTGGGTCGCGCAAAGGCACTCCGTTTGCCGCGCAGCAGGCCGCCTCGAACGCAGCCAGCATGGCGCGCGATCACGGCGTGCGCTCGGTGGATGTCCGAGTAAGCGGTCCGGGATCGGGACGGGAGTCGGCGGTGCGCGCGTTGGCCTCGGCGGGAATCGAAGTACGTTCCATCAAAGACACGACGCCGATTCCGCATAATGGTTGCAGGCCGCCGAAACGGCGCAGAGTGTAGACGACAGTTCTCAGTTCCCAGTTCTCGGTTCTCAGTAAGAGCAAGGGAACCGCGGATTCTGGTTTTTCTGAGAACTGAGAACTGAGAACTGATTTTTGTCCGGGACGAAGGGTGAAGCCAAACCTGTAAACCGGTCATCTAACAAAGGAGAATAACTTGGCTCGTTATACCGATGCAGTGTGTCGTCTCTGTCGCCGGGAAGGCATCAAGCTCTTCCTCAAAGGCACGAAGTGCTTCAGCGACAAATGTCCTATTGAGAAGCGCAACTTCGCTCCCGGTCAACACGGGAAAGACAAGAAGACCAAGGTTGTAGGCTACGGTCTGCAGTTGCGCGAAAAACAGAAAGCCAAACGCATCTACTTCACCCAGGAAGGCCAGTTCCGTAATTACTTCGAAAAGGCGGTTCGCTTCAAGGGTGTGACGGGCGCGAAGCTGCTGGAGCAACTCGAGCGGCGTTTGGACAATGTAGTCTACAGGCTGGGCTTCGGTATTTCCCGCCGCCAAGCGCGCCAGTTGGTGCGTCATGGGCACGTGCAGGTGAATGGCAAGAAGGTGAACATTCCTTCGTACGAAGTTAGCGTGGGCGAAGAGATTCAGATTCGCGAGAGCAGCCGCAAGGTTCCGATTCTCGAAACCGCAAGAGATTTTGCCAGTCATCAGCCAGCGCCGGCCTGGTTGGAGATCGATCGCGAGAACTACAAAGGGCGCGTGCTGGCGCTGCCGAAACGCGAAGATATTCAGTTGCCGGTGAATGAGCAGCTGATCGTCGAGTTGTACAGCAAGTAGACTCGAGGGTAGAGACGGGGCTTGCCCCGTCTCCCGCGTGCAGCTGAAGATGTGCTGCAAACAGAGACGCGGCAAGCCGCGTCTCTACCATAGATTTTGTTTGGCCTACTATTCGTGCCAGATCAGCCTTTCCTGGTTTTACCTGAGCTGGGCCGCTCAGGAGCAGGATTGAGCCACATGGCCGAGAGGAGAAACACATCATGCTTTGGAGAGGTTTTCAAAAACCGAAACGTTTAGCCAGTGATACCAGTTCGCTCACTGACAAATACGGGATGTTCTGGGCGCAGCCGTTTGAGCGCGGCTTCGGCACGACGATCGGCAACGCGTTGCGGCGCGTGCTGCTGAGTTCAATCGAAGGCGCGGCCGTTACCGCAGTCAAGATCGAAGGCGTGCTGCATGAATTCCAGTCGATACCGGGCGTAGTCGAAGACGCGACCGACATCATCCTCAACATGAAGCAGGTTCCATTCAAACTTGCGGGCGATGGTCCGAAAGCGATTTACCTGCGCGCCGATCAGCCGGGAGTGGTTACCAGCGGCATGATCGAAGCCGACGGCGATGTGGAGGTGCTCGATAAGGACATCTACATAGCGACCGTTAGCGAGGGCGGCAAACTCGATATGGAAATGCGCCTCAAGCGCGGCCGCGGTTACGTTTCCGCGGACAAGAATTTCGAGGACGATCTCGGCATCGGATTCATTCCCATCGATTCCGTGCACACGCCGGTGCGCAAGTGCAACTACACCGTCGAAGCGGCGCGTCTCGGACAGATCACCGATTACGACAAGCTGACGGTTGAAGTCTGGACCAACGGTTCGATCACTCCGGGCGATGCGCTTGGACTCTCGGCGAAGCTGATCAAAGATCACATGAATATCTTTATCAATTTCGAGGAAGAGATCGAAACCGCGTCGGCCAGCGAAGAGCGCCGGCCGGAGATCAAGAACGAGAACCTGAACCGTTCGGTCGAGGAACTCGAACTCTCTGTACGCAGCTATAACTGCCTGAAGAACGCCAACATTCAGTCGATCGGCGAACTGGTGCAGAAGACCGAAGCCGAGATGCTGAAGACGAAAAACTTTGGCCGCAAGTCGCTGAACGAGATCAAGGAGATCCTTTCCTCGATGGGTCTGAGCCTGGGTATGAAGATCGACGAGCACGGGAACGCTGTTCCGGGACCGACTTCGAACCTGGTGCTGCCGGCTTCGGCGTACGGCGATAACGATCTGTAGAGCAGTTCTCAGTTCCCGGTTCTCAGTTCTCAGTGAAAACGTGGGAGCTGACATCGGGTTAACTGAGAACTGAGAACTGGGAACTGAGAACTCAGGGGCTAACCATGCGTCACAGAGTTGCAGGATACAAGTTAGGACGGACCACTTCGCACCGGCGCGCCATGCTGCGCAACATGGTCACGTCGATCATCATGGAAGAACGCATTGAGACGACCGTGATCAAGGCGAAGGCGGTGCGTCCGCAAGTCGAGAAGATGATCACCCTGGGGAAAAAGGGCGATCTGGCGGCGCGTCGGCAGGCGGCTTCCTACCTGATGACGGACGAAGCCGTCCGCAAACTGTTCGACACCGTGGCCCCGCGCTTCGGCGACCGTAAGGGCGGATATCTGCGGATCGTGCGTACCGCCTGGCGGAAGGGCGATGGCGCCGAAAAAGCTTTCATCGAACTGTTGGGCAGCGAGCAGGTGCTCGACGAAAAGCGCCAGAAGCGTGCCGAAATCCGCGCCAAGCGTGCCGAGGAAAATCGCAAGGCGATGGAGCACGCCGACGCCGAAGCGCAAGTGCAGGCGGACAGCGCCGCGAATGAGGCTGAGGGCAAGATGGAAGGCAGCGACAAAAAAGAGTAGTTCGCCGCGTTCTCCAACTGGCAGAAAGAATATTTCAGAAAACAGAGGGCGTCCGAAATGGACGCCCTTGTTATTTGCGTAGTTCCGAAACTATTGTGTGAGCGGTCCTCTAACCGACCCGATCAAGCCGGTCTTGTTATCGAGCACCACCAGGCGAACTTGCTTGCCATCCGCCGGCGTATCAATGTCGAGGGGCACCATCAGGCCTTTATCCAGGACTTGCTGAAGCGTGGCCGCGTCGAACGTATGTTCTACCTTGATGGTCTGTGCTCCACCGAGATTCTTGCCGTTCGAGTTGTAAACCCCCGCATAGAAGGTCACATTCATCTTCTTGCCGCCGCTGGCGTCCTCCGTGCTCAAAGTGTGTGCGTCCACCAGGAACATAACTCGCGCCTTGCCTGGATCCGTGGGCTTGATCTGCGCCATGAACGACACCTGGGTTGCGGGTCCACTCATCTGCAGAGCGCCGGCCGCTTCCTGATCCGGCGTCCAGTTCTTGTCGAGCGTTGGATCCAGAGCGAAATACCCTCTGCGATAACTGATCTCCGTGTCTCTGCGGTCGAGTTTGACCTTGAAACTGCGGAACTTGCCGTCCCACTTCTTGTTCTCAGGGTAATAACCGAGCGAGTAAGAAGCATTTTCATCCGCCACCGCCAGCGCAATGCCATCCTTGATTTCATTCTGGTTGACGTAGGCTTTGCCGCCGGTTTCCGCCGCCAGGTCCTGTAACGCAAACATGTTGTTGACGTCGATTCCACTGGTCATGATGCCACGCATATCCACCGGATAAACAGCGATTCCAGCGCTCGCCAGAGCTGCCTCGGATTGCTTGATCGCATCTGCGTACTTAATCACGCGATCCTGGTAGCGGCCGGCCGAGACGTTCTTGCTTAAGGAGTTCTGCCTAACAGTAGGAAGCTCCGACTTCAGTTCCGCGTTCGTGATGCTTTGGTCGTCCGGAACGAGATCAAACGGGAAACTCGCCGTCAGCCAAACCACGTTCTTGCGGCCGGAGAACCCGGAAAGCATTCGCGAGAGGTCTTGCATAGCCTGCAGCGTGATCATTATGCGGCGGTCCATGTTATAGTCCGCCACCATGTTCTGGAAGCCGGCAGCCTCCGCTTGAGCCGAAGCAATGGCCATGGCCGCGGTGGGGGCGAGTCCACCATCAACAACCAAAGTCGGCACGGGCGGCCCGGGCTGAAGAATCGGTGATTCTGGATGCAGACCGTTGACTGCCGCCGCCAGAACTTTTGGATCGGTCGTGAAATTCTGCAGCACCCGCAGCTGGTCCGACAGCGCCATGACCGCCATCGGCTTACCCGCCAGATTCTGTTCCAGAGCGTATTTCAACATCTGCCCTCGGCCGTAGGCCTGATCGTGGAACACGGAGTTCGCCGCGTCCAGCAGGAGCACGGTCGGAACGCCGGCTGGCTTCAGAAACTCCGGGTGATTGGAGAGGATGCCGGGGGGCGGAGTTTGCGGACTCCCCTGATTCGCGCCCGGCGGCGTGAACGTCGCGATCCTTTGCTTCTTGCCGTTTTCCTCCACCGTGAAATCCTCAGCCTTCAAGCCGGTAATGGGCTGGCCCTTCTTGTCCCTGACCACCACGTCAACCACGACCAACCGCGTATTGGCGCGGATCGTGAGGGTTGGTACATCAGCCGACGCCTGCTGCGCACTTAGAATCATCGGGCCGGCAGCGAGGTTCAGGACGAGGGCTGAAACGAGTGCGATCCGAAAGGGCAGGTTACCCAACATAGAGCCTCCACGGGAGCCATCGAAACTCGGAGAACTACTCGGAATGTACAGTGTTTCAGACCCTTTGGCAAACCCTCCTCCGTAAGCCTCGGAGCTCCATAAACGCCCGAAGCATAGCCTTTTCACCTTATCCGGACAGCAAACATTGGTTCAACATTTGCTTGATGTGTGCGCCCTCCCTACAATAGAAGTTTATCCAAATCCTATGATCCATTTTCCCGTCCCCGAGGCCCTCACATTCGACGACGTGTTATTGTTACCGGCGCGTTCCTCCGTCGTGCCCACCAACACCAACACGCAGACTCAACTCTCGCGCAACATTCGCTTGAATATTCCGATCATTAGCGCCGCCATGGACACGGTCACCGAGTCGCACATGGCGATCGCCATGGCGCAGCAGGGAGGCCTCGGAATTATTCATCGCAACCTGACCATCGACCAGCAGGCCAATGAAGTCGACAAGGTGAAGAGGTCGGAGAGCGGCATGATCGTGGACCCGGTCACGATGTCGCCGGATGCCAAGGTATCCGATGCCCTCGACGTCATGCAGAAATACAAGATTTCCGGTGTGCCCATCACGTTGAAGGATGGAAAACTGGTCGGCATTCTCACCAATCGCGATCTGCGCTTCGAGACCCGCTTCGATATTCCAATCAGCAAAGTAATGACCCAGAAGAACCTGATCACCGTGCCGGTCGGAACGACGCTGGAGCAGGCGGAAGAGATTCTGCACGAGCACCGCGTCGAAAAGCTGCTCGTCGTCGATGACAAGTACAACCTGAAGGGCTTGATCACGGTGAAGGATATCCAGAAGAAACTGAAATATCCCGGCGCTGCCAAGGACGATAAGGGCCGGTTGCGCGTGAGTGCGGCGATCGGCGCGACGGGAGATTTCCTGGAGCGTGCCCAGGAGCTGGCAAAGGCGAAAGTCGACGTGCTGGCTATTGACAGCGCACACGGACATTCCGCGCTGGTGCTCGAAGCGGTCAAGAAGGTGAAGGCAAAGTTGCCGGAGGTGGAACTGATAGCTGGTAACGTCGCGACATTCGATGGCGCCTGCGACCTGGTGCGCGCGGGCGTGGACGGGATTAAAGTTGGCATTGGCCCGGGCTCGATCTGCACCACGCGCATCGTAACTGGCGTCGGGGTGCCGCAGATTACGGCGATTGCGGAAGCGACGCGGGCCACGCGCGACTCGGGCGTTCCCGTGATTGCCGACGGCGGCATCAAGTATTCCGGCGATATCAGCAAGGCCTTGGCAGCGGGCGCTTCGGCGGTAATGATCGGCTCGATGTTTGCGGGAACCGATGAAAGTCCGGGTGAATTGATTCTGTATCAGGGCCGCACTTTCAAGGCGTATCGCGGCATGGGCTCGCTCGGAGCCATGGCGCAGGGTTCCAGCGAGCGCTACTTCCAGAACTCCGATGGAGATGCGTCGACGGAAATTCCGATGCTGGGCGAAGAGTCGAACCGCCTCGGCAAATTGGTGCCGGAAGGAATTGAAGGACGCGTGCCGTATCGCGGGTCAGTGGCGATGATTGTGCACCAAATGGTAGGCGGTCTGAAGTCGGGCATGGGGTATTGCGGGTGCCAGACGGTCACTGAACTGCAGCAGAAGGCGCGATTCGTGCGCATCAGCGCCGCCGGGTTGCGCGAAAGCCACGTGCACGATGTCATGATCACGCGCGAAGCTCCGAACTACGCGGCGGAGTGATGCCGACTCCTCAAAAAAATCAGGATTGTCATCAAAAAAAATCAGGATTGTCATCCTGAGCGAAGCGAAGGACCTATGTATTTGTATTTGCCCGCGCCGAAATGACGACCGATTCAATTCCTTCATCCCGTCCCAATCTTCTGCGCGCCTGGTGGCCGGCGGCCGTCTGGATCTGTCTCATTGCTTTTGAGTCCACCGATGTCTTCTCGTCAGAACACACCGGCAGCCTGCTCTACAAGCTGTTGACGCGCCTGTTCGGCAATATCGATTTATACAAGTTTCTTGTCTTCCATCACTATCTGCGCAAGACTGGACACGTCGTCGGCTACGGCATGTTGAGCCTGCTGCTGTTGCGTGCCTGGCGAGCTACGCTCGGTCGAGTTCAACCCTTGTTGTTGCGCGCGGCTCTGTTGTCTTGGCTGGGCACGGCCATCGTTGCCGCGCTGGATGAATGGCACCAGAGCTACATCCCGTCGCGGACGGGCTCGGTGTGGGATGTTGCGCTCGACAGTGTGGCGGGCGTGGCCTTTCTGGTGGTCGCGTATTTCTGGCTGCGGCGATCATTCATCGGCATCGACGAGCAACACGCCTGATCCGAACACAACCTCTAGCAGCCCGTGGTGCAAGTGAGATTTGCAAGCTCCGGATTTGAAGAGCCACGGTGCGCCAGCAGCGCCACTCCCGAGAACGCCGCGATTCCCGCCGAAAAATAGAACGGGACCGCCGGGCCATAGAGCTTCCAAAGTGCTCCGGTAATCACGCTCGAGAGCAGCGTGGTCACGCTGGTGAGAAAAAAATAAACTCCCAGAGCGCGGCCACGGACATCGCCGCCCACGCTTTCGACGACCAGCGCCTTGAGCACGGGATTGGTCAGCGCATAGAAGAGTCCGTAGAAGGCCATGGTCAGCCAGATCGCCAGCTGGGAAGGCGCCAACGCGAAAACAAAATAGACAATGGCGAAGACGAAATATCCGGCGGCGGCGATGGCGGAGCGCGAGAAGCGGTCGCTGAACTTGCCGGCCGGCCATGACAAAAGCGTAAACGTGATGTTGAAGACGAGCCCCAGCAGTGGCGCACGGGACGCTGGAATGCCGATGCTTCCGGCGCGCAGGACGAGGAACATGTCACTGGAATTTCCCAGCGAAAACAAGGTGACCACGGCCAGCACGTAGTAGAACCGGAGCGGCAATTTTGGCAGCCATTCGGATTTTACCGAAGTGGCAACTGCTGACCTGTGTTCGGTTTGGACGGGCGAGGACGCCCGTTGCTCCACTACTTCGCGGATTCCGACCCACGCGACGATCACGCACAGCGTTCCCGGGATCGCAGCGGACGCGAACACGCCGCGCATGCCGAAGCGTCCGATCACCGCCAACGCCAGCAGCGGACCGGAAATGGCGCCGGCAGAATCCATGGCTTGAATCAGGCCGTAGGCGGAGCCAAGCGCTGACTTATCAACCGATTCCGCCACCATCACGTCGCGGGCAGTCCCGCGAACGCCTTTCGCAAAGCGATCGAAGAAACGAATTCCCAGAATCTGCCACCATGAAGAAACCAGCGCCAGCAGCGGCTTCACCGCATTGGCCACGAAGTATCCGCCGACCACGATGGGCTTGCGCTGCGCCACCTTGTCAGTTACGTACCCCGAAAAAAGCTTGGCAAAAGAAGCCACACTCTCAGCGATGCCTTCGATGATCCCCAGTTGCGCCGGTCCGGCTCCAAGCGATCGGAGGAAGGCGGGCAATACCCAGTACGCCATTTCGCTAGCCGTGTCGTTGAGGAACGAAGTCAGGCCGAAGACGTATATATTTCTGGGAGTAGATCGCGGAGACCGTGGTGGCGGCGTGTCCATGTCCGTTGATTGAAAAATAGCATGGTGACCGAGGAACCGTTCGCCCGTCCCAGATTAGTGGAGCGCCGGGCGTCCCCGCCCGGCCATTCTAAGATCACAAGATCATATGAGAGAGCAGATCAAACCGCAGTCCTGGCTTTCCGCTGAACCGTTTTCGAACGACATGTCCGTTGCCTGGTTACTGGCGGCTGCCGCTGTCCTCGTCCAGATGGCGACCAACGGCCGCTATGGATATTTCCGCGATGAACTCTACTATCTCGCGCTCTCCCATCACCTCGATTGGGGATATGTAGATCTCGCCCCACTGGCGCCGTTTGTGTTGTACATCGGGCGTTCCCTGTTCGGCGAATCCCTGCACGCGATTCGGCTGTTGCCGGCGCTGGCTCTGGGCGCGGAAATTCTGATCACCGGGTTGATCACGCGGGAACTCGGCGGCAAGCGATTCGCCGTGCTACTGGCGTGTCTGGCCGTGCTGGTAGCCCCTGTGATTCTCAACAACGCGTCGCGCTTTTCGATGAATCCGTTCGAGTCCTTGTTCTGGATGGGGAGTATTTATTTCTTGCTGCGCGCGATCAACCGCAATCAACCGGAGTTGCTGGTGTGGTGCGGCGTGCTCATCGGGCTGGGATTGGAAAACAAACACTCGACGGCGTTCTTTCTGATCAGCCTGATGGTAGGTCTTCTGGCGACTCCCGAGCGCCGCTGGTTTCGGAGCAAGTGGCTTTGGATTGCGGCCGGAATCATTCTCCTCCTGAGTCTGCCCAACCTGATCTGGCAGTATCAGCATGGATTTCCGACCTGGGTCGACTTGAATAACGTGAAAAAGATTCACAAGAACGTCGAACTCCCGCCGCTCGCGTTTCTGAAACAGCAGGTCATGACGCTGCTGCCGATCAATGCCCTGATCTGGATTGCGGGACTCGGTTTCCTGCTGTTTCACCGCGAAGGCAAGCGCTACCGTGTGCTCGGCGTAACCTATCTCGCATTCCTCGCGATCATGATGGCGCTCCACGGCAAGGACTACTACCTGGCCCCGATTTACCCCATGCTGTTCGCCGCCGGAGGAGTGTGGTGGCAGGATTTCATCGAGTCGCGCATCGAATCGCACTTGTGGCTGCGCTGGGTGAAAGTGGCCTTGCCTCTCGTGATGGTGATCCTCGGCGCAGTCATCGTCCCGATCGTGCTTCCCATTCTTCCTCCCGATCGCGTCGACCCTTACATGCAGGCCTTGGGCATTGGAGTCCCGCGCAGCGAGACGCACATGACGAGCGATCTTCCGCAGTATTTCGCCGACGAGTTCGGATGGCCGGAAATGGTCGCGCAGGTTGCCAGCGTCTATAACCAGATTCCGCCCGAAGAACGCGCCAAGACTGCCATTCTCGTCGGAAATTACGGCTCCGCCGGCGCGATCGATTTCTTCGGACCGCGCTACGGATTGCCCCAATCGATCAGCGCTCACCAGAATTATTACTACTGGGGTTTCCGGCAATACACCGGCGAGAGTCTGATCATGCTCAACTGGGAGTTCGACGACGCGCAATACTGGTGCCAGAATGTAGAAGAAGGCCCGAAGGTCGAGCATCCGTATGCCATGGGCTGGGAACACTACACCATCCTGATCTGTCACGGACTCAAGATGTCACTGCCGGAAGCATGGCCGCACTTCAAAGTGTGGGATTGAGCTGAGAGCGGAGAGCCGAGAGCTGTTCCTTCCAGTACAATAGACATACATGTCCGACCGTACCTTTACCCTCGATGAAGCGCAGATGCTGCTGCCGATTTTGGAATCGCTTCTCAAACAGGCGATCCACGGCAAGAAGTTGATTGAAGCCGTGGACGCCGAGTTGCAGGAAACGGCGCACCGCGTTTTTCTGAACGGCGGCACGCTGCTGAATGTAGTCCGCCTGGCACGGCGCAAGGCGGAGCGCGAGCGGGCGATCCGCCGCATCAAGGATGCCCTCGCCGAAATCGATGCGACCGGAGTGCAGGTCAAAGATCTGGAGATCGGACTGCTCGATTTCCCTTGCAAGGTAGAGGGCGAGATCCTCCTGCTGTGCTGGAAATTAGGCGAGCCAGCGATCACCCATTGGCACGGAACCAACGAAGGCTTCGCCGGCCGCAAGCCGGTGGACGTGCGCATTGTGAATGCGGGGAAGAAGAGGCCGAAGTAAGGAGCTTTCAGCTCTCAGCTGTCAGCTCTCAGTAAAACCGGGTTCGGATCCCACAAAACACTGCGCAAGTTCCGGGTCGCGGCCCGTTCTTTTATTCGGGAACGCGTCGGTACGACCGCAGCTATGCACTTAGTCATGCACTATGCCATGCACTTAGTCATGCACTATCGGAGGTCGAGCAAAGGCCGGGCGTTCTGGTAAAATTACGCTATCTGAGGCGATTACCTATGTTGACTGGGCGCAAACTTGCGTTGACGCTGGCTTTCACGGTTCTGGTTGCAATAGCGTTTGGGGTCAGCTGCCAGGGGTTTTTCGTGAGTCCGACTTTGACTTCACTCACGATTAACCCGAGCGCTCCCTCCGTCCAGTTGGGGCAGACTACCACCTTGCAGGCGTATGGTGTCAACAGCAACGGGCAAGGCGCTTACTTGACCAGCGGCGTGTCCTGGTCGAGTAGCGACCCTACGGTTGCAGCCATCACCGGCAATTGCGCAACCCAACCCTGCGGCAGCGCTACGCTGAGTGGGCTTCAAGTTGGCACGACGACCATTACCGCGGGCTCGCAAAGTGTCACCTCCACAGCGACCGCCACCGCGTTCATCACTGTCTCGTCACTAACGATAACCCCCACATCTCAATCCCTGGCTGCCATAGGCGACACCACGCCCTTGCCCTTTGTGGTGACCGCGGTGACCGCGAACGGCTCGATCAACATAAGCAGCTCGGCGGTACTTACGGCGTACCAAAACGGAACTGCTAATCCTGACATCAATTGCACCTATGAGGACTCGAATCCTAATGGCGGCAGCGGCGGCGCTGGCATATACTGCATGGGCGACGGTCAGGAACCGACTGGCACCTATCAGCTGATTGCCACCTACACGGGTACGACACTTACGGCCACGGCTACACTAAATGTCCAGTAGTCGTCGCGAACCTCGGCCGCTGCCTGATTCCAAAGCCGGCTGCCCCATTCTTAACGTCGGGCCTTTTCGACGTTAGAGCCTGCCCTGAGCAGAGCAGAAGGGGTGGGATTCCACGATCGCCTAAAGCTTGGGATTTTCCAGTAAGTCGGGGGGCGCTGGTTTCATCACCAACAACGTGTGTGCGCCATCACAGACCTGCCATCCAGCCAATGCGATACTGCACAAGGGACCAGAACGGCAGTTGTGTGCCCGCCTCGCAAGGCGGCGCCTAACCGGGGCTCTTTGACATAACACAGTAACCAAAAAGATAACATTTATCCGCCGCTGCGGTTCGCGAGTTACCCCAATTTTTCGCCTCTAACTCCTTATTCCGGAATATTTTCCATATAAGCCAAGGCGAATCAATATTTTGGAGTGTTTTCAGCCCCTAACACCATGATTCCAAATGGAGAGGGGGGAGAGGGGTACCTATATACCAAGCAGTTACCGCATTACGAGTTAGCTTGCCGGAAAAGAGAGCCGGAACAGAGATTAGAGTAGCGTGTCAAACCGTAGTCGGAGCGATCACCGGAGCGATAAACTGAACGCCGCAGGGAGCCGCCCTCGCGCTATATTGGGAAGCGACCCCGTGACACGCTTTCTCCATCGGTTTCTGCCGCTGCTTCTAATTCCTTGCCTGATGTTTCCGCCGGCGTGCAATCGCAACCGCGGTCGCGTACTGGAGATCGCCTACGTTTCGGGAGTTCAAGCCATTCTGCGCGACCGCGTGGCGCAAGTGTACGAAAAAACCGGAGTCGTAAAGAACGGCGACCGCGTGGAAGTGCTCGACCATGATCGCCGCTTCGTCAAAGTGCGCACCGCAACCGGTGTGACGGGATGGGTGGAACAGCGTTACCTCGTCGGTCAGGACGTCTTCGATGAAATCAAGAAACTGACCGCGGACAACCAGAACGATCCCGTGCAGGCGCAGGGAGCGACCCGCAATGACACCAATCTGCACGTCGAGCCGGGAAGAGATTCCGAACACCTCTATCAGATCTCCGCCGGCGAGAAACTGTTGCTATTGAAGCGAGGTACAGCAGAGAAACCGGGCGCAGTCGCGCCGCCTCCGCGCTCGGCGACAGCGAGTGGCAATGAAAAAGAAAAAGCGCAACAGCAACTCAAAGAACAAGACAAGAAGCCCGTTCCGATAATTGAGGATTGGTGGCTGGTGCGCGACTCCCACAATCGAGTCGGTTGGGTGCTGAGCCGGATGATTGATCTCGACGTCCCGCTCGACGTCGCGCAGTACGCGGAAGGCCAGCGCATAGTCGCCTTCTTCGTGCTCGATCAGGTTCAGGATAAAGACAAAAAAGTAGCGCAATACCTGACTGTTCTCACCGAACCCAAGGATGGTCTGCCCTTCGACTTCAACCAGATTCGCGTCTTCACCTGGAACGTGAGACGCCATCGCTATGAGACGGCCTATCGCGAGCGCATGGAAGGCGTCCTGCCGGTGACCGTTTCACAAGAAAAGTTCGACAAGGAAGGCGTGTTGCCCGTATTTGTAATTCGAGTGCAGGACGACAGCGGCAAGGTTAGCGAGCGCAAATACAAGCTCAACACGCCGATTGTGCGCCGCGTGCTCGCGCCGGGAGAAGAGCCGGTGCGGAGCGTGAGCAGGAAAGCTAAGCGGAGACGGTAAGAACAGAAATCTTTAACCGCAGAGGACGCTGAGGGCGCAGAGGAGAATGAGGTCCTTCGCTTCGCTCAGGATGACAATCTCATTTTTCTCGCGCTTCGCTCAGGATGACAGTCTCATTTTTCTCGGCGAACTTGGCGTCTCGGTGGTGAATCGCCGCTCACGAATAGAAATCGGCAATGCTCTCGACCACCCACCGGATCTCGGGCTCGGTCAACTCCGGGAACATCGGCAAGGCCAGCACTTCGCGCGCGGCTTGTTCGGAGACCGGCATGTCTCCCGCTTTCAGCCCGAGATAGGAAAAGACGGGCTGCAAGTGCAGCGGCAGCGGGTAGTAGATTTCCGAACCGATTTTTCGGTCCGCGAGGAATTTTCGCAGTTCATCCCGGCGTTGGGCGCGAATCACGTATTGATGAAACACATGCTTCGCTTGCGGACTTCTCGCCAGCAAGCGCACCGGCGCGCCAGGTTGATTCGACGTTTGGTTGGAGGCCAGGTTTGGGGCCAGCGGGGAAGTTAATCCAGATCTGGCAAACAGCTGGTCGTAGGTCGCGGCATGGTGCTGCCGGCTCCGGTTCCAGTCCGCGATGTGTGGAAGCTTCACGCGCAGCACCGCTGCCTGAATGGCGTCCATGCGTCCGTTCCAGCCAAATTCGTAATGGTAGTAGCGACGCGGACTGCCATGGTTGCGAAGCTGCCGCATATGCTCGGCCATCCGCGGACAGGTCGTGGTGACGATCCCCGCGTCTCCGTAGGCGCTCAGATTCTTGGTGGGATAGAAACTGAAGGCGGCAGTTACACCGAGCGAGCCCGCGCCGCGGCCCCTCCACTCGGCGCCAATCGCCTGCGCGGCGTCTTCCACAATTGCGACTCCAAACTCACCAGCGATGCGGTCGAACGCGTCCATGTCGGCGCACTGTCCGTAGAGATGCACAGGAAGAATCGCGCGAACATTTCCCGGTTGTGTTGGACCCGTCTTTAAATCGGCCTCGGGACCGGTCTGGCGATCGCGGAGTCGCCGGCCAACCAGCTTCGGATCGAGATTCAAGGTCTCGGGATCTACGTCCACGAAGACCGGCGTTGCGCCCGCCCGCACAATCGCGCTGGCCGAGGCAAAGAAGCTGAATGCTGTGGTGATGACCGAGTCCCCGGGCTTTACACCGGCAGCGACGAGCGCCAGCCAGAGCGCCTCCGTCCCGGATGCGCAACCGACGGCGCCCGCAGCTCCTGTCAGCGCTGCAATCTCACACTCGAGTGCCTCGACCTCAGGGCCCAGAATGAAGCTTTGCGAATCGCACACGCGCGCAATGGCGGCTAGCACTTCTTCGCGAATGCCGTCGTACTGGCGGCGCAGGTCGAGTAAAGGAACGGCGAAAGGAACGGCGAGCGGAACCGACTCGAGCGCGGCGCTTTGCGGAGGTGTAGAGATTGGTTTCACTGCACGAGATTCTAGCAGGCTTAGAGTTGATCACGCGTCTGCCCGGTAACCGTAGAGGGAGCGCAGAAGGCCGAGACATTCCTCAGAGAGGGAGTTGACGCTTGGCGATCTGTGGGCGCTTTGGCCGTGGAGCCGCGCCGGCGAAATGCTCCTGCCAATCCGCCAACTCAGCGCGCAGCCGGTCGAAATCGAGATCGGGAAACGAGCGGTCCGCGCCCTCCAGATTCCGCACGGCACGCTCCAGAACCGAGCGCGCGCCTACGTAGTTGCCGGTGGACTCGTGATGAAAGGCGACCGCCAACTGAACCAAGCCTTGGAGATGAAGACGGAAACGCCGGCGCGAGGGCCGGTCGCGAGGCAGAGGACGCCAAACGTCTTCGAGAACTTCATGAGCGTCGAAAAACTGGGCGCGGTTGAACAGATCGACGCCTCGGTTGAAATCTCCGTGATTGGGCGGCATGGCCATAACGCATTAGCCCTCACCGATTACGGTACTCGGTGTGACCAATCTATATGTTTCCATAGACTAATCTCTATTGGTCTCCCCCGGCTGCCACGCACGCACGGTTTGATGGGCGTCAAATCTAGGCTAGAGTCCGTATTACCCTGTACTTGATCGCTGGCAAGCCCGGGTGCCGGCCATCAGTGCCAGGTGTATACCAAGAATCATAGCCAAGCCAATCATTCCATACGGATTTTGATAAGTTCACCACGGGGTAGTCGCTACAAGTGATTGAAAACAATAATCGAAACAAATACTTTGTTGTGGAGTATCACTTGCACTGGTGTCTAGTTCTGTTAGTAGGCGAAATGGCCGTTTTGGGTGCCGTTGTCGCTCGAGAAGTTGATTCGGTTTAGGAAAAAGGGAACTTGACCACGGAGGTCACTGCGCATGAAATCCTTCCAGATTTTCAGCATCCTTCTCCTTCTTGCCTTCACGCTCGTCTGCACG
>Ga0074046_10001339_pt1 | contig 22430 bp, 16 predicted proteins | sample BogForMeECP23OM3_FD_94441 | JGI IMG/M metagenome (GOLD analysis project Ga0074046, IMG submission 94441) | Bog forest soil microbial communities from Calvert Island, British Columbia, Canada - Bog Forest MetaG ECP23OM3 | ecosystem: Environmental > Terrestrial > Soil > Wetlands ...
AACAGCGCCAGCACGTAAAACGCAACCGACCACGTCCGCGCACTCGAAGCCGCCGAAAAATACGAAAGCAGCAGCAGTGGCGCCGACCACGCTCCACAGCCCACGATCAAGTCGAGCGCCGGATTGTAGATCCAGACGGCAGCCTGTTCCTTCGGATTGTTTCGAAATTTCCCCATGCTCTGTCGGCTAGAGCAGATTATAGGCGGGGGATACGCCAAGAGGCTTAACTCGCGAGACGCGACAGGGGTAACGAAGGTAACGAGCAGAAATTCCGCTATTCGGATTTCCAGCGCGTCGATTTGCTCTGGAAATACTTTTCCCACAGCGCGAACACAACCTGCGGGCGCACGGCAAACACCGGCTCTTTCATCGACAGGATGTCATCTTTCATCGAGGACATGTCGAACTTGTATTTCTTCTCATAGGCGGGAAGAAACTTGCGTCGAGCGGGCATGTCGGCAATTTCCGCCACGCCTTCGACGATCACTGCTTCCGGCGCGTGTTCCGTGCACACAACGCAATTTGTGTTTCGCGCCAGGTTGCGCGCTTTGCGCGACTTGCTCCCAGTGCTGAACAGGAAACGCCCGTTCTGCCACAGGCCCCAGACGACCATGGTATGCGGAGCGCGATCCGGCTTCACCGTCGTGATCCAGTAGTTATGCGATTTCTTCAGCCGCTGTTCAGCCCAGGACCACGGAAGCAAACCCTTCTTACCTTCGGGAAAACCGTAGCCGGGAGCGTGCGGACGGCTCGACTTTGGGGATGTAATCTGCGTTTTCTTTGCCGGCATCATTCCTCGCCAGTGAGTTCAGATTGGAAACGAGCTGACGTTGAGACTGCCACCGTTCGCGACGACAATTCTTCTGTAAATCATCAAACCGTTTGCGCAAAACGCCGGAGTAGAGCCGTTGCGGCCATGAAACGCTACAGGCTCTTCTTCGTCCATTGGTCGATGCGGTCGAGCGCCTGCTGCAAGTTCTCCAGCGAATTGGCCACGCTGAAGCGTAGGTAGCCTTCACCGAATTCCCCAAACGCCGTGCCCGACAGCGCGGCTACTCCCGCCTGCTCCAGCAGAGCGTCGGCCAGCGGCTTCGACTTCCATCCCGTTTTCGTGATGTTCGGGAACACATAGAACGCGCCTTTCGGCATGCGGCAGGAGAAGCCTTTGATCTTATTCAGCCCCGCCACGAACACATCGCGGCGGCGCTGGAATTCGTCGCGCATGTGGTCGACTGAAGCTTGATCGCCGCGAATGGCTTCGATCCCCGCCACCTGCGTAAAGCTCGCCGTGCACGAGTTGGAATTGGTCATTAACCGAGTCATGTGCGCCGCCAGGTCCGGCCGCATCACGCCGTAGCCCATGCGCCATCCCGTCATGGCATAAGTTTTCGAGAAACCGTCGAGCAGGATGGTGCGCTCCTGCATCCCCGGCACCGACATGATCGAGAAGTGCTGGCCTCCGTCGAACAGCAGGCGGCTGTAGATTTCGTCCGACAGGATCATGATGTTGCGGTCGCCGATCAACTTCGCAATCTGCTCGATGTCGCGCCGCTCCAGAACTCCGCCGGTAGGATTCTGCGGCGAATTCAAAATAATCAGCCGCGTGCGGTCATTGATAAGGGCGGCCAGTTCGTTGACGTCGAGCGAAAAGTCTCGTTCCTCGCGCAGTTGGATGGGCACGGCGCGCCCACCGACGTAGTGGATCATCGACTCGTAAATCGGGAACCCGGGATTGGGATAGATGACTTCATCTCCTTCATCAATCAACGACAGGATCGTGAAGAAAATAATCGGCTTGCCGCCGGGAACCACGACCACTTCGTCGCTCGTAACTTTCACGCTGCGGGTGCGGCTGACATATTCGGCTAACGCCTGGCGCAACTCGGGCAATCCGGCCGACGGACCGTAGTGCGTCCAGCCTTTGCGCAGGGCGTCAATGCCCGCTTCCACTACGTTCGCGGGGGTATCGAAATCCGGCTCGCCGATCTCCAGATGAATGATGCTCTTCCCCTGGCGCTCCAGGGCGCGGGCTTTGTTCAGAACTTCGAAAGCAGTCTCAGTGCCCAGCCGCGACATCCGGCGGGCAAGATGCAATTCGTGTTGAGTGGTTTGTGGCATGATGACAAAACTCCTGAGCAGGCCAAACCGCACATTATACGCCCGCCGGCGAAGACAAAAACCGCCAAGGACACGAAGGGTACACGAAGGAAAAAAGTCTACAAGTAAGAGCCTTTCGTGGTACTTCGCGCCCTTCGTGGTTGATGGTTTCCTCAAGTATCAGACTGGCTGCGGATCACGGAGTAAACTGTAATCCGAAAACAGAGGAACTCATGAATTCTTATCTCGACGAACTCTACGCCCACCAGGAGTGGGCCGATGCTGAGCATTGGCGGGCGTTTGAAGCGCATCCCGCGGCTCTGGCCGACAAGGCGATCCGCGAGCGGCTGCTGCATATTCATCAGGTGCAGTATGCATTTTTGTGGATCACCGGACCGCGCACAACGGAGTTCGCCTTCAAGAAGCTGGAAGACTCTCGCAGCATGGCGGACCTGAAGGAATACGCGCGCCGTTATCACACGGCTGTCGGGGAGTTCCTGAAGGGATTAGATGCGGTCAAGCTTGAGGAGCTCGTCGAGGCTCCGTGGTTCAATCCGCCGGTGAAGCTCAGCCGGCGCCACGCGCTGACGCAGGCGGCGATGCACAGCCACTACCATCGCGGACAGAACGCGACGCGCCTGCGGGAATTGGGCGGAGTACCGCCGATGACGGATTTCATCGTCTGGCTGGGAAAAACTCGACCAGCAGCGGAGTGGGAATAGAAGAACCGATTCAGGCGTCGCTCGGATGGACAGCCCTTCGACTTGGCTCTGGGCGGGGTAAGATGGCTGCCTCCACATAAGCATCAAGGAGAAAAGCGGTATGGAAGGACTCGATCAGTTCAAACAGGTACAAAAAGAAAGCTGGAAGCACTTCGCTCCGCTGGAAGCGGTGACGACGCCGGCCGCGGCGCGCCTGGTGCAGTTTGCCAATGTCGCCACGGGTATGCGCGTACTGGACGTCGGCTGCGGAACCGGAGTCGTGGCCGTCACCGCTGCGCGGCTTGGAGCGCAACTGAAAGCCGCCGATCTGACTCCTCAACTTCTGGAGCGCGCTCGCGAGAATGCTCGGCTGGCTGAGGTGGTCGTCGAATTCTTCGAGGCCGACGTGGAAGACTTGCCGTTTAATAGCGGAGAGTTTGACGTGGTGCTCAGCCAGTTTGGGCACATGTTCGCTCTCCGACCCGAGGTCGCGGCCCGCGAGATGCTTCGTGTTCTACGCCCGGGCGGCACCGTTGCCTTTTCTACGTGGCCTCCGGAAGTGCTGGTGGGGCGAACCAACGCAATCGCGGCTCGATACATGCCTCCTCCGCCGCCGGGTGTTTCGTCACCGATATTATGGGGTGACACCAGCGTTGTGCAGCAGCGTCTCGGAGACGCTGTGGAAGATCTCTTTTTTGATCACGGGTACTTGCTAGTATCTGCACTCAGTCCGCAGCATTTCCGATTGAACATAGAGCGATCCGCCGGACCGACTATCAGGCTTGTGGAAACGCTGTCGGCGACGGATCCAGGGCGGCTGCGTGAATTTCGACGGGAATTCGATGCGGTCGTAACGCAATACTATCGCGACAACCTGGTTCGACAGGATTATCTGATGACGAGAGCGCGGAAACGATGGGCGTCTCGCATTCGAAGTCCGATCAGATTACTCCGAGACGCTGTGCTCTTCGTTCTGCGAGCGCAGGACGCGGTCAACGGAATAGGGCGCGCGGCGGCTGGGTTCGTGGTAGTGCCGGACCTGCATCTCGCCGAGCAGGCCGATTGCGAGCAGATTCAACCCGCCGAGCAGCAAGCCGAGAGCGGCCATCATCAGCGGGCCGTGCGTGGCCATCACCGGCACGTGGCGCAGGAATTTCTCTACGCCGAGCCAGAGCACGATCGCGGTGCCGCCGAAAATGCTCATCATCCCGAAGCCGCCGAAAAAATGCAGCGGGCGCGACAAATAGCGCAGCAGAAAGCGGATGGTCAGCAGGTCGAAGAACACGCGGAAGGTGCGCGTAATGCCGTAGTGCGACACCCCGCGCTCGCGGTTCACATTGCGGATAGGCACTTCGCAGATGGTCGCCCCATGCCAGGAGGCCAGCGCCGGAATGAAGCGGTGCAGTTCGCCATAGAGCGGTACCTGCTCCAGAATGTCGCGGCGGTAGGCTTTGAACGTGGTCCCGAAGTCGTGGATGTCGACGCCGCTGATCTTGGCCATCATCCAGTTGGCGATGCGCGACGGGATGCGGCGCATCCAGAAATTGTCGACGCGCACTTTGCGCCATCCGCTGACAATGTCGTAACCGGCCGCAATCTTTTCCAGAAACAGCGGGATGTCGTTGGGATCGTGCTGCAAATCGCCATCCATGGCGATGATGTACTCGCCGCGGGCATGGTCGAAACCGGCCGCCAGTCCAGCGGTCTGGCCGAAGTTGCGGCGCAGCTTGACCACCGTTACGCGGCTGTCCACAGCTGCGATCTCGCGCAGCATGGCGAATGTGTGATCGCTCGAACCATCGTCCACCAGCACGATTTCGAAGCTTTCGCCGTGCGCTTCCATGACCGCTTTCAGGCGGTCGTAGAGGTCGGTGACGTTCTCTTGCTCATTGTGCAGCGGGACGACGATAGAGTACTTGGGCACAGTCTTTCTATTATAGACCGAAAAGCAGTTCTCAGTTCCCGGTTCTCAGTTCTCAGTTGGGTACGTTGGTTCAGCCGGCGAACACGCCTAGTCGACGGCTCAAAAGGAGCGCCCCTTGGCGATATCCAGGCCGTGACGGCAATCACAGTACAAGCAGACGGTTCCGCCTACCATGAAATAGACGACGCACATGCCAAGAAAGCTCAGGGTAGGAATTCTGGGGTACGGCCGGATGGGGCGAGAGTTCGTGGCCGCCATGCAGGAAAACGGGCTTTGGGATGTCGCCGCCGTCTACGACATCTGCGGCGCCACCCGCCGCCTAGCTCAGCAACAAGTGCCCAACGCAGCGATCTACGACGATCCCAAGGCCATCTTCAGCGACACATCGATCGATGCGGTGGGATTGTTTACCCTGGCGGATGCGCGCCCCCAGCAGATTCGCGAGGCTCTGGCGGCCCGGAAACATGTGCTGGCGGAAAAACCGATCGGCCCCGACGTGGCCACCGAATGGCAACTGGTGCGGGAGATTGAAGCCAGTGGGCGTTTAGTAGCGGTCAACTTGTTCAATCGGAACGCCTGGTACCACAAGGACATTCAGCGATTTATTGCGGAGGGGGAGATTGGCGACCTGGCCGTGATCCGGGTCTGCCATATGACGCCGGGCCACATGCCTCTGGAAGGGCACGATCCCGAAGGCCCGCCGTTCCACGACTGCGGGATGCATTACGTGGACGTAGCCCGCTGGTACGCCAAGAGCGAATACCAAACCTGGCATGCCCAGGGGATTCGCGCCTGGGGGTACAAAGATCCGTGGTGGGTGCAGGCGCACGGCACATTCGCCAACGGCGTGGTGTTCGACATTACCCAGGGATTTATCTACGGGCACCTGGCGAAAGAGCAACCGCACAATTGCTACGTCGATGCGATCGGCACCAAGGGCGTCGCCCGCATGCGGCATGACTTTGCGGAAGCGACGGTGGAACTGTTTGGCGTCCACAAAACGCTGCGCAAGACGGCGCCCTTCAACGATAAGAAGCTCGACGTAATGGTCGATATCTTCGCGCGATCCATACTCGCTGGAAAAAACCTTGGGTTCCCGGAAGCCCGGGACAGCGTCATCGCCTCCGAAGTAAGCTGGGCAATGCTCAACGACGCCATCTCACACGTCCCACCCGTGCGCGGCACGCCCGACGAAATGCGGCAAATTCTGGAGCACCGCCGCAGCCTGGTGAACGGCTTTGGGCTTCCGGTCAAGACGCAGGCACGGCCGGAGAGCGAACTGGTACCCGGCTAACGATTCGTTCTCCATCCTCCCGGATGCCTTCAGAAAGCGCGTTAGCCCTGCTCTTTGAGCTTCAGCCTCGACTTGTTATCTTCCATGAACGCCTTGATCTCGTTGGCGGCGCCCAGCAGGCGGTTCCATTGCTCGTAGTAGAGCGTGACGGGGAAACGGCCCAGGCCGTAGACGCTGACGCCGCCTTTTTCTCCGACTTTGAAGATCAAGTCGCCGCTGCGTTTCTTGGTTTCGACTTCTTTTTCGAGCTGAGACAGCTTCGCTTTCAGTTCTTCGTAGGTTGGTTCAGACATTCTTCCCTCGCGATTGAAATAAGTACGCTGCCGGCTATCGACCTGCCGGCGTTATGAATTCCCCGTCTATAGTAACGTGTCCGACATTGCCTTGCGGCAGATAACCGTTATAAGCTTAGTCAGTCTAATTCCACAGCCAGAGAGTCTGATTGGGGAATCGCCCCTGGCGGTAGTTCTGACGTAGTCGTCTTTGGTAGACAATGCGCGTTTGGGTGAGATGGTCGGCTTGGCTCGCCCTGTCCCTGATGTTGTGGACAGTGGCGGCGGAGTCTACCCACAATCACCCCAACCAGACAGAATCCGCTTCCTGCTCGATCTGCCTGGTGGCGCACAGCGCCAGCCCCACCGCAAGTACTGTCCAGGCCGCACCAGTACTTGCCGCAATCGGTCTGCTGCGTGAAGAAGACGTCACTGCGAAGGCCCGGTTCGATTTCTCGGACCTGGGAATTCGCGGTCCTCCTGCCCCGTAGGGATTCCCAAAAGACCGAATGATCCGGCTCGAGGTTTAGTCGAGGCCGGGCCGTTTCCCTATTCATTTTCACTTCATCCAGGAGGGCATATGCCTACTTTTCATACCAGGCGCTTAGTCGCATTGGCGGCGATCGCGCTATCTCTTGCGATTTCCGTAGCAGTCGCGCAGTCCGCTGGAAACTCCGGCTCAATCAACGGCAGCGTGGTCGATCCCACGGGTGCGGTCGTGCCCAACGCCAAGGTCGAAATCCGCAACCCGGTGACCGGCTTTGATCGCTCGACTACCACGGACGCGTCCGGGAAATTTTCCTTCACCAACATTCCCTTCAACAATTACCACCTGAGGATCAAGGCCGCGGGCTTCGCTGACTACGCGCAGGATGTGGAGCCTCGCTCGGCTGTTCCGATCAATGTTGCGATCAAGTTGCAAGTCTCGGGATTAACGACGACCGTGACGGTGGAGGCGGGCGGAGACCTGGTCGAAAACGACTCCACCGCCCACACCGATGTGGACAAAGGAGCGTTCGACCGGCTACCGCTGGAGAGCGCGTCATCCTCCCTGAGTTCCGCGATCACCCTCTACACTCCGGGAATCGCGGCCGATTCCAATGGCCTGTTCCACAGCCTTGGCGACCACGCAGAGAACTCGTTCTCTATCGATGGCCAGCCCATCACCGACCAGCAGAGCAAGGTCTTCTCCAACCAGATTCCCCTCGATTCCATCCAGTCCATGGAGGTCATTCCGGGAGCGCCGCCGGCCGAATACGGTGGCAAGACGAGCTTGATCGTCAACGTCACCACCCAGTCGGGCCAAGGCCAAACTACTCCGCATGGCACGGTGACGGCTGCCTATGGCTCATTTGGCACGGCCAATACCGGCTTCACGCTCGGCTATGGCGGCCAAAACTGGGGCAACTTCATCTCTTTGAGCGGGCTGAACAGCGGCCGCTTCCTCGATCCGCCGGAATTTGCCGTAATGCACGACAAGGGGAACGAAGAGAACTTGTTCGACCGGGTCGACTATCAACTCTCGACCGCCAACTCGCTGCACGTGAACTTCGGCTACACCCGTTCCTGGTTTCAAAACCCCAATTCGTTCGACCAGCAATTTCATAACGTCAATGGGGTTCCGCTCGATGACCCGGTGACCGGCAACCCTCTGGGAGGGACCGATCAGGTTTCGCAGATCAAGACCTTTAACATTGCGCCGACTTGGACGCGCTTGCTCAACTCGACCACGGTGTTTACTTTGGGCGCCTTCGTACGGCGCGACCAGTACAACTATTACCCCAGCGCTAACGCCTTTAACGATCTCGCTCCCGACCTGCAGGGCGAAACCGTCAGCCAGAACCGGAAGTTGACGAATGCAGGCCTTCGGTCCTATGTGTCGTACGTCAAAGGAATCCACAACCTGAAGGTTGGAGGTACGTACACGCAAACGTTCCTGGACGAGGTCGACGGAATCGGCATCGTCGATCCCACGTTGGTTCCGGGCGTCGCTCCTTCTTGTCTGTCGGGAACTGGTCAGCCCATTCCAGGCACTCCCTGCGCGGTTCTGGCGCCTTACGATTTGACGGGCGGAGGCGGACTGTACGGCAGAGGAGGCCTCTTCTCTTTCAACGGCCACACGGACGTGAAAGAGCTCGCGTTCTACGCCCAAGATACGATCACCAAGGGAAATTGGGCGTTCAACCTGGGAATGCGTGGCGATTTCTACAACGCCCTGGCGCGCGACCGGCAGGCCGAACCTCGTGTGGGCGTGGCTTACAACATCAAGGCGACCAACACTGTGCTGCGCGTTTCTTACGCTCGCACCATGGAGAGTCCCTTCAACGAGAACCTGGTGATTGCCAGCACCGGCTGCAGCATCCCGTTTCTTGCTGTGCTGGTACCGCCGCCGGGCGTCCCCTGCGTCACAGGACCGATTACTCCGGGCTACCGCAACGAATTCCACGCGGGCTTGCAACAGGCGTTCGGACACTACCTGGTGCTGAGCGGGGACTACATTTGGAAGTACACGCACAACGGTTACGACTTCGGGACCGTGGGCAGCACTCCGATTACATTCCCGATTGAATGGCACAACGCGAAGATTCCGGGATTTGCCCTGCGCGTCAGCGTGCCGAATTATCGGGGATTCTCCGCGCAGGTGGTGATGTCGAGCGTGGCCGCTCGCTTCTTCCTGCCGCAGGTTGCAGGGTTGCCGATTATCCCTCCGGCGACCGGCGTTTTCCGCATCGACCACGACGAGAAATACAACCAGACGACACACATTCAGTACCAGCCGTGGAAAACCGGCCCGTGGTTCGGCTTCAACTGGAGATATGACAGCGGGCTGGTCGCGGGCGCGACCCCGTGTCTGGCGCCAACCGCAACCTGCTCGCTTTCGACCTCCACTCTCGATGGAGGGGCGAACCCAAACATTCCCAGCGGCTACATCGCACTGGTCAATGCCATCTCGGGTGCGCCTTTGACTGCCGATCAGGAGTTCCAGGCCGGATTCACCTGCAACGGCATGCGTGCCACTCCGACGCAGGCTCTGCCCAGCTCCTGCCTGGCGACGCAGTTTGGATCGACGCTCATAAAAATACCTGGACCCAACACGGAGAATGACGACCACAATCCGCAGCGCATCGCACCGAGGAGTCTGTTTGACCTTGCGCTCGGACACGACAACCTCTTCCGGGGCGACAAGTACAAGGTCAGCGGTCAGATCACGGTTGTCAATCTGGCGAATCGGTACGCTCTCTATAACTTTCTTTCCACCTTTAGTGGGACGCATTATGTGACGCCGCGGTCCATCACGGCGCAACTGGCGTTTCACTTCTAGCGTCGCGTTTCATCCGGACGAACAGGCGGTCTTGCGGCCGCCTGTTTTTTTGCGCTTAACTTAAGGTTTTGAGTTTGTAAATGAATGTAAAATCTGCGGCCCGACCGGAGCGAGGAACTGGGATTGGTAGAATGACTATAAATGCCTCAATCGCGATTTAGTTTCATCAGAATAAAGCGCTCATCGCACTTCGCCGTCCTGGCGCTCGCAATCTGCGCGGCCAGTATTGGCAGGGCGCAATCCGTTGGCAATTCCTCATCGCTCGAAGGGACGGTGCTGGACGCGACCGGCGCGGTGGTGTTTGGAGCAACCGTAAAGATTCATAACCCCGTCAGCGGCCTGGACCGTAGTGTGCAGACCAATACCACCGGCGGATTCAGTTTCCCCAACATTCCATTCAATCCCTACCACCTTACGGTCACAGCCAAGGGTTTCGCGCCCTATGTGCAGGATGTCCAACTTCGTTCCGTCGTGCCGGTGAATCTTTCCATCACGCTGCAGGCCGTGGTTGAGACTCAAACCGTCACGGTGCATGATACGGCCGGCGATCTGGTCGAGACCGACTCCACCTACCATACCGACTTGGACAAGAGCCTGCTCGACCGGCTCCCCATGCCCGAAAGCGGCGGCGTCAGCGCTGCGGTTGAGGCCGCTACGCCTGGCGTTTCCGCCGACTCCAACAACCAGATGCACGGCCTCGGCGATCATGCCGAGAACACCATCTCGGTCGACAACCAGGTCAACTCCGACCAGTCGAGCAAGACTTTTTCCAACCAGATCCCCTCCAACTCGATTCAATCGATGGAGGTGATCGCGGGCGCGCCTCCGGCGGAGTTCGGTGGGAAGACCAGCCTGGTAGTAAAGGTAAGCACGCGCTCCGGCCAGGGCGTAACCACGCCGACCGGATCGTTCACGACTTCTTACGGCGCGTTTGGCACCTCGGACGCGGCCTTCGATCTCGCCTATGGCGGACAAAACTGGGGAAATTTTATTGCCATCAGCGGCACCAACGGCGGCCGCGTGCTCGATGCACCTGAATTCTCCGTCATGCACGACAAAGGGAACGAGGAGAATGTTTTCGACCGCATCGACTACCAGATCGCCAGCGGCAACACGGTTCACCTGAATCTGGCCTGGACGCGCTCCTGGTTCCAGACGCCCAATACTTATGACAACCTGAACATCGGCGCCGTCGATCCTCTGGGCAACCCCGTTCCCGCGGCCGACCAGCGTTCGCAGATTAAAACCTTCAACGTGGCGCCCACGTGGACGCGCCTGCTCAGCCCGACCCTGGTCTTCACCTTCGGCGGCTTCGTGCGCCGCGACGATTACAACTACTACCCGAGCAACGATCCTTTCGCCGATCTCGGTCCGCTCAATCTTCAGCGCGAAACCATCGGGCAGGATCGCACGCTGACCAACACCGGCATTCGCTCGGACCTGGCCTACGCCCACGGAATTCACAACGTCAAGCTGGGCGTGACCTACGAGCAGACATTCCTCAGAGAGAATGACAGCCTGGGCATCGTGGATCCCTCGTTTAATGCGCCTTGCGTGAACGCCAGTGGAATGGGAGTAGCCGCTCCGGGGGCGACCGATCCGTCTCAGTGTCTGTCGCCGCTCTATCCCAACGTAATCGAATCGGGCAGTCCTGCACAGGGCGTGACACCCTTGAATCCCTACCCGGTTTTCAACCCCGTACTGCTTCCCCACGACCTCACCCGCGGCGGCAGCCTGTACGCTTTCAACGGCCATACCGATGTCAAGGAGTTGGCACTCTATCTCCAGGACACGATCAGCGTAAAGAACTGGTCGTTCAGCCTCGGCCTGCGCGGAGACTTGTACAACGGCCTCAGCGTTGCACGAGAGGTGGAACCCCGCATCGGCATTGCCTACAACATCAAGCCCAGCAGCACTGTACTTCGCCTCTCGTATGCGCGGACTCTGGAGACTCCCTTCAACGAGAATCTGATTCTCTCGAGCACCGGATGCGAGAACTCTGTTTTGTCGCCACTTCTTTCCTGCACAGGTTTGTCGAGCGGAGCGTTAAATCCGGGCTTTCGCAACGAGTTCCACGTCGGATTGCAGCAGGCTTTCGGACGCTTCGTGGTGTTTGATGGCGAATACATCTGGAAGTACACGCACAACGGATACGACTTCAGTGTGCTGGGCAATACTCCGATCACCTTCCCCATCGAATGGCACAACTCGAAGATTCCCGGCTTTGCGGCCAGCCTGCGCGTGCCGACGATTCACGGATTCTCCGCAACGACGGTGTTTTCGAGCGTCGCGGCGCGCTTCTTCCAGCCACAGGTCGGCGGAGCCGGCGCGACTGTGGCAAACGCCACAGGCCTTCCCTTCCGCATCGATCACGACGAGAAATTCAACCAGTCCACGAATCTGCAGTATCAGGTTTTGAAACGTGGGCCGTGGTTCGGTTTGAACTGGCGCTATGACAGCGGTCAGGTCGCCGGCGCGGCCCCGTGTTATGGCATGAACCCGGGCAACGACTGTCCTGCCTCGACCACAATTGCTGGCGAACCCGCGGTCATGTTGGTCGGCAACGGCGCGCCCCTAACCGCCGATGAGGAATATGAAGCCGGCTTCTACTGCGGATCGCAGCACGCCACGCCAACCCAAGCCCTGCCCAGCCCCTGTCTGGTATCGCAGTTCGGGTCCAGCCTGATCAAAGTACCGGCGCCGAATTCCCAGAATGACGATCACCATCCGGCGCGCATCGCCTCGCGCAATCTCTTCGATGCCTCCGTCGGCATCGACAACGCCTTCCACGGCGACAAGCGAAAATGGGATCTGCGCGTGACCGTCGTAAACCTGATGAACAAAGTGGCTCTGTACAATTTCCTTTCCACTTTCAGCGGGACGCACTATGTGACGCCCCGGGCCATCACTGGCCAGTTGGCGTTCCACTTCTAGCGTGGCGTTGCATTGCATCCGGGCGGAACAGGCGGCTCTTGCGAGCCGCCTGTTTTTTCGCTTTACCAGGCTTCGATCTCGTAGCTGTGCAGCGTAAGGAATGGCGCGCCAGCCCGAATTAACGGGCGCCGGGAATTAGCACGCGATGTTCGACACAGGGCGAACGCGGAATTAGTATTTCCCGCGAAACACCACCCGATCGATGTCAGGCCAGAACTCTTTTATCACGTTGAACAAGCCGTCCAAGCCCACCTGCGTTCCCCAACGTTGATAGGTTTTCACCCAGGGGTTGAATTCTGCCGGGTAATACGTATTACTGATGCCTGCGGCCGCTCCGGCTCCCACGATCTCCGATAAATTGAAAGTGCTCTTCCCCGAGTTGGTCCTGGTGATGAACAGCCGGCTTACCGAATAACCGGTCCGTTTAAAGAATCCGCCTTTGCCCATGGTGTAGTATCTCGGGTCTTCTTTCGTCGCCACTGGGACGATCGCTTCCGCCATGTAGTTCTCGATGCCGCCGTCGACAAAGGAGTGCCAGTAGTATTTACCGAAGCCCTCAGCGCCTTGTCCGAAAGTCGGCTGCGACTTGCTGGCCATGTTAATTCCGGCGAGCGCTCCCACGAAAATGAAATTGGAGTAATCGAACGTATCCTGGGTTGCCAGCCAGAGGTCACCCTTGAAACTCAGCGGGGGCAAATAAGTGTTGGCGCTCACCGCGCGGTAATTGGGGACGACCCACAGGATTCTCTTGGGCTGTTTGCCGTATTCTTCATTGGGGTTACTTGGAGTTGAAGGGTTGACCTTGGGCGTCGGCGCGTTGGGCAGGGAGGACTTTCCATCCTTGGTTGTGGCTGTTGGCGGTGGGTCCTGATCTTGGGAAACATCGTCAGGCGCAAGATCGGTCGGCGCAACCATGGTGGTCACCGAAACACCGTCCAGATCCGACGGCACCGTTTCTTGTCGCGATGGTTCTCGCGCGCTCGCTGATTCCTGAGCTTGAACCGACGACGACGCCAAAATCCCGGCCAGCCCGGCCACCATGCAAAATAATTGAATCGCTCTCAAATCTCCCCCCTACATTCGTATTTTTTCTCGGAACCTATCGGCTGCGCATTTCAAACAATTCCTGACGGTCAACTAAGGTTGGATTGCTTGAATCGGCGTTTGGATGCATACATCGGCAGGAAACGGGTAAATGTGGAAGCTGGATTGGAAGGGTTAGTCGGCTGCTTTCTGCTGCTGTTTCTGCAGCTGTTTCTGCAGGTGGCGTTCGTGTCTCCTCTGCAAATAGTGGTGAATATCCGGCCAAAACTCCTTCAACTCATTCCCGAGGGCGTCGAGGCCCATCTGCGTTCCCCAGTCGTTGATATTCCCTGAAAAGTTCCGATCCTCGGGAGGATAATATGCATTGGAAATAGCGATCGCCGTGGCGTTGCCGGCAAACTCGGGAATGTTGAACATGTGCCCCCCGGAGTCTTTTTTGGCGACGAAAATACGGTCGATGGCATAGGCAAAGCGGTGCGCGAACGAACCCCTGCCCAAGCGAAAATAGCGCGGATCGATTTTTAGGATCGTGGGGTAAACGCCGCCCACCATGATGTTCCCATCCACTTGATCGGCGAAGGCCGATCCGTACCGCTTCGAGTATCCCTTGAATCCCTGTCCGAAGCCCGGATCGGAATCTTCCGCCTGGTGAATGGCCGCCACAATACCGACGATCGTGAATTCATAGGGGTCAAAAGAGCCTTTCGCCGAGATGGCGAACTTCTCCTTCCAGGAGATCGGCTTCGCTTGCGACTCGCCATCCACCGTCAAGTAGTTCGGCATCACGTAAAACATCCGGTCTTCTTTCTTCTTCGGATCTTCATCCTTTTTCTTTTTTAGATCTTCCTGGACGGGGCTGCTTGGATCCTGAGAATTACTCTGGGCAGACGGTTGGTCTCCCGGTTTATCCTGTTTCGAAGAACTGTCCGCGGGCGCTTGGGTGGATGGGGCAGGGTCCGGTGTTTGGGTCTGCTGGGCGCTCTGACCTGCGCAAAAAGCCGCAAGGGATAAGATCGATACGGTCAGTAGGCCTACACACGCTGAGTAGCTCAGTTTCAAATTGATGAAGGCTCCAGATCCAGCTGATTGGGGTCCAGCTGATTAAGATGTCGCCGAGGCGATGTTGGTGGTCTACGTTGGCAGTCCGTTTTTCCGCAAACAGACTCCGCTATCCTGCGAGCATGCCACCTTGGCAATGCTTAGATTCAACGAGTTGTCAGCCGGATTCTGCTATCAGCTTCCCCGCTTGCCCCAGGATGACTTCCACGCCCGGATCTTGTTCCATGCGAGAGAACTTCTCACACCACTTTACCAGTAAGCTGCAACTGGGGGCGAGCAGTGGTCCAATCGAAAGTTACCAGCTCGCGCAGGTCCGCCGAATCTTTGTCACCCGCTTCCGACCCTGGCCACGCGCTGTTCAACTATTCTGAGATTTTTTGTGCCTGTCCGCGGCTGACCGCACCTTTGTGATTGCAATCACAGCAGGCTCGCCATCATCTCCCTAATATCTCCCCAGTCGTCGAGCTGTGCAGAAATCCCGGCACGGCGTTGGACCGCTCGATGGGGAGATGCGCATGAAATGGTTGGCGGTGGTCGCAACGGCTTTTCTGGCTGGCGGACTCTATGCTGGGGGCCGAACGCACGGGGCCAGCGCAACCATGCCGAGCGGAAATACGCCCAGCGCAAATACTCCCAGCGCAACAACGGTCAGCCCCATCACGGTCGACTACCCGTCGGAAGGATCCTTGTTTCCGCCCGATATTATTGCTCCGACCTTCCAGTGGCGCGATGCCGAAAACGCTGCCACGGTGTGGCGGATTGACGTTACCTTCGCTGACCGCTCGCACGGCATCCAGTTGTGGTCGCAGGGCGAGAAGATGAAGCTCGGCGAACTCGACACCAGCCTGTCCGGCTACGTGCCTCCAACTCTTACGCCGGAGCAGCAAGCCGCGCACACCTGGCAGCCGGATGCCAAGACCTGGGCCGAAATCAAGAAACACTCGGTCAAGGGACCGGCCACCGTCACGATTGCCGGGTATCGCAGTGAAAACGCGGCCGAACCGGTGTCGCGCGGCCAAATCAACCTGCAAACCTCCAAAGACCCGGTCGGTGCCCCGATTTTCTACCGCGACGTTCCTCTCATCCCCACCCCTCCAGAACAGGGCGAGCGCGGCGTGATCAAGCCGCTGCCGGATTCCGTCCTGCCCAAAATCAAGTGGCGGCTGCGCTATGTTTCCGGAACAGAGAATAAAGTTGTGATGACCGGCCTGCCGACTTGCGCCAACTGCCATTCCATTGCGCGCGACGGAAAGACGCTGGGCATCGACGTCGACGGCCCGCAGAACGACAAGGGACTCTACGGGCTGATTCCCATCCACAAAGTGAGTTCGATCAGCAACGATTACGTCATCCACTGGAGTGCCTTCAGCGACAAGCTGGCGCAGAAGCGCTTCGGCTTCATGTCGCAGGTTTCGCCGGATGGAAAGTACGTCATCACCTCGATCGACGTGCCGGGCGGACACGGAACGCGCGTGGTCGACCGGCTTTACAACGGTTTTTTCAGCGACTACGGTTTCGGTCAGGTGTTCTTTCCCACGCGGGGCGTGCTGGCCTGGTACAGCAAGGAAACTGGCAAATTACAGGCCCTGCCCGGAGCGGACGACCCCAATTACGTGCAGACCAGCGCCTTCTGGAGTCCCGACGGCAAGTATCTTGTCTATTCTCGCGGCGTCGCGAAGGATCCTTACGAGACGGGACATCCCCGCGCGCTCTACGCCAACGATCCCAACGAGACGCAAATGCAATACGACCTCTATCGCATCCCGTTCAACGAGGGTAAAGGCGGCAAGGCAGAACGCGTCGTCGGCGCCTCGGAAAACGGGATGAGCAACAACTTCCCCAAGGTCTCTCCCGACGGTAAATGGATCGTGTTCGTGCGCAACAAAAACGGCCTGCTGATGCGTCCCGACAGCCATTTGTACATCGTGCCGTTCGAAGGTGGAAAGGAACGGCTGCTCAACTGCAATCTGAAAGTCATGAACTCGTGGCACAGCTGGTCGCCCAACGGACGCTGGCTTGTCTTCTCGTCAAAGACTCCCTCTCTCTACACCCAGATGTATCTCACTCACATCGATGAGAACGGAAACGATACTCCCGCGATTCTGATCGAGCACGCCACCGAGTCCAACCGCGCCGTGAACATTCCCGAGTTCATGAACATCGCTCCCGGCGGACTGGAAAAAATTGATGCTCCTGCCACCGAGTTCTACCGCCTCTTCGACGTCGCGGTGCAACTGGCCGATAAGAAACAGTATGATGCCGCAGTTCCCGCCTGGCAGCAGGCGCTGGCATTGGCCCCGGACGATCCGCGCGGGCACAACAACTTCGGAATCGCGCTGGCAGCGACGGGAAGGTTCGACGAAGCCATCGTGGAATACCGGAAATCGCTGGAACTCAATCCCTCGAGCTCGCAAACCCACAACAACCTGGGAAGCGCGCTGGCGGAGAGGGGAAGGATCGACGAAGCGATTCCTGAATTCGAGAAAGCCGTTGAACTGAACCCCGACAACGCCGCCGCACACGTCAACCTGGGCGATGCCCTGGCCACCAAGATTGGCCGCCTGGATGAGGCGATTCAACAACTGAATAAGGGCATTGAACTGCAGCCTGACTCGGCAAGCGCACAGAACGGCCTCGGCGTCGCGCTGGCGCGGGCCGGAAGGCTCGACGATGCCGTGCTGCACATGGAGAGAGCGGTCACTCTCGCGCCGCAAGCCGTCGACTATCGCTATAACTTCGGGCGCGTTCTGGCCGCCAAGGGTGCGCTTCCGGAAGCGGTAGTGCAATTCGAGGAAGCGGCCAAGCTTTCCGGAATGCAGGAGCCCGCGATTCTGGAAATGCTCGCAGCCACTTACTCCGACACCGGACGCTACTCCGAGGCCGTGAGTACCGCGCGCCGCGCCCTGGAACTGGCGACCCAGCAACAGAACGACGTATTAGTGGCTAGGCTGAAGGCCAGCCTGGCGCGCTATGAGGGACTGGCACAAAGCGGGCACGTGCCCGCGCCAACACCCTAGGGCCAAGATGGTTACATCGTCCGCTTGGGCTCGAATCGACGGTCGGTCACCAGCTCGGGATGCAGGCGGCGGAACGTCTCCGTCACGTGGCAATTCCAGCAGACCGGCCGGTACGTGGCGAAGACATCCGGAAGCTGCTCCGGGCGAAATTCCCTCCACTCAGCAGTCCGGGAATCCGGCCCTAAGAGCGCGGGCGCGTGATCGAGATGATGCAGCGGTCCGATCGGCTTGTGGCAAAACGCGCAGCTCTTGCCTTCGTACCACTGCGAAACGATATTCCAGACCAGGCAGTTCTCCGGACCGATCTCGATCTGCTGCAGGCATTCCTGGCCGCAGTTCTTGCGTTCGGGCCAGCGCGAACATTCTTTCAGGCGAAGCGTCGGCTCGGAGAGGAAGGCTCCCATGGCGGCCTCTCCGGCGGCAACGTCGACGGCCGCAGCCTTATGCGTCTCCGGGCAGGTGATCAGGCGCTTTCCCCGATAGTCGAAATACGCGCGAATTCCGGGGATGGCGCGAAAAACGAATAGTCCCAGCGCCAGCACGAGCAAGACCAGCGTAACCAACATTGTGACCGTCATAGATCACCTCCGGTAGAGCAGCCGTCAGCTTTCAGCAAAGCCCGAGTCGGCAGACTCTGGGCACTTACAGCATGAGTCCGGAAGCCCGGTTACGCGGTGCCCTGCGTCACCGGAAAATGTGATCACGATCACAACCTCAAGTTCCCTGACGGCATTGGGCGGAACCGATGATGACGTCGCCGAAACTGCGCGCTTACCGAGTCAAATGCGTCGAGCGTAACTGCATCTTCACCGCCACCGACAGGCGGCGGATGCCCTCGCGGATCTGCTCGGGTTGAGAGTGCGAGAAATTCAGGCGCATGTGGCGGCCGCCCTCATGGCCGTTGTCGGCGTAAAAGCTGTCGCCCGGGACAAACGCAACATTCTCGGCCAACGCTGCGCGGAACAGCGCCTGGGAGTCCGTGCCTTCGGGCATGGTCACCCAAAGAAACAAACCGCCCTTGGGATGAGTCCAGGTCACTTCGGGCGGGAAATATTCATGCAAAGCCTGCAGCATGGCGTCGCGGCGTTCGCGATACACCTGGCGAATCAGCTTGACGTGCAGATCGAGAAAGCCGTCGCGCGCGACTTCGTACGCAACGTACTGATTGAAAGTGGACGTGTGCAGATCCGCGGCCTGCTTCAGTTGCACCAGCTTGCTGATCACGTCTTCCGGGGCGACGATCCACGCCAGGCGAATGCCGGGCGCCAGCGTTTTCGAGAACGTGCTCAGGTAAATGACGTTGCCGATGGTGAAGCCGTTATCGCGCCGCAGATTTTCGCGGTCGAGCACCACCAGCGGAGGAATATGTTCGCCTTCGTACCGCAGTTTTCCGTATGGATCATCCTCCACGATGGGGATGCCATACTTGTCCGCCAGCACGATCAACTGATGGCGGCGGCCTTCCGACAACGTGACACCGGCCGGGTTCTGAAAGTTCGGCAGGACATACATGAACTTAACCCCGGAGCGGATGCAGGGCTCAAGTTGTTCGGTCAACAGTCCATCGTCATCGACGGGGACGGAAACATATTGCGCCCCGTAGACATTGAAAGCCTGCAATGCTCCCAGGTACGTCGGAGCCTCGATCAGAACACGGTCGCCGCGATTGATGAGCAGCTTGCCGATCAGGTCGAGCGCCTGCTGCGAACCGGAAGTGATCAGAACATTCTCGGCAGTGGCGACAATGCCGTAGCGCGCGAGGTTGCGCGCGATCATCTCCCGCAGCGGTTCGTAACCTTCGGTGGCCCCGTATTGCAGAGCCTGGGCGCCGTGTTCGGTGAGGACTTTGTGGCAGGCTTCTTCGAAACGCTTCACCGGGAAAACGTCGGGGGCCGGCAATCCACCGCCAAAGGAGATGATTTCGGGCTTCTGCGTGACTGTCAGAAGTTCACGGATGGCTGAGCTCTTGATTCCGAGCGTACGCTGCGCGTACCGCGACTTCCAAAGAGTGGACATGCGGTAGTAGGCTCCTCGCCGAGCAAGCTTCCAGGTTCAGGTTTCAAAGTTTCGAAGGTTTCAAGGAAAGACCCTGTTCGCTTCGAAACATTTGAAACCTTGAAACTTTGAAACCTTGCACTTCTTAGTCTTCGCCAACCAGTTCCGGCTCAGCCGAAACGTGAACGTGAGGATGCGCGTAGGTGTCGTTCTCCTGCGCATCGACCACGGCGATCGCCGAAACATTCACGACCACTTCGACAGTCGCCGAACGTTGCAGTACGTGCACCGGACGGCTCATACCCATCAGAATCGGGCCGATGAGCTCCCCCCCGCCAATCTTCGATACCAGCTTGGTGGCAATGTTGGCCGAGGCCAGGTCGGGGAAAATGAGCACATTCGCGCCACCCTTCAGCGAGCTGAAAGGATACTGTTCTTCGATGATCTCCGGCGAAAGCGCTTCGTCGGCCATAATCTCTCCGTCGACGATTAGCGTGGGATCGGCAAACTTAATCAGCTCGACGGCCTTGCGCACCTTGGTGCAAATAGGATGATCGACGCCGCCGAAACTGGAGAAGCACAGCATCGCCACCCGTGGAATGAGATTGAAACGGCGCGCCATGTGGGCGGTGCAGAGCGCGATCTCCACCAGGTCTTCGGCCGTGGGCTCGATGTTCACGCTGGCGTCGGCCAGGAAGAAGACTTCGCCTTTGCGCGTGATCACGGCATAGCAGCCGGAGACCCGGTGCAGCCCCTCGCGCATGCGTACAATCTGCAGCGCCGGACGAATGGTATCAGGGAAATGCTGCGTCACGCCCGAGACAAGAGCGTCGGCATCCCCCATGTGGACCATCATCGAGCCGAAGACGTTGCGGTTGTTGATAAGCGTCTCGGCCTCCGCCAGCGTAACTCCGCGCCGCTGCCGCAGGCGGAACAGCTCAAGAACGTAGTTCTGGCGATGCTCCGACGTGGCCGGATCGACAATCTTCATGCCTTCGAGATCCACCCCGAATTCCCGGGCTCGGGTCTGAATTTTGGCGGGATCACCGAGAAGAATCGGATGCCCGATTTTCTCTTCGACCAACACGCGGCAGGCGCGCAGGATCTTCTCGTTGTCGCCCTCGGGAAACACTACCTGCTTAGGATTCGCCTGCGCCTTGTGAATCATGGTGCGCGAAACTTCGTAGGCCTTGCCTAACCGGCGTTCGAGTTGAGCGCGGTAGGTGTTGAGATCAACCGGCTCCTGCGCGACCCCGCTGCGCATGGCGGCTTCTGCCACGGCGGAAGCTTCCCACATCAGCACGCGCGGATCGAAGGGCTTAGGGATCAGATACTCGCGGCCAAACTGCAAGCGGGGCACGCCGTAGGCGCGGCAAACGGAATCGGGAACGTCTTCCTTGGCGAGATTGGCCAGTGCGTGCGTGGCCGCCAGCTTCATTTCTTCGTTGATGGCGGTGGCGCGCACGTCGAGCGCCCCGCGGAAAATAAATGGGAAGCCGAGAACGTTGTTGACCTGGTTGGGATAGTCGGAACGCCCAGTCGCGATAATTACGTCGGGACGAGCGGCCTTGGCTTCTTCGTACGTAATCTCGGGGTCGGGATTCGCCATGGCGAACACGATGGGATCAGCCGCCATCGAACGCACCATGTCCTGATCGATCGCGCCTTTTGCCGAGAGTCCGGCGAAAACGTCGGCTCCGGCCAGGGCCTCGGCCAGCGTGCGCAGCGGCGTGTCCTGTGCGAACCGCTCTTTGTATTTATTCATGCCAACCTTGCGGCCTTTGTAGACCACGCCCTTGGTGTCGCAGAGGATGACGTTCTCGCGCTGCACGCCCAGCCGGACGTAGTGCTCGGCGCAGGCAATGCCGGCCGCGCCGGCGCCGTTGAACACGACGCGCACTTTGCTTATGTCTTTGCCAACCACTTCCAGAGCATTCAACAAGGCCGCGCCAGAAATAATCGCGGTCCCATGTTGGTCGTCGTGGAAGACGGGAATCTTCATCGTCCTGCGCAGTTCTTCCTCAATCTGAAAGCATTCGGGAGCCTTGATATCTTCAAGGTTGATGCCGCCGAACGTGGGCTCGAGCAACTGGCAGAGCTTGATAATCTCTTCAGGATTTTTACTGTTGACTTCGATGTCGAAAACGTCGACATCGGCAAAGCGCTTGAACAGCACGGCCTTGCCTTCCATTACCGGCTTGCCGGCAAGGGCACCGATATCGCCCAAGCCAAGCACCGCGGTTCCATTGCTCAGAACTGCAACCAGATTGCCGCGGCCCGTGTATTTGTAGGCGTCCTGCGGATTCTTCTGGATTTCCAGGCAAGGCACGGCCACGCCCGGCGTGTAGGCCAGACTGAGGTCGCGCTGCGTGCGGCAGGGCTTGGTGGGTGTGACTTCAATTTTTCCCGGACGCGGCCCGTTGTGATAATCGAGGGCCTGCTGCTTGCTGATCAACATGATTTCCTCCATACCGTCCGCGGGCACGGGTCGCTGCTACCGGCGATAGGCCACACTCTCGCGTATATGTCCGATGGTAGCACCAGGCTGTGATTTAAATCACATTCTGTCGTGAGTGTAGAGCCGACACCGCAGGATCGAAAACCGGACGTGCTTCGCGGATTATGAGACCACGACTTACTATGCAGAGCCGTAAATCGCCACTCTCTTCTTTTCTGTTCGCTTCTCTTTAGCTTTTCTGCGCTTCTCTGCTTCTCTTTGCTCTTCTTTGTGCGCCGGGCTGGCGGCGCGAATCTCTTACTCTTTCGGGCTT
>Ga0074046_10001340_pt1 | contig 22425 bp, 15 predicted proteins | sample BogForMeECP23OM3_FD_94441 | JGI IMG/M metagenome (GOLD analysis project Ga0074046, IMG submission 94441) | Bog forest soil microbial communities from Calvert Island, British Columbia, Canada - Bog Forest MetaG ECP23OM3 | ecosystem: Environmental > Terrestrial > Soil > Wetlands ...
GCACCGACATTACCCATGCCGTGATTCTGACCGGCGTCACCAGCCTGCTGCACTGGCGGGCGGGCAACGTCGATCCCCACCTGGTCGCCTCCCTGCTGATCGGCTCGATTCCCGGCGGAATGTTGGGTTCGCATCTGAGCACGCGCGTTCCCGTACTCTGGTTGCGACGAATCCTGTGCACGGTCTTGCTGATGACCGGGGCAAGGATGCTGTGGGCTTAGGTTTCGTGTAACTACTAACAACGGAGCATTGATGTCTTCTATTAATTCCTCAGAAACTCTCGAGCGCATTCACGCCGCGCTGGAAGCGGCTCGTGAAGTGCTCAACCGCTTCACTCCCGGCGCCATTGAAACCGAATACAAAGTTGGACACGATCCCGTCACCGAAGCCGATCGCGCCGTTGACAACATCCTGCGCAAGACGCTGCTTCGTCCCGGCGAAGGCTGGCTCTCGGAAGAGACCGTGGACGACTTCACTCGGCTCGACAAAGAACGCGTCTGGGTGGTCGATCCACTCGACGGCACGCGTGAGTTTGTACAGGGCATACCCGAGTTCTGCGTTTCGATCGCCATGGTGGAGAATGGAATTCCCGTCGCTGGCGGAATCTGCAATCCCGCAACCGACGAACTCATTCTCGGGTCGCGCGACACGGGCGTGACCTACAACGGCAAGCCGTCACAGCCGAGCCAGCGCAAGGATCTGCACGGCGCGCTCGTGCTCGCCAGCCGCAGCGAAGTGAAGCGCGGCGAATGGAAGCAGTTTGAGTCCGCCGAATTCAACATTCGTCCCATGGGATCGGTCGCCTACAAGCTCGGACTGGTTGCCGCCGGTCGCGCCGACCTTACTTTTACGCTGGTTCCGAAAAACGAATGGGATGTTGCCGCCGGGGCGGCGCTGGTCGAAAGCGCTGGAGGCTGGGTGCTCAAGCTCGACAACTCTCCGTTGCGCTGTAACCAGAAGAATCCCCTGATCTCCGGCTTGCTGGCGGGGGGCCCCTTTCTGCGCGATCCTCTACTCCAAATGCTCGACCGGCACTCGCAAACGATCGGCGGCAAACAACCCTAAGGTTATAAGTGAATTGTCATCCTTCGCTTCGCTCAAGGTGACAAATTCGCAGAAAAGCTCATGGCTGCCAAGCGCATTGTCTTCCTGATGTATCACGAGTTGGAGCTCGCTGGCCGTAAGTTCTGCCAGTCGGAGCCCGGCTACGTGCGCTACATTCTGCCGCTGGAAGCGTTCCGCAGTCAGATGGCGTGGTTAAAGCAGTCGGGCTTTCGCGGCCTAAGCGTCGGCGAGGCGCTTCTCTATCCGGCTGAACCGAGCGTGTGCCTTACCTTTGACGATGGTTGCGAGACCGACCTGATCGCCGCCGCGCCCGTGCTCCGCGAGTTCGGCTTCAACGCCACCTTCTACCTCACGGCTGGATTCCTGGGCACGCCCGGTTACCTCAATGCCAGTCAGGTGCGCGATCTGGACGCGCAGGGTTTCCAGATCGGCTGCCATTCGATGACCCACCCGTACCTCTCCGATCTTCCGGAACCAGAACTGAAACGCGAAATTGTGGATGCCAAGCTCCACATCGAAGAAATCGTCGGACATCCCATCGAACACTTCTCCTGCCCCGGAGGACGTTACGACCAGCGTACGCTGCAAATGGCACGCCAGGCCGGATTCGCAACTGTTGCCAATAGCCAGTTTCGCGCCAACTCGTCGGCCACCAGCCCCTACGAACTCGGCCGCGTAGCCATGCTGCGTGACCTCACCCTCGACCAGTTCAGCGCCAACTGCCACGGCCGCGGGTTGTGGAAGAAGCGCCTTCAGCATCAGGCCCGCCGCGGCGTGCAGCGCGCGCTGGGAAACCAGGCCTACGATTACCTGCGCGCGATCGTGCTGGGAGAACCCCGCCAGTAACCTGCGGGAACCGATTTCGCCTTCCCTGCTTGCCTCCTGATCTTCTTGCCTTGCCCACCCCGGCGTAATCAATGTAGCGCCATTTCCGTCCACATCGCCCGCCCAGTACCTGTTTTCAGCGGATTCGCACCCAGGACACCGATGGACACTGCCCCACGCGAATCTGTACATTACCGCGCGCGCATGTACTAACGCGTTTCCAATGTACTACTGGTATCTGGGAACTCTTGCCCCATCTCGATACATTCAGCGTGAGGACAATCGACTAGTCCCCCAAATTCGTAAGGTCGAGGGCTCCATGTCTGAAACAGAAGCTGTACTTCTAAACTGTGATTTCAGATTCTCCCGAACGCTGGCACAGCGCCTGAGCGTTTTGCTGCTCCTGCTGGTGGTCGCGCTGCTGACCACTTCGTGCGGCTTGCTGACACAACCCACGAGCGGAAACACCCTGCAACTGCCGGCAAGTATCCCAGCCGGCAAGGTCGCTCAGCCTTACAACACCGTCATCGCAGTTGGTGGCGGAACCTCCCCCTACCAGTTCTCCGTGAAAACCGGCAGCCTCCCCCCCGGCATCAGTTTGAACCCAGCCACAGGAACGCTCTCGGGAACTCCTTCAACGGCAGGCACGTTCTCGTTCGAGGTGATGGTGACCGATGCCCCGCACCCCGATCAGGGGAGCCAGACGTTCAGCGTTCCCATCTCGACTGGTGGGACCATCACCGTCGGCCTGTCACCCACGAGCGCAACGCTGGCCTCGAACCAGAAACAGCAGTTCACTGCTACCGTCAGCGGGACTTCCAACACTGCCGTAACCTGGTCGGCCGCGAAGGGCTCGGTTGACGCCAACGGTCTTTACACCGCTCCGGCCGTCAGCGCTTCGACCAGCGTGGTCGTCACCGCTACCAGCAAAGCAGACTCATCGAAGTCCGCCAGCGCCACAGTCACGGTTGACCCGGCGAGTAGCCAGTCGCCTACCATCACAACCACGAATATTCCCCAAGGCGAGCAGGGGCTAGCCTATAGCGCAGTGTTCGCCGCGACCGGTGGAACCACCCCTTACAGTTGGAAGATTTCCGCAGGCACTCCTCCAACTGGAATCGCGATGGCTGCCAACGGGGATTTGGCCGGCATGCCGACCGCCGCGGGCACTTTCAACTTCACAGTCACGGTCACCGATGCCGCCAACCAGACGGCGACCGGCAACTTCAGCGCGCTTATCATTGCTGCCGGTAATTTCGATGGTCCGGCGGAACTACCGCGCGTGACCGTTCCCAGTGCGATGTCCGACACGCCCGCGCCCGGCCATCTTATCCAGGTCAATGCCACTGGCGACCCGCAGACGGCGATCAACAACGCCCAGTGCGGAGATACCATTCAGCTCCAGGCGGGAGCCACCTACACCAGTAATTTGAAACTGCCCGCCAAGCAGTGCGACGACCAGCACTGGATCATTATTCGTACCAGTGCTCCGGATAGCGCCCTCCCGGCGGAAGGCCAGCGGCTCACGCCCTGTTATGCCGGAGTGGCCTCGCTCCCCAATCGTCCGGCTTACAGCTGTACGAACCCGCAAAACGTGCTGGCCAAGATTTCCCGGTCCGTACAAAATGGAAATGGCCCGATCAATTTCGCCAGCGGAGCCAATCACTACCGTCTGGTCGGCCTGGAGATTACTCGACCGGCGGACACGGTTCCCGTCGTAGAGTTGGTTGCACCGACCACCGATATGCCGGCCGATCACATCATCATTGACCGCTGCTGGATCCACGGGCAGGCGCAGGAGGATACCCGTCGCGGGGTCGCCCTCCGCGGCACCACCTATGTGGCGATTGTGGACTCTTACCTGAACGATTTCCACTGTACCTCGGTGACGGGAGCGTGTATGGATTCTCAGGCCACCGGAGGCGGCACCGGCAATAACGTGAGCGGTCCATGGAAGATCGAGAACAACTTCCTCGAGGCGGCAGGTGAGAACATTCTGTTCGGAGGCGCAGCCTCAACCATCGTCCCCACCGACATTACTATCCAACACAACCACTTCTACAAGGTGCCGCAATGGCAGAAGGGCACGACCGGCTTTGTGGGAGGGTACTCCGGCCATCCCTTCCAGGTGAAGAATCTTTTTGAAATCAAGAACGGAAGCCGCATGCTGGTCGAAGGCAACATTTTTGAGTATTCGTGGGGCGGCTTCTCCCAAGGCGGGCAATCGATTCTGATTACGCCACGCAACGACTATAACAAGAGGACCAAGATCGGCAACCTCTGCGCCATATGCGAATCCACGGACATCACCATTCGCTACAACCGAATCAGCCACACAGGGGCGGGATTCGACATTGCCGCTGTCACGGTGGAGGGTTTGGGGGCGCAAGCCGCCGAGCGCTACAGCATCCATGACATCGTCGTCGATGACATTGATGCCTCGAAGTACACAGGCGGCGGTGGTTTATTCCTGGTCATGAATTTTTGGCCCCTTCAGACATTGAAAAACGTCAGCATCCGGCACGTGACTGGCATCCCCGACCAACGCGGCCACGTGCTGGGGATCGCGAATAGCTTGAATAATCCGCAAATGTCTGGATTCACCTTCTCCGACAACCTGGTGGTCGTTCCTAAGTTCCCGGTCTGGGGGGCGGGAGCCGTCAACGACTGCGCAAGCGCCGACGTCCCGTTGCCGGTCCTTAACGCCTGCTTCACGACTTACTCTTATACCAACAACGTCCTGGCGGGTGCCTCGCCCACAGTTTACCCACCCAGCAAATGGCCTGCCGGAAACTTCTTCCCGGCCACGGTCGACGCCGTGGGATTCGTGAACTTCAACAATGGCATTGGAGGTGACTATCACCTCCAGGCGAACAGCCCTTACAAGGGAAAAGCCAGCGACGGCCGTGATCCCGGCGCCGACATCGACGCCGTGAACGCCGCCATTCAAGGAGTGGAATAACGCAACCACGGGTGCGGGCCGCTCCATCTTGGCCCGTACCCCATTTTCCCTCGTGTTCGACCTGCATTTTCCTTCGCGGTATAATCCTTCTGACAGCGAGCCGTCACCCGTTACTCCGTACCTGGCCAGCGTGGCAGAGTACGGTATCCACCGAGGAGGAGTATGCGTTTCTTTTATTCTCCAGAGCCCAAGCTACGTGTCTCTGCCGAACCAGCGTCCCCGGCCCGCACGGAGTCTTGCCGATCAATCCCTCTACTCGCGCTGTTGGGTGCGGCCCTACTGACCACGGCGTGGGGACAATCTGGTTCAAGCGCAAGAGCTAAGGTTGCCGAGCCGACCCGGTTAACCGTGGCGTCCACCCCGCCCGAGGGCGAGAACGCATACTGTGACAAAGGCAACATTGCAAAATTTGGCGCGAAAGACGGCCCCGCTGAACTGCCGAAGACCTGCTACTACACGGGACTCGACGGCACGCCCTCTCCCGGGAAGCAAACCCATGTGGGAACAAACTCGGATCTGACTGAGGCGCTTGACGGCGCCAAATGCGGAGACACGTTGTTGCTTGCCGCGGGTGGGGTTTACGTGATGAAGAGCTTTCCGCGGAAGAATTGCGACGATAATCATTACATCACCGTGCGAACCGATACCTCCGACTCCAAGCTGCCACCCGAGGGAACGCGGATCTCGCCCGCATGGGCTGGGGTCTCTAGCCTGCCAGGCAGGCCACCTTTTGCTCAGCCAGCCGGAGGTCCCGCCAGACTGATGGCAACGATTTCGGTCAAACCCGAAACCGGCGTTGAGTTCGGCGATCATTATCGCTTCATTGGAATCGAGTGGGCCCCCGTCCCGGATAAGAAAATTGCCCGCCTACTGTTTACGAACGGAGGCGATCATCTTGTCTTTGACCGGAATTGGGTTCACGGCATCGATGGAACGGAACTAGGACACGGTATCGGCATCAATGGCTCTGTTTATATCGCGGTGATCCATTCTTACTTCAACAGTTTTACTTGCACGGCGCGAACCGGCAGCTGCACTGATGCGACGGCAGTGGGAGGTGGCAATGGAGACGACCCAACCCGCACCATTAAGATAGTCGACAACTACCTCGAATCCAGTGGGGAAAACATTCTATTCGGAGGCGCCGCCGCGAAGTTTCGCCCAGAAGACATTGAGATTCGGCGCAACCACCTTTTCAAGCCCATGTTCTGGAACCCGAACTCCCCCGATCACCGCGAGCCGACGCCCATCGTCAAAAACCTGTTCGAGCTCAAGAACGGGCGCAGGTTGCTGTTTGAAGCGAACTACCTGGAGAACTCATGGGCAGGCTTCAGCCAGGTCGGGCCGGCCATCTTGCTAACCCCGCGCAATAGCTCCAAGAAAGCACTCGGGCTCGTCATGTGTCCCGACTGCGCCGTTACCGACGTGACGATTCGCTATGTGTGGGTTCGGAAAGTGAACCAAGTGCTCCAAATCGCCAATATCATGGATCTGGTGAAACCCGCGCCGGGCAACAGCTATTCCATTCACGACGTCGTGGCCGAAGGCCTCCGCTATCCTGAGTGCGGGAAGGGTTGTGGCGGGGCGTTGGTTGAACTGAACGGCGCAGTGGGCGGATCCCCCAAAGAATCGGTGGTGCACGACCTCGCGATCAATCACATCACCTTCGTTTCAATGGCAAGGACAAAAGATCTCGTAGTCCTCCAGGGTCCTCCGGCGAAGGATCCGGACACGCCGCAGATGTACAACATCGCGTGGACGAACACCATTGGCGATGTTGGCCTCTATGGCGTGTGGACATTGGGTGGATCGCCGGAGGTTAATTGCGCTGATTTCAAGGGAGCGACCCCAAGGAGTCGGATCGAGGCTTGCTGGAAATCGGGCAGCGTTTTCAAAGATAATGTGCTCGCAGGAGGAGACAGCATCCTCGGCCAGCGCCCGGAATGGCCGGAGGGTAACTTCATCACAGACGGATTGGATTCGGTAAAATTCGTGAAGCTAAACGGTGGTCTGGACGGCGACTACCATCTTGCCACCTCCAGCAAGTTCAAGGGCAAAGCCACCGATGGCCGCGATCCCGGAGCTGATGTTGATCTGGTCCTGGCCGCGACCCGAGGAGTCCGCTAAACCGTTCTCTCGCAGGCGGAAATCGCAGCCGCTTCGATCTGCGGGCTTGCGGCGTAGGCCGGACTTAGCGGGGCTCCTAGGATTGCTCTAGGTTCTGCACCTTTCCCAGCATCTTGAGTTGATGGTCCAGTTCCTGGAATCGGCGGGTGATGGTATGCAGGACAAGACCGACTACCATCGCTAGCATCCCCGACAGAACCAACCCTACCGCCAGCACGGCCGATGGAAGACGCGGAACCAACCCGGTCTTGATGAATTCAATGATAACAATCGTTCCCGGCACAAAACCGAGGAAGATCAAGAAGAGTCCTACAAGTCCAAAAAACGTCAACGGTTTGTAATCGCGAAACAACGTGAGAATCGTGTTGAGGATCAAGAAGCCGTCGCGCAGGATGCGGATTTTTGAGAAGCTCCCCTCCGGTCTAGCCTTGAGATTTACGGGAGTCTCGACGATGCGATAGCCTCGTCCCAACGCTTTGATGGTAAGCTCAGTTTCGGTTTCAAATCCCCCGCCGAACAGAGGTATATTTTTCACGAAGCGGCGGCTGAAGGCACGGTAACCGGAGAGAATATCCGTGAGTCTAACCCCAAAGATGAAGTTGATTGCACGGAGAAAGAAGTAGTTGCCCAGCCGGTTCAGGGATCGGAACTCGCTGTTCGACTCCTGGGTCAGGCGAGATCCCACCGTCATGTCAGCATTTCCGAGCATGATGGGCTCAATCAGTTTGTGCACATCGCCAGGGGGATAGGTGCCGTCACCATCCACCATGATGAAGACGTCGGCTTCGACGTCCTGGAACATTCTTTGAACCACATAGCCTTTGCCCTGACGTAGCTCAAAGGCGACACGGGCACCGGCATCGCGGGCAACTTCCACGGTGCGATCAGTGGAGTTGTTGTCGAACACCCATATGTCCGAACCGGGCAATTCGGTCCGGAAGCTACGGACCACATCCCCGACCGTCAGTTCCTCGTTGTAACACGGAATAAGAATTGCGATTCTGGGCGGGCTCGTCATGCGGCTAGATCCCTCAACGATAAGTTAGTTCGAACACCCGGTATACCTGGTTAGCAAAAGAACAACGGAAGTGAATGCCATCAACTTCAACTTCCTTATCGCAACTGTTCGGCAGTGTGAGCCAGTTGCTTATCGTACCGCCGCTGGCATACACCAAAAACCGGGGATGCGCGGTCTGAAGGTACTCCCGCGCGGTCCCACTGTTCTTTACACCTTCCAGATACACCCGTGGACTATGGACTAATGGCAATCCTGCCGCATCCGCAATGACATTGGATTCGACGTTGTAGTTATCGATCAGCACTGAGTCGTTGGAGCCCATGTGCCCACGAAGATATCGTGCGACTGCAGTGATCCGTGAACTATACCGCAAGCGTGGAGAAACGTTCGCGAACCTATCGGCATAGCGATTGGGAATCTCACTGACGGCCAGCACCACGGCAGCGTTGCAGCAAAGGAAGAGGATCAGAACAACCTGCCCCATTTCTGCCCGCGCAGCTGTCCACCCCGCAATCAGTTTGTCGAATCCGAGGCCGCTCGCGACGGCAAGCAGCGCGCCAAGCGAGATGGAGTAGCGCGCGTTCGCCAGCAACCCATGGGTGAGAATCTGATAAAACTGCATCACCCCCAAGAACAGAGTCATAGCGGCAAACGCTGCCGTGTGCCAGTTCGAAAATGACCGGCACAGGCCGTAGATGGCAACCAGGAAAGCAACCGGAGACAGACTGATCAGCAGCGCGGTCGGAAAAACCGCCATCTGTCCCACCATCGGCTTTGGGTTTTCCGCCAGGAACCGCACTACCCGGGAATGATTCAGCGTCACAAGGTACAGTGGATTCCCAAACGCTCGCCACGAATAAGACAGCATGAACGCCGGCCAGGCTCCGGCAGTGACCCCGAATACAGCCACCTTCTGTATCGCTCTCCGGTCATACCAACGCTGCGAGGGATGAAACACAACCCAAGCCACGAGACTGATGCCAAGGGCAGCGAAGATGATCCACGCCTCGTAGCGGATCGACTCCGCAACCGACAGGCTGATACCGGACCAAGCTATGTACCAAGTACTCGCGCCTTCATTGGACGTGGCTAAGTGAAAAAGCAACACCGCCAGCAGCGTGAAGAACAAGTAAGGAACTTCCGACGAAGACGTCGTGCTGTACCCGATGTGCAACGTAAAGAAACTGAAGACCGCCGTCGAGAGCACTGCGGCTCGCGCTCCGTAGAGCATGTGAGCGAGGCGCCACACAACCACGATGGAGGCGATTCCGAGAGCCAGGCTCAGACCCCGGCCTGCAACGAGTACGTTGCTGCACAAGACATTGAAGAGCCCGATCAGCCAGAAGTGTCCAGGCAGGTAGACATCGAAGATGATCTTCCATGCAGGCGATTGCAACCACTGGGCAGCCAGACGAACTCGTGCCCCCGCATCTCCTCCGCTATTATCAGACAGGAAATATGAGACGATTCGTAGCAACGCTCCGCAACCAATGACGCCGCCTGCCAGGGCAACCTGGAACGGAATTTTAGCCTCTTGAGTTTCTTGGGTCCCTTGCATGAGTGTTTATGTGCCAGCCAATTCTACGGTAATTATTCCGCAGCGAACGGAATGCTATGAGTCGCACTTGCGGACACGGTCGCCTCACTCAACCGAGTCGCCACGCATTCCGCGCTAACTTCCGACAACCGCCTGCCAAGAAAACCAGCAGCAGCGCTCGAGACCCCACCGTGGCCTTGGTTCGTAGCCTGACTCTCCAGTCGATCGCTCAATTCGAGCTCCAGCAAGTTGGGCAAAGTATAACATCTGGGTTTCGCAGTGTCTGCACCGCCGTCGACGGCGGCCAGGGCGAACGCGTGACCACCTCGTCAACCGCACCTTGCTGGAATAGGTTTTTCATACAGTTCACTCCCGGGCCTGCCGCCGAATCGTCGAGAATGATAGCATTTAGCTTCGTGCCCGGGCCAACGAGGAGCCTCTCGTGACTTCCGTAACCCCTTTTTTAACAATGGCTTCAGACGAGCCGCCTCCCCTTGCGTGATAAGATTTTACGGTGCCCACCGGTCGTCCCAGTGATCGCAAGCAGGCTCCTGTCTTCGTGATGGGCTGCCACCGCTCTGGGACGAACCTGCTCTACGACATGTTGTTGTCCTCCGGCGGGTTTGCCATCTACCGCGGTTATTTGCCGATTTACAAAATTCTGATTCCCCGCTTCGGCTCCATGAAGAGCCGCGCGCACCGCGAAAAGATCCTCGAGGCCTGGCTCCGCAGCAAGGGTTTCCGGCGCACCGGACTTGATGCCGAACTGTTGTCGGCACGAATCCTGAATGAATGCCGCAATGGCGGAGACTTCATCCGCGTCGTCATGGACGAGGTGGCCCGAAGCCAGCATATGCAGCGCTGGGCGGTGTACGATCCTGACAACGTGTTGCACGTGGAGCGCGTGAAGCGTGACCTGCCCAACGCGCTGTTTGTGCACATCATCCGCGACGGGCGCGACATCGCGCTCTCGCTCAAGAAAATGGGTGGCTTCACTCCTCTGCCTTGGGACCGCAACCCGACCGAAAGTCTGGTGGCGACAGCACTGTACTGGGGGTGGATGGTCCACAGAGGCCGTGTCCATGGCCGCAAGTTCCCTGCCGACTACGTCGAGATCCGCTACGAGGACCTGGTCACGAACCCGCGCGAAACGCTGGGCAAACTCGGCGGCTTCATCGATCACGATCTGGACTATGATCGGATTCAACGCGCCGGCCTAGGCCGCCTGTCGGAAACGAATTCTTCGTTTCGCGAAGAAGGCGCGAAAGAAAAAATCAATCCGCTCGGCCGCTGGAAAGAACGCTTGGCGTATGCCGATGTCGCCGCCATCGAAGCGACGGTGGGCGAGTGCCTCGAGGAAAATGGCTACGAACTGTCGCTGCCCGCCGCCGAGCGCCGCCGCAGCCTGCGGCATTGGTGGATGCGCGCAATGTATCCCTCATTTCTTGGCAGTAAGCTCTGGCTGAAGTTGCATACACCGGTCGGCCGGCTCGCCAACCTGTCGGCGCTCGAACTGGAAGAAGAACCGGTACAGGTGGCGGAGTCGGTCCGCTCCTGAAGAACGTCAGAGATCGGAGTAGACTACGGGCTCCTGACGATGAATGGAATTTCCCTAACCTGGCGACCCGAAGGCGCGTTTCACCACGTGGGCTTTGTCGTGGTTTCGATTGCGAATTCCGTGCAGAGCTTTACCAGCGTGTTGCAGGCGGATTGGGACGAGCAGGTTTTTCATGATCCCAACCAGGGCGTTCGCGTTACGTTCCTGAAGAGCCGGCGCGCGGGCGATCCGCTCTGGGAACTGGTGGAACCGGCCGACGAACAATCGCCCGTGCACTCCTTTGCCGCTAAGGGAGGCGGCCTGCACCATGTTTGCTATGTCGTCGATAATCTGGAGCGGGCACTCACCGACGCGCGGTCGCTGGGAGCGATCGTCACGCGGCAACCGATGCCGGCAGTCGCCTTCGGCGGCCGGCGGATCGCTTGGATCTACACCCGGAACCGTCTGCTGATCGAGTATCTGGAACGCTGATTTGGTCTTTTGACAAGATGTCCGATTCGAATTCCAATTCGACGCTTGGTGAGCATCATCCGGCGAACCTGCGTGTCGAAGTCGACAGGCTGCTCGCGGAAGGCGCTTTCGATCTTGCCTCGCGGCGGCTGGCGGAACTTTGGCGGCGCGATCCCGCGTCCGGCACGGCAAGCTTCGTAACTTCGCGGCTGGACGAGTTACGAGATAAGACGCACGACAAACTTTCGCTTACAAAATTCAAGCTGGCGATTCTGCGCTCGTTCACGGTCGAGCCCATCGTGCCGCTGCTGCGAGCGGAAGCGTTCGCCTGCGGTATCGATCTCGAAGTGCACGTCGGAGATTTCAACACTTACGTGCAGGACATGCTCGACGGCCAGAGTGCGCTCTATCGCTTCGCGCCGAACGCCGTCGTGCTGGCGGTACGCACCGATCAGGCGGCGCCCGAACTGTGGCGTGACTTCGCGGATCTGGCACCGGAAGCGGCGCAAGCAGCCGTCGAGCGCGTGATTCGCAGGTATGAGCAGTGGATCGGCGCGTTTCGCAAACACAGCCAGGCGGCGCTGATCGTTCATTCCCTCGAACGCCCCTCCACTCCGAGCCTGGGCGTGCTCGACAGCCAGTCCGAGATGGGGCAGTCCGGACTCATCCGCCAAATCAATCATGAATTGCGGCGCATCGCCGCAGGGTTCCATGGCGTCTACAGCCTCGACTACGATGCGTTGGTGGCGCGCCACGGCAGCGAGCATTGGCACGACGAGCGCAAGTGGCTGACGGCGCGCCTTCCCATCGCGGCTGGTTATCTTCTTCAGATGGCGCGCGAGTGGATGCGTTTCATCGTGCCCCTCAGCGGCCGCATCGCCAAGGTTATGGTCGTCGATCTCGACAACACGCTGTGGGGCGGCGTAATCGGCGAAGACGGAATGGCCGGCATCAAAGTTGGCTCCGAATATCCCGGCGCGGCCTATCAGGCCTTGCACCGTGCCTTGCTCGATCTGTCGCGCAAAGGAATTCTGCTGGCGGTGTGCAGCAAGAACAACCTCGACGATGCCATGGAAGCGCTGGAGAGGCATCCCGGCATGCTGGTGCGCGCGAAACACTTTGCGGCGATGCGCATCAACTGGACCGACAAGGCGCAGAATCTGCGGGAGATCGCTGAGGAACTGAACGTGGGCATCGATGCGCTCGCCTTCCTCGACGACAATCCGTTTGAGCGTGAGCAGGTTCGTGCTGCGCTTCCGGAAGTTACCGTCATTGACTTGCCGAAGAATCCACTGGAGTATGCCGCTGCTGTCAGGAATTGTGCGGCCTTTGAGCGCCTTACTCTTTCCGCGGAAGACCAGCAGCGCACCGAGATGTATGCCGCGCAGAAGCAGCGCGCCGGCGCCGAACAGACCTTTCAGTCGAAGGAAGATTTCTTTCGCTTCCTCGAGCAGGAAGCCGAACTCGACCCCGTTTCGGACCTGACGCTCGCGCGGGTGGCACAACTGACGCAGAAAACCAACCAGTTCAACCTGACTACCCGGCGTTACACCGAGACGCAGATCGCCGATATGTCTAAGAAACCGGATTGGCACATATTTTCGATCAAAGTGCGCGACCGTCTCGGCGACCACGGCCTGGTCGGGGTCGCGATCACGCACGACGTAGGTGAACAGTGCGAAGTCGATACTTTCCTGTTGAGTTGCCGCGTCATCGGAAGGACGGTCGAAACCGCGCTTCTCGCCCATCTCGCCGAAAGCGCAGCCCAGCGCGGACGCAAGCGGCTCGAGGGCTGGTTTCTGCCGACCAAAAAAAATGCGCCGGCGCGCGATTTTTATGAGCAGCATGGCTTCGAGTTGCAGGCAACCAGCTGCGAGGGTTCTCTGTGGACGCTCGACCTGAAGACTTCCACGCTGCGCTGCCCGGATTGGATTAAGCTGAAAGTGGCGACAGAGACTACAGTGGGAGGAAAGAATTGACGGCCAGTACGTTTGAGCAGGTGCGGAATATAGCCAGTGATATTTTCGGAATTCCAGCGGGCAAGATCACGGCGGAGTCTTCGCCGGAAACGATCGAAAATTGGGATTCCATGCAGCATTTAAATCTGGTTCTGGCCATCGAAGAAAAGTTCGGAGTGCAGCTTGAGCCCGAGGATGTCGAGCAGATGAAGAGCATCGGCGCAGTCGCGGCCCTGGTCGAGAAGCTGCAGTCGGCCGCGCACTAAGATTCGTATCAGGGCATCGCTTTAGCGATGCCGCAAGTTCCCTGAAATTGGACGCCCCTTTAGGGGCTGGGCAGGCGCATCGCTCAAACCTTCTTCCATGGCCATCGTCATCCAGCCCTATCGTCCCGAGCACGAGCCTGCGGTCGCGGAGTTCAATCAGCGTCTGCGGCAAGCGGGCGAGGACGAGAACATGGTGTTCTACCGCTGGGCTGAGCCACGCTGGCTGCCGCGTAGGGCAGAGTCCCGTATCTACAACGAATTCTTCGTCGCCGTCGATGACGGCATCGTGCGCGGCGGCTACGCCCTCAAAACCCAGGAATTCTTTTTCCCCGACGGACAGACTCGCTCCATCGCCTACTACCACCATCCGCTGTCCGAGGGCATCGTCAATAAAGCCCATGCCATGGTGGGCACGCTGCTGCTGCGCGATGCAATGCAGCGCGTGCCGCTGCTGTACTGTCTCGGCATGGGCGGATACGACCGTCCGTTGCCGCGGATGCTGGTTCGCCTGGGATGGGCGCATAGTCTGGTGCCATTCTTCTTTCGCATTGTGAATCCTTCGCGCTTTCTCAGAAACATGCAGACGCTGCGTTCGTCGCCGTCGCAAAAGTTTCTGCTGGACATCGCGGCCTACAGCGGCGCCGGATGGGCAGGCTCGAAGCTGTTTCAGAGCTATCGCGCTCTAGTTGCCCCGCGATCGGCCGCAGCTGACGGTTGCGAAGTCACGAGCTTCGAAGCTGACGCGGAGGGCTTGCAGTCTCTCTGGGAACAGGCGCGTCAGACTTGCTCGTTCACGGCAGTGCGCGATGCCGAGGCATTGCACATTTTGTATTCTCCGGCACTGAAACATCTAACGCGCTTGGTCGTAAGACGCAGGGGCTCGGCGATTGGCTGGGCGGTGGTGGGCGAACGTCGCAAGGACGCGAAGTACGGCAACCTGCGCGTAGGCTCGGTCGTTGACTGCTTTGCGCTTTCGGGAGAATTGTTTCCAGTGGTACGCTGCGCCACGCAGACCCTGGAGCGGCAGGGCTTCGACCTGATCCTCAGCAATCAGAGTCACCATGCCTGGGGCGAGGCTTTCAAGGCCGCAGGCTATATGCCGGGACCCTCAAACTTCCTTTTCGCCGCTTCCAAGAAGCTGGCGGAATTGCTCGCTCCGTTCGAAGCAGCACGTCCGCGAATGCATTTGACGCGCGCCGATGGAGATGGGCTGCCGGGGAATTTCTAGAATAGTTTGCTGTCGGGCTTCACCCGACTGGACAGCCGAGGGCGGCTGTCCCTACGCGTGGTTTATCTCTGCGGCCTCTATTTCCGATTCGGTGGAGAGTTTGTAGCCCAACTGCTTCATAAGTGGCCCCCACTGGGCTTCCATGTAGATCACGGTTTTTTCCGGAAGGACGGCTCGCCACCCGCCGGTGGACGCTTTGCGGACGAAAGGCTTATCCGAGCGGGTGTGGAACGTGGCTACCCACTTCTTGCCCTGTGTCTCTTCCATTTTGCGCATGTTGGCGGCGGAACTTCGTTCGATGGCTTGGTGGATGCGCTCCGGGTCAGGATTGAGGCCCATGAACTGAGCTACGCGCGCCAGTTCGCGTTGTTGATTCGCTTGCAGATCTTCATAGCGCATCAAGAGGAAATTCGCTTGTCCCTGGCGCGTCGCCAGCCAGCTGTTGACGTGGTCGGCCCAGGAACCGATGCGGCGCCAGAATTCGCCGTCCATCCAGCGGGGGACAAATTCTTCCATGGGGCAACCTTCGGGGATCGAACGCAGCTTCATCTCCCAGTGATAGTTGGAAATGGCGACATCGCGCGGGTCGCGCACAATGTAGATGACGCGCCGGTAGCGGGCGTCGAAGCACTCGTGACTCTTGAGCACACGCGGGCGGGGCAGGCGGCGCAGAACCCAGTCGGCGGTCTTGTACATATCGGGAACCAGTCGTTCGACATTGAGGAAGGTGACGGGCTCGTTTGGATTCACGAAATTGCCGACCAGGAAACGCGTCCAGGTGTTGCCGGAGCGCGGGTAGGAAGTGAGAAAAACGTCGTCATCGAAAATGGTGATTTCGCGCTCCAGCAGCGTGCGGCGAAACAGTACGTCGTGAACCCGCGATAGATGCCGGAATGCCCTGCGAACCAGGAACGCCATCGGTGCTTCCCTCCCTGTCTTATTCCTCGGCCGGACTGCGTTCGGCGGCGGAGCGGTTACCCTGCAGCCATCCGAGAAATTTCTGCTTGCGCGCAAACATGTTGCGCGCTTCGTTGCGCAACCTGCCCACGATCTCATAGCGGGACTTAGTAAACCAGGGCACACGGTGCGGTGTGCAACCGTACTTTTCCTTGTAAGTGCCTTCTCCGCCCCAATCGAAAATGCTGGCGCCCCGCTTTTTCCAGTAGCGCATGGCGTACCAGTGGCAGGCTTCGTTGGGGCGCAGGCTCTGATGGGAGCGGAAACTCGCGTTGCCCCAGAACTCCGCGATCTGGTTGAAGCCGGGGTAGATTCCGGTGGCGATGCACTTCCCTTCCGGATCGCGCGCCCGCAGCAACAAGACATTGCCGGACGGTTCTACGTTGCGAACCAACGAACGGACACGCTCCACGGAGTAAGTGGGCACGAGCGACTGTTTGGCAAAGACGTCCTTGAGTTGCTCGTAGTAGTCGTCGGCGAAAGCGAGGTCGTGGGCCTCTTCAATTTTGAGGCCGCTCTTATCCGCCTTGCGAATGCAGCGGCGGCAGGCGCTTTCCATGCCATTGAACAACTCTTCTTCCGAGCGGGTCAGGTCGGTGCGATAGGAACCGTAATACTCCGTTGTGAATCCAGCAGCCTCGCCGTCTTCGAAAGTGAAGTTCGGATCGGAGACTTCCAGGTGCAGGCACCTGAGATCGTCCCAGGCAAATTTCTCCAGAGCTTCGAGCGCGGCTCGACGCGGGACGCCGGGATTGAGATTGAAGCCGATGTATGGCGTCGTCCAGCCGGGAAAAGAACTTCCCAGAACTTTCATCCCGAACTTCGAGAAGGTGAGGCCGGTAAAGTATCCAAGGACGTCATTCGATTCTCGCAGTTCGGCCAACACGGGCTGTGCGTTCTGCGATTCGGCGACAAATTGCAGCCACTCGCGCGTCTGGAACACGGTGCGGTTGGCGAAGCGGTCGAGGCGCTTCCAGTCGGCGGATTTGATATCGATGCGATGAAGCTTCATTCTTTGTCCGGTCAAGGTCCTACCAGCAAATACCCTCATACGTCCCGGCGCCTTCCGGGCGCCGCGTCTTATCGAGATGAATGAGGTCAATCACGATCTGCTCGGGTCGCAGATACTTGGCGAGTAGATCTTTGCTCGCCGATTTGTTGCCCAGGATCACGACTTCCGCCGTGCGCAGTACGCCTTCAAGGTCTGCCGAGAGCACCGATCCGATGTGCGGGATAACCTCTTCGATGTACTGGCGATTGGAACCGGCGAGCCGGCCGAGGGAGACGTCCTCGTCCCACACTTTGACCTCCAGCCCTTCGCCCATGAGGCGCTTGATCAACTGCACCTGCGGGCTCTCGCGCAGATCGTCGGTGCCGGCTTTGAAGCTCAATCCGAGCTGCGCAATTTTCTTTTTGCCCGTGCTCATTACCATTTCCACGGCACGATCGACGTGCTCGGCGTTGCTCGGCATGAGCGATTCGAGCAGGGGCAGTTTCAGATCGAGTTCTTTGGCCTTGTAGGTGATGGCGCGCAGATCCTTGGGCAGACAGGAGCCGCCGAAGGCAAAGCCCGGGGAAAGATAGGCGGGAGAAATATTCAGCTTGGTATCAGAGGTGAAAATCTTGGTGACCGCGTGCGCGTCCACGCCAAGATGTTTGCACATGGTTCCCATTTCGTTGGCGAAGCCGACTTTCAGCGCGTGATAGCAGTTGGAAAAATACTTGACCATCTCCGCGACGGGAATGGTCGTTTCGTAGAGAGTGCCGGGAGTGTTCTTGTAAAGTTCACGCAGCGGCGCCAGGTGCCGGGTGTCGCTCGCTCCGAGAATGGTGTAGGGCGGATTGAGGAAGTCGGCGACCGCGCTGCCTTCGCGCATGAACTCAGGGTTGTAGCAGACCGTGAAATCCGCGCCGCACTTCTTGCCGCTTTCTTTTTCCAGGATGGGCAGCACAATGGCTTGGGTGGTTCCCGCCAGCACCGTGCTGCGTAGAACAAAAACGTGGGGAGACTTTTTCTGGCGGATAGCTGCCCCGATTTCCCGGGCAACATGCTCGATGTGGCTGAGGTCGAGCTTCCCATTCTTCAGGCTGGGCGTTCCCACGCAGACGAACGAGACCTCCGAATTCAGCACCGCCGCGGTGGCATCGGTGGTCGCTTTGAGGAGGCCGGCGCGGTGCGCATCGGAGACCATTTCACTCATCCGCGCTTCGATGATGGGGGTCCGGCCCGAGTCCATCATCTCAACTTTGGCGCGGCTCACGTCGACGCCAATGACTTTGTGGCCCATCGAGGCGAAGCATGCGGCCGAGACCGACCCGACGTATCCCAACCCAAAAATGCTAACCGACAAGCCCAAGCGCATTCTCCTGGCAATCGAGTTTCTGGGGACTACCTGCTGGCACTATGAACTATACCAACCCCCACGTAAGCGGTAGCAAACGGCCCTCCATCTGGGCGGTAGCCGACCTGAGGTACTGCCAGCAATACTCTTGTTTTCAATACATTACATAGTATCCCTAAGATTGTCTGGAAGCCCGGTCCGGCGGTAGGGGAAAAAGTGGACAACTATTTCCACCGGGTGGAACTTTGTTGGGGTAAATTGCCCCACCCGACCAGTGTCACAACGGTAACCAGTGGGTCGAGAGCGATCTTTTCAGCATGTAAGATAAGGGAACCCGATGCCTTCTGGATGGCAAAGCAAGCTGGCGCGCGTATCCCGGATGGACTGGGAAGAGGTGCGGGTGCGCGCCGGGCAGGAGTTGCACAAGCAGTGCGACCTGCTCATGCACCGGATGGGCATCCGCGCTGGGACATTAAGGCTAAACGCAGTTCCGGCGGCGCAACCGGGGCAGTTCTTCTTTTCTGCCAGCGAGATTTCAGAGCGTGCCGAATTGTTGCGCCAACATCTGCCCGGCGAAGCGACCGGAATTCTGCGCGAGGCCGATGAAATCTGCGGCCATCGTTTTCGGCTGCTGGGCTATGAGAATCTTTGCTTCAATTTTGACGGCGGCAGTAGCAGTGAAGAAGACATCAACTGGCATCTCGATCCCGTGCACGGCAAGCGTGCGCCGCTCGATCCCTGGTTCAAAATTCCTTTTCTCGATTTCGCGGTGGTGGGCGACCACAAAGTCACGTGGGAACTGAACCGGCACCAACACCTGGTGACGCTGGCCAAAGCGCGATTACTGAGCGGACGCGAGAAGTACACGCGCGAACTGATGGCGCAGTGGCACAGTTGGAGCAAGGCGAACCCGTATCCGCTGGGGATCAACTGGGGAAGCACGCTGGAGGTTGCCTTCCGCAGTTTGTCTTGGATCTGGGTGGACCAGTTGCTTGCCGGAGATGCCCAATATGTGGAGCTTCGCCCGGAGCTAGTGTCTGCCCTCGCCTTTCACGGGCGTTACATTGAGCGCTATCTATCTACTTATTTTTCTCCGAACACGCACCTGCTGGGCGAAGCGGTGGCGCTGTTCTTTCTCGGCACTTTGTATCCGCAAATGACGGGAGCTGCGCGTTGGAAGGAATCCGGCTGGCAGATCGTGCTGCACGAGGCGACGCGACAGGTGCGTCCTGATGGCGTTTACTTCGAACAATCGCTGTACTACCACGTTTATGCGCTCGACTTCTTTCTTTATTCGCGCTTGCTCGCGGCCCGGAATGGAATGGAGATTCCCCACGCCTATGACGCCATACTGGGACGAATGTTGGATGTACTCGCGGCGCTGGCACAGGCAGGACCGGCGGAAGGCTTCGGCGATGATGATGGCGGGCGGCTGGGGAATCCGCGGCGCAACCGGACCGAGCATATGACGGATCCGCTGGCGCTCGGCGCGGTGATGTATTCCCGGGGATCCTCTGCGGCGCAGCTGACGGAGGAATCGATCTGGCTGTTTGGAAATCAGGCTGTCGAGGAACTCTCGAAAACACAAACGAGCCCGACGGCCCATTCGCTCGCTTTTCCCGATGGCGGCCTTTACGTGCTGGCGGATTCGGAGCCCCACGCGGAAGTAATGGTGGTGGATGCCGGTCCGCAGGGCGTGGGCCGCTCCGGGCACGGCCATGCCGACGCTCTCAGCCTGCGGCTCACCATGGATGGGCGCCGCTGTCTGGTGGACTCCGGAAGCGGCGTATACATTTCGAAAGATCCCGCGGACCGGGACACGTTTCGCGGGACGGGTGCGCACAACACCGTGCGCGTGGATGGAGTCGACCAGGCGGTTGCGGGTGAACCTTTTTCATGGACTCACATCCCAACCACGCAAGCCGAAAACTGGGTCGTGGGGAAAAGCTTCACCTACTTTGTGGGCAGCCACAATGGATATGCGCGGCTGGCGGACCCGGTCCTGCATCGGCGGCACGTCCTGAAGATCGCGGGTGATCTGTGGCTGGTACGCGATGTGGCGGAAGCTTGTGTGGTAGCGGGGCTCTGCCCCGCCGAACCTGCGCAGAGCTCTGTCACCACACGAAAAAGCACCGAAGCGCAACATGAACTGGAGATACGCTGGCATTTTGCGCCCGATCTCGAAGTTCGGGCGGCCGGCGCGGGACGGGTGGAAGTATCGAAGGCTGGCGCTCGGTCGGGTGAACCTCGGTCGCGTAAACCATGGTTGACCCTGATCGTGCCGGAAGAAACGCTCTGGCATACGGCGACGGAAGTTACGAGAACTCTGCTCTCACCCGCTTACGGTGCGCACCAGCCCGCGCCGCTGGTGCGGTGCCATGCGCGGGTGTCGCTGCCCGCGGAGACGGCGACTGCGCTGGTGCCCCGCTCTGGCTCGGCCCCTGAGGAGGGTGAACATCTTATCGAGCCACGCCTGGTGAGTATGGCTGGGGCCGCAGTACAGGTCTACGAACTCGACTATCATCAAAATAACGAGAGCCACGGATTCTTTTTTTCACCGGGGAAGCAGGTGTGGAGTTTCGGTCCGTGGTCTTCAGACGCGCAAGTGCTCTATTGCCGCATCAAGAACGAAAAGCTCGCGCACTTGGTCATGATCGGCGGAACGCAGGTCGCGTGGCAGGGACAGCCTCTGCTGAAAACGGAGGGGCCATCCACCTTTTTCGAGTGGCGACAGCAGGATGCAGTGTTGAATGCAATCCCAAACCAGTTTTCCGTTACGCAGGTGTTCGAAGAGCTCACCGGCGGCGCGGCCACTTACGCGGAGAAACATTAAATGTGCGGAATCGCTGGCATTCTTGAATTCCGACGCGATGCGCGGGCGAGCGCCTCGGCTCTGCGCGAAATGTGCCGCGTCATCACCCACCGCGGACCTGACGACGAAGGCTTTTACACCGACGGCGCGGCCGGCATCGGCATGCGGCGCCTCAGCATTGTCGACGTCGCGGGCGGACATCAGCCCATTTCAAACGAAGATGGCACGCTCTGGATTGTGTTTAATGGCGAGATTTACAACCATCTCGCCCTGCGCGAGCAACTCATTGCCCGCGGCCACCGCTACAGCACGCACAGCGATACCGAAACCGTCATCCACCTTTTCGAAGAGTACGGCGCGGATTGTGTGCAGCACCTGCGCGGTATGTTCGCCTTTGCCATCTGGAATCGCAATACGAAGACCCTCTTCATCGCGCGCGACCGGTTGGGCATCAAGCCGCTGTACTATAAACTGACGCGGGAACGGCTGCTGTTCGCATCGGAAATCAAGGCGGTGCTCGCGCATGGCGGGATTCGTCCCGAGTTCAATCGGGCGGCTCTGCCGGAGTATCTGGCGTTTGGATATCTGTCGGGTGAGCAATCCTTTTATAACGGAATTCTCAAGCTGTTGCCCGGGCACACGATGACCGTTGGTCCGGAGGGCAAGCCGGAAATCCGGCAGTACTGGGACCTGGACGCCTCGACGCCGCACCAATCGCGAGATGAAAGTTACTACGTCCAGAGCTACCGCGAGTTGCTGGAAGGCGCAGTCAACAGCCACCTGATGAGCGACGTGCCGCTGGGCGTGTTTCTGAGCGGCGGCGTCGATTCGAGTGCCGTAGCGGCACTGATGACGAAAATACGGCGCGAGCCGGTCGAGACCTTTTCCGTTGGCTACACCGAGCAGACTTACAGCGAACTGCCCTTTGCGCGCGCGGTATCGGATCATATCCATTCGCGGCATCATGAAGTGCTGGTCAGCGAGCAGGATTTCTTCGGGGCCCTCCCGCATCTGATCTGGCATGAAGACGAGCCGATCGTGTGGCCGTCGAGCGTCTCCCTTTATTTTGTCGCCCGCCTCTCGCGCGAGCGAGTTACGGTGGTCCTCACCGGAGAGGGCGCCGATGAAACTCTTGCGGGCTACACGCGCTATGCCTTCACCCTGAAGAATGCGGCCCTCGATCGCGCCTACCGCAGCGTCGTCCCGAGTTTTCTGCGGCGCGGATTGCGCGACACGGTTGCCACCTCTTCCCTGCTCGGAGCAACCCTGCGCCGGAAACTGGAACACACTTTTCTCGCCAGGGACGGAAATTCCTGGGCC
>Ga0074046_10001341_pt1 | contig 22424 bp, 24 predicted proteins | sample BogForMeECP23OM3_FD_94441 | JGI IMG/M metagenome (GOLD analysis project Ga0074046, IMG submission 94441) | Bog forest soil microbial communities from Calvert Island, British Columbia, Canada - Bog Forest MetaG ECP23OM3 | ecosystem: Environmental > Terrestrial > Soil > Wetlands ...
ACGCCTAGTATCTCCCCTTTCTTCACACGCAATGAGACGTTCTGAAGTACGCGTACTCTTCGGTCGACGGTTGCATAGTCGAGAGTGAGATCGCTAACCTTCAGAAGATCAGGATCGGCAGCCGCACCCGAATGCCTCAACCCCACCAAGGGTTTAGTGCTGATACTAATATTGCATCCGAAAAATCAGCAAGCATAGCTAGACCCGAAAATCAGGATCGAATGCGAGAGTGTAACTGTTGAATCAACCTTCTTAGTCTCCATCTGTGGCCCAGTTGAATTGAACTGTAGCCCAGTTCAAACATCAACCCCATCCACGCCAACTATGTGTTTCACAGCGCGTGGGCTCCGATACCCCCCCCTCTAGGGGGGGTGGGGTCCAGCTTGGACTCGGCTTGTAGGTGATGGTTGGTTACTTCGTGAACAACTATCCTACAGTTACGCCGTAACTGTCTGACAGTTGCAGGAAGGGAAGAGCTCCAGTCGTTTGACGGAACAAATCACGGTGTCAGTCACAGTGTCAGACACCCTTGTTTCATAGCGGCAGGTGTCATCGCTGGCGATGACATTTTCCGGAAGGTACTCACCCGTGATGACATTAGCTGAGGTGTTCACCGGTGAACACCTTTTTCCGAAGGGTGGCCGCCCGTGAACACCTTAACTGCACGGCGAACCCAGCAAAGCCCTGGTCTCAAAGGCACACTATCGGTTAGAAGAGTACAACGTGCCGCAGGGAAGGCCTACAACACGCCAGTTTTCGGTTCTTGTGGGGGAAAAACAGGGTGTATCCCACAGTGTATCACACCCCGCTTAGGTGCACGGTGTCGACTAAGCCCCGTCCCGTGAACGCCTTTGTCGATTTGTTGAAATTAGGTTAAAGAACGTGTTTAATGCTTCAAGAAATGGTTGATTTTGAGTTCTCGCTGTTTTCGGGCCCGGTTTTGCCTCGAAAATCGCAGTTTTTCGTCAAGAAAACCCAGAAAACGAACAAGAACCCCGTCGGATTAACCTATATGGTGGAATAAGGTAGAGAATGGTAGAGGAAGTATTTGGAGGAAAATGAGTCATGCGAGTTCTCATAATTGGTGCAGGCGCAATCGGTTCCGTCATCGGAAAAATATTGCAGTCGCGCCCAGAGTTCGAAGAAATCATTCTCGCCGACCTGAAACAGGAAACTGCACAACGCATGATTGGAAACCTAAGCGGCCCAGTTAAGATGACCGCCATCGCCCTGAATGCCAACAACATTGCCGATATGAAGAAAGGTATGAAGGACGTTCACGCTGATCTCGTAATCAACGCCACACTCCCACGTTTCTTCCTCAAAATCATGAGAGCAACCCTCGAGAGCGGCGCGAACTACATGGACATGGCAACCGACATAGGCGTAGCGAACTCAAGGGCCGGAGACAGAATCCACAAAGTACCTATCGATTACCAGCTGGAACAGGCCGACGCATGGAAAAGCGCCGGACTAGCCGCGATGGTGTGCTGGGGCGCCGACCCAGGTGCAGTAAACGTATTCGCCCGATACGCCGCTGATCAACTAGATTCCGTAGACCGCATCCTAGTTAGGGACGGAGACAACGCCAGCACCGGAGGCTTCGACGGACTAGTGTCCCTATGGTCTCCCGACACGTTCATAGAAGAAGTCGCCTACGCCGACGCCCTCGTCTGGACCAACGGCCATTACGAGAGGGTACCTTCACTCACAAGAAGCGAGGTATGGGACTTCCCACAGCCAATAGGAAAGTTACGCGTTTGGGCAGTGGATCACGAAGAACCACAAACATTAGGCCGCTACATAAAATGCAACGAATGCAACTTCATGATATCCCTCAGCACCGAAACAGTAGAAACCATGCGAGTACTCAAGAAACTAGGCCTCGTCAACCCATCCCCAATCAACGTTAAGGGGATCGAAGTCGTACCACGCGACGTCGTAACCGCCTGTATGCCATCCCCAAATGATCATCGACTTCAAAGCGGAACCAACGGCTATACCTGCATAGGCAGCATGGTCATCGGCGAAAAGGCGGGGAAGAGATACGGCCACTACATCTACAACATAATGAGCCATGCCGAAGCCTACGCACTGTACGGCGTTACCGCGACGGCCTTGCAGACCGCACTCCCACCAGCCACCGCAGCAACCCTACTCGCCCGCGGGGAAATTAAGGAAAAAGGAGTATTCCCACCAGAAGCACTAGCCCCCAGCCCAATCATGAACGCCTTTACCGAACTCGGATTCCAATGGAATGAAGTGAAGAAAGAAGAAATTCCCCTCCTCCTCCCCCTACTCGCCTAAGATTCTACACGCGGGAGGTGCCGCCACCGCTTCGCCCATCCTTCCCTCATTCGTTTTCACCCCTCGGAAGGGAGAAAAGCACCTGGTTTTTGGCTGGTTATTGTTATTTTCAGTCATCTCTCATGCCTATATGGACGTGTATGTGTTAACATCTTGGTTAGTGATGGATAAGGTCGAAGGCGATATCTGCCCAAGATGCGGGCAAAAGGCGTTAGACGTATACTACGAGGAGGGTTCCGACCTTCAGCTGGGAGCCCATTGCGAGGAATGTGGGCTCAAAGGCTTCTTCACGAACGGTAAACTCGTACAGCTCGCCACAACATAAGCCCCGAATTCCTCACACGAAACCTCTCCTTCAGAGAGGATTTTTTCGCATAATCGAATAGTACGCAACGCTAGGTTCTGTCAAGCCTTAATCTGCTGACTGACTTGGGGGCTTTCGGCGCCGGTCATATCCCCCTTCTGAGCCTGAACCCGTAGGGCTCCGGCGTCAAACCATCTTGACGCCCTCTCGGCTAGATTTCTTGCGCCAACATAATCCGCGTTCGCTTGGAAGCGACAAGCGTTGCACTTGAATAATCCTCGATGCGGCCTTGTCCCTTCGGAACCACAGCGTGGGCACGTTCGGCTTGTGAAGGCTTCGTTGGCATAGATGACAGGTAATCCTTCCCATGCAGCCTTGTACTCAATCATCTTTGAAAGTTTCAGGTAAGGCATGTTGCTCACGATGCGATTCATTCTCCTGCCTCGCGCTCTGCGCCGTATGCCCTTCAGTTCGCCTAGAACGATAGCTGAATTATGCACCTTGGCAGTGTTCACGATTTCACGACTGACCTTATGGCAGAGATCATCGATGGTTCTTTTCTCCTTTCCTCCGATTCGATGAATCTCTTTGAGGAGTTTTCGTTCTCCGAGCCGCTTCCGAAGCCACGCGTAATGTCGGCGTATGCCTCTCGCTTCCCTCCCGTAGAACCATCGAGGAATGCTTGTTTGAGAACCCTGCCAAAGCACAGCAGTGGCAAGGATTCTTTCCCCAAGGTCAATCCCGAGAAGGGTTGACGCTTGACGAGTTTCCACTTCACGTTTGACGGTTAGATGCAGAAAAAATTGTTTTCCGCGCTTTACGACTTTAGAATCGCCGTAAGCACAGTTTCCGATTATTGGTTCGTTGCGCGGGTCCATACGTAATGGTAGCCAAAGGTAGTCTCTCGCCTTGATTGGTATTCGAAGGAAGAATTTTGTAAACTTCCCGTTGGCTTTGACTATGCGGAACATATCCTTCGGCAGGTGTAGGGGCTCGTTCGGGCTCGGCATTTTGAAGCTGGCTGCTCTGGCATAGATGGAATGCATGCCTGGGTAGCGTTCGCGTAGTTCACGGTACGTTGAAGGGTATCTAATCATGCTGCGCCAGGTAGCGTAGAGGTCCTGTAATTTTCTTGTCTTAATGGTCGTTAGACCGAAGATTTCAGCGTTGACGCATCTAACGGCAAGCATGAGGTCAACTTCACCTGTCCGAATTCTTAGGTTCGACAGGCGGGTGAAAGTAAACAACGGTTGACTAGCAGACGAAGACTTGACAGAGCGCAACGCTGAAAAGCGCCCCAAGTCTGGTTAAGCTCAGCTGGATCTGAGTCCTATTGGTTGGTCCTTCTTGGTTCTTTGGTTTCGACTCCTTGATGGAGTTCATAGCGTTCGTCATCGCCATGGCCGTGGCATACCAGGCCTTGAAGGGATACAAGCTCTCGAAGGAGAAGACTCTTCTCTACCTTAACCTGAGCTTCGTTCTAATCGGCGCTGGCTTGCTGATCGACGGGCTTTCTAGCCTAATCGTTCTTCTCGCTCGTCTTCGCGGAGGGTCTCTGTATCTTTTTGGTGTGGGCTACTCGATCAACTTCCTCGCGCAACTAGTTGCCTACGGATTACTAGTATACGCGTATGTTCACCAGGCTAGGAATGTAACCACTTCGACCGCGGTGCTGGCAGCTGTTCCGATATTGTTCTTCGAACGCAACGCCGTAACGGAACTTATCCTAATCTTTCTCCTCGTCTACATTGCTACTCAAACCGCGATTAACTATAGCATAAACAAGAATACGAATTCGATGCTAGTTTTCGGTGCATTTGCCTCACTCTCAGTGGCCCACGTTTTCTTTCTAATTTTCACCGTAGCCCCCATCTTCTTTCCGTTCGCCCAGATCGCGCAATTGTTTGGTTTCCTTCTATTGTTGGCTATGCTGCTTAGGGTGAATCAACCCGCATGATCCCCGGCGCGCAGGGCCAAGCTGTAAAGCCTACTGCAAAGTATCGCTCACAACTCCGAATCTATGTGGACGTGATGTACGTCATTCAGCGCGAGAGCAACCAAGCGAAGCCTACTAGAATCCTCTACGGAGCCAACTTATCCCACGATCGACTCATCAAATACCTCGAAGAACTAAAGACCTTAGGAGTCATACAAGAGACTGGGACAGACGATAAGGTCTATAGCTTAACACAGAAAGGCATCGAGTTCCTCAACAATTTTAGAAGAGTCGAATCCTTCGCTTCTGCATTCGGGTTCAAAATCTAAACAGTTCGCCTGGTCAAGTAAATGTAGACTGCTGCCACGCCGACAACTACGAGGCTCGGGACAAGTAGCAGGCCGATGAATGGAAGAACGATGAGCGAAATAGCCAAAGACGTTAACGGAAGATAGAAGTTCAATCCGGCTCGCTTGGGTCGGCCAAGCAGCTTCACTCCCGCAGCTGAGCCCACCACGTAAAGAAGAATGAATGACCCGCTTGGGACCAAGAGTGCCGTTGCTAAATCCATCTGCGAAAAATAGTACACGACAAGTACCACCACAAATGTGCCGACGAGTGCAATCAGAATCCTGTCTGGGGCTCCAGTCTTGGGGTTAATGTGAGCTAACGCCCGTGGGAGCCCACCATCCCTTGCCACGGCATACAACAGCCTCGACACGCCGGTCGTGTAAGCGTTCACCGTCCCGAATATTATGAAAACTGCAACTAACGCCGTCCCCTCCCCAGCGTATCTGCCCATTACGTTTGACAAAATCACCGCGAACGGTGCCACGCTCCCTCCCGCCTCATACGCGTGGGTCCCAATCGTGACAAAGGCGACGGCTATTTGCAGAAAACTGATCAACAATACGCTGAGTACTATGCTGCGATGAAAATCCTTCTTCGGATTCTCAAACTCCTCAGCCACGTTTGAAGTGTTCTCATATCCTATATACGACCAGAAGATCAAGGCGGCGGCCGTTCCCACCGCCAGCGGACCGGCAGTAAAAAATGGTTGAAAGTTTTGTGGCTTGACGAAAAAAGTGGACGACGCGATTGTCGCGACGAGTAACGCAACTATAGAGACGACGATCGCCAGCTGAATTCTGGTACTGATCACAATTCCCCTATAATTTATCGCGAAAGCTGAAGCAACAATTCCGAATGCTATCAGGTACGTCTCAGCCGTGCTGAGGGGGAACGCGTACCCGATATACGACGCAGCGATCAGCGTAACCGCAGGCGCACCCGTAATTACACAGAACGCAAACAACCACCCAACCACGGCCCCAACCCGAAACCCGAAACATTCCCTCGCGAACGCGTAGATCCCTCCAGACTCAGGACGGCGCGCAGACAGGGACGCAAAAGTGTAGGCGAACGGATAGCTGGCTAACGAAAGAAACACCCAGGCCAGGAGGGAGGCAGGGCCCGCGATTTTTGCCGTCAGTCCCGGGAGAACTAGAATACCAGACCCTAGAACTGAACTCGCGTACAACGCCACAGCATGCCTCAACCGAATCGCTTTTCGTAGGCCAGCCTGTTGACCTGCATTCTGCGTGCTCTCAGTCAATCGCCAACAAACCCCCGACTTGTCCGTTTAACCAACTGTAGCCTCCCTTGCAATCGCCTTCCCTATTACGATGAAGGTGCCGCGCCATGGGTCTTCTTCGGCACGGACCCTTCTGCCATTCGGGTAGCGGTGAGCGATGCTTCGTCGGATGTGGTAGCCGACTACTACATCCGGTTGTGAAAGCTCAGAACGCCGAGGGTGGGTCACACCCCCCAGAGGGTGTATCCCACCCTTCAACGGCTGAAGGCAAATCAAGGAGTGAGGTTTCGGAACCATCTAAACAAAAGGTACAATTACGAAGCATGGACGATCTGATCTAGTCAGGTCCGGCCGCGCATGCCCAGATACTCACACGTCATCCAAATTCAAGATGTTGAGCCGAAAGGGAAGCCGGATTGGTTACGTGTGAGGGCTCCGTCGGGCGATAATTACGCGAAGATCAAAGGTTTGCTTCGGAATCATCAGCTTCACACTGTGTGTGAGGAAGCGCACTGTCCGAACGTGGCTGAATGTTGGGGCGGCGGAACGGCAACTTTCATGCTGATGGGTGATACGTGTACTCGTGGTTGCCGCTTTTGCATGGTTAACAGCGGAAACCCGCACGGCGCGTTGGATCCTTTCGAGCCGGTGAAGGTTGCGGATGCCATCGCGGACTTGGGATTACGGTACGTGGTGATAACCTCCGTCGACCGAGATGACCTCCCCGATGGCGGTGCGGAACACTTCGCATCCACAATACGAGCGATCAAGAAGCGAGACCCAAACGTAATCACTGAAGTCCTCATACCCGACTTTCAAGGAAACCTGAACGACGTGAAGAAAGTGGTAGACGCAGGATCCGAAGTGGTTGCGCATAACATCGAAACCACCGAGACGCTAACGCCGAAAGTGCGAGATCCAAGAGCAACCTACGAACAGTCGCTTCGAGTTCTCAAACACATCAAGCAAGAAGACTCTTCGGTGTATTCGAAATCGTCTATTATGCTCGGCTTGGGCGAGATCGAGAGTGATGTCGTCAAGACCATGGAAGACTTGAGGCGAGCAGATGTGGACATTCTAACCCTTGGGCAGTACCTACGACCGTCGAAGGGCCATGTTCCGGTAAGCGAGTATGTCAGCCCGGAAAGGTTCGAACACTACAAGCGTCTTGCTGACAACCTAGGATTCTTGTACGTGGCTTCCGGCGTGTTTGTTCGGAGCTCATACAGGGCTGGGGAGTTCTTTCTCGAAGCGCTAATTCGTAAGAAGAAAATGGTAGCCATTAGCTGATCTTTAACAGTCTTGAAGCAATCAGTTCCTGAAATGATCTGGCGTAAGGGCAAGCTTTACAAGCTCTAGTTCGGCTTTGCCTTCGTTTCACGCAGCCTCAATAGGGGTTAAGGTTTGACTCTCGAGTTACTGCAGGTTATCAAGCCTAGCGGTGAGTCAGTCGCGAAGATGGAGCCAGACATCCCCAAAGACGAGTTGAGGCGGCTCTACCGTGTAATGGTTCTGACGAGAAACCTGGATACTCGCGGGTTACAGTTGCAACGGCAGGGTCGAATAGGTTTCTACATCGGATGTTTGGGGCAGGAGGCTGCGCATATTGGAAGCGCCTATGCTTTGAAACCGGAAGACTGGGTTTTCCCCGCATACCGCGAAATAGGTTCAATGCTTCTACGCGGCATCACGCTCAATCAATTACTCGACCAATACTTTGCTAATGCTGAAGACGTTCAGAAAGGTCGGCAGCTGACTAATCTCTTTGGCGTCAAAACCGCTAATTACGTTACAGGATCCGCACCCATAGCAACACAACTCCCACAGGCAGTTGGCGCGGCCCTCGCAGCGAAGATCAAAGGAGACCCGATAGTGACGCTGACTTACTTCGGAGACGGGGGCACATCTGAAAATGATTTTCATACGGGGATGAATTTCGCCGGCGTATACAAGACTCCAACCGTATTCTTCTGCATAAACAACCATTGGGCCATTTCCGTCCCGGTCGAGCGACAGACCGCTTCTGAGACTATAGCCATCAAGGCGCAAGCTTACGGGTTCGAAGGTATTCGCGTCGACGGAAACGATATTCTCGCCGTCTATCGCACCACAAAAGAGGCCGTAGAAAAAGCCCGGAAAGGTGGGGGCCCAACTCTCATTGAAGCCGTCACCTACCGCATGGGCGCACACTCATCTTCGGATGATCCAAAACGCTACAGTTCACAACAAGAGCTAGAGGAATGGCAGAAACGAGATCCACTACTACGATTTCGAAAGTACTTGGAATGGAAGGGAATTTGGAGTGAGGCGGACGAAAAGAAGACACAGGATGAAACGAATCGCGAAATAGACGAAGCGGTCCATCACGCTGAGAAATTACCGAAACCCGCACTCGAAACCCTATTCACCGACGTGTACGCCGAAATGCCGTGGAATCTCGAAGAACAGTTGAGAGAACTGCGCGAAGAGAAGCGGCAAGGGGACAAAAATTGACCGTTCTGAACGTGGTTCAAGCAGTCAACCACGCCTTACGGGAAGAGATGACGCGAAACGACAAGGTCGTAATACTCGGTGAAGACGTTGGTATCAACGGCGGCGTTTTTCGAGCAACCGAAGGATTATACCAAGAATTTGGCCCAAACCGCGTCATCGACACACCCCTCGCCGAATCAGGAATCATTGGGGTCTCCATCGGGATGGCCCTCTATGGGTTAAGGCCCGTACCGGAGATTCAGTTCATGGATTTCATTTACCCAGGGTTCGACCAAATCCAAAGCGAACTTGCAAAGTTCCGATATCGGTCCGGAGGCCAATACACAACCCCCGTCGTGATCAGGACCCCTTACGGGGGAGGTATCAGGGGCAGCCATTACCATTCTCAAAGCACTGAGGCCTTCTTCGCCCACACACCGGGACTCAAAGTTGTGATTCCAGCAACGCCCTACGACGCCAAAGGCCTACTGACATCTGCCATGCGCGACCCTGACCCTGTCATGTTTCTTGAGCCGAAGAAAATCTACCGAACAGTCCGCGGAGAGGTTCCCGACGAGGAATATACAGTCCCCATAGGCAAAGCTAACATCGCCCGCGAGGGGAACGATGTAGTCGTGTTCGCTTACGGGGCGATGCTCCACGTAGCATTGGAAGCCGCGGAACTTGCGGCAGCCAAAGGGATCAATGTCGAGGTGGTTGACATCAGAACCATCGTACCCTTCGACATCGAAACAATCATCAATTCAGTTAAGAAAACGGGAAGGGTTGTGATTCTACATGAAGCATGCAAGACCGGCGGGTTCGGTGCTGAGATAGCGGCGCAGATCGCGGAACGTTGCATTCTAAATTTGAAGGCGCCTATCCTAAGGGTAGCAGGCTTCGACGTTCCATTCCCTTACGTTCTCGAAGATGAATACATGCCCAACGCCAACCGCGTCCTAACAGCAATCGAAAAAGTCCACAACTTCTAACCAAGAAAAAGTGATACTAATTGGTCTACGAGTTCCGCCTTCCAGACATAGGTGAAGGCGTAGCTGAAGGCGAGGTTGTAAAATGGCTGGTAAAAGAAGGAGACTCGGTTAAGGAGAACCAGCCCCTCGTCGAAATCATGACCGATAAGGTCAACGTAGAGATACCTTCCCCCAAGCAAGGAATAATCCAGAAACTCATGGCCAAAGAGGGCGAAGTCGTCAAGGTAGGACAAGCTCTTCTCTCAATAGAAGAGAAAGGTGAACACCCAAGTATTCCGGGATCAGAAAGAACACCCGTCGCCACGAAACCATCTCCCCCCACACCCGCGAAAACACCCACGATTGCCAGACCCCAAGAAATCCCACCAACAACCCCCCCTCAAGTTTCACGGAAACCCGAAGAAGTCTTAGCGACACCCGCGACTCGAAAGCTTGCGAGAGATCTTGGCGTAGACCTATCTGTTGTCCAGGGAACTGGCCGCGGAGGCCGAATTACAGACGAGGACGTGCAACGGTTCAAACAGCTAGGGAGAGCAGTCGCGGCTGTAACCGTGACCACCTCTGGGCCGCGTGGCGTTGAAGAGCGAGTTCCGTTACGCGGAATCCGAAGAAAAGTCGCCGAACACATGCTCAAATCCAAGAATGCGACCGCACAAGTAACCCACGTGGACGAAGTTGACATGACCGAAGTCGTCCACCTGAGAGAGAGGGCGAAGCCTTCCGCCGAGAAACGCGGAGTAAAGTTGACCTACCTGCCTTTCGTCATGAAGGCGCTAATTCCGGCACTGAAGCAATACCCGTACCTAAACTCCAGCCTGGACGACGAAAAAGAGGAGATCGTGCTCAAGAAATACTACAACATTGGAATAGCGACTGACACTGAGTCGGGGTTAGTAGTTCCAGTGGTCAAAGACGCCGACCACAAATCGATAACGCAACTCGCAACAGAAATCGCAACCCTGAGCGAGAAAGCCCACGCAGGTCAGCTGGCTTTGAATGAAGTTCAGGGAAGCACCTTTACAATAACCAACGTAGGCGGAATAGGCGGAATGTTCGCTACCCCAATAATCAATTACCCAGAAGTCGCGATACTTGGGCTACATAGAATCACCAAACGGCCAGTCGTCAAAGACAACCAAATTGCAATCCGGGACATGACCTACCTCTCTTTGTCCTTCGACCACCGAGTATTGGACGGCGCAATGGCAGCCCGTTTCGTAAACACAATCAAACAATACCTGGAAGACCCAAAGCTACTGCTTCTCGAGACGGACTAAATGACACTAAGCGTTCAAGAAAGTTGCTATGTCGTATAGCCCCTTTCAATTCAGGAATGAGATATGGTGGCCGGATGTTGAGATGGGGCACCGTCGTTGAACAAAAGACAACAGAGCTTAGTCGATTCTTGACCGGGAAGTCCTTGACGCTTGACTTCTTGGAAGCTGCCCCGGATTTGCGAGGCCAGGATAACGCCGAATTGCGAGGTAAGATTCTCATACTCAACAGTTCTCATGCGAGGCAAATTGACATTGCCAAGGGGACGTTACATTATCTGTGTATGAATGTGAAGTCAAATGTTTCGTTTAGAGTCTATAGGGGCGTCGGAGTAGCTGGCTGGTCGATGGTGATTTAATTGACTTTACAAGCACAACCTAAGTTTCCCGTCTTCATAGTTTACGAAGATTATACTGGCCTTGATGCTGCGACGCATCTCCGGCTCACTCTCCGAAAGCGGCATATCTCTGCCTTTGTGGCCAAAGATGACATTCCAAAAGCGGTTGAAAATCTCAGCGGCACGTGGAGAAAAATCATTGATGAGATTATCGATTCTTGCACCACACTTGTAATAATTCTAAGCGGACTCAAGCTCACGGGTGAAATGATTAGAGAAATTCGTCGTGCAACGACGCAGTTACAAACGCTTGGGAAACCCGCACTAATGTTTTGTCGTTTCGCCCAAGTTTCACGCACATCAGAGCAAATTCTCTCTGAGTTGGGGCTAGATACGTCGTTGTTTCAACAAATCGATTGGTCCGATCCCGTTGACCTTGCAAGAAAGGTCAGTCTTGAGATTGATGATGAAGGTCGCACTGTCCGTCGAGAGATTCCCATTCGTAGACCATACAGTACGGCCGAGGGCTCACAAGTGGAATCTGCTTTCGCGACCTTACCACAACAGACTGGCCTTGATCATCGTGTACTTGAATTATGCGACATCGTATTGAACCCCGTTTGGTTGTTCCCGTTCATTCTTACATTCTCAATGGGGTGCTTCTCCTTGTACTTCTATACCTTCAATGCATTCTTGGTATCTTCCCTCTGGTTCAACGATTCAGAGAAAATATTGATTCTTTTGGGAGTGGCGTGGAGCATCTCGATTCTATATGTATATCGTAAAAATGGACTTGATTCGACGATTCGCGGTATCAATCAGAGGTCAGTTCATTCAATGTGTGCGCGTGTTTGGCACAGTTTTTCTAGAAATCGTTTATTCCTAAAAGGTGCGCTCTTGCTTGGGCTTCTCGCAATTTTCATGACAATGACGGACGCTAGCTTAGGCATGATGTCCCCTCGAGTAGATCACATTGTTACAGAGTACGGCAGCGGATATTCATTGACCGGAACAATCGCTGATTACAGGATTCTAGTATATGTTACCAAAACCTACATCATCGATTCGCCTTCGCTCTGGACTATAGACACAATCACGATTCCCAATCCTAGCAACTATAGCTACTCACAACCATCTAGCTCCTGCTATTCGGATAACTTTCAGTATTATGCAGGTGCCCCAACTTCCTGCGCGGCGATAACTTCCTCAATTATCGACCCGAGAGTCCAGCTAGAAACTCAGACCAATGCATCAAACAGCATTGAGTCGTTCGATCTAATTCTAAGTCCTGCACCTCAGTCATACTCTGTATCGTTGACAATGCAATATAGCGACTATATTCAGGCAACGTCAATTGTCGCATTTTCCGGAACGCCGTCGCAGGTCAGTGGCGCGGTCTATTATCGAGAGATTTACGTGACGATCTCAAATCCACTTGGAGAATCCTTGTCAACTACTCAGCTTGAGGTCGGGCGTTACACTGAATTACTCGGAGCTTCTTGCGCGATAAACGGAATCGTCGAACCGTACGGTTGCACCAACAACTCAACTATCCCCAATGTTCTGTCGCTTAGGAATCAAGACATTCCACCTGGTAAAACTGTCAAGTTCGCAATTAATGTCACATATTCGGGTACAGCATACGAGTGAGCATCATGAAGCGATCGAATGTGGCGTACACGTCAATTCTAATTCTTCTAGTTGTTGGCATTGGATCAGCATACCTCTATTCTAACTCTTCATACCATGCGATCGTTCGAATAGACTTCAATGTCACAGTCTATGCCTACCCTCTGGGAGACTACGCATATGTGACCTCCTACGCTTTAGTGATCAATTTCACAAGACTGTATGTGGTACCACCAATTGGAGGCAATGAACCAGCGCCCATTTCATATGGCAAAGGGCAATTGAACAAGTCACTGAACATGGGTGTGAATGTTACTTGGCTCTCTGCCGCGAATCAGGCGTTATTTTCTTCAAAGAATTTCTTCATCGCCTTTGCTAGGCCCGGACAATATAGTGTCGTTTTGATGTACATCCCACGCGATGTTCCGAGAGGAACATACGTGGTCAACGTGACCTATACAGGGCAATTTTATCAGAAATCATCTCCAAACTGTGTTTCGGTGGTGTACTACTATATCGTAGAGTAGCTCTGGAAACCGCATAAGCTGGAGCATAGCGCCAAATCATCTAAGCTTAATTTCTCGGAACCTGCACCGAAGCTAGAAAAGGATGACAATCGCGAGTTGCGGGCCACAATTCTCGCGCTGACCTCCCCTCAAGCCAAGCAATTAGAGATGGGGAAAACCACGTTACATTACCTGCAGAACAAGGCTAGGGAACCGCTGCGCTTTACATTGTATGCAAGCATCAAATGCAGGGTCGGATTATAATGCCCGCACAATCAGCGCAGATCATTTATCTGGACACGAATGGTTGGATTGGGCTCGCCCGCGGATACTATGGTCGGACCTCTGAGCTTCAGAGGATCGCTCAGAAGGTGGTTGAGGCGTCAAGGTCTTGCCAAGTAATCTTCCCTCTTTCCATTACAAATTTCACCGAGACCGTGCGGAACCTGAATCAAGATCGAAGAAAGCGTCTAGCTGAGTACATGGTTCTTGTTTCACAGGGATGGGCGATTCTTCCAGCCCCGATCATTGTCGCGCCGGAAATCACGAATGCCTGTCTAAGATATCTGGGCCTTCCGCCGAAATACGACCTTGGAAGATTCGTGATAAAGAAAGGGATATCTCAACTCGTAGGCGCAAGAGGAACCTTGGTCTACAAGAATTCGAACAAGCCAATGCCACAACAGCTAGAAAGAGATATTATGCTGAAGGTCGAAAGTCCTGAGACACTTCTTTTGCTCATGGAACACGGCGTTACTCGATCGTTTGTGAAGAAAGACTTACAGCGCTTGGCTGTGACCGCTAGAGAACTCGAACAAATCCGCTCAGAAGAGTCTCGAAGGATTAGGAATAATGACACACGTCGAAGAGCAGCCTCAGCCAAGTATCTAGTCACCGAAGTAAATCCAGAAGTCATAAGATTCCTGTTGAGTATCGGTGTGAGTCCCAAAGCTTTCGCGGATAAAGCGCTAACGGATCAAAAGGCTGTCATTCGGTTCTTCCAGTTCATGCCAACCTCTTATTGCGAGGTCCAACTGACGCTTTATCGCGACATGATGGGTCAGAGAAGGATTCAGCCTAACGATTTACATGACATTATGAGTCTGTCGATTGCGATACCGTATTCACACGTAGTTGTTACCGAAAGAATGTGGCAAACGGCGATCAGACAGACCAAATTGGACAAGCTATATCACACGACTGTTTTGAAATCAGCCACAGAACTTGGGCCCGTACTAGAACCCAATTGACATTGGGGAAGCGAATTACAAATCTACTAGGTATTCCAAGAGGCTCAAGACGAAGAAGAAGCTTTGTCACGTTCTTCAGCAAAGTCTAAACTCGTCGTAACAAATAGATAGCGACCATGACGGCCAATTCGCCTGAGACACCGATAGAACTCGAAATCGAACTCCCTATTTCTAGACCACTTAAGCAAAATGAAAAGGAGGAAATACTTCGTGACCTCAACACCAAGCTCTCCAACATCACGCCACTCAAACTCAACCCAGGCGGGTACAGGGAAAGACATGGTACCGGCCTACCCGTCGAAATGATTGTAAACGTAACAACAATTGTAGCAAATGTCATCCAAGTTATAGTAGCAGTTCGTGCGCTGCAGGTATGGCTACATAGGTCTGGAAAGGAGCCCGCAGGCATCAATGTCAAAGTAGATGAGCAGGGCTACTCGATTCGCAATTGTCGGACTGCGGATGACGTGATTAAGATAATGCGCGAGATGAAGCGAAAGTAATTGAGCCCGCCAGACGTTTACATAATCATCGGGCCAATTATGCGTGCGCCGCTAGTGGATGGCGGGTTTGGCACGATCACGGGAACCGCGACCACAAATGAAGCTGGTTTCAACTTGATTGTGAAGAAGCGCATTCGCGGAACAAGCCCCGAGTTCGATGTCGAGAAATATCTGTGCGCTATTTGCAAAAAGGACTACGAGACGTGCCCCCACGAGGATCCGCCGCTTATGCCGACCGCGATACACCCCCTTTCTGTATCGATTACACCAAATCCAGATATGGGAACAAAAATAACCGACGTCTTGTCCGTGAAAGTTAGGGAAAAACGACGCTATTACAGATGGGTTGGATTCAGAGAAGGGAGTGGCGAACGAGAGGGGTATATTCAGCAAATGTATGAGAAAGGCGAGCTATCGGAAACGGCAAGGAATTTCATATCTGGTTATTTCGGCAACAGGAGACAAGGCGACTGCAGATACGTGGAACATGCTTAGCTTTCATGTGTGTGGTATCAGTGGTGCGACTATCAAGAATTGAACCCGGTATGTTGCATGGTCTGCAAATCAGACAATTGTGAATTATTAGATATGTCTAACGCAATTATCTGAGCGGGGCTTAAGTTGAATGAGTACGAGCGCGATATCAGCAGAGTGAGAAACAACATCGCGCTTTTCATGTTGTCTTCGGTGGTATTCGGTGTAGTACTGGGTTTCTTGTCTTGGTCTATATCTCAGATACTTCCGTCTTGGGTTCGAGCTGAATATGTCCTCGTATTATCAATTCTTTCTCTGCTCCTTCTTGGATATGTTGCCTTCCGACTCATCATTCCTCCAATGAAAATAGACTATGCCGTGGATTGTTACCTGATGCAGAGCATGAAGACTGGTGATTTGCTGACTCCAATTACGATGTATTATCCCTTCTCGTTTGTGGCTGCCAATGCATTCCAAGAACTGGGAAAAGCGCTGCCGGAATACAAGGATCTCCTCAAACAACCGCTTGACTTGCAAGGCGTACCAATCAAGCATTTCATGCTTTATTCTATACTAGCATGGTTAAGTAAACTACCAGCAGCCACCGTGTTTGCTGCATATCGAATTACGGTGCCGAGACCGCCCCGAATTTATCAGGACCCCAAGGAGAAGATGCAGACCGTTCATCATACTCTGTACGCGAGAAACCTATCTAATATCTTCGTGGGAGTTCCGTCGCTTAGAGAGAGTCTTGTTTCTCACCTGACGCTTCCGCGAAGCATGCGGTTAGATATCAAGGACGATAAAGTCACTTTAAGAAATCGCTACTTGAGGATCGAAATCAGTTATCAAGCATACCAGTGGTTTAGAGGACTGGACGCAAGACTGCTAAACATTCTTGCCATCGGAAAGGAAGAAATGGAGTCCTATGGAAGTGTGTCAGCTGTCATAAGATTTCAAGCGAGCCTTAGCGCGCCTTGGACTCTCCTCCCGAAGGCTAACGTCTACTGGAACTTCGCCATTGACGTTCTTGAAAATATGCGAGTCGAGTACAGTTGGACGACAATGATGAACGACATGAAGGAATGGCTGACGTGGGAGACTCTAAGTGAAAGCGGTGCCAAGCATCTGCGATAAAGGTTTGATAATTCGTTGCTGTAGTGGTCTCTCCAAGATAATTCTTAGTCGTCCATCTCGATGAATTCGCGCGACGTAAGGCCACCTATATTGGTACATTGCGTGAACGAACTTTCTCTTGATTACCAATGCGCCATCCTTATCGTCAGATATTTCGAAAGTCTCGTCAATTTCCTTTTCAACGATTCCCGTACTTTTCCTATCGAGTGCATAGACGACATCGACGAACCAAATCCCGTGAACAAAAGATTTTCTTGTCTTCGAATCTTCCGGTTTTGAGAACGGACCGCTCGGATTCGGTATGTGTATTCGCAATCCGTCCTCATCAGGGTCCACCAAAAACGCCCCGTTTTGCCCCCAGATACCAATGTTGAGCGAACAACTAATGGCTAACCCTTTGGATTGAACATCCGTGACTCTCACGTCCAAACAGTCGTCCTTGGCTGTAAGCATGAAACCGTATTTCTCGTAAACTTCGAGTGGTGCCTCCATTACTGGCTTAGCCATGTCTTCCCCATCGCGGATCTTGAGCCCTAAGCCGAAATTATAGTCTCCGGGACTATGGTGGAGATTGCAAAGTTTGTGTACTCAAGTGGTGCGACTCTCGTCGTTCACCGTTAGAAAAGTGTGTGTGAGTAGGATCCTCTAGTGGTGCGGGCAACTGAATTTGAACTCGGTTTCTAGACTGCAATCAAACGCCAAGAGACCAGGATAGCGTAGCTTTGTCACTCGTATAGATTTCTGCATGCAATCGGGTAGTTGAGGTTAGCACATAGAATGGACGGCTCTGTTTTCTACCGTCAGGAACATCAATTTTAATCTACGATTTCGCTTCATAAATCTGAATTTAGTGGTTAGAATGAGTCAGAAGATCGATGCTGCTGTGCTTGGGAGTGGGCCGGGTGGTTATGTTGCGGCAATAAGACTCGGACAGCTCGGAAAGGAAACAATCCTCATAGAAAAAGAGAAGCTAGGGGGTGTATGCCTAAACATTGGATGTATACCCTCGAAGGCACTAATCCGCGTCGCGAAACTAAAACAGCGGGTTGAAGCAGCCAAACAGATTGGCCTAGAGGTAACCGGAGTCAACGTTGATTTTGCTAAAGTGCAGGCATGGAAACAGGGTGTAGTCGATCGACTAGTATCCGGTATCGATTACCTACTCAAAGGAAACAACGTCAAGCTCGTGAAAGGAACCGGGAAATTCATAGCAGCTAACCAGCTCGAAGTTAAGGGCACGACTGGGACGGAAATCATTGAAGCGAAAGACATCATCATAGCGACAGGTTCGCGTTACTTCGACCTTCTCAGTTTCAAGTTCAACGGAACTAGCATAATCAGCTCAACCGAAGCATTGTCACTACAACAGGTCCCCAAGAAGTTGGCCATAATCGGGGGAGGAGTGACTGGATTGGAAATGGGAACTATGTACGCCCAACTTGGAACCAAAGTAACCATAATCGAAATGTTAGACCAACTTCTCCCCGGAACCGACATTGACCTTGTCAGGGTCGTTGAAAGGTCACTTCGAAAACTTGGCATTGAATACCATGTCAAATCCAAGGCGAAGGAATTTCGCGACGGGAAGATCTACGCAACCCTAGAGGACGGAAAGGAGGGTGCCTTTGATGCTGACAAGGTCTTGGTCACCGTCGGAAGGCGTCCAAACAGCGACGAAATCGGCTTGGAAAAGGTCGGGGTCCAAACTGATTCGCACGGTTTCATTCAAGTCAACAAGAAAATGCAAACCAACCTACCAGGCGTCTATGCGATAGGAGATGTAGTAGGCCCACCCATGCTCGCGCACAAAGCGTCCAAGGAAGGAATCGTCGCGGCGGAGGTTATCGCGGGAATGAGCAGTGAAGCAGACTTTCACGCGATCCCAGGAGTCATATTCACCGACCCTGAAATCGCAACCGTCGGCCTCACCGAATCACAAGCAAAAGAAAAAGGCTACGAACCAATCGTCGGCAAGTTTCCATTCACAGCCCTAGGACGCGCACTCCTCGCAGGCGAAACCGAGGGATTCGCCAAGATAGTCGCCGACAAAAGCTCCGATCTGGTTCTTGGCGTCCACATAGTTGGCTCCGAAGCCTCAGACCTAATTAGCGAAGCCGCCCTCGCCATAGAAATGGGAGCAACATTAGAAGACATTGGACTCACAGTTCACCCCCACCCCACTTTACCAGAAAGTGTGATGGAGGCAGCGGAAGCAGCGAAGGGAAAAGCGATACACATTCTACAGAAATGACATCGAAAGGAAACCTACTCGACCTCGGCCAACGAGAGTACGCAGAAGTATGGGAACTCCAGCGCAAGCTCGTTGATCTACGCGCGAGGAAACTTATTCCGGACAGCCTAATCCTCGTGGAACATCCACATGTATTCACGGTAGGCAAAGCCGTGACTGGTGACATCCCTTCCCAAATCGATGGCGTCCCAGTTTTCCGAATAGAGCGGGGCGGTCAATGGACGTACCACGGTTTGGGGCAGGTAGTGGGTTATCCGATTCTAGACTTGAATGAGAGAAAGCGAGACATTCATAGATTCCTAAGAAACGTCGAGCAAACACTCATTCTGACGATTCGAGAGTTCGGCATAGTCGGGGGGCGAGGCGAGCAGACTGGTGTATGGGTGGGTACCAAGAAGATTGCTTCAATCGGGGCAGCGATTAGAAACTGGGTAAGCTTTCACGGATTCGCGCTCAATGCGAACACGGACTTAAGTTACTTCTACAAGATTAACCCGTGCGGGTTCTCTGGTTCAACCATGACCTCGATGAAGACCCTGCTTGGCACAGACCTGAAGCTCGCCGATGTCAAAGACCAGGTTCGAAGAAGGTTCGAGGAAATCTTCAATCTTGACCTAGATGAAGCGAGGGTCGATACTTTAGAGCAAGCTGTTGTTACGTAGCTCGCTTATTGAACTCCGATTAGGCTACATGGCCGAACTTGTAACTGGCAATTGCCCTACAGTTGCCGCATGTCGCGTAACCAAACTTATCTACCGTGAATTTCGTGCGAGATCCACAAGCTTGGCAAATACCGGTAAATCCTTTGAGCTTTCCCGAATCGGGGTCCTTTGGCTCCAGTTTTTTTTCGGCAGCTTTCTCTGCGAAAACTTTGGATCTCTTCTGTTCTTCGTTCAGTTTCCGCAGGTATGAGGACGGAAGCTTTCTCGGCATCACAAATCATCCAAAGATGAATTCTTCCTTCTTGGGGAGTTTTTCAATTACTTCACGGGGCAGTGAGAGATTGGTTTCTAACAGTCGTGTAGGGTTGGAGGAAAGCCAGCTGCTTAGGCTGATCTCTTGGTATTCTCCGTTGTTAAAGGCGAGTATAACGCGACTCTTCTCATTACCATTGTTTTGAATCGAGTGGCCGTATCCCATAGGGGCGAAACCCACATCGCCCTCGCTCAGTTCCACGGTTGTTGCTCTTCCAGAGGACGCGAACACCGTAGTGCGCATCTTTCCGGACAGGACGAACTGCCATTCATCCGCGTTGGGATGCCAATGAAGCTCGCGCAGGGCACCAGGCTCAAGCTCAAGCATTGCCCCAGTCATGGTGGTGGAGATGGGAAACTCGCGGGATGAAGCTAGCCATAGCGAGCTACCGCGATAACGTTTTGGTTCTTGGCTTAGGAGCTCGTACTTGTGTGTAAGTGGGGGAGAGTGCAAAGCGTCTGCATACGTTTCAGGGGATGCGGGAGGGGTCGGACCGGTTACGATGTAGACCTCTTTCTTGGGGAGGCTCTTGAGCTCTTCTGAGCTAACGCGTAGGTTTTGTGCTAGGATGTCTTTCGGGGTGTATGCCAACCAGTCGGTTAGGCTAAACGTGGCGAATTCAGAAAAGTATCCATTATCGAATGCTAGAAGGAACTTGGTCGTCTCATTCCCGATACCTTGAATCGAATGTCCGTGGCCACGTGGGAAATACCAGACATCCCCTTGTCCAAAGTCATTGATCTCCGACCGGCCTTGAGGGTCAATAATGGTTGTACGTACCTTGCCGCCTATCACGTAACCCCATTCGGCGGCGTTAGCATGCCAATGTAACTCTCGCAAACCACCCGGCTTAAGCGTCATCAAGACGCCTGCGATGCTCTTTGATGTTGGAAATTGGATTGCGGTGGCTTCCCTGGCCGTGCCGCCCGGGAATGTGCGGGGTTTCTGCCGTCCCATGGGGAATCGGAATTCTGATGGCTTCAATTTGTCTGTCTTCTTGCGGGATGCCTTCATGTTTTCACTTACACTTTAGTAAGGAAAATTAGCCTTTAAATGATGCACTTTTAGCATGGCTACATAGGCGGCTTAAGGTCTGGTGTCGGTTCTAACCGATTCTTTTGGGCGCGTTGCGCGTAAGCTTCGGATTTCGGTTACGGACCGCTGTAACTTCCGCTGTCAATTCTGCATGCCCACCCACCCGGTCTGGTTACCTCACAGCGAGATTCTCAGCTATGAGGAGATTCGGCGTGTCGCATCCCTCTGCGTAGGTATGGGTGTAGAGAACATACGCCTCAGTGGCGGCGAACCCCTAATGCGACGCGACATCGAGGAGCTTGTCGCTCTCTTAGCTAACATTCCTAATCTCCGCCAGCTCAGCATGACAACCAACGGATTCCTCCTATCTGAGAAAGCCTCGGCCCTAAGACGAGCAGGGTTGAAGGGAATCACTGTAAGCCTTCATAGCCTTAAGCCCGAAAGGTTCAGCCAGATAACGGGAGGCGGAGTCCTCGAAACCGTCATCGCTGGAATAAAAGCCGCGAAATCAAGCGGCTTCAAACCTCTCAAAATAAACGCCGTGATCATTCGGGGATGCAATGATGACGAGGTAGTGGACCTAGCTTCTCTTGCAAAGGCAGGTGACGTGACGGTTAGGTTCATTGAGTACATGCCTTTCGACGGCGAGCGACATTGGGGCATGGATAAAGTAGTCAGCGGAAATGAGATCGTGGAGAAAATTCGAGAACACTACGAATTGGATTCGGTCCCGCGACAAGCCGGCAGCACAGCAAAGCTCTACAAGTTCCAAGACGGAAAAGGAGAGATCGGAATAATCACTTCAATAACCCAACCATTCTGCTCCGATTGCGACAGAATACGCATCTCCGCCGACGGCAAAATAGTCCCCTGCCTATTTGATCGAACCGGATTCGATCTGAGGCCCCTGCTCAGAGGCGGAGCCACCGATGAAACCATCCTCAATTTCATGCGCGACGCGATCCTGCGGAAGGCCCCCGGTGTCGAGACATTGCTCAAGAAGTATGAACCGCTCGAACACATTCGACCGATGCATACCATTGGTGGATAGAGAGAACAGGCTATTTTAATAATGGATTCTTTCGTCGAACAATCTTAATAGAACGCGAGAGGTTCTTTCCCAGAAAACCCTGAAAGACAACGCCCTTCACGAGTAATCCAACAATTTTGTTATGGTGTGTTCGATGAGTCAGCCGAACCTTGTTCGAATTGGCAAGAAACCCATTATGAACTACGTCACAGCCTGCGTAACGCTCTTCAATTCGGGCAACGGGAAAGTCATGGTCAGGGCGAGAGGTCAAGCAATAGAGAAAGCCATCGACACCGTACAAATGCTAAAGCATAGTTTCCTCAGAGACGTTATCGTCAAAAGCATAAACCTTGGATCAGAAGACGTCACTCGCTACGACGGCACTCGAGGCAATATTTCAACCATCGAAATCACACT
>Ga0074046_10001343_pt1 | contig 22410 bp, 19 predicted proteins | sample BogForMeECP23OM3_FD_94441 | JGI IMG/M metagenome (GOLD analysis project Ga0074046, IMG submission 94441) | Bog forest soil microbial communities from Calvert Island, British Columbia, Canada - Bog Forest MetaG ECP23OM3 | ecosystem: Environmental > Terrestrial > Soil > Wetlands ...
ATTGAACTGGTGTCCGCGTTCGAGCACGCGAATCCATGTTTCCTGGAAGAGATCTTCCGCCAATTCCCGGTGCCCAGTCAGGTACACGAGGTAGCGGAGAAGGCGATGCTGGTATTGCTCGATCAGCCGGTCGAGCAGGTCAGGATCTCGACGTCGAAGTCCACGAGCGATCTCGGTGCTCTCTTGCGCCATCGAGTTCTCGAAATAGAAAGCAGTCGCGTTCATACTACTCATACATACGGAGATAGGGAGAGAAAAGACGCAAGCCCTCGAGAGAAGATCCGCAACTGTTCTAAGTTATTGAAACGAAATGGACCGGACGGTCAACATTTGCCGGCCACTCGTCCAGAATCATCCAAGTCGCGCTCGATGCCTGACCGACATCACATTTTGGCGGTGTGATTTCTGTGAACCTGCGCGCCAAATGCTAAGCTTCTCACCTAGGAATGCAGATCGTGCCCACGCCAGCCACGGTTAGCTCGGCAACACGGAGAGACGAACGGGAGTTGCGCGAAGCGCTCTTCGCCATGCGTCTCTCCCTGATTGTTGGTGTGGTCATGCTGGTCGGTAAGACTGCTGCCTATTTCATGACCCATTCGGCGGCAATTTTTTCCGATGCCGCCGAGTCAGTCATTCACGTGATCGCCGTGGGGTTTGCCAGCTTTAGCCTCCGGCTCAGCACCAGGTCCGCTTCTCCTCAGTTCCTTTACGGTTATGAGCGCATTACCTTCTTCTCCGCTGGATTCGAAGGAGCCATGATCATCGTCGCCGCAATCGCGATTTTCTATGAGTCCATCCGACGGTGGATGGCCGGCCTGCAACTGGAGCACCTCGGAACCGGCGCGTTGCTGGTGCTGATCGCCGGAATAGTTAATGCGGGTCTCGGTTACTACCTGCTGCGGATCGGCCGGCGGACGAATTCCCTGATTCTCGAAGCCGATGGCAAACACGTATTGACCGATAGCTGGACCAGCTTTGGCGTTGTGGGAGGACTAGGGCTGGTACTGTTCACGCACTGGAAACCATTTGATCCGCTGGTAGCCATCGCCGTCGCCGCAAATATCCTCTGGTCCGGCGGGCGCCTGGTGTGGCGTTCGGCGGTCGGGCTGCTGGATTATTCGGATCCGAAAGCCGGCCGGAAAATTCGCGACAAGTTGGATGCAATCTGCTCGGAGCTGGACATCCAATACCATGGCGTACGCTTCCGAACTACCGGGTACCGCCAGATCATTGAAGTGCACCTGTTGTTCCCGCGCCTAACATCGGTCAGTGAGGCCCATCGTCTGGCAACCATTCTGGAAGAACGCCTGCCGGCCGAACTGGGGATGCCCGCTGAAGTCACGACTCACCTCGAGTCCCTGGAAGACCATGCCGATGTTCACCGCGACGAACACTACACCGGAAGACCTGACTAGGCTCGACCGGCGTCAACCTTTGCGTTCGTACGGCACGTACACTGGTTCCCAGATATTTGCTTGCAGGTCGCGCTCCAGGTTATCTTCGCCGGCAACTTGTGACTGGCCATCTTGAATCGCCTGCCTGCCTACGGCCTGGGCAATCGAGCGACTGAGTTGGCGCGAATCCGAAAGTGATGGCAGAAGGCTTGCCTTCTTATCCGTTTGTGTGGGGACGAGACGCACCAATTCCTTAGCCGCGGCCATGACCATCGCATCCGTGGTGCGTTTGGCCCTGGAAGCAATGATCCCGAGAGCGAGCCCGGGAAATATGTACGAGTTATTGGTCTGGTCGATGCGAACTTTCTTCCCCCAAATCGTCACCGGTTCGAACGGACTCCCGGTACCGACCAGCGCCCGCCCTTCGGTCCAATTCACCAAGTCCTGGGGAGCGGCTTCGCTGCGAGCGGTGGGGTTCGATAGCGGGAAAATGATGGGTCGACTTGTGTTCTTGGCCATTTCCCGCACGGCATCCTCGGTGAAGGCTCCGGCTTGACCAGACACTCCGATGAGGACGGTTGGCTTGGCATGGCGGACCACGTCGAGCAATGTGATCTCTTGATTCGGTTGTCTCCAACCCTGTACTTCCTCTTCTTTTCGCGCGTAGGGTAGCTGCTCGGGCCGCACATCCTTGCCATGTTCTGTAACCAGACCGTGGAGATCGATAGCGTAGAAGCGAGCGCGAGCTTCCTGCTCCGGGACGCCTTTCTCCCGCATGAACTGAGCTAACAGGTTAGTGATGCCTAGGCCCGCGGTTCCGAAGCCGAGGACAACGATCTTCTGCTGCTCCAGGGGCACCCCTGTAACGTTGATGGCAGAGAGTAGCGTCGCGGTCGCTACCGCGGCCGTGCCCTGAATGTCGTCGTTAAACGTGCACAGTTGATTTTTGTAGCGAGCCAGAAGTCGAGCCGCATTGGAACCGGCAAAGTCCTCCCATTGCAAGAGAACATGCGGCCAGCGCTTCTTCACGCTGTTGACGAAAACATCCACGAAAGCGTCGTACTCTTCGCCGCGAACGCGATGATGCCTCCACCCGATATAGATTGGACTCTTTAACCGGTCCTCATTGTCGGTTCCCACATCGAGCAGAACCGGAAGACAATGCTCCGGATGGATCCCGCCGAGCGCGGTGTAAAGGGCCATTTTTCCAATCGGGATACCCATGCCTCCCGCACCTTGATCGCCAAGTCCCAGGATTCGTTCGCCGTCGCTGACCACGATGCATTTCACACCGTCGTAACGATGGTGGCTTAGGATCCGATCGATACGATCTTTGTTCGGATAGCTGAGGAACAAACCTCGCGGCTTTCTCCAGATCTCACTGAAGCGCTGGCAACCCTCACCCACGGTTGGCGTGTACACCAGCGGGAGCATCTCTTCGATATTGCGCACCAGGAGCGCATAGAACAGAGTCTCGTTCGTATTCTGCAGTTCGCGGAGAAAGGCGTATTTATGGAAGGCGTTCGGCTGCTCCCGCAGTGCTTGCATCCGGCGCTCAATCTGGTCCTCAAGATTCCCCACATGTGGTGGCAATAGACCGTGCAGGCCAAATACATCGCGTTCGTGGTCCGAGAAAGCAGTTCCCTTATTGAGGCGCGGAGAATTGATCAGGTCAAATCCCGAAAGAGAAATCTGGTAGGCCTTATGGCTTGCGGTCTGCCAAAATTGCTCGCTCATTCCATCCCTTTCAAATCCGTTCGGCTGATGCTGCCCATGTCACTGCCAGTTTACCCAGAAGGCGGAGCCTGGGAATAGCGGTCGATGGCTCGGGTGAGTCACTCGCCCGCCTCTTTCAAGGTTTAAGTTTGGGATCGTGAACCCGGCATTTCTGCTCATTGATTACTGCGGCAGCCCGACCCGGCGCAGCAGGTTCTGAAAGCGGGGGTCTGCTCGTAAAGGATCCATCCGGTAGTCGACTTTCAGAAATGGCATTTGACTCTCCCGCTTCGCGCAAGACTTTTCCAACCATCGAAACGCGCTGTTGGCGTCGCCCAGACCGGCAAAAAGCACCGCCATGTCCCAATCGGGCACATAGTGTTGCTTGGAGGTCCGCTTCAACCGCTCAACGATCTTACGTGCTTCATCCTGACCCCCAGAAAGGGCATAAGCACGGCCGAGGTGGGCAACTGGAGTTGGATTATCTCTTGCCAGCTCGATCGCCTTCTGCCATTCACGGATGGCCGCCCGGAGGTCTCCTTGCTGTTCGAAGACTGAAGCCAAAAGCTCATGGCCGTGAGCAAAGTTGGGATCCAGTTCCAGCGTCCGCTGGAGCACCTCAATAGCCTGATCATACTGGTGCAGGTCACGGTATCGTGCCGCCAAGGTCGTATTGATGGATAACGATAGTGGGTCCGACTGCTGTGCCTGCTTGGCCTGCTCCAGCGCCTCCGGAAGACGGCCCATCGCCCTTAAGTAATGGCTATACCATTGATGTGTTGTCGCGTAACTCGGATTAAGTTCGACGGCGCGCTGAAATTCTTCCTCGGCCTGCTTCCAGTTCCAGTCGTAATAGAACTCAATCAAGCCCAGTTCCCCATGGCCCTCGGCACTAGTCGGATCTAGCTCCAAAGCTTTACGGGCGGCAGCCCGCGCCTTCTCCCGTGCGACCTCCGGAGGCAGTGCATTAGATCCGAGGAGCGAGTAACTTCCTGCCAACCCAGCGTAGGCAGCCGCAAAGCCGGGATCCTTCGCAATGGCATCCTGAAAGTACTCGATGCTCTTGTCGAGCCCCTCTTCCGTCCGCTGGTTCCAGAAATAACGGCCCTTGAGATAGGCTTCATAGGCATCAGGTTGAACCGTGCGTCCGCTGTTTAAGTGCAAGTAAGGCGGCAGTTGCGCTACTCGTCCCTGGATCTCTACGGCGATGTCGTGCGCCGCCGTGCTCTGCAGGAGGAGAACGTCCTTAATCTCATAGTCATAGTTGTGGGCCCAAAGATGGCGATCGCTGGCAGCGTCAATCAGCTGCACCCGAATTCTGACCCGGCCTTCTTCCCGCTCCACCGTACCCTCGACTAGAGCGTTTACCCCAAGCTCCCGGCCAATCTGTGGGGCCGTTTTATTCCCGCCCTTGTAATGCATGACAGACGTTCGGGATATGACCCGCAGACCACCCACTTGCGCGAGATCGCCAATAAGTTCATCGGTCATCCCATCGGCAAAGTACTCCTGAGCTGGATCGTTAGAAAGATTCTCCAAAGGCAAGACGGCAAGGGAGCTGAATCGTTTCGCGGGCCCAGCCGCATTCACAGGTACGTTCGACGAACGAAAGGGGGGCCACTGCATGCGGCCTGACGATTTCGCAAATATCCCGATGAAAGCAACACCGAGAAACACGACCGAAGCAAAACCAAGCCCTAAGAACCTCCAGCGTGAACTTGAAGGTTGCCTTGGTTGAGGGTCGACTCGATTGGTTGGCGGACAAATTGGTAGTGGCTCGAACACAGGTACTTCAGACGGGGATTTAATCCTTTCCGTGACAACTTCGACCGGAGCGATAAAACGGTAGCCTACACGCGGCACCGTTTCGATGTAGCGTGGTTCCTCGGCGGAATCGCAGAGAACGTGCCGAAGCTTTTTAACCGACGTGTTGAGCCCATGTTCGAAGTCGACGAATGTGTCGGCTGGCCAGAGCTTCTCTTGGATTTCCTCCCGGGACACGACCTCTCCTGCCCGAGCCAGCAGCAATTCCAGAATCAGGTAAGGCTGACCGCGAAGTTTCACCTTCGTCCCGCTCTTGGCAAGCTGGCGCGAACCCGTGATTACTTCGAACGGGCCGAAGCGGTATTTGTATCCGAGCCCCACAAATCCCCCCCACAGGGGCCACAACATTGCGAGGGATTTTACCACTACTCGCAGATTCCGGAGCAACAATAAAACAACTAGCGCCGATCTGAATTTCTTGATCGGTTCCAAAATAACCTTAGATATTTCAAAGGGTTAACAACTCACCTACGACTCACCGACATCTCACCCTCTATGCATTGCGCTCTTCACATCTATGGAGGACACTCGCCCCAAGTTTCAACGCAGTTGGGGAAGGATGGCGTGGGGATCAGAACGAAAGAGGGATCCGTATGTGTGGCTTTGGACAGACTGTTCCCCACGGCATAGGAGTGTGCGATGTCTCTTGTTGTGATGTTGATGATTGGCGGATGGGTCGCCACGCTATCTATGATCGGGTTCTGTGCCCTTAAGGAATCCGGAAAACTGCTCAAGATTCACAAGCGCATAGGGTTGTGGCTGGAAACCTCGGCTCCTCAATTCCGCATGCCCGAAGAAAGCCTGCGACCCGAGCGCAAGGATGCGATCTGACGAGCCGCAACCATGCCTCCGGATGCACCCGATTCGCACCCGCCGATTCCGGTCGAAGGATGCCATTGGCAGTATGTATTTAATGTCATGTACTCTCGCGATTTTTCGAGGAAGAGCCTTCCTGTCAGATTCGGTTATCCGAAAGATGGATACACGGTCGCTGGCATTGAGTAGGCGATGACTCCTCGAACAATGACAGGAAAAGCTCCTGTCGGGACGGGGAGCGGTGGCCACATCCATCGCTCCCCCTTACCACAATCCGAAATGCGCCCTTATGCAATACTGACGGTGTTATCCCTACACCAGCACTCTACGGCTCGAGCGGAAAGAGCAGCCCGCGCGAGGCAACCCCGATGTTGTCGCGGGTCGTGTTTTTCACCATGTACATCATCTCGTCTGCCTGGCGGATGATGTCGTGCGGCGTCCGCGCATCGTGCGGGAAAGTCGCCAGCCCCATACTGGCGCGCATGGTCAGATTCAAGCCCAGCTCGGTGCAGAAGTTCCCCGCCCGCACCGAATCCTGCAAACGTTTCGCCACCACCACCGCCTGATCCTTGATGGTTTGCGGCAGCAAGACGACAAACTCGTCTCCCCCATAGCGGAAGGCGAAATCAATCAGTCGTAACTGCGCTTTGATCAGGTAGCCGACTTCGGCCAGCAGCCGGCTTCCCACCAGATGTCCATGCGTATCGTTGATCGCCTTGAAGTGGTCGAGGTCGATAAAAATAACGCTGAACTCGTAACCGAATCGCGCCGAGCGGTAGACCTCCGTTTCCAGCGTCTTGTGCAGATGCCGCGCATTGAACAGGCCCGTGCAATCGTCGGTGATGGTCAGTTCCTGGATCTTCTCTACCGCCCTCGCATTCTCGACGGCAATCGCGGCGTAATCGCACAGAGCATGCAGAAAGAACATCTCCTGTTCGCTCAGGCCCACATTGGCGTTGATCAGTTGAATCACGCCCAGCACGCGGTGTCTCGAGCGCAAGGGCACGCAGATCACCGAGCGCGTCTGCAACCTCGTCATCTCGTCCAGCCGGGATGAAAAGCGCGGCTCCTTCTGCACGTCGGGCACGATCAACGCCTGTCCGTGCTTGGCCACCCAGCCGGCAATTCCCTCGCCCATTTTGAGGCGCGCGTTCGACAGAATATCGGCCGCGGCTCCCACCGCGATCGCGAAATAGAGCTCATCCTTCTCTTCATCCACCATCAGCAGCGACCAGGTATCCGGGCGGAAGTACTCCGCCATTTTTTCCATGATGGTCTGCAGAATCGAATCGAGGTTCAGCGACGATGTCAGCGCCTTGGCGACATCGTGGAAAATCGTCAGCTCTTGCGACAGGCGAATATGGGATGTGCCCGCTGCCTCCGGCATGAACTCCTCGTTCGAGAGTTGGATACGAAATTATAGGTTTGGTTGCACCGGTCGGGCAACGTACGTCGGTAACCGGTATCTGACCCGCCAACCTTGCCGGGGAAGCGCATACTAAAGAGTCGGCTGCGAGCTGCGTACCGTGTGTTCGCTCGAAGCTCGCAGCTCGCGGCTCAACACCACCACCAAATAGTCTATGATGTTGTTTCTCGACAGAGTAGAATTCCGTTCGCCGTCCGGCGAAAGCGGGAGACTGGATTGCCTTCCTTTGGCGAAAGACTGAAACAGGAGCGCGAGAAACGCAAGATCACACTGGAGCAGATTTCCGTCTCCACCAAAATCGGCACCCGCATGCTGCAAGCGCTGGAAGAGGATAACTTCAGCCAGTTGCCCGGAGGCATTTTCAACAAAGGCTTCGTTCGCGCCTATTCTCGTTTCGTTGGCCTCGACGAAGATCAAACCGTTGCCGAATACCTGGAGGCGTCCGGCGACCTCCCTCCCGTTCCCACAGAATCCGAATCGCGTGAAGATGAAGCCCGCGAAATTGAAGAAAACGTGCGTCGCGAAACCAGCGCCGATTCTCCTGTCCGCCAACTCCCCTGGGGCTGGTTCGCCGCGCTTCTCCTCGTCGTCGCGATCGCACTCTCCTTCTGGAACCATCGCCGGCGAGAACACCCTCGACCGTCCCTTCCGCCAACTCCAACCGCAACCGAGACGCAATCACCGGCCCCTCCATTATCAGGCGGAACAACCGGCCAACCGAATCGCGTCAGCTCGGCCACCTCGGGTTCACCCGAAAATGGTTCCCCGCCAACCAGTTCGTCGATGGGAGTATCCGCCAGGCCCGTCCCTCCCAAAACATCTCAGGGCTTAGCGCCTGCCCTTCCCGCCGCCACCCCGGGCGAGTTTACCGTCGTCATCCAGGCCCGCGAAGATTCCTGGATCTCGATCACTGTCGACGACGAGATTGTTTCCTCCGGACTTTTGCTCGCCGGCAGCCAGCGCACCGTGCGAGCGCGGAAGGAGATCATTGTCAAGGCCGGAAACTCAGGCGGCATCGACTTTCGCCTCAACGGCGTCAAGCTCGACACGGGAGGAGAACCTGGCGAGGTCCGCACCCTTACTTTTGGACCTCGAGGGATTCTACCGAATGCCCCAGCCCCGCCTTCGACGCCTTAAGTTTGTCGCTTTCTTTTCTTCCATTTGCAACCGCCCTTCCGCCGTTCAATGCCGATTGGCTCCCACTCAATGTCAGCTCCCTTCGTCACCGGCCAATTCCGTTGCGCTTAGCCGGTCATCTCTGGTACCGTTTCTAGGAAGATTTAAGCCAAACCCCGATCAAGAGCCCTGCGCTCCATAAGCCTCCCTTATCGGAAGTAAAGGCTCGAAGTTATCTTGAGGAGATACCAGATTGCCTGAAACGAATCGTTTTCTATTTACCTCGGAATCTGTAACCGAGGGACATCCGGATAAGATCGCCGACCAGATTTCCGATGCCATTCTCGACGCCTGCCTTCGTGAAGATCCGAATAGCCGCGTTGCCTGTGAAACCCTGACCTGCACCGGCCTGGTCATGATTGCCGGCGAGATCACCACCAAGGCCTACGTCGACTTCCAGAACGTGGTGCGCGGCGTGGTTCAGTCGATCGGCTACGACAACGCGGTCTACGGCTTCGACTCCAACACCTGCGCCGTAATTTCCAGCATCAACAAGCAGTCCGGCGATATCGCCATGGGCGTGGATACCGGCGGCGCCGGCGACCAGGGCATGATGTTCGGCTACGCCTGCAACGAGACTCCCGAACTGATGCCGCTTCCGATTTCGCTCGCCCACAAGCTCACCATGAGGCTTGCCGAAGTTCGCAAGTTTGGTACCTGCCCCTACCTCCGGCCCGATGGAAAATCACAAGTCACGGTCGAATACGACGCGCAGCACAAAGTAAAGCGCGTGGATGCGGTGGTTGTCTCCACCCAGCATTCCGAAACTGTCGGCAACGACGAATTGCGCGCCGACATTCTGAAGCACGTGATCCAGGCCGTGATTCCAGCCCACCTGCTCGATGAGGACACCAAGTACCACATCAATCCCACCGGACGCTTCGTCATCGGCGGCCCCATGGGCGACACCGGTCTGACCGGCCGCAAGATTATCGTGGACACTTACGGCGGCATGGGACGTCACGGCGGCGGCGCCTTTAGCGGCAAGGATCCGACCAAGGTGGATCGTTCCGCCACTTATATGGCGCGCTATATCGCAAAGAACATCGTGGCCGCCGGCCTCGCCGATCGTTGCGAAGTGCAACTCGCCTACGCCATCGGAGTTGCCGATCCTGTCAGCGTACTGGTGGATACTTTCGGAACCGAGAAGATCGATGCGAGTCTCATTCCAGGCTTGGTGCGAGCGAATTTCAAGCTCAAGCCGCGTGAGATCATCGAGACGCTCAACTTGCGCCGTCCGATTTATCGCAAGACAGCATCGTACGGACACTTCGGACGCACCGATCCCGATTTCACCTGGGAAGCGACCGACAAAGCCGCCAAACTGGCCGCCGACGCCGGCTTGAAGCGGGAAACGGCCGGAGCAAGGAAATAGTCTTAGGTAGAGACGGGGCTTGCCCCGTCTCGCCGCCTAGTCAACCCAAGGTTCGTATCAGAGCATCGCTTTAGCGATGCCGAGTTCATCAAGAACAAGATGCCCCTTTAGGGCCGTGCGGGCCGCAGCACAAGATATTATTAAGCGTCACCATCCGGGGATTAGGAGAGAAATGGCTACGACATCAGTTACCAGCGACGTAAAAGGATTTGAACTGGCCGATCTGGGCAAGAAACGCATCGAGTGGGCGAACCAGTCGATGAAGGTGCTGCAGATCATCCGCAAGGAATTCATCAAGAACCAGCCCCTCCAGGGCGTCCGCGTTTCGGCCTGCCTGCACGTGACGGCTGAGACCGCAAATTTAATGATTGCCTTGCGCGACGGTGGCGCCGACGTGGCACTGTGCGCGTCCAACCCGCTGTCCACTCAGGATGATGTCGCCGCCAGCCTGGTGCGCGACTTCAACATCCCCGTCTTCGCCATCAAGGGCGAGGACAACGATTCCTACTATTCGCACATCATGGCGGCGGTCGATCACAAACCGCAGATCACCATGGATGACGGCGCCGACCTGGTCTCCGTGCTGCATACCAAGCGCACCGCGGAACTGGAGAACGTGATCGGTGGCACCGAAGAGACCACCACCGGCGTGATTCGCTTGCGAGCCATGGCGAAGGAAGGCGTACTGCGCTATCCCATCGTCGCCGTCAACGACGCCGATACCAAGCATCTTTTTGACAACCGCTACGGCACCGGACAATCGACCATCGACGGTATCATTCGTGCCACGAATTTCCTGCTCGCGGGATCGAAGTTCGTAGTCGCCGGTTACGGCTGGTGCGGACGCGGCCTCGCTTCGCGCGCACGCGGCGCAGGCGCGGAAGTCATCATCACCGAAATTGATCCGACCAAAGCGCTGGAAGCCGTCATGGACGGATTCCGCGTGATGAGCATGGAAGAGGCCGCCAAACTCGGCGACGTTTTCTGCACCGTCACCGGCAACAAGAACGTGCTCGCCAAGCAGCACTTCGAACACATGAAAGACGGCGCCATCATTTCCAACTCGGGCCACTTCAATGTCGAAATCGACATCCCGGCGCTCGAAAAGCTGTCGTCCTCCAAACGCACCACGCGCAACTTCGTCGACGAGTACACCATGAAAGACGGCCGCCGCATCAACCTGCTGGGCGAAGGCCGACTCATCAATCTGGCTGCCGCCGAAGGCCATCCGGCATCGGTGATGGATATGAGCTTCGCCGACCAGGCCCTTTCCCTGGAATACATGGTGAAGAACTACGCCTCGCTCGAAAAGAAGGTTTACACCGTTCCGGTCGACCTCGATAAACGCGTGGCCAAACTCAAACTGGAATCGCTCGGCATCAAGATCGACCGCTTAACCTCGGAGCAGGAAGAGTACCTGGCCAGTTGGTCGGAAGGAACGTAGAACCAGGTCTTAGGTCTTAGGGGCGGCGCAAGCCGCCCTTTTGTTTCGTATCAGGGTATCGCTTTAGCGATACCGTAACTTCCTCAAAATCAGACGCCCCTTTAGGGGCCGATTGCCCGCCCCTCAAGTTTTCCGCCGCTTCGCCGATGAACCCACACGAGGCAGGTGCGTGACCATTGCCAACTTCAAAGTGCTGCTGGTTGAAGACAGTAAGTTTCTCCGCATGGCCAACGAGCACGCTTTATCCAGAGCTGGTTACCAGGTCTCGACCGCCGCCGACGGAGAAGAAGCGTTGCAGGTCGCGAACCACGACCTTCCCGACATTATCCTGCTCGACATGCTGCTTCCCAAAATCAGCGGGCCGGAAGTCCTGAAGGCTCTGAAAAAAAATCCCGCCACCAGGAACATTCCGGTCATCTCTCGCAGAAGAACGAAGAAAAGCTCCTCCAGGAAGGCGCGGCCGCCTACTTCGAGAAATCCACGTTGCAACTCGACAAGAGTTCCGATCGCCTGGCGGAAACCGTAGCAACCGTGCTCCGCCGGGTCGACCACCAAAAAGAAGTGGATATTAGTTCGCACGCATTAGCCGCCAAGAAAACCGCCGGCCGCTGACGGCAGAACTGATGGCCGTTGCACGCCTGAGAAATTCCACCCGTCGCGCTAGAATGAAGTGCATGTATCACTACAATCCCGCGACCGCCCTGGAAGAATTGACCGAAGACGCTACCCTTCCCAACCCAGTCCACGTGCGCGACATGATGCTGCGCCACAAGCTCACCGCCGACCAGTCACTGGAGCTGAACCGGATCTTCATCGAATACCAGAAATCGTTCCGTGAAGCACAAAAACTGGGCAAGGAAATTTTGAAGCGCCTGGCCAAGTAGAGCGGGAAAAAAGTGACCTTCAGCTCAACCCGGTTCGACTTGGACTGCTTCAGTGGAAGTTTTCGGCCATCATCAGGCTGTTGCGCGCCTCGTCGAGTTGCACGTAGAGGAGATACTTTCCGTCGGGTGAGACAGACAGGCCGGGAGCCCCTCCGTAGGGGAATTTCTCCATTTCCCCCATGAACGTGATTTTGCGGGTGGCAAAGTCGAAGAACTTGAAGCCGGGATGATGTTTCGGGGGTGTTTCGATGTCTCCCATGAAGTACAATCCATCCGGACCGACGGCAAAGTATCCCCAGTAATCTCTCGCAGGTTCGTCGACCAGTTTGATTTCCTGCCCGCCCTCGACCGGAACCTCCCAGATGCCTTCCTCGTTGAACTTGGTGTAGTAGATGGATTTGCCGTCGCGCGATTCCAGCGCAGCGAACCCTCCATTCTTAGTCACCGGGACCGATTGCCCGCCATCGACGGTCCTTTTCCAGACCTGCCACTTGCCGCTGCGGTTGGAAGCGAAATAGAGCCAACGCCCATCGTGCGACCAACTGGCCACGCCATCGTCAGAGGTTTCGTTGGGGAGGCGCCGAACCGGTCCGCTGTCGGCGTTTAAAATGTAAATGTTGGGGTGTGAACCGGGACGGGAGTCGCAGGAAATCTGCCGCCCGTCGGGCGACCAGCGCGGCGTGCCGGTGAGCGGTCCACCGAACGAGGTCAACTGCACCAGGTTGCTTCCGTCGGCGTCCGAGCGCCAGATTTCGAAGCTCCCCGAGCGGGTGGACTGAAAGGCGATGTGCTTGCCATCGGGCGAGTATTGCGGGCCTTCTTCCTGCATAGTCGAGGAGATGATGCGCTCCGGTTTCCCGAGTCGATGCCCCGGGCCGATCGGAACTCGCCAGATGTTCTCATTCCACAGTCCACTGGCATAGGCGAGCCGATTCCCCTTGAGGCTGACGGTGGGAAAGTAGGCACGTTCGGAGCCGACCGGCACGCGTTCGGGCGTGCCGCCGGCCGCGGCTACCCTCCACAGGCCCGAACTGGCGCCGCCGCGGTTAGACGAGAAGATAAGTTCCTTGCTGTCGGGCATCCAGGCAAGCCCGGAGAGAAGCCGGTTGTCAAAGGTTACGCGCCGCGGTGCGCCACCATCCGCGGGCATGATATAGATATCTTCGACATCCTTCGTATTGTGGATAAAGGCGATGCTTTTGCCGTCCGGGGAATACTGAGCGTCCCAATCGCCGGTCGATGGGACGGGAGGGAAGGAAAGCTGGCGGACGCTCAGGTCCTCTATCGTGAGTCGCATCACACTGCACGGTTGATCTCCAGAGCGATCGGCGAAGAGCAGAAATCTGCCGTCGGGAGACCAGTTCAGTGATGGCCTCCTGCAGTCAATGTCGGGGGCATAGTCGAACACTCTGCGGGGCGGTCCACCCAAGGCCGGAATGACGAAGATGCCAGGCCGTTCGCCAAGATTCCCGTGCAGAAACGCTATGTAACGGCCGTCCGGTGAAAAGACAGGGAAAAAGTTGAAACCGAACGCGTGCGTGATCTGCAGTGGTTTTTCGATGCCGATCTGCTTGACATAAATGTCGATGCCCTCGGGGTGCTCGTCGCTACTCCAGGCGAAGACCACCTGGTTGCCATCGGGTGAAAACGATCCTTTCGAATAAGGACTCGAAAAGGTGGTGAGCGGCACCAGCCGCACGGGGGCGAGATCGCGCAAATTTCCAGTGTGCGAAGGCCGAAACCAGGCAACGAATGCGAGCGCGAGGGCAAAGCCCACCGCGCCGGCAACCCATAGTTTCCAGTGGCGGGCGTAAGGGGCCGGCCGGGAATTTGGCACAGCGGAGACCTCCGCCGAGATTTGTTCTGGGCTGCCGGTGGCGGATTCCAAGAGTTCGGCGCCCGAAGGAGCGGTGGCGGAGCCGTTGCTGAGCGGTGCAATGAAACGATAGCCGCGGCGGGGCAGAGTTTCGATAAAGCGTGGAACGTCCGGGTCGTCGTTCAAAGCCTGACGCAACTTCTTGACTGCGCTGTTCAGACTGTGATCGAAGTCGACAAAAGTGTCGGCGGGCCAAAGCCGGTCGCGTAATTCTTCGCGTGTGACGACTTCGCCGGGCTTTTCCAGAAGCAGTGCCAGAATCTGAAAGGGCTGGTCCTGCAACTTGATCCTGAGGCCGTGCTTGCGGAGTTCGCGGGCGCGCAAGTCAAGTTCAAAGCTCGAAAAGCGCAAGGGATGGCCGTTCGATCTGGTATCGTCCACGGGCACGCGAGAGTCCGGCGCTTGAGATTGGAAGCTGTCTGAAAGCAAATTTTACCACCCCTCGTCTGCCACAAAATGTTACGAGTTGTGAGGGGACGAAGTTCCCGATTGGATCACCTATCTGATTAGACGCCGCAAGTTGCCGCCCGGGGCACCGATAGAGCCTTCCTAGACAAGTCACCTGACAGTTTAAGCGGTGTTCTTTCAGCAGATTGCACGGTCACCCGCAAGTTGCCCACGTTTCACCTCGAGAATATTTCCCTTTGTTCTGACCCGTCGTTCAATGCACATGTGAGCGCGACAAAGCCCAAGGCGGCGTCGCGAGAAAGTTCCAAAGAAAACCCAAGGAGGGGTTATGAAAAAGAATCTAGCAGGTGTGGTGGTAACGATGTTGCTGGTGATGGGCGCAGTGGTTCCGGCGATGGCGCAGTACTCCGGGCCGATTAAGGTAACGGTTCCTTTTAACTTTGTGGTGGAAAACGCTCGCATGCACGCCGGCGACTACACGATTCAGCGGGTAGCGAACGGGAGTCTGCGTATCCAGAGTGACGATGGGCGCACAACGGCGACCTTTCTGGCGTTTCCGAAGCAAGGCAAGGCAACGCCGGAGCAGGCCCACTTTATCTTTCACCGCTACGGCAACGAATACTTCCTGGCAACGATCTGGACGCCGGGACTGGAAGTGGGATGGGAGCTGCTGCAGGGAAAGCTGGAGATGGAGTTGGCAAGGAAGGGAACGTCTCCAGTGCAGACCGCAATGGTAGTGGGTCACTGAGGAGCGAGCGGACGGTGGTGCGCGATGAGAATTTCAGACAAAGCCGAAGTCGGGACACGCGGTCCGATCAGGCTCTGCCCTGAATCTTAGCCCACCACCAGCGCACGCCGACAAACAGGAAACGCCAGTCATGGAAGAACTCCGGCGGCTTTCCCTCGAAGGCATGGCCGATGAATTGGAAAATCCATCCGATGAGGAACAGAGCCAGCGCATACATCCACAGCCGATGGAAGAAGATGCTGGTGACAAAAAGTGGAACCGACAGCAGGATGGTCGGGATACCCAAAGTGTGACACACCCGGTTCACCGGATGCTGATGACTGGAGCCGTATTGCGCGATCCACTGCTCGTTGCTGCGTCCGCCTAGCACGCGCAGGATGATATCACGAAAGAAAAGATCGGGTCATCGGGCCATCGGGTCATCTAAAGAACTTCGATGGCCCGATGGTCAGATGACCCGATCTTCTTAGCGGCGCCCACCGTGGAATCCGCCGCCATGGAAACCTCCGCGATTGCCTGCGACCGCGCCACTTCCTTCGAAGCCGCGCCGGCCCTCCGGACCACGTCCCTCAAAACGGCGTCCCTCAAAACCATGCCCGTAAAAGCCGCGACCGTAGGAACGTCCGTAATATGGATGTCCCCAACCGTGGTACCAGGGGCCTGCGCCGATGAAGATCCCGTTAGCAAACCAGCTCGGACCGTAGTAGCCGTAGGGCGCGCAAGCATACGGATAGTCCGGGTAATAACCGTAAGCGCAGACCGGCGGCCCAGCCACATAGCCGCCGTAGCCGATGCCCACTCCGACTCTGACCTCAGCCTGCGAATACGCAAGCGGCAAGGCCAGTAACGCGAGTAGTGCAACATATCTCAGGTATTTCATGGTGAACCTCTCTTTCCTTCCACTCCGCGATTCGTTCTTTCGATTCGCCGGAGCCGAGGTCCTTCAGCTTTCTGTTTCCTCTGAAGCGCCTACTCACTCAAACTCGGATGCGCCGGAAAAGTTGCGAAAAACCGAGTGGCTGATTTCAGCCATCCTGCGTGAAATCAACCAGTTGGGAAGGATTGAAGAGCCGGCTTTTGTATCGTACGGTTTTGGTGGAAGAGCCGGCCTTCAGGCCGGCGTCCAGACGATAAATCACGAGGGCTTCAGCCCCTGAGGAGGCGCAACCACAGGGCCTGAAGGCGTCGTTCCATGACTTCGAACGCGGCCCTGAAGGGCCGCTCTTCCACGGTGACATGAACGCCTTCGCGAACCACGAGCACAATCGTTCTTCACCTCACAGCCCCTACCCGATGCGTAGCGCACCCCATCGTTTACAATCGAAGATTCTCCATCGATTGGAAAACACAACCATGCACCGCTGGTCGCAACTCTTTATCCCTACGCTTCGCGAGGCTCCGGCTGATGCCGAGGTCGCTAGCCACAAACTGCTGGTCCGGGCTGGATATATCCGTCAACTGGGCGCCGGCATCTACTCGTTCCTGTTCATGGGCAATCGCACCACCCAGAAAATCATGGGCATCGTCCGCGAGGAGATGGACAAGATCGGGCAGGAGTTCTACCTGCCGGCGCTGAATCCGCGCGAAGTTTGGGAAGCGAGCGGACGCTGGACGGCGATGGGCGAAAACATGTTTCGCCTCAAGGATCGCAAGGGCGCCGACCTTTGTCTGGGCATGACCCACGAAGAAGTCATGACCGACATCGCGCGCAAGGAACTGCGCAGCTACAAGCAACTGCCGCAGATCTGGTATCAGATTCAGACCAAGTTTCGTGACGAACCTCGTCCGAAGTCGGGCCTGCTGCGGGTGCGTCAGTTCATCATGAAAGACGCCTACTCGTTCGACATTGATGCGGCCGGGCTCGACGTCTCCTACCTCAAGAACCACGATGCCTACTGCCGCATCTTCGACCGCTGCGGCCTGAAGTACATGGTGATCGACGCGCACTCGGGAGCCATGGGCGGATCGCAGTCGCAGGAATTCATGGTGCGCACGCCCGCGGGCGAGGACCTGATCGTCAGCTGCGAGAAGTGCAACTACGCGGCGAACATGGAGAAGGCCACGTCAAAGCTCGCTCCGGTCGAGGACCTGAAGCCCGAAGGCGATGGCCAGCCGCTCGAAGTCCACACTCCGGGGCAGAGAACGATTGAAGACGTGGCACGGTTTCTGGGCGTGTCACCGAAGCACATGATCAAGACCTTGGCGATGGTGATTACCGAAGAGGACAAGAAGACTGGCAAGCCTCGGGTGCAGGCGGGCGTGCTGCTCATGCGCGGCGATCACCAGATGAACGAAGCCAAGCTCTCGACAGCGGTTGCGGGCAAACAGACGCGTCCCATGCAGGAAGAAGAAATCCGCGAGCTGTTCCGCGCGCCTGCCGGATACCTGGGCCCGTTGGGCACCGACTGGGCAAAGGACGTCAAGGATTCCTTCAAGCCCATTCTGCTGGTCGATGAGGCGCTCAAGGGCCGCACCAACCTGATCGGCGGCGCGAACAAAGAGGACTATCACGTCAAGCACCTGACGCCGGGAAAGAATTTTTATCCCACCGCTTACGTGGACCTGCGCAGCGTGACCGCTGGCGAAGATTGCCCTAACTGCGGCGCGCCGTTGCGCATCGATACCGCGGTTGAGATCGGACACATCTTCAAACTGGGCTACAAGTATTCCGAATCCATGGGCGCGCGCGTGCTCGACCGCAATGGCAAGGAAGTGGCCCCAATCATGGGGAGTTATGGGATTGGCATCGAGCGCATCCTGACGGCGGCAATTGAGCAGAGTAACGACGAGAACGGCTTCTGGCTGGCGCCTTCGATTGCGCCCTTTGACGTAGTCGTGGTGTCCACCAACTCGAAAGACGAGGCCATCCGCAACGCCTCCGAGGACGTTGCCCAGAAGTTGGAGGCGGCCGGCTTCGACGTCTTGCTGGACGACCGGGACGAACGCCCGGGGGTAAAGTTCAAGGACGCCGACCTGGTGGGTATCCCCTTTCGTATCAACGTGGGGAAGAAGGTTACCGAAGATACTGTGGAAGTGGTTCGGCGCTCGACTCTCCACAAAGAGGACGTTAAAATTTCATCCATAACGGAATATTTCCAGGTACTGCGTCCGGCCGCTCGCTAACCGGCGGAATGGGCCGGCGCAGGATGGAAATCTCCTGATGGGAACTCGCAACCAGCGATGGGGCGTTGATTGGTTATGGCAACTCTGAAATTGATCTTCGGTTTAGCCATCTTCGGGCTCGTGATACTGGTGTGCATCAAAGTCATTCCACCGTTCTTCTCGAACTACGAACTCGAGGACGCCATTAAGACCGAGGCCCTGAATTCAACCTACAGCACGCACTCGGAAGAAGAGATTCGCGACGCCGTCATCAAGCAGGCCCGCGCCTACGATATTGAGTTGACCCCCAAGCAGGTTCATGTCTCGCGGACGGGCGGCTACGGCACCGGCAGTACCTTCATTGAGTGCGACTACAGCGTTCCGGTCGAACTGCCCGGTTACTCAACCTCCTTGGAGTTCCATCCCTCGTCGAAGAACAAAGGCATGTACTAGAAACAGGTCTTAGGTCTCAGATATGAGGTCTAAGACTTCCGGCCCTTCCCATCACATCATTCGCCTGGCTCAGCGGGGTTTGCGCAGGGGCGGAACGGGCTCGCTTCCCTTTCGGGCAGCGGCTTCGGACGTCGTGGCGCTGACCGCCAGGTCGGCGGACCAGCAATCGGCAAGAATCTTCCACATGCCGGCAGGCTGCCGCACAAGTACGATCAGATATTTTCCGCGCTCTTCGCGGCGCTTCCCCATGGCGACGGGCACCAGCATCTTGCAGCGGCCGAGATCGAGAGCGATCTCGCCCATCACTTCGACGCGCAGCGATTCCATCTCCACGTCGCCCAATCCGGCCTCGAGCAGCGAGATAAGAAATTCCCTTATCGCCGGCAGGCTGCGCACCGGCGGAACGCTGGATCGGATGAGAGTCGCGTCGGCAGCATAGAGTTCCAGCAGGTCGTCGATGTGTTTGGTGTTGCAGGCCTGCGCCCAGTCCTGGACAACCTGGCGGGCGCCGGCTTCGGCGCGGCCGCCGGGCGATGTGCCCGCGGAACCGGGAGCACGGCCGCGGGGAGCAGCGGACTGGGAATCGGCAGAGGGCGTGCCGGATGACGCCCCCGAGCCGGGGACAAGATGATGATAGTGATGATGAACGTGATGTTGTGCGCCCGCGCGAGAGTGTGGTTGAGCGCTGGTAGCGGCGCCGGGCTCCTTGGGAAGCCCGCACCACACACAAAAGCGAGCGCCCGTCGGCAGCGAACCTCCGCATCCGGAGCAGGCGTTGTCGGCCGGGTCCGCGTCGCCGGACGCCGCCAGATCCTGCGTGCCGGCGCTTCCTGACATCCGGTGTATCGCTTCAACGGCCGCGGCTACGGCTTCAGCATTTGGCTTTGGCCAGCGAAGGTTGCCGGGCAGCCGTTGAAAAAACTCTTCGACCTCCTTGCCCTCGACGAGTTGGTCATTCCGCTCGTCCGGTTCGGGATCGGGACGGTTTGAATGGTCTGCGGTCACGGCATCCTCATCGCTGACATTGTAGGAGAATTCGTACCCTAGCGGATGCTGAATCTTACACGCGCTTCGGAATCCGTGGGAACGCCGTTGCAGAGCGCGGGCCGATAGCGCCAGGAGCGGATGGTGCGCAGCACGATCTGGTCTTCGTCCAGGCCGCCGCTATCCAGAACGAAGGCGCTATGTACATGCCCGTCGGATCCAACAATGAAGCTGACGCGCACGTCCAGATTGCCATGTTGAACATGCAGTAGCGGGTCCGGGGTGAGCAAGGCCTCCGGCGGACGCACGTGTCCACATTTCGGCAGCGCCAGCGGCGCCGACGCGGGAGAGAACTCGGAGATGTGCGCGGGTACACGGCGCAGGCTTTTTTCTGATTGCGCGAGCGGGGTCTGATGCGGAAGGGCGGGCGACGGCGCCGCAGCTGCACACCAGGCGAGAACTACGCTGAGGCTGGCCACCGGCACGGCCGCCGCCAGCGCCTTCCCGATCATCGTCACTTTCGCGCTCGGCAGAGACACTGCATCGTGGTGGGGCGGGCAATTCGCGTGCCAGCCAAGGCAAAAGCTAACACATTGATTGGCCGTATGTTAGTCGCATTTCCCGCCCAACCTTTTCAGCCCCGGATGCAATCCGTTGCAAATGAATCGCAGCCAACCGCTCGCCTTCTAATTTAGGCCGTTCTGGGTCATTTTATACGCGGTTTGGGCCAACCGGGCGCCGAAATAGATGCTGGAAGCCTGAGCAGCGGTGCTGTAGTTATCGACAACCACTCCAGTGGGCCCGCCATTTACGACCTTTGTAAGCGAGGTCGTGGTGCCACCGTTGATGGCAAGTTCCTCCACGCAACCACCGGCCGTGCCCGCCGCAGTACAGGCCTGGTTCAGCCCGAAGAAGAAGAAATCGGTGCCGCCGGTGCCGATATTGGGATTGAAGAACTCCGTCCATCCCGTGCAGTCGGCAGTGGTCCCCGCCGGAATAGTAGGAAGTTGCGCTGCAACCGAAGCTGCCGTTTTCATAATGGGCTGCGCGGCGGGCACGGTGAAACCGAAGGCGTAATGGTAAGGAGTGGTATCGGCGGTGCCAGTTCCGCAAAGGTGGATCAATCCCGTCGAGGGATTGTTGAAGTAATTGTTGTCGAGAGCGGGCTGGTAAATGTTGATCGTGGCCCCTCCGAAGGAGCCTAAGCCGATGCTGGCTTCCGACAACAGAGTCAGCGTAGCGGTGTCGGCTTCGACAAGAACGGCGCCGGAAGGGACGGTAGGAGCGCAGACGGTGCCGCAATCGGAGTTGACGACGAAGGTTACACCATTGGCGACATCGACAATCGGTGCGGCCAGGATGCCATGGTTGGTACCTTGTCCGATCGTATGCGATTTGATCGCACCCGTCGTGGTGTTGATCCCGTATAGGACACCGTTCGCGGCCCCGACCATCAGCATACCCAGGCGCGAGTCGAGAACCGGAGAAGTCAAAGCGTTGTTAGCGATGACCGTAAGCGGCCAGGGAGCAGTCGTAACCAGCGTGGGCGTTCCTCTGAAGACCCCCGTAATCTTATAAATCACACCGGTGGCCGAGCCTACATAGGCAGTATCCGAGTAGTAATCTATCCAGGGCGATGACGTGATGTCATTTTTGGCCGCGGGTAAGTTAATTGAAACCCAATTTGTGGGCACTACCGCCCCGCCGATCGTGCCCTGGCCAGCAGTCCAAGTCAGGACATGGAAAATGCTTTGGGCGGCGATACCCTGGCCGACGTTTGCAGGAATGCTTTCTACGAAGGCAATCTTCTTCCCATCCTCTGACAAGACAGGGGAAGTTGCGACCTTGCCCCCGGTGACGGTGGTGACGTTATAGGCGAACATCACCGTCGGAGCGGCGCCACACAGGCCGGTGGGGGTAGTGCCGGCATAAAGATTATTGAGGGCAACAAGATTGGCAGCCGTACCGGTGGAGGTGATGTTCAGTCCGAACACCACATAGTCATTGGTGCAATTGGGCGGAGCGGCAGGATTGAAGGAAAACTTGGCGGGATACACATTTAGGAGAACGCGCCCTCCTATAGTGAAGTTCCAATCGCCGTGGGAGCCGGAATTGTCGGCGGCAGCCAGCACGGGCTCGAAACCATCAAAAACGCCGAAATTCGGAGCCTGCCAACGCTGCATCGCCTGCTGGAGAACCCGCGGTTCCCGGTAGATCAGGTCTGGGTGCTGGGCGAGCCCATCGCGGCTGAACACGATGTGCTGCTGCGACCAGTCTTGCGGAACTCCAGTGTGCCTGGGAGCCGTACCTTCCTGAGCGCACAGACTCGCCGCCATACTCGAGACGACAGTGAACCACACTGCCGCCCACACCGCGATAGCACCATAGGGATGCGCTGGCTTCACAGCTACCTCCGATTGCGATTAGATTGCCGTCATTGTAGCCGGTTTTAGGTCCAGAGGCGATAACTGACTTTACGACTGGGTCCTCTCACGGGGACTTCCGACCACCGCCTCTCTAGCGGCGGATTTCCGATTCTTAACCGCCTGTGGAACAATGTAGGACTTGGGCTCAGACCCACCTTCATCCATGACCGTCACGCCGAACAGTCTGCAACTTGCGCTCCTCTCGGCGGCGATCCTCGGCTTCCGTCACGGGTTCGACTATGACCACATTGCTGCCATCTCCGACATCACCAGCGTGCAAACCAGTCGCTGGCGTGGTATGCGGCTTGGTTTGCTCTATGCCCTGGGACACGCGGCCATGGTTATCGTACTCGGCAGC
>Ga0074046_10001344_pt1 | contig 22400 bp, 21 predicted proteins | sample BogForMeECP23OM3_FD_94441 | JGI IMG/M metagenome (GOLD analysis project Ga0074046, IMG submission 94441) | Bog forest soil microbial communities from Calvert Island, British Columbia, Canada - Bog Forest MetaG ECP23OM3 | ecosystem: Environmental > Terrestrial > Soil > Wetlands ...
CATCGCCATTGCGCGCATTGACACGGTTTGCGAGTGTAATCGATTGCTACCGTCCGACGCCCTTGGCTGCAGGCTGCAGTCTTTCGAAGGCTTCTTCAGCTCGTTCCAGAGCGTCCTGCACGTTGTCGCAGATGTTTTCTTTTCCGACCAGTTCCTCGAATTCGGTTTGCTGAATCAGGCGCAGGGGCTGCTCACGGGCTCCGCATAGAATCAGGGCGCGGCCGCTGGACTTCAGCTTTTTGGCTATTTCTTCGAGGGCGAACAATCCGGTGGCATCGAGGGCGGTCATGTTGCGCAGGCGCAGAATCACGACCGGCGGGAGTTTGTGCATGTTTTCGGTGACTACGTCGATCTTCTCGGTGGCGCCGGACAGGAAAGGGCCGTGGATGCGGAAGATGGTGGCGTAATAGGGAATGTCTTTGTCTTGCAGGATGTGGACGCGGCCGTCTTCGACGTAGTCGTCGGTAACCTGCGAAACGGTGGTGGTGGCGGCCACGCGGCTGATGAAAAGCAGGGCCGCGAGAATCATGCCGGCCTGCACGGCTACGCTGAGATCGGCGAACACGGTCAGCGCCAATGTCACCAGCCAGACGCTGATGTCGGTCTTCGTCAGTTTCAGCAGCGAGGGGATCTCCAACCACTCGCCCATGTTGTAGGAAACGACCATCAGGATTCCGGCCAGCACCGCCAGCGGAACATAGCGCACCCAGTGCGAGGCGAACAGAATAATGGCCAGCAGCGTGAGAGAGTGAATCACTCCGGCAACCGGAGACTGTGCGCCGGAGCGGATGTTGGTTGCGGTGCGCGCGATCGCGCCCGTCGCGGGCAGTCCGCCGAACATGGGTGAGACCACGTTGGCTACGCCCTGCGCGACCAGTTCGACGTTGGGATTGTGGCGATCGTTCGACATGCGGTCGGAAACGACCGCCGACATCAGCGATTCGATCGCGCCAAGCATGGCGACGGTGAGCGCGGGGCCGAGCAGGCCGTGAATCAGTTCGGGACGGAAGGTGGGAATTTCGAAATGCGGCAGGCCGCTGGGGATTCCACCGAAGCGGCTAGCGATGGTTGCGACCGGCAGCCTGAAGATTTCCACGACGAGGGTGCCGAGCACCATGGCGACGATTGCGCCGGGGATGCGGACGGAGATTCCTCGGCAGATCACGATGATGGCGACAGTTCCGACGGCGAGCAGCGTGGCTTCAATCGAGACGGTGTGGAAGTTGAGGGCCAGCGCTTCCATGCGCTGCCAGAAAACTCCGGGGACTTTTTCGAGCTTGAGGCCGAAGAAGTCTTTCACTTGCGTGCTGGCAATGAGAATGGCGATGCCGTTGGTGAATCCGATGACGATGGGGCGCGGAATGTACTTGACCGCAGTGCCGGCGCCGGTGAGGCCCATGATCATGAGGATGACGCCGGCCATCATGGTGCAGAGAAACAGGCCGTCGATGCCGTGCACGGCGATGATTCCGGAGACAACTACGACGAATGCGCCGGTCGGGCCGCCGACCTGCGTTTTCGAGCCGCCGAGTACCGAGATGATGAAGCCGGTAACGATAGCGCAATAGATCCCAGCCTGCGGCGTGAGGCCGGAGGCGATGGAAAACGCCATGGCGAGCGGCAACGCGACCAAACCTACAGTGATGCCGGCGACGAGATCGCGCAGGAACTTGTTCAGGCTGTAATCGCGGAGGTAGAGAACTGACTTGGGGAGCCACTGGTCGGACAGAAAGGAACCCTTTGAGAAAGAACGGACCATTATGTTAGCTATTATCGCAGGCAGCCGGGTACGTTCGTAGTACCGACGGTGTTAGTCCGGCTGGTTCGGTTTGGTAGTTTTCTGGTCAAGCGATGGCCAGGGCGCGGCGGTGCTGCCGGAGTGGTCCCCAGGGAATCCTCACAACCGTGATATCATCCTGCGGGCTCCCAGTTGTATATCTCCTGCCGCATGAAACGGAGTCGCCATGTTTCCACACGAATGTGCTCCCAGCCGACGCAATTTTCTTAAAACCGCAGCCGCCTTCACCGCCGGGGCGTCTGGTGTAGTGCTCCTGCCGGAAACGGCCTTCTCCGAGGATGCCGAGGTGAACATCATCGGTCCGAAGAAAGGGTATTCGCCGCAGATCGGCACCCTGGTCTCGATGATGGCGTGGATGCGCATGGTGGTGCTGGAATCCGTCACGGGCATGTCACAAAAAGACCTCGACTATTTGCTCGACGAGAAAGCCAACACCATCGGTGCCCTGCTCATGCACCTGGCTGCTACGGACCGCATTTACCAGGTCAATACGTTCGAGGGAAATTCGCTAAAAGAGTTGCCGGCCTCTTACAAAGAGAAGTGGAGCGTGGCGATGGAACTCGGAGAGCCGGCGCGCAAAGCCATTAAGGGCAACAGCCTCGATTACTACCTGAACCTCCTAAGCGAAACTCGTGAGCACACGCTGGCAGAATTTCGCAAGCGCGACGATGCGTGGCTCATGGCCGTCGACAAGGAATGGGGATGGGGACCGACGAACAACTATTGCAAGTGGTTTCATGTCTGCGAGCATGAATCCAACCACAACGGGCAAATTAAACTCCTGAAGAACCGGTTGCCGGGAGCCAAACCCGCTAGCCAATAAGAAAAGGCTGCCGGGAAACTCGGCAGCCGTTAAGATGCCGCGCGGACGAGGGCGTCCGCGCCACACTCTAGAACATGTTCCACAAATACTGGTTGTAGACCTCGTGGTGGAACTGGACCTCGGAGGGCTTGACGACCGTGCCCAGCAGGCGCGGGCAGCGGTCGGCGGAGGCCTGCTTGAGGTCGGCGTAGCGGCCTTTCACGTCTTCGCCGAGAAGTTCGGTGGTCCACTCGGCGTTGCGGAAGTTCTCGATCGCTGTATAGATGTTATCGGGCAGGTAGCGCTCCTTCCCCGAGCGAAGGTCTTTGATTTTTGCGGTTGTGCCTTGGAGGCCGGTCTTGAAGATCCCATACATCACCATGTAGGGATTGGCATCGGGAGCGACGGCGCGCACCTCGGTGCGCATGCTGCGCTCGTTGCCGATGGGCACGCGAATCATGGCGCCACGGTCCACGGCCGAGGCTTTCAGCTGATTGGGGGCTTCGAAGTGGGGATCGAGCCGACGATAGGCGTTCACGCTGGAATTGAAGATGAGGCAGAGATCGTTCCCGTGGGTGAGAATGCGGTCCAGGAACTCCCAACCGAATTTGCTGAGCTTTTCTTCGCCTTTGGGATCCCAGAAAATATTCTTGCCGCTCTTGCTGACCGAGACGTTGGTGTGCATGCCGCTGCCGTTGACGCCAACGATCGGCTTGGGCAGGAAGCAGGCGGTCAAGCCCATGTTGCGCGCGACCTGGCGGCAAACCAATTTGTAGAGCTGAATGTGGTCGGCGGCGGCCACAACTTCGGCGTAGTTGTAGTTCACTTCGAACTGGGAGGGGGCGACCTCGGGGTGGTCCTTTTCGTTCTGGAAGCCCATAGCGCGCTGCACTTCTGCCGTCGTGTCGATGAAGGTGCGGAGGGGATCGCCGGGCAACGAGTGGTAATAGCCGCCGGTATTCACGTACTCGAACTCGCCCTTCTCGTGATAGGTGCGCTCGGCATCCGCACCCGCGAACAGAAAGCCCTCGATTTCATTGGCGGCATTGAGCGTGTAGCCGTGTTTCTTGTGTAATCCTTCGGCAAACAGCTTCAGCATGCTGCGAATGTCGGCGGTGTAGGGCTCGCCGTTTTTGTCGATCACTTCGCCGAAGACCAGGATCTTCCCCGGCCCGAAGATATCGGCCGGGCCCCAGTAGAAAGCGGCCCAGTCAATGCCGAGGCGCAGGTCGCTTTCGCGCTGGGCGGTGAAGCCGCGAATGGAGGAGCCGTCGAAAGTGAGGTTCTCGTAATTCTTGAGCAGGAATTTTTTGTCGTAATCGAGCATGTGCAGGCGGCCTTCGAGGTCGCTGAACATGACGGTTAAGGCCTTGATGCGCGACTCGTCGGTGAGATACTTCAGGCGCTCTTCCTGGATCTTGTGAGGAGCAACGCGGTCGAGGCGCTGCTTCTTCGCCTTCAAATTCATTTCTTCGAGTTCGTCGTAGGGGATGGAAAGAAAATTTCGCAGTTCAGTCGACATGGTTCTCCTTAGTTTTGGCCGGTACGTCAGCGCGGTTTGAATGCCCGGGAATAACCACATAGGCTATCGCGTGGCGGGCACTTGGGACAAATAAAATTTATTTATGCCAGCGATAGCGGGCCGGCTTCAACCGGCTGCAATTCGAGGGCGCTATAATCCTCGGGCAATGAAAAGACACGGTTGGAGGGCACTGATCGAGATCGGGTTCATTGTCTTCCTGTTTTACTCAAATCTGCTAATGGGCGAGTTTGAAAGCTCCGGGATGGGGCGGAGCCGGGGCCTGTTTTGGGCTATCTCGGACATTTTCACGGTCTCCAATTTTGAGATCGCTCTGGTGGCAGCGGTGATTGGCTTTCTTCTGGTCGAATTTCTGCGGACAAAATCCTGAGCAAGACCTGGGCTTCATCAATTGTTCTTGCGGGAATAGGAGCCAGCCCTCAGATGTGTGCGTGAGAACTCGTCTTTCGCCCCTGCGGGGCTCGATTGTTTCCCACTTGCACCCACGGCTTACGCCGTGGGCTCTAATCTTGCGCCGCTTCGCGGCTGAAATCGCAGATCTTGCTCCACCGTTAGTAAGCGGCATACTAGCAGCGCGTCCCGCCGCTAACCCGAATTCCAACCACGTGAATTTGGTTATGTTGTTGACCCTCTGCATCGCCTCCGATAGGCTGGCACGTTCTCATACTTGGGTTCCCCGGAATCCTTAAGCGAAGAGGTATCTATCAATGAACGCCAAAGGTGTACTCGAATTCGCCGCAAAAAATAACGCCCGGTTTCTCGACATGCGTTTTGTTGACCTGCCCGGTATTTGGCATCATGCCAGCTACCCCATCACGGAACTCACCGAAGAAGTATTCGAGGAAGGTTTCGGCTTCGATGCCAGCTCGATTCGGGGCTGGGCTCACATCCACGAGTCGGACATGAACCTGGTGCCCGACCCGAATACGGCTTTCATGGATCCATTTCGTGAAATCCCCACGGTGGTGTTGATCGGGGACGCGATCGATCCGCCGACGGGGAAGCCTTATGGGCGCGACCCGCGCGGTGTGGCCAAGCGCGCGGAGAAGTATCTGGCTTCGACGGGCCTCGCCGACCAGGCATTTTTCGGGGCTGAGGCTGAGTTCTTCATCTTTGATAATGTGCGCTTCGACAGCGCTACGCAGCACAGCTTCTACTTTATTAACTCGGACGAGGGCCGGTGGAATTCGGGGCGCAAGGAAGACAATCTCGGGTTCCGGCCGCGCACGAAGGAAGGATACTTCCCGGTTCCTCCCACCGATCAGCACCAGGATCTGCGTTCGCGGATGGTGCAGCACCTGATCGACGCGGGCATTGACGTCGAGTGCCATCACCATGAAGTGGCCACCGCGGGGCAGGCGGAGATTGACATGCGCTTCGATACGCTGGTCAATTCGGCCGACAAGATGATGAAGTACAAATATATTTTGCGGAACACCGCCTACCAAGCGGGCAAGAGCGTCACGTTCATGCCCAAGCCGCTGTTTGGCGATAACGGCTCGGGTATGCACACGCACCAGTCGCTGTGGATGAGGGGTAAGCCGCTGTTTGCGGGCAAGAAGTATGCGGGCTTGTCGGAGATGGCGCTGTATTACGCCGGCGGGCTGCTCAAGCATGCTCCGGCGATTTTGGCTTTCGCGGCGCCGACTACGAACTCGTATAAGCGGCTGGTCCCCGGGTATGAAGCTCCGGTGAATCTTGCTTACTCGCAGCGGAACCGCTCGGCGGCGGTGCGGATACCGGTATATTCGGACAGCCCCAAGGCGAAGCGGCTGGAATTCCGGCCGCCCGATGCTTCGTGCAACCCGTATCTGGCCTATGCCGCCATGCTCATGGCGGGACTCGACGGCATTAAGAAGAAGATTCATCCGGGCGAACCGCTCGATAAGGACAGTTACGATTTGAGCCCCGAGGATGCTGCCAAGGTGCCGTCGGTGCCGGGGTCGCTGGAAGGCGTGCTGGCAGCGCTTGAGGCGGACCATAAGTTCCTGCTGGAAGGTGGCGTCTTTACGCGGGACTTGATCGATACGTGGATCGAATATAAGACCAAGAACGAAGTGGATCCGATCCGGATGCGGCCAAATCCATACGAGTTCCACCTTTATTACGACATTTAGTAGCGCATCGGGTGATCTGGCCATTGAAAATCACTCGACGACGACATTTGATTCGATGCCCGGATTGTTCTCGGCGCGCTCGGCGTCTCGGCGGTAGATGGGTTCGTGAAATAATCGGGAGTCGAGGAAGATGCGTGAGTTGTCCCCTTTGCCAGGAACGGAAGGAAAAGCGGTTCTGTCCGGCCGTGCACGGAAAAATCTGCGCGCAGTGCTGCGGCGAGCAGCGCGAGGTCACACTCGACTGCCCGAGTGACTGTACTTATCTTTTGCAGTCACGAGCCCAGTCACGGCAGCCGGCTCGGCAGCATGACACGGCAGGGGCGGATGGCGGCTTCGATCGCGATGCTCTTTTCCCCGAGGTTGAAATTTCCGAGCAGTTTCTCTATGAGCGCGAGCACCTGATCGTGGGGCTCAGCTACGCGTTGGCCAAAAGCGCGCGGGGCGGGCGTTCCCTCGACGGGCACGCGCTCAACGACCGCGATTTGATCGCCGCGCTCACTTCGCTGGCCAAAAGCTATCAGACGCTGGTCGAGTCGAGCCTGATTTACGAGCAGCCCACCGCGAACCTGGCCCACCAACAGATTGCCCGCGAAGTGGCCACGATGGTGAAGGAGTTTCGCGAGGCCGAAGAGAAACATCTGGGCTATTCGCGGCTGCGGGACTCCGAGGTTTTGCAGGCGCTGGTGTTTCTGCTGCGCATGGGAGTCACGCGCACGTCGGGGCGGCCTAAGTCGCGTGCTTACGTCGATTTTCTCTTTGCGCAGTTTCCCGAGTCGCAGTCGGCGATTGCCGCGCCGGAGAGCCCGGGCAGCGGCCTCATCATTCCGTGATCGCGCTCAGGGCTTCGCAGCATGGCCCCATTGTTCGTCCAAGCGGCGTACGGCTTCGCCCGGCGGGAGCGCGGCCAACAACTCGCGCACGGTTTTTCCGAGGATGGGATGGCGGGCGCCGGGTGCTATTTCTGCCAGCGGTTCCAGCACAAACCGGCGCAGGTGCATCGACGGATGCGGGATCGTCAGTCCGGGCTCATCGACGACTTGGTCACCAAAGAGCACGATGTCGATATCGATTTTGCGGGGGCCTTTGGCACCCGTCCGCAACCGTCCCATGGCCTTTTCGATCGATAACGCCAGATTCAGCAACTCGCGCGGAGTTACCTCGGTTTCGATTAGGAGAACGCAGTTCAGGAACCACGGCTGATCGGGGACATCAACGGGCTGCGTTTCGTAGAAAGCAGAAACCGCCCGCGCCGGACCAGCTACGTCCAATCGGACGATGGCCTCGCGCAAGTTGGCTGCGCGGTCTCCGAGGTTCGACCCGAGCGAGAGATACGCCAATTCGGACACCTGGCTAGTGTGGCGGCAAACGGCGGCCGAATCCACAAGAAATTGCTGCCAGTATCCCGCTGATTCCGTTGCCAGTTGGCGCATCCAGACGCGATCCTAGTGTTTCCGGACTGCTTTCGCCCGTATGACCGGAGGCACGCCCTTGCCCGGTACCTCCGTAAGTTTCGGCCCGACCGCTGGGCGGCTACTATGGAAGTTCCATGAACCTGGAATCGCTTCTCGTCAGCAAGGACGCCGCTCTGGTCGGAGTGCTGCGCCCGACTCTGGAGAAAATTTCGGTGAATGTCATGGTTTGCTCGGAGACTGGGAGCGGCGGGGAATCGCTTGCCAAACGCAAATTCGATGCCGTGATCATTGACTGCGACGATCTGCCGGACGGCTTCAGAATGCTCCAAGGCCTGCGCCAAACGCAGAGCAATTCCAAGTCCGTGGCCTTTGCGGTGCTGAACGGGAAAACCACCACGCAGGAAGCTTTCAAGTCGGGCGCCAATTTCGTTCTACAGAAGCCGCTCACGCCGCTGCATGCCACGCGCTGCTTTCATGCCGCGCTCAATTTTATGATCCGCGAGCGGCGCCGCTACTATCGCTATCCAATCGAGATGCCGGTGCACGTGAGCGTTGCCAAAGCCGGGGAAGTAAAAGCGAGTTCCACCAACTTGAGCGAGAGCGGCATTGCCCTGCGCGTCACCTCAAAGCTAGAGAAGGACATGACAGTCGGACTCCGCTTCACACTGCCGACGACAAACATCTCGCTTGAACTCAAAGGCCAGATTGCCTGGGCCGACGGCACCGGCCATGCCGGTATTCACTTCATTGAGGTTCCGCAGAGTTCGCAATATCAGCTGGAAAAATGGCTGACCGACCGCATACAGAATGAAATGCCTCCAAAACTGCAAGGCTACGCCTCGCTCGTCTAGTTACCCTTCTGCCTTTCCCGTTGCCCTCTTTCACAATCCCAACCGACCGCATCCGCCTGGTGACTTGCGCTCCCCGCTGGGCATGGCAATCTGGTGTGAGTTTGCCAACGACTCCTTGTGAGCCCGCCATGATTACTTTGGAAGAAAAAATTGCCCGGACGGAGCGCTTGCTGCGCCGTTTGGAAGAGGACCAGCCTTATCTGCGTGCGCGACTTTCGGCGCTGGGGGCCGAACATCGCGAGAGCGCCCAGGCTTTTGCCGAGCGCGTGCGGGTGGAAGCGGAGGCCGAGCTTCAGCGTTTACTGGCGGAACGGGCGCCGACACTGGAGTGGACTGCGCCACAGCCGGCTGACTAAGTTAGGCGCTGATGCTGACTGCCGGCGCCGGGGAGGGCGCGTACTCGGCGTCTTCCATCGTGGTTTCTTCCCACAATGAGCGGTCGCGCAGAATGCGCGAGACCAGCGCGGTATGCATGGCGTGGCCGGCGCGGTCGGCCACCACGGCTCCCAGAATCTGCTTGCCGATCAGCGCCAGGTCGCCGATCAGGTCGAGCACCTTGTGCCGGACAAACTCATCCGGGAAACGCAGCGGGGGATTTTCGATGCCGTGCTCGGTGAGCACGATGCAGTTCTCGCGGGAGGCGCCGCGGATCAACCCCATGTTGCGCATAGCCTGCTCGTCCTGCCGCGAACCGAAAGTGCGGGCCGGCGCGATCTCCTCGAGATAGCTGCCGTTGGTGAGGGGCGCACGAAACGTCTGCTTGCCGATCTGGGGATGGGGAAAATTGATCGAATAAGAAACGGAATATGCGTCGTCGGGGTAGACCGCGATGAACTTGTCGCCTTCGCGCAATTCGATCTCGCGCACAATCCTCAAATAGGAGCGCGCTTTGCGCTGCTGGCGGATGCCGGCCTGCTGAATCATCTCGACAAACGGGCGGGCGCTGCCGTCGAGAATCGGCAGTTCCAGGTTATCGAGTTCGACAATCGCGTTGTCGATCCCCATCCCGATGAATGCCGATAGCAGGTGCTCGGTAGTCGAGATCAGGACGCCCCTTTTCATCAGGCTGGTGGCGTAGCTGACGCGAGCGACGTTGCGGCCGCTGGCTTCGATGGGAAAGTTGTCGAGGTCGGTTCGATGGAAGACGATGCCGGTTCCAGCTGCGGCGGGCAGGATTCGCAAATGGACCGGTGCGCCGCTGTGCAGGCCGATCCCGTCACAGCTTACGGCATTGCGGATTGTCTGTTCGTGGATCAAAGTTGCTAACCGGTCACTCCGAAGCGATGCGACCACCTGCACCGATGAAGACTGTAAGTGTTTTGCTGTCCAATAGTTTATAGGGGCGATCGGGTTTTCGTGTGTGGTAGAAAAGCCACACTGCGTGGCTCGCCTGACAAGAAAATGGCTAACTTGTTTAGGTGACTACAGATGTATGGGGTACTTTCGGAGGAAATGGGGCCTGTTTTTCAGAGGTTTGGACCCAGTTCGGCATGGGCTCTGGTGTCGGCGCGAGGCCCTAGCGCCTCTTCAGCGGTTCCTTACGCTCGTAGGTCACGGCGGCTTCGAAGAGCGCATCGGGCAGATTCTGGTTGTATTTCGCGGTGGTGATGAAGCGCTGCTGCGACATCTCTCCATTGAAGTAGCGCGTGATGGAGTGCGGAGTCATGATGCCCTGCTCCGGCTTGTAACTGTCGTAGACTTCTTCCTCCACGTTTTTCTGCTTGTCTTTCGGGTCGCGCCACGAATAGCTGATGCGGATGGGATAGTGCGTAATCTGGTCGAGCGCGACGCTTACTGAATCGTTCTGGCTGTTGAGCAAGGTTACGACGTCAACCGGCTTGCTGTCGACGATGGCAAGCCCGTCGTTGAACAGCGCCACCGTCGGGTCGTTCATCCATTTGCGGAACACCCATTCGAGCGAGTGGGGACGACGACGCAGATAGTTTTGCAGTTCGTCCTTATCCTGAGGCGCCGTTCCCTTGTAGGTCGTCTCGTACCCTTTGTCGCCATTGTGGATGAGGACGATGTCGAACTGTTTGTCGGTCTTCACACCGCCGATGTCGATCTGCCCGGGGATGATGTGGATGTCCTTGGTGTGGATGACTTCAAAGCGGTCCTTATCGGGGTACTCGACATAATAGTTGTAGGGAATGCCCAGGCTTCCGCTGGTGCCGTGATGGAGCGGATAATAGCGGCCCGTTTCGCTGCGGTTGGTGAAGGTGAGATAGGGCTGGCCGCCGAGGGCCTCGACCGCCTGATCGAGCAGCGCTCGCGCTTTGTGCGCGCTCTCGGAATCGTTCAAATTGACGGATGACTTGTTTTCCGGCGGCAGCGCCGCGCGGGGTGGGGGTTCGGTGCCGGTCTGAGCATAGGCCAGAACGGACGCAAGGCAGGACAGCGTGAGCAACGAAATGACGGCGAAAGTTCGCATGACCCTATCTATATTAGAAGCCGAAAGAGCCATTTTAGCTGCATTTGGAGGATGTATCATTACTGGGCTCGCGAGAGGAGCGCTTTGGAGGCAGAAAATGAAAAACCTGTTCGAGCGGGAGACTGTGGATGAGGTGATCGCGCGCATCGATAAGCTACAGCCCGCGTCGGAAAGGCAGTGGGGGAAGATGGACGTGGCGCAGATGATGGCGCATTGTTCGGCGACCATGGACATGGCCTCGGGCCGGCTGAATCTGCCGCGCATCTTCATCGGCAGGATTCTCGGGCCGTTGGTCAAGCCCATCTACACCAACGAGAAGCCCTTCAGGAAGAACAACCCTACGGACAAGAAGCTCGCGGTGACGGATGCGTGCGATTTTCAGCGAGAACAGGAGCAACTCAAACTGAAAGTGCGCCAGTTCCATGAGGGCGGAGAAGCGAAGTGCACGCGGCATCCGCATCCGTTTTTTGGCGCGCTTACGCCGCAAACCTGGGCTCGCGGCTCGTACAAGCATCTGGATCATCATTTGCGGCAATTCAGGGTGTGAGGCTGTGTGGCGCGGGCGTCCTCGCCCGCGTGATCTCGAAAGCGCCCGTTCTACCCAACCAGCACCGCTCCTCCGTTGACATTGAAGATTTCGCCAGTAATGAAACCCGCGTAGGGCGTGCACAGGAACAAAATCGGTCCAGCGATCTCGTCTACTGTTCCGACCCGGCCCAGCGGAATGGTCGCGAACACTTTGGCCCGCGTCGGCGGATCGTTCAACGCGGCTGCGGCCATGTCCGTATCGACCCATCCCGGAGCGACGCAATTGACGCGAATGCCGTCGCGCGCCAGCTCCGTCGAAAGGCCCTTTACCATGCTGATGAGCGCACCCTTGCTGGCGGCATAGTCGCAGTGGAAGGCTTCGCCGCGCTGGCCGGCGGTCGAACTGACGAGCACGATGTGGCCGGTCGCACTTTTTTCGGCCGCGTTTCCTCCCACCGCGACAGCGCCTCCGCCTTTGGGCTGAGGAGTCGTTTGACTCCGCTGCTTCTTCATCTGACCGACCGCGTGCTTCACCAGCCCGAAGACGCTGTCGAGATTCACGGCGATCGTACGATGCCATTGCTCGTCGGTCATGCGGTCAATGGGCGCGTCTTCGGGAGGCCAGATGCCGTGGTTCGCCACCAGAATGTCGAGCCGTCCGAATGCGGCAACCGCCGCCGCGACCAACTCCGCAGCAGCAGCCGGAGTCGAGAGATCGCATGGCACGGCGCGGCAGTTCGCCGGCCCGCATTCGCGCGCGAGCGCATCGGCCTGCGCCTTGGCCGACTGATAATTGAAGACGACTTTCGCCCCCGCGTTGGCAAACAGACGCACACTGGCCGCGCCAATGCCGCGCGAGCCGCCGGTGATGAGAACGACTTTGGAGTCTAATGAAAGCTGCATAGAAGCCCGATTTTACAAGCAGAGAGTTGCGGACGTCTGCCTACTGAACAAAAAGGGCGGCCGAAGGGCCGCCCCCTGAGAGCTGCCAACGGAAAACTGACAACTACGCTATGCGGTCGCGGGCCGCTCTCCGCCGGCTGCCGGAGATCGCTCCGGCTTCAGCACCTGCTGCACGTCATCGGTCTTGGCCGGCAGCGGCTTCAGCGGCGGAAGGTCCTGCCCATCCACCAGCATCTTGATCTCGGTGGCATCCAGCACTTCGCGTTCGATCAATGCCCTCGCGATCCTTTCGAGCGTCTCGCGGTTTTCGGTCAGGACTGTTTTGGCCCTCTCGTAGCCGGCGCTCACCATCTTCCGGACTTCTTCGTCAATCTGGACGGCGGTTGCTTCCGAGTAATCGCGATGCTGCGCGATCTCGCGGCCCAGGAAAATCTGCTCTTCTTTCTTGCCGAAGGTCAGCGGTCCCAGGTCGCTCATGCCCCATTCGCAGACCATTTTGCGCGCCAGTTCGGTGGCCCGCTCAATGTCGTTGCCCGCGCCGGTGGACACCACATTCAGGAAGATCTCTTCGGCGATGCGGCCTCCCATCAGGATGGCGATCTGCGAGTCGAGATAGTTCTTGTAGTAGTTGTGCCGGTCATCGACGGGCAACTGCATGGTCAAGCCGAGAGCCATGCCGCGCGGAATGATCGTGACTTTGTGCACCGGATCGGCATAGGGCGACTTTGCCGCCACCAGCGCGTGTCCGGCTTCGTGATACGCCGTGTTCTTTTTTTCCTCATCGGTAAGGAGCAGCGACTTGCGCTCCACGCCCATCAGGACTTTATCTTTCGCCACTTCGAAGTCATACATCAGTACGGCTTTGCGATTCTGCCGCGCCGCTGCCAGCGCCGCTTCATTCACCATGTTGGCGAGGTCTGCGCCGGAGAATCCCGGCGTGCCGCGCGCCAGGACCGAGAGATCGACATCGTCGGCCAATGGAATCTTGCGCGTGTGCACCCGCAGAATTTCTTCGCGTCCACGCACGTCCGGACGATTCACCACCACGCGCCGGTCAAAACGTCCCGGCCGAAGCAGCGCCGGATCGAGCACATCGGGACGGTTAGTGGCGGCCATCAGGATTACGCCATCGTTCGATTCGAAGCCGTCCATTTCGACCAGCAACTGGTTCAGAGTCTGTTCGCGCTCGTCGTGCCCGCCACCCAGACCCGCGCCGCGGTGACGTCCTACGGCGTCAATTTCGTCAATAAAGATGATGCAGGGGGCATTCTTCTTGCCTTGCTCAAACAGATCGCGCACGCGGCTCGCGCCCACGCCGACAAACATTTCGACGAAGTCCGAACCGGAGATCGAAAAGAAGGGGACGTTGGCTTCGCCGGCGACGGCCCGCGCCAGCAAGGTTTTACCTGTTCCCGGAGGGCCAACCAGCAGCACGCCCTTGGGAATGCGTCCGCCCAGCTTCTGAAACTTCTGCGCCTCACGCAGGAACTCAATGATTTCGTGCAGCTCTTCTTTGGCCTCATCCACGCCAGCCACGTCTTTGAACGTGATCTTTTTCTGCTGCATGGAGAGCAGGCGCGCGCGGCTTTTACCGAACGACAGCGCCTTGTTGCCGCCCGTTTGCATCTGGCGGATCATGAAGAACCAGAGCGCGCCCAGCAAGACCAGCGGCGCGAGGTTCAGAATCCAGCTCGGCCAGGACCCGGCGCTGGCGTCCTTAATATTGATGGCCACGCCCTTGTCCCGCAGGGTCTTGTACATGTCGGGGTAGTTCGTCGGCACGGTGGTATGGAACTGGGTGTCGTCGGTGAACTTGCCCTTTACTTCCTGCATGTTGAAGGTGGCTTCGCGGACTTTGCCGGCATCGACCTGCGCCAGAAATTCAGAGAACCCGATTTCTTTGTCTTTCGGGCCGGTTGTGCCCGTGCGCACGACCTGCCATAGCAGGACCGCCGACACAACAATCACTGCCCAGAAAAGTACCGTCTTAATGGTTGAATTCACCTGGAAGACTCCTCGGAATGCGGCCCTTCCCAGCGGGGAAATACAGCCGCTCGACCTGATTAGATGCTGGCGGCGGAAATTCGACTGGCAAAAGCCCGCGCTCTCATTCTAGACCTTTTCGCGGGGAAACGGGGGAACTGAGCGATGTGACGGAAGTCACGAGCCGCTTCGAGCCACGAGCTGCGAGCTATGAGCAACCCAATTCCCGTAGCGCGGCAAAGCTTCCGTGAACTGGCCATTTGTTGAGGCCGGATTCGTGAGCGTGGACCAAAATGGCCCGGGTTGCTCATAGCTCAAGGCTCGTAGCTCGCGACTTTATGCCCCCGCCGCCAGATACGGCAGATTCCGCTCCGTCTGCTCGGGACTGCCTAGCCCGTACCCGCACACAAACGCGTCATCGACCAGGAAGCCGAAATAGTCCGGCTGCAGCGGCACGCGCCGCGCCGACTGCCGGTCAAGCAAGGTCACCAGCTTGACCGAGACCGCGCCCCGAGCCCTCAAATCGTTCATCAGGAATTCGGTCGTTACGCCCGAGTGGACCAACCCTTCCACCAGCAGCACATGCTTGCCTTTGATATCGAGCTCGTGGGCAAAGAAAATCTCCAGCACCGGCGCTTCGCCGTGGCTGGTTTGCTTGTAGCGTGGCTTGATGAAAGTGCAGATAACCGGCACATCCAAGGCCCGCACCAGGTCGGTCATAAACATAAAGCCGTTTTCCAGGATGCCGAGGGCAACTACGGTCTGGCCGCGATAGTCGTCGGAAATCTGGCGGCCTAGTTCCCGGACTCTCTTCTGAATCTGGTCGGCCGAGATAACCTGGCGCAGGGCATGGCCCGGTGAGGCGTGGTGGGGCGAAGGATAGTTCGGCGAAGCGGACATGGCGAGTAAAGGATAGCACTTGGCGAGGGTCTGATAGGTTTTCGAGGTCCTCCCGTGCAACCCTATATACCCTGTGGTTGTGCTCTCTCGGCCTCTACGCGGAGCCGATCTTTTGCCGGTCCATTTCGAGCGGCGCTATAAACAACCGTTCTGCCGCCCATAACAACTTTTCATAGGAATTGGTTGCGACTTGTATGCTTCTGAAGGGATCTATTGCACTATTGCAGAAGATCGCAGGGGCTTTCGAGCGCAGTCCGCATGGCTTCGACTATCTCGAATTCGACGCGCGTAGAGGTGACAACTCGCCCCGCCACCTGGAAGCTGTTGCTGGCTTTCGGCATTATCTATCTTGTCTGGGGATCGACGTTCCTTGCCATCCGCGTCGGCGTGCGCGAAGTACCGCCGTTTCTGCTGGCGGGAATACGATTTCTCGTTGCCGGAATCGTGCTCTTCGCGTGGATGCGGGCGCAAGCCACACCTTTGCCCACGCGCCGCGAATGGGTTTCTGCGTCCGTGGTGGCGGTGCTAATTTTTGTCGGCGACTACGGACTTGTGTTCTGGGCCGAGCGCCGCGTGCCCTCTGGCCTTGCCGCCGTCATGCTGGCAACGATCCCGTTGTTTATGGCGCTCTCTGAAATTATCTTCTTGCGGACGCAGCGGCTGACTGCGCGCCTTGCGCTTGCGCTGCTGATCGGCGTGGGCGGAGTTGCGGTATTGGTAAGCCGGTCGCTTGGCTTGACCGAAGAGCCGATTAATACCTACGGGGCAATGGCGCTGGTGATTGCGGCCTGCAGCTGGTCGGGCGCGGCCGTGCTGCTGCGCAAGCTGCCGCTGCCCGCTTCGAAGCCGATGAGTTCGGCGGCGCAGATGCTTCTTGGCGGAGTGTGGCTAACCGTTACGTCTGCTGCGTTGGGCGAGTTTCGCGGATTCGATGTGCGCGCGGTTTCTCGCGGCGCGTGGCTGGCGCTTGGCTATCTCATCGTTGCCGGCTCAATCATCGCTTACACGGCCTATGTTTGGCTGCTTCACCATGAGTCTCCAACCAAAGTTGGGACTTACGCCTATGTCAATCCGGTGGTGGCCGTTGCCCTTGGACATTTTCTGGGCGGAGAGAGCGTTGGCCCGCGAACTCTGCTGGGAACGCTGCTTGTGCTGGTGAGCGTGGTGGTGATTACGACCACGCCGGTGAGGAAATTGGAACCGGCAATAGCCGTGGTTAGCGATTCGTCCCTCAGCGGCTAAAGCCGTCGCTGAAGAGGCGTCTCTTCCCGCAGCGCTGAAGCGCTCCACCCCGGCGCTGCGCCACCCAAAACCGGAGTTTTCCGCGCCGACAGTTTCTGAGACAACCGCGATGCCCCGATGTTATTGGTGCTGCTTTTTCGGCATCAGCAGCCACTGCAGAATCGAACTCACGATCATCATCAGGATGGCTCCGATGAACGCGGGAAAGAAGCCGCGGACTTCGAAACCCTGGACAAATTTCGCCGCCAATTCCAGCATGAGCGCGTTAATCACAAACCAGAACAAGCCGAGCGTGAGAATCGTGAGCGGGAAGGTGATGACCTTGAGCAGCAATCCGAGGGTCGCGTTGATCAGGCCGATCACCAGCGCCGCGATCAGCGCGGCCTTCGGCCCGCTCACGTAAATGCCCGGCACAAAATGGGCGACGATCCACAGCGCCAGCGCGCTGATGAGCCAGTGGAGCAAGAGACGCATGGAATCCTCCTGCGAATGAGGATACAACGAAGTGGGAATTGGCTTTTGCGGAATGAGGCGTTTGTCTCCGGCTGTATGTGCGCTTCGGCATGGACCCCGTTGGTCCGGGTCTTTAAAATTCAAAGACTTAGCGCGGAACGACTGGCCAGGTCTTTGAGTACAAAGGACTTAGTGATAAGGTATTTTTAAATCAATCACTTATGTCGAAAACGGATTTGCCTAAGGCTAAGACGAACGCGGCGCGGCTGCTTGATCAGATGGGAATCCATTATGAGCTGCGCGCTTATGAAGTCGATCCGGACGACCTGGCGGCGGAGACGGTTGCGGCGAAGATCGGGCTGCCTCCCGAGCAGGTGTTCAAGACGCTGGTGGCGCGACCGGTGGGGAGCAAAGACTGGCATAGCATCGTTATGGCCGTCATCCCCGGCGACCAGGAACTCGACTTGAAGGTGCTGGCTGCGGCTGCTGGCGAAAAAAAGATCGAGCTGGTGCCGGTGAAGGAGCTGCAGGCGCTCACCGGCTACATTCGCGGAGGCGTGACGGCACTCGCCGCCAAGCGCGAGTATCCGGTGTTTGTGGACGAGACGATTGAGCTGTTCGAGGTGGTGTCGATTTCGGCGGGGATGCGCGGGTTGCAGATTCTGATCGCGCCGGTGGACTATCTGCGGGCGACTAAGGGGATGGTGGCGGCGCTGGGGCAGGCGAAAAAGTGACGACCCGTGGAGAGCGAAACCGACCGCAAGACAGCAAGCAGTGGGCCGAGAGCCGGTAGCCAGAGTTAAACTAGTATGTTTCGATCCCGCTTCCGAGGTACGACTCATGCCTACTGCCACCCGCACCAATCCGCTCTCCTTTCTTACCGATCAACTCGATGAACTCAAGGCCAAGGGTACGCACTTCAAGCTGCGCGTGCTGGAGGATGAGCAGGCTGCGGTCTGCACGTTTGACGGCAAGAAGGTCATCAATCTTGCTTCGAACAATTACCTTGGGCTGACGACGCATCCCAAGCTGCGCGAGGCGGCGCTTGAGGCTACACGCAAATTCGGCGTCGGATCGGGCGCGGTGCGAACGATTGCCGGCACCATGCGCATCCACATGGACCTCGAAGAGAAGATTGCGCGCTTCAAGAACGTCGAAGCCTGCGTCGTCTTCCAGTCCGGATTCACGGCCAACGCGGGCACCGTTTCCGCCATTCTTGGTAAGGAAGACTTCATCATCTCCGACGAGCTGAACCACGCTTCGATCATTGACGGCTGCCGGCTGTCGCGGGCGAAGATTCTTGTCTTCCGCCACAAAGATGTTGCGCATGCCGAAGAGCAGCTCGCCAGCGTTAAGGGCCAGCCAGGCCGCAAGCTGCTGATCTCCGACGGCGTTTTTTCGATGGATGGTGATATTGGCGCGCTGCCTGGGCTGTGCGATCTCGCAGAAAGATATGGCGCGATCATGATGGTGGACGACGCGCATGCCTCGGGCGTGCTCGGCCGCCAGGGGCGCGGCACGATTGACCATTTCGGCGTGCACGGGCGCGTGGATATTCAGGTCGGAACTTTGTCGAAGGCGATTGGCGCGCTTGGCGGGTACGTTTGCGGGACGCGCGATCTGATTGACTTTCTTTATCATCGCGGGCGGCCGTTTTTGTTTTCTACATCGCATCCGCCGTCGGTTGCGGCGACCTGCATTGCGGCTTTCGACGTTCTTCAGAACGAGCCGCAGTGGATGGAGCAGCTCTGGGCGAACACACGCTTCTGGAAGAAAGAGCTGGGGTTGCTTGGCTTCAACATTGGAGGGAAGAACACTCCCGCGACCGAGACACCGATTACGCCGATCATTATTGGCGATGGGCGGCTGACCATGGAGTTCTCGCGCGAGCTGTTCAAAGAAGGCGTGCTCGGCACCGGCATCGCGTTTCCTACCGTTCCCGAAGGCAAGGCACGCGTGCGCACGATTATGACGGCGACGCACACGAAGGACGAATTGCAGCAGGCGCTGGGCGTGCTGGAGCGCGTGGGGAAGAAGATGGGGATTTTGAAGTAGTTGCTAGTTGCTGGTTGTCAGCTATCAGTTCTCGGTTCTCAGTTAACGTCGCGCTAGCGGCGTTCCTCGCGCTAGACTTCTCTTTTGCGGGAGGAATTCAAAATGTCCAAGCTCATCGTGCGCTTTCTGGCGATTCTGGGCGCGCTCTGGTTGATTTCGATGGTCATCATCCTGGCGTACGTCATTGGCGTCAAGGGCAGGGTTCCTTCCAAAACGATTCTCGAAGCCAACTTCGAGCAGCCGTTCCTCGAGGACATACCCGATTCTCCTGCCGCGCGCTTCACGATGAACGAGCGCGAGACGCTGCGCGATGTGATCGACGCGATTGACCGCGGGGCCGGGGATGATCGCGTGGTGGGCATGATTGCGCGCGTTGGCGCCGCGCCTATCCCTATGGCGCAGATTCAGGAGATTCGCGATGCGGTCGCGCGCTTCCGCGCGCACAAGAAATTCGCCGTTGCTTACTCGGAGACATTTGGCGAGTTCGGGCCCGGCAATGGCGCCTACTATCTCGCCACGGCGTTTGACCAGATCTATCTTCAGCCCTCGGGCGACGTGGGGCTGACCGGCATCATCATGGAGTCGCCGTTTATCAAGGGCACGCTTGCCAAGCTGGGCATGAGCTTCCACGGCGATCATCGCTACGAATACAAGAACGCGCTCAACTTCTATACCGAGACGAAGTTCACGCCTGCGCACAAGGAAGCGATGAGCGGCATCATGAATTCCTGGTTCAACCAGATCAAGGACGGCATCTGCCAGGCGCGCGGAATTGCGCCGGAGAAATTTGCGGCGCTGGTTGATGCCGGGCCGTACCTCGGCAAAGAGGCGGTGGACGCGAAGTTGGTGGATGGCGTGGCGTATCGCGACGAGGTCTACGGCAAAGTGAAGGCGCGGGCGGGGGATGGCGCGCAGCTGCTTTACCTCGATAAATATCTCGATCGCGCTGGGCGCTTGCATCAGCGCGGGAAAAAGGTTGCTCTCATTTTCGGCGTGGGCGGTGTGACGCGGGGCAAGAGCGACTACGATCCGGTGCAGGGCAGCCAGACGATGGGCTCGGACACAGTGGCGGCAGCCATCCGCGCGGCCGTGCAGGATGAGGACATCAAGGCAATTCTCTTCCGCGTGGATAGCCCGGGCGGATCGTATGTCGCCTCCGATGCGATCTGGCGCGAAGTGGTCAACGCGCACAAGGCGGGCAAGCCGGTGATTGTTTCCATGGGAAATCTGGCAGGCTCGGGCGGATATTTTGTAGCCATGGCCGCCGACAAGATTGTCGCGCAGCCGGGCACGATTACGGCTTCCATTGGGGTGCTGGGCGGCAAGATGCTTACCTCGGGTCTGTGGGAGAAGGTCGGCTTGTCGTGGGATGAAGTGCATCAGGGCGACAAGGCCACCATGTTTACGGGCACGCACGATTACACTCCGGCGGAATGGGCGCGCTTTGAGGCGTGGCTCGACCGCGTCTATGTGGACTTTACCGGCAAGGTTGCGGAGGGCCGCAAGCTGCCCAAAGAAAAAGTGCTGGAGATTGCCAAAGGGCGAATCTGGTCCGGGCAGGATGCCAAGAACCTGGGGCTGGTGGATGAGCTTGGCGGCTACGATACCGCGCTGAAGCTGGTGAAGAAGGCGATTGGCGTGGCCGAGGGGGATGACGTGAATATTGTCGTCTATCCGCGCCCGAAGAAGTGGTATGAAACCCTAATCCAGCAGAACCCGGCCGACAACAGCGACAAAGAAGGCACGGCGCAAGCGTTGGCGCGCATTTTGCAGGACGTGCAGCCGGTGGCGCGGGAGCTGAAGGCGGCGGGCATCACGCACAAGCAGGATCAGGACGACGTGCTGCGGATGCCGGAGTTCGAGGCGGAGAAGTAAGGCTTCCGGCCAGCGTGTGCGCAGCCCACGAACACCGCTGCGGAGCTTCGCTCCGCCGGACAGCCGAGGGCGGCTGTCCCTACGCGGTTACGAAGTGTCAATTATCGTTTCTTTTTCGGGGGCGCTAGCTCTTTGTCGAAAAAGTCAGCGGCCATTTGGGCAACCTGCCGGTGTACGGCTTCGCGATCGACGCCGGGGTTATCCACGAAAAATTGGGGCAGCTGCTTTTTCCCGGCTTCGGTGCCGAGGTCGAGGAATGTGTAATGGCCTACGCCGCCGGGCAGGAGCGTGAGTTTTGCGGTACTGATGTTGGAAGCAAAGAATTGCGCATTCTCAGCGGGCGGAGCAATGGGATCCGCCGCGCCCGCGACAATTTCCACCGGTATGGCGATCTCCTTCAAACTCTCCGGCTTAAACGCGCGGGCAACGGCCGGAGCGATGGCGAAGACGGCCCGGATGCGGGGGTCGCGATAGGAGTCGCCGGCGCGCTGCAGGGTCCGCTGCACGTCAGGTTTCTGCTTGATGGTCTTAAACTTCTCCATCAAATCCGGCATCTCGGGAGGATTGCACGCACCCTTTTGCTCTTCGCACCAGCCCAGAAGCCGGTTCAGGTCGGTCCTCGCGCCGGCGAGTTCCATCATGGTGTAGCCGCCATAAGAAAAGCCAGCCGCGCCAATACGATCCGGGTCGATCTTGGAACCGAAGCGCGGGTCCGCGAGCAGGTTATTGATCGCCGTGCTGATGTCATTCGCCCGCTCCCAGCCTTCGATGAATCCCTCGGTTGTGTAGCCGGTCACTGCGTTATTGCCGGGATGATTTACGGCGACGACGATGTAGCCGCGGGAGGCGAGATAGGTGCCGAGCCATGCCATCTGCAAGGCGCTGCCGCCGGTGCCGTGCGAAAGCGCGATCAGTGGGAACTTGCTGAACGCGGGTGCCAGCGTGCCTTCCTTGGCGGCGCGGCCGGCGTAGAACAGCGGCGCATCTGGAGGACCGATGTATTGCTCTTTTTCCGCGGCGCTGTCCTCCGATGGATACCAGACAATCGCGGTCAGCACGTGATCATCGGAGCCGCGCCAGTTGTAGTCTACGGGAGCGGGAAACTGCCGCATGCTGAAGCCCACGGGATGGAGGACGGGTTCATCTTTTTTTTTGTTCTTGGAGCCGAACGATAGAGGCGATAGAAGGACCAGGGCAATGATGAGAATTGAGCGTCGATTGAACATGATCTCCCTCAATGTCTAGCGCATCGAATCGTGCGCAGGCTATGCGGACCGTGGTTAGTTGGGATTGTAGACGCGCGGACCAGACTTTCTATTTAACATCCAGCGATTGGCGGAAACTGAAAAGGGCGGGAAGGGAAAAGCGGGACTCAACCAATGCTATAGGCCGAGCTTCTTCACTTCCTCGTTGTAGTACTTGCGATAGAGGATCGTCCACTCCTCCGAGCCTTCGATGATGGTGCGCTTCTGGCTCTCGATCTTCTGGCGGGCGGCCTGGTCGATGCGCG
>Ga0074046_10001346_pt1 | contig 22366 bp, 17 predicted proteins | sample BogForMeECP23OM3_FD_94441 | JGI IMG/M metagenome (GOLD analysis project Ga0074046, IMG submission 94441) | Bog forest soil microbial communities from Calvert Island, British Columbia, Canada - Bog Forest MetaG ECP23OM3 | ecosystem: Environmental > Terrestrial > Soil > Wetlands ...
CATTCATGAACAGCGCATGGGAGATTTGATCCCCCAGGTTTCGAGCCCCGCGAAACCTGGGGCACCCAGCCCGTTTGTTTTCTTGAACGCGTGTCACATGGCACGACAACTACTTCGGTCTTCCAATCCAGGAGTATTGCCACCCTACCGAAAGATTCTGGTAGTCCCCTCCGAACCGGATGTACGTGCCATCGCTGTAGCTGCACTTTATCGATTGATGTTTGGTGATGGGAACCGAGACTGTGCCCCCAATGCGGGAGGCGGTCTGCCTGGTATCGGGACGGCGTACGCCGTTCAACGTGGTGACGCCGCCAAACCAGAAGTTGCCGTCGAGCGAGGTCCAAAGCCGCTGCTTCTTGAAATCGTAACTCAGGTGCCCTTCGAAGGAGCCAATGGGTGCTTCGGATTGCGGCGCGGGGGACGGAATGAAGAAGGACGCATCGTTTACGGTATAGAACCATACGCCGGCGTAGCCATCGAGTATCCATTTACCCCAGCGCTGCGAATAGCCGAATTCCGGTTTGAAGGCCCAACGGTTGATACTCCATTGGAGCGGCTTGGCAGGGTCGTATTGACCCGTCGGAGCTATCACCCTCAGGCTGGCGCCAAGCAGCATCTTCTGCTTCCATTTGGCGTATTCTTTGGGCGTCAGGGCCGGGCCGCCCTTGAGGTTAACGGACAACCGAAGGCTAAAATCCAGGAGGCCGGAGCGATAAGCCGAGCGGTGCGTGCCAAACACATTCCCCTGGAAGGTACCCACACCATAGGGCAGCGCGGCATTGATGTTGGCAGAGCGGCCAAAAAAGCTGAAGGAGTGGTAATAGCCGACGATCGGTATGCTGTACGCCCCGGTCGCGCCGGTCACAGGAATTGTCCCACCAAAATCAAGGCCTCCGTCGTAGAAGGAATACGTCAGATTGACTGCATTGGCATGGACAGGCGTGATGAGATAGGCGCGGGGAGAGAGGTCCTGGGCCCAAGCACAAGGGATTAGGATTCCAGCAAGCAGTGCCCAAAGCGCCAGTCTCGGCCGAGCTGCCATCATTCCTTTCGCGCCGCCGTCGCGGCACTTCAAGTATCGCACTTGGCCAGCGTTCCCAGGCGGGAGGCATCCCCGGCTCCAACCAAGGCCGTGCATACCAGATAACTCTTCATTGCTCGTCTGGAGACGCTGCTGCCCCCGCGTCCTGCTGAGTGGCGGACTTTAGGAGCGCGCCATAACGATGGTGTGCGGACTCATCGGAATAGGGTGGGCCGTTACGGGGCCGAAGCCGGCCTGCCTATGCATCTCCGACAGTTCACGGAAGGTGTAGGCGTCGCCCGCCGGGGTTGACGCCAGCATGGTCAGGCTGAAGGCTGCGGGCATCGGCGGCGATACCCGGTCCTCGTTCGGCACGAACTCCAGCGTCGCTGCGCATCCGCCGGGCTTGAGCGAGCCGCGCACTTTCTTCAGCAGACCGACACAGGTCTCCACGTCGAAGTGGTGCAGGAAGTTGGTCAGCAGCACGGTGTCGTAGGGACCGCCGAAGTCCACGTCGAAGGCACTGCCCGCCAGCATGTCGTAACGGTCCTGCACTCCCGCTTTCTTTGCGTTTTCCAGCGCCACCCGCAACACTGGCGCCCAGTCCAGCCCGGTCACATGCGCCTGCGGGTTCTGCTTGGCGACCTCGATGCCGAACAGTCCGTGGCCAGCGGCGATGTCCAGCACGCGCATTGGACCGCTGCGGCCTTCCAGCACAATCGCCCCCAATGGCCCGGCCAACGGCGCCATCATCGGGGCCATGCTCTGGGCGAACTCCACCCAGATCGGGTTCTCGGGTTCCACCGAGCCTTCACCCGGCAGCACCGTCTTGCCGGTGCGCACGATGTCAGCGAGGTGTTCGTAGGGCTCGCGCATAGCCGGAAGTGACAAGAAGCGAACGATCGAAGCCAGGCACGACGGCGAATCAGGATCCAGAAACGCCGCACTTGATGGCGTGTGCCGGTAGCGTCCGTCCGTCTTTTCGAGGAGCCCGGCGATGACGAGATAGTCACACAGAATACGAATGCCGCGCTCCGACGCCTTGGCGTGGCGAGCAATCGACGCTACATCACCCGGCCCCTGGCCCACGGCGCGGAACACGTCCAACTCGATCGCCGCTTTGAGCGCGAAGGTACGCTGAAAGGCTTGCAGGTTTTCGAAGACAATGCTGGGCGTCAACGGCGCGCCAACGGGCGGATCAGGTTGCATCGCGAAGTTCCTCGATTCCGGGAGTCCACTTCGGCTCCCAAGTCTGGATGAATATACACCTTGCCTCGGGTCGGAATCGTGAGGCTGTCGCAGCAGGGATGTTATTGGATCGAGGGGTGGAGCGCTCGCGTGATTTGCGAAGTCAAAATTTCGGCACTGTAGATGGGTTTCGAGCAGGAATTTGCGCCGCACAAGAATGCGGCGGCGTGTTGCAGGCGGGGATAACGCACGTCGTCTCGTACCGGGGCGCCGGTGCCGGGGTCCCACCATTCCACGCGCTTGTAGCTTAGTGGGGATTGAAGCGCGGTCTGAAAGAGCTGCGCCGCGCCGGTGTCCCCTTTGGGGCCCACAACGGTAAGGTGCAGCGGACTGCTGCTGAACTCGGTCTCGGCCAACAGAACTCCGCCCGACATGGGGCGCAAAGCGATTTCCTTCGCCGCCAGATAGAGCATGGCTTTCTCTGCGATTTCACGCTCCGTCGCGTGGCCAGTGTATTGGTAGGTCAGGTTTGCAAAGCGTGCCAACTGTATATTTTCATCCCGCTCAGGACGAGGATGGTACGAGTGATCGGTAGGGGTCTTGGAAGTCAGCCATCCCCGCTCCTGCTCCGACGTGAAGTTCCAATTGATGTATCCGAGGGCATCTTCCGCCTGCTGCAGCCAGCGCCGGTCTCCTGTGACCGCATACAGGTCCAGGAATGCTTGCCCCATGGAGAGGGTGTCGCCCAAGTAGGGGCCCGCCGCATCGTGAGAGCCGTGTGCGAATCCACCGTGGGGCAGGGCCCGATTGGCCATGATCCACTCCGCGGCACGGCGTGCTTCGGCGAGAGCAGTTGCATCCCCAGTGGCAGCGTAAAACCCGCACAGCGCGCTGATCATCCAGCCATTTTCACGAGCGTAGATATGGTTATCGACACGCGGGACACCCTGGCGGCGGCGCGCCTGATCGTTGAGCTGAAAATACTCCGCGCTGTGTTCTCCGGGAACAAGGTCAGCGTCCTGGCTGACGTAGAACGCGCCATCCGGGTCGGCGAGAAACGCGCGCACGTAGGAACGGATGCTTTGCGCGGCGCGCAGGTAGTCAGGATCATGCCACTGGGCGTAGGCAAGCGAATAGATACGCAACGTCTGGGCCTGGATGCCGATCAGCTTTTCAAAGTGGGGCTCGTCCCAGTTGCCGCCCGCGGAATACTGATACGCCCCGCCCCAGACCGGATCAATCAGCTTTTGCTCGGCGCGGAGCGTGTCACGGGCGCGCTGCTCTGCCTGTTTGTCGCCGTGTGCAGCTACGAACATGGCATATTCGATCGAATCGCCGTCGAGATACTTGTGACTGAAGCCCCATCCCGCGTTGCCGGTATCGTATTGCGCTTCATAGTTCTTTCGCAGAGAGGCCAATAACTCCGTCGGGAACTGCGACGTGGCCGCGGGCGTGATCACTACTTCCGGAACCACCGACGGGCCGGGCGTGGGATCGTCCACGATGGCCTTCAACATCGCCAGCATCGGTTTCGGCGGCATATATCCCTGGCGCTTTACGATCTCCTGGCCGTCCGCATTGAACACAACCGTCGCCGGCCAGCCATAGTCTTCATACCGGTTCGACAGATCGGGACGCGAATCCTGATCAACCTTGACCGCCAAATACTTTGCGTCGAGTATGGAGCGCACGTCCGGGTCCTCATAGGTGACGGTATCCATCACGTGACACCAGTGGCACCACACCGCCTCCAGGTCGAGCAGAACGAATTTGTGCTCGCGTTTGGCTTGCGCGAAGATATCGTCGGACCATGAATGCCACACCAGGGACGAGGCATGCTCCGGCTTCGGTTGCGCACCGGCCGGCGCCAGCGCCAGCAGAACCAACAACAATGAGCACAGCTTCCGGAACCTGTAATTGCGCATGAGAAACCTCGTTGAGCCTAAGGACGGACACTAAAGGTACGCAATTGCCCTTCTTCCGGATTTGTCGCTTGTCCGACTCCAATGTGTGGAGGGTCTGGTATCGGGTACAGGCTCGCTTCGCTCAAGACCAGAGCGGTAACGAGAAATGGAACACAGAGCCACGGCCGACCTGGCTGGTCAGGCCGATGGTTCCATTGTGCATTTCCACGATAGCTTTGGCGATGGCCAGGCCCATGCCCGTCCCCTGGACCGACAGTCGTTGCGCGCGACCGCGGTAAAACTTTTCGAAGATCATTGCCTGATCGAAGTCGTCTATGCCCGGTCCGTGATCGGCCACGCTGGTGACGAGTTGCGATTTGCTGAGCTCGACGGTGATATGGATGGGAGTACCCGGAGGCGAGTACTTGCCGGCATTCTCCAGCAACTGTACAAGCACCTCCGTAATACGGGCCAGGTCCATGCGCGCCGGCGGAAGGCCTTCGGGAATGTCCACTTCCACGTGATGCTGCTCCAATGCGTGTCGGGTCTGCTGCAGTGCGGCATCCACTGCTTCCCGCATTTGGTGCGGTTCGAATCGCAACTCAACCTGGTGGGCCTCCAGTTGCGCCACCTCGGACGCTTCGCCCACCAGCCGATTGAGCCGGTCGCTCTCTTCGTTGATGATGGTGGCCAGCTCTTTGAGTTGCGACCTGTCCAATTCGACCTCGGACAGGAGGGTTTCGGCCGAGGCCTTGATGGAAGTCAAGGGGGTGCGGAACTCGTGGGTCACCGAATCCAGCAGTAGGGAACGCAGCCGGTCACCTTCGCGGCTTGCCTCTGCCTTGGTGAGTTTCTGCATGGTGTTGACGCGCTCAATGGCAATGCCGACCAGGCTGCCAATGGCTTCCAGCGTGGCCCGTGACAGTTCACAGCCCGTGATGGCGAGGCTGCCGATGGAACGCAAGCCGAGGCGAAGCGGCATGAAGCAGATCTGCTGCCCACGATCCAGCACCGGCTCTCCGCGACTGCTGATCGCCTTCAATTCTTCGGTCGATACCAGTTGCTGCACGCTGACGTCGGAGTAGTAGGTTTTCTGCTTGTCTTCCAGATAAACCACCGCCCCGGTTGCTCCAAAGGAATCGACAAGATAGGTGGGGACACTGTTGAGCAATTCGAAGACGTTTTCGGTAAGCAGCAATTGCTGGCTGAAGTCGTATAAGCGCTCCACTTCGCGGCGACGCTCGTGGGATTGCAGGGCTTCGCTCCGGGCCCGCTCCGACAGGTTACTGGCGACCACAGCGGTCACCAGAAAGGCGAATAATGCCACCCAATTCTGCGAGTCGGCGATGGTGAACTGGTACAGCGGCGGCAGAAAAAAGTAGTTATAGGCGCAGGTTGCAAGCACCGCCAGAAAAACGGCTGCGCGTAATCCCCAGGTGGCGGAGACGATGAGCACCGCGAGCAAAAAAGTGAATCCCACAGTTTGCAGGTTCACATGAATGACTCGCGAGTAGAACCAAACGATTGCGAACACAAGCGCAGCAGCAGTAAGGAAAGGCACGGTCTGCTGCGCCACTCGTTTCACCCGTCGATTGTAATGGATTCGACATCCACGGCCTTCCTCAAGGAAAATAGCCGCAATGCCGAAAACGCCCGAACAATGGCTGGAAGAAGCTGCCCCGGAAAAGAAGCGAGGCATCTTCAAGCTTTTTCTTGGCTACGCTCCGGGAGTCGGCAAAACCTACAACATGCTGAGCGAGGGCATACGCCGCAAGAGCCGCGGCGAAGACGTGGTGATCGGCGTGGTCGAAACCCATGGACGCAAGAGCGTGGCGGAACTGGCGACGCTGCTGGAAACCGTTCCCCGGCAGCAAATGCAGTACAAGGGAGCATCGTTCGAAGAGATGGATGTCGATGCCATTCTGGCCCGTAAACCGCAGGTGGCTTTGGTTGACGAACTGGCGCACACCAACGTGGAAGGCAGCAAGCACCGCAAGCGCTACGAAGATGTAATTCAGCTGGTGGACGCCAACATTGACGTGATATCAACCATGAACGTCCAACACATCGAGAGCCTGATGCCTTTGGTGCAAAGCATCACGGGAGTGCAGGTCCGCGAAACCGTCCCCGACTGGGTGATGCAGAAGGTGGACGAAATCGTGATGGTCGATCTGACGCCGGAGGCGCTGCAGACCCGCATGCGGCGCGGCGATATCTATCCCCTGGAGCGCGCGGAACGTGCTCTGGGGAATTTCTTCCGCCCAGGCAACCTGATTTCGCTGCGCGAGCTTGCGCTGCAGCAGGTAGCGCGTGCCGTCGACCGGAGCTTGGAGTTTCAACTTCGGAAGGATGGCGAATTCAGCGTCGGCGTGCGCGAGAGGATTGCGGTGTGCATCAGCTCCAATCCCGCTGCGCAATACCTTATCGCCCGCACCGGCCGCATGGCCGAACGCATCGATGCAGAATTGATGGTTATTTATGTTGACATCGGGGTTGATGACACCCCAGAGCGCCAGCGCACTCTTGCCCAGAACATTCGCTTTGCGGAGAACCTGGGTGCGCAAGTGGTTCGCACAGAAGGCAAGAATGTGGCGGAAGCGGTGGCGCACGTGGTACGTGACAAGCACATCACGCAGGTGGTCTTCGGCCGCTCCGCCCAAACCGGCTGGCGAAAGTACCTCTACTGGTCGGCAATCCATCGTTTCCTGCGCGATGCGCCTCCCGTGGACGTGCACATTGTCACCCAGGAAGTGAAGTGAGAGAGGAAGAGCGTGGCCGCTGACGAAAAGCAGAACATCCTCGTAGTCGACGATGAGCCGCAGATCACGCGAGTGCTGAAGACTACGTTGGCCAGCCGTGGCTATGGGGTGCGGACCGCCTGCGACGGAGACGACGCTCTACAAATGATGAAGGATTGGATGCCCGGTCTGGTCATCACCGATCTTCGCATGCCCAACATGGACGGCTTGGAGTTGTGCCGCCGCATTCGCGACAAGTGGCACATCCCTATCATCGTGTTGTCGGTGAAAGGCGAAGACAAAATCAAAGTCGAGGCCCTTGACGCGGGGGCTGACGACTACGTCACCAAGCCATTTAGTGTTAACGAACTGCTGGCCCGAGTGCGGGCAGCCTTGCGCCGCTCTTCACAGGCGCGAGGACAGGAAGACCCGGTTGTCGAGATTGGCGATTTCCGCATTGACGTGCAGGCCCACAACGTTCGCGTCAGGGACCATGAGGTGCGACTGACGCCGAAGGAATTTGACCTGCTGCTCTATATGGCGCGGCACCCCAATCGAGTTCTCACTCATCGCGCCCTGCTGTCGAGCATCTGGGGCGAAAACAGCGTCGAACAGCCTGAGTACCTGCGGGTTTTTGTCGGCCATCTTCGGAAAAAGATTGAACCGGAGGAGGGCGCACCGCGCTATATCCTGACCGAACCCTGGATTGGCTACCGTTTTGAGCCGGGCGAGTAGCCGGCCGGCAGCGAGGCGCCTTTACAAAAAACTTACGAACTCTTTAGGCGGTATTTATCGGTCGCCTGCTGCAATAGTAAGGACCGTTGCCTGCTTCGCGTTCAAAGTGGGCGGCCGGCGACGGGACAAAGTACATCCGGCTATGAAAGTCCGGTCATTCGTTCATCTTGGAGCCGCAACAAGATCCGGACACGGATACGGCGTCCACGCAAGACGGCTCCGCCTCGCCCAATCAACAGAACACGGCCACCGTCGGAGCGATTCTGGTGGTTTGGTTGCAAGGAGCGTGGCAGTGAGCGTGAGCTCTTAGGAGTTTCAGCATGCAAGATCTGCTATTTGTTGCCATCACAATTGCGTTCTTCGCCTTGTCGCTGGGGTACGTCCACTTCTGCGACCGCATTAAGTAAGGAGCCCCCATGCACATCGAGTCAACAATCATGTTGGTGGTTTGCGCGTTGATGATGGTTTACCTCTTTTACGCGTTGCTGCGGCCGGAGAAATTCTGACATGACCGCCAATGGATGGATCCAGATCCTCGTATTTCTTGTGCTCATCCTGGCCGTGACCAAGCCCATGGGTGTTTTTATGACGCGTGTCTTCAACCGCGAGCGGACATTCATGGACCCTGTGCTGCGGCCAGTCGAACGCCTGTTGTATCGCCTTACCGGTGTGGACGAAAACCACGAGATGCGCTGGACCGAGTACGCCTTTGCGATGCTGCTGTTCAGCGTTGTTTCGATGCTGCTGCTGTATCTAATGGAGCGCGTCCAGGGATTTTTGCCGCTGAATCCGCAAAAGTTTGCCGCGGTGCCGCAAGCCCTGGCGTTTAATACGGCTGCGTCCTTCACTACCAACACGAACTGGCAGAACTATTCGGGCGAAACCACCATGAGCTATCTGACGCAGATGGCAGGTCTTGCCTATCACAACTTCGCCTCTGCTGCGGTGGGCATCGCATTGGCAATTGCCTTCATTCGCGGCATCGCTCGCAGGCAGATGCAGACCATCGGCAATTTCTGGGTCGATCTGGTGCGCTGCAGCTTGTGGGTGCTACTGCCGTTCTGTCTGGTGGGCTCTTTGCTGCTGGTATCGCAAGGGGTAGTGCAGAACCTGCGGCCGTACGATGCGGCGAAACTGGTCGAGCCGCAACAAGTCCAGCATGTGGGTGCTGACGGCAAGCCGGCGGTAGATGCGGACGGCAAGCCGGTGATGGACAACGTCACTACCCAATCGGTCGCACAAGGGCCGGTCGCGTCGCAGGAGATTATTAAAGAATGGGGCACGAATGGCGGCGGCTTCTTTAATGCCAACAGCGCGCATCCGTTTGAGAACCCAACTCCGCTGTCGAATCTGATTGAGTTGTTCGCCATTTTTGCTGTCTCGGCGGGATTGACCTACACGCTCGGCCGCATGACCGGATCACAAAGTCACGGATGGGCCGTCTGGGCTGCGATGGCGATTTTGTTCCTGGTGGGTGTGACAACTACCTATTGGGCCGAAGCGCACGGAAATCCTCTGCTCCACGACGTTAATCAGCAGGTAACCGCTCAGCAATCCGGCGGCAATATGGAGGGTAAAGAGGTCCGCTTCGGGATCACCGACACCACTTTGTGGGCCACGGTCACCACAGATGCGAGCTGCGGTGCTATCAACGGCTGGCACGATTCCTTCACGCCTCTTGGCGGGATGGTGCCGCTGGTCAACATCATGTTGAGCGAGGTTATCTTCGGTGGTGTGGGCGCGGGAATGTACGGCATGCTGATCTATATCGTGCTGGCGGTGTTCATTGCCGGACTGATGGTAGGCCGGACGCCGGAATATCTGGGCAAGAAGATTGAAGCCTACGACGTGAAGATGGCCATGCTCGTGGTGCTGGTGTTTCCGCTGGTAATCCTGGTATTCACGGCGATTTCCTCGGTGCATGGATTCGGGACCTCCAGCATTCTCAATCCCGGGCCCCATGGATTGACCGAGATCCTCTACTCCTTTACATCGCAAGCCGGCAACAACGGCTCCGCCTTTGCCGGATTGACCACGAACACACTCTGGTACAACACCGCGGGCGGTCTCACGATGTTGATCGGCCGGTTCCTGATGATTATCCCGATGTTGGCGATCGCCGGAAATCTTGCGGGCAAGAAGTATGTTCCACCGTCGCTGGGAACGTTCCCGGTTACGACACCACTTTTCAGTGCGCTGCTTATCGGAGTGATTCTGATCGTGGGCGCGTTGACATTTTTCCCGGCACTCAGCCTGGGGCCGATTCTTGAGCAACTGCTGATGCAGGCAGGAAAGGTTTTCTGAGGTTCACAAATGGCGAGCAAAAGTGCGAAGAAGAAAGCCTGGGACCTGAAGATCGTGCAGCGCGCGGTCCTGGATTCGTTTCTTAAGCTGGACCCACGCCACATGATGGGCAATCCCGTCATGTTCGTGGTCGAGATCGGCAGCGTGATTACCACGGTGTTGCTGATCGGCGACAAGACGAACTTCGGATTCAACCTGCAGATCACACTCTGGCTGTGGTTCACAGTGCTGTTCGCTAATTTCGCCGAAGCCATGGCGGAGGGCCGGGGCAAAGCCCAGGCTGACACCCTGCGAAAGGCGCGCTCGGAGACCGTTGCCAACCGGATTCACGAGGATGGCCGCACCGAGCAAATACCCAGTTCAAAGCTGCGGGCAGGCGACATGTGTTCTGTATCTGCCGGTGAATTCGTGCCGTCCGATGGCGAGATCATTGAAGGTGTCGCCTCGGTGGATGAATCCGCGATTACCGGCGAGTCTGCGCCCGTAATTCGCGAGGCGGGTGGAGATCGCTCGGCTGTGACCGGTGGCACGCGAGTGCTTTCAGACAACATCAAGGTTAAGGTCACGTCCAACCCCGGCGAAACATTCCTCGATCGCATGATCGCGCTGGTCGAAGGTGCCGAGCGGCAGAAGACGCCTAATGAAATCGCGCTGAACATTCTGTTGGCTGGCTTGACGATTATCTTCCTGCTGGCCGTGGTGACACTGCAGCCGTTCGCCATTTATTCAGGCTCTCCACAAACAGTGTTCGTGCTGGTCTCACTGCTGGTCTGCCTGATTCCTACGACCATTGGCGGATTGCTATCGGCCATCGGCATTGCGGGCATGGACCGCCTGATCCAGCACAACGTTCTGGCCATGTCAGGTCGCGCTGTCGAGGCTGCCGGTGACGTGGACACGCTACTGCTCGACAAGACCGGAACCATCACTTTGGGCAATCGCCAGGCGGCAGAGTTTATTCCAGCACCCGGCGTTAGCGAGCGAGAAATGGCTGATGCGGCGCAGCTTTCCTCCTTGGCCGATGAAACGCCCGAGGGCCGCTCGATTGTGGTGCTGGCGAAAGAAAAGTATGGCCTGCGCGGCCGGGAATTGTCCTCGCATGAAATGGAATTCGTTCCGTTCACCGCTCAGACGCGCATGTCGGGCGTGAACATGAACGGCAACCAGATCCGCAAAGGCGCCACCGATGCCATCACGCGCTACCTCGCAGCGAATGGTTCCGCGATGCCTGCGGAGGTATTGGCGAGCGTCGAAGTGATTGCACGCTCGGGAGGCACGCCGTTAGTGGTCGCCGAAAAACAACGCGCGCTGGGCGTGATTCATCTGAAGGACATCGTCAAAGGCGGCATGCAGGAGCGCTTCGACCAGCTCCGTGCCATGGGAATTCGCACGGTGATGATCACCGGCGACAATCCGCTTACCGCTGCGGCAATTGCGCGCGAGGCCGGAGTCGACGACTTTCTCGCGGAAGCCACGCCGAAGGACAAGATGGACCTGATCCGCCGCGAGCAGTCGCAAGGCAAGCTGGTCGCCATGACTGGGGATGGTACCAACGACGCTCCCGCCCTGGCCCAAGCCGACGTCGGCGTGGCCATGAACACAGGGACGCAGGCGGCCAAGGAAGCCGGCAACATGGTTGACCTCGATTCCAACCCAACCAAGCTGATCGAGGTGGTCGCTATCGGCAAGCAGTTGCTGATGACCCGCGGCTCGCTGACGACGTTTTCTATCGCCAATGACGTGGCGAAATACTTCGCCATCATTCCCGCGATGTTTGCCGGGACGTTCCCGGTGTTGAATGCGCTTAACATCATGGGACTGCGAACGCCGCAATCGGCCATCCTTTCGGCCGTCATCTTTAACGCGATCATCATCATTGTCCTGATTCCTCTTGCACTGCAGGGAGTGAAGTATCGCCCCATGGGTGCGGCAGCGCTCCTGCGACGCAATCTGTGGGTCTACGGAGTGGGCGGAATCATTGTGCCCTTCATCGGAATTAAGCTGATTGACATGCTTATCACTCGTGTCGGTCTGGCGTAGAGGCAAGAAATCATGAAGCAGAATCTCAAGACCGCAATTCTTATGACCCTGGTTACTACCGTGTTGCTGGGCGTGGTTTATCCGCTGGTGGTGACCGGTCTGGCACAGGCTCTTTTTCGCGACAAAGCGAACGGGCAACTGATCTCGCGCAACGGTGAAATCGTCGGGTCGAGAATCATCGGCCAGGCATTTGCCGCTCCGGGTTACCTGCATTCGCGTCCCTCGGCTGCAGGCAACGGATACGACGCGGCCAACTCCGGCGGAACGAATTTGGGGCCCACAAATCGTATATTGATCGACCGCGTGAAAGCTGACGTCACGCGCCTGCAGGCGGAAAACCCCGGGCAACCGGTTCCCATCGATCTGGTGACAACATCCGCGTCCGGATTGGATCCGGATATCACGCCCGCGGCGGCGGAATTCCAGGTACCCCGCCTGGCTCGCGAACGTGGCCTGAGCGAAGATCAGGTGCGGCAAGTCATCCGCCAAAACACGCAGGGACGTCAGCTTGGCTTCCTTGGCGAGCCACGGGTGAACGTGCTGGAAGTCAATCTTGCACTGGACCAATTGAAGCCGTTGCCGCACTAACGGGAGGCTCCACGACGAGGCGAAATCGCTTTCCGCGTTTTTGCGAAGCCGAAACCTTGTCCAATCAGCTAACATTTGGTCATGGACGAACACTGCCTCTTCTGCAAAATCATTGCGGGCAAGATCCCGTCGAAGAAGGTGTACGAGGACGACAAGGTATACGTCTTCGAGGACATCAACCCCAAAGCGCCGACGCATGTACTCATCCTTCCAAAGCAACACATCGTTGGATTGAAGGAAGCTTCACCCGAGCACGCAGAAATCCTGGGCTACTGTCAGTTGATTGCGGCGAAGATCGGACGCGAGCGCGGCATCGAGGACGGATACCGCACCGTGTACAACGTCGGGCCGCGCTCCGGGCAGTCGGTATTCCACCTGCACCTGCACTTGCTGGGCGGGCGCGACATGACTTGGCCGCCAGGGTAGAAAATCACGTGTCAGTAAGAACAACACAAGAGCTCTCCGTGCTTTTCGCGTCTCTGTCGTTATGCGTCAGTTGCGCGCCGGATTCCTCCTCTCGCGCGGCATTCATCACAGACTCTCTCGCACGGTAAGCGTAAAATCATGTGTCTTTAGGATCAGAGCTGCACGCGGGAGGAGTTCCATGGGCAAGCACTCCAAGAAGGACCAGAAGAACAGCGAGGCCGCCATCAAGACGAAGGACAGTCCAGCGAAGACCACGACCGCACCGCTTAGCAAGAGGGACTACGAGAGCGAACTATTCAAACTGCAAATCGAGCTGGTGAAAATGCAGGACTGGGTAAAGCACACCGGCGCGCGCATCGTTGTCGTCTTCGAAGGCCGTGATGCAGCCGGCAAGGGCGGCGTCATCCGGCGCATCCTGGAGCGGGTGAGCCCGCGCGTGTTTCGTCTGGTAGCACTGCCGGCGCCCACCGAGCGGGAGAAAACGCAGATTTATTTTCAGCGCTACATCGCGCATCTGCCCTCAGGCGGAGAAGTCGTCATCTTCGACCGCAGTTGGTACAATCGCGCCGGAGTTGAGCACGTCATGGGCTTTTGTACCGAGGAGCAATACAAGAGCTTCCTTAAGGGCTGTCCGGCGTATGAGAACAGCTTGGTGAACAACGGTGTCACTCTATTGAAGTACTGGCTGGATGTTTCGGAGAAGGAGCAACACCGGCGGTTCGTGGCGCGCATCACCGACCCGACAAAGCGCTGGAAGCTGAGCCCCATGGACCTGGAATCGCACCGCCGTTGGTACGACTACTCCCGCGCCCGCGACGCCATGCTGGCTGCGACCGATACAGTCACCGCGCCGTGGTACTTGGTGCCCTCCGACGACAAGAAGCGCGCACGGCTGAACTGTATCGCGCACCTGCTCAGTTGCATTCCCTACGAAGAGATTCCCTACAAGCCACCCAAGCTCCCCGGCCGCCAAAAGCCCAAGGGCTATAGCGAGTCGCCCATGAAGCACCAGGTAGTGCCGCAGCGGTGGTGAACGGAATCGGGCGGATTGCAGTTCACCCCTCGGCCAAGCGCTAAGAGCCAGCCCGCACCACTTCGTACGGCCGCATCATCTCGTTGTCCTCGTGCTCCAAAATGTGGCAATGCCAGACGTAACGCCCGGAGAAGCCTTCGAAGGGCACGATGATGCGCGTGACCATATTTCCGTGAGCACGCACTGTGTCTTTCCATCCAGCCTCGTTGGGTTCAGGAAGCTCAGGCGGGCCGAGGAACTTCAGTTCATTCTTGGTTTGGTAGGTCCAGGGTTCGTAATGCTGCCGGTCGAGGATCTGGAAGCGCACCAGATGTAGATGAATCGGGTGCGAGTCGTCGGTCGGGTTGATGAAGCTCCAGATCTCTGTAGTGTTCAAGACGGGCTTCTCCGTGATCGGCTGATGCCAATAGGTGCCGTTCAGTAGCAGCAAGATAGGCTCGGCCACCGGGTTCGTGTATTCATCGAGAGTGAACACACGCGTCTTTACCGCTTGCGATTCGGGAATCTTCGGCACTAGCCGCAATTTCGACGGCAGGGAACTGTTGTCCTCAACCTTGTGGGCTGAAACCCGAAACTGCATGACGACGAAAGCATCGTTCTTGAGGACGATCTGCTCGCCGCGATGCTCAGAAAAATCTACGACAAGGTCTGCGCGCTCGGCAGGGGCCAGCAATACGCTCTTGAGCGCCACGGGTGCGGAGAGTAGTCCCTGGTCGGTTCCGATCTGGTGAAAGCCGAGCCCGTTCTGGAAGGAGAGGTGATAAAAGCGTCCGTTCGACGCGTTGAGCACGCGAAAGCGGTATTTTCGCGGCTCGACCTCGAAATAGGGATACAGCTTCCCGTTCACCAAAATGGCGTCGCCAAAGACTTCGGGAACCCAGGGTGCCTCAGGCTTGTCGGAGACCGGATAGTAAAGTTGGCCACCAGGGGTTAGCAGTCGGTCGAAGAGCGCCAGCGGCACCTCATATTTTCCGCTCGGCAGATGAAGCGCATCCTCGGCGGCATCGCGCACGAGGAACGAGCCAAAGAGGCCCGCATAGTTATTAAGGCGAGTGATGCCCATGGCATGGTCGTGATACCAGAGCATCGCCGCATCCTGCTGGTTGGGATAGTGATAGAGCGCGGACTTGCCGGGCACGATCCACTCTTCCGGATAGCCGTCGCTTTCCGGGCCGGTCTTGCCGCCATGCAAATGGGCAACCATCCGGACCTCGGGTTTGTCGCGCTCCGATCCGTGAAGCCGGTAGTCGATGGGCAGGAAGTGCTGCCGTGGCAGTTCATTCGCCCACTCCACCAGCAGGCCGTCACCACTGCGCGTTTCAAACGTGGGTCCCGGAACGGAGCCGCCAAAGGACCAGAACCGGGCTGGCTTGAGGTCGCGGTGGACCTTCATCTCCGTAGCTTGCGCTGCGATCCGGTAGTAAGGCAGTTTGGTTTTCGGAGAGACAGGCAGCGGTCGCATCTCGTGTGACTTGGCAATGGCGGGCACCGGCAGTGCGTCCACGAACGGAGGCAAAGTCGTAACGTTCAGCGTGTTCGGCTGCGGCGCCATGTTGTGGGCCATGGCAGAGAGGCTCCGTGCCCCCCGCAGGAGCAGGCCGCCGGCAAGCAGAGAGGATTTCGCCAGAAAGCGCCGCCGTGAAGTCACCAGATCACCTTATCGTGAGAGCAGAAAAAAGCAAAACGGCAGATGGATGCACGCAGGGAAGCCACCTGCATCCATCGCCGTGTTGGTTCCGAAGGTTGTTAAGGCTGAGCAGCCCAGTTTGTTTATAGTTGCCCGCAGCCCGTTCCTGTTACCTCGCCGGTGTTGTCATCCAGCAGCACGTAGCGGATGCAAGCATTGACCGGCTGACCAAGCATTGATGCGATGGAGTTGGCAATGGAATCGAACGAGCCGTTGCCAATCCGCTGGCTGTTGAGCCAGTTGTCCTCGACGAAGCGAATGATCGAACTCTGGTCGGTCGTGGTGTGGTCCACGTAGTTTTGCCGGGCGTACGGCGAGATCACGAGCATCGGCAACCGCGGGCCATAGCCGCAGCGTCCCTGGGCATGGTTCGCGGTGACGCCGGAAAGCTGCGGAGCAGCTTTTCCGCACTGGCCCGGCGCGGTGAGTCCGTCGGCGGTGGTCTGCGAGGTGTTAAGGATTGGCCCGATCTGATGGTCGTACCAGCCGTCAGAGTCGTCCCAGTTGATGACAACCGCCGTGCTCGACCAGGTTGGCAGTTGTGACAGGAAGTTGATGGTGTCCACGATCCACTTCTGCTCGTCGATGGGGTCAGAGTAGCCCGCGTGGCCATCCTGATAGCCCGGTGCCTTCAGGAAGCTGACCGCCGGGAAGTTGCCGGCGTTGATCGCATCAAAGAAATCGTGGGTGTCGTACTGATGATTGCCCGGGTCGCCCGGCTGACCAACAGTCGACGGTGAAGTCGGACGGGTATGCATTGGGTTGGCGGTTGACGCGTAGTACTGGAACGGCTGGTGGTGCGGAATATAGTCGACCTTGTTCACGCCCGTGATCTGCGACGTGGTCGAGCGTTTGCATCCCGTGCTGCCGTTCGGATTGGTGATGGTCAGATCGAAGCCACCATTGAAGAACCCCCAGCTAAGGCCGGCTGCATTCAGCAGGTCGCCAATATTCTTGCCGCTCATCGAAAACACTTCACCGCTGGAGGTGGAGCACATATCACCTACCGGGTCGGCGTCACCAATGTCCGAGTAACCGCCATTGCCATCACCAATGATGGCGCCGGTGCCGTTGGAATTATTGATCACGCCATTCGTCTGGCCGGAAATCAGGTTCAGCGCGCCCACGGTTGACGGGCCAAAGTTCGTTCCGTAGGAGTTGTCGCTCATGGCGAAGTACTGGGCATAGTTCCAGAGCCCAGTCACGGTGTTGCCATCGTAGTAGCCCATGGTCAAGCCCGTAGTCAGTACCTGCTGCGGCGGCGCGCTGGGCGGCGGGCCGGCAGTACCCGTGTTGGCCGGAAACAGGTCCATCAATCCAGCGTCAAATGCCAACTGCTCGGGCAAATAATTGTGGTCCTGATCGTTAGTGGCCGCTTGGGACAGGTCCAGCCGGAATGGGTTGGTGGCGCCGGCCCCGTTTGCAGGATTCAGATTGGGGTTGGCGTTCAGCAACGCATAGCTGTAACCATTAACGCCCGGCGTACCTGCCGTAGCCTTGAACTGCGGCTCTCCCTGCGGGTTGGTCGCGTTGGGATAGGTGCCGAAGTAGTGATCGAACGAAATATTTTCCTGGAAAATCACAACCAGGTGCTTGATTGGAGTGGCCGTTGGTGGCAAAGCTATCGCTCGCCGCGTTGCGGGATTCGCTGCCGCAGCTGCCGGAGCGTCGATCAGCGGCATGAAAGTCAAGGCCGCCATCAATGTAGCAGAGAGAAATTTTCTCATAATCCTCCTCACCCTTTGCAGTCCACATGACTGGCTCTAGGTTTCATACATCGCCGACATCACAAGCAAGTGAAGAGGTCGTTACAGACAGTTGAAGAAGTCGTTAAGAAATGAAGAACTCTGTCGAGAATCGGGGCACCATTTTAGATATGCACAAAGCAAGCGCGCAAAAAACAAGACCGGCCGCTTGCGCGACCGGTCGTTACTGAACACTACCCACTTGATCAGTCGCCGTAAACCGCTTCCCGCTCTTCCACGACGGGCTCTGCGGGTTTGATGCCGCCGATGTTGCCGAGTGGAATGAAGCCTTCCTGGCTGACCGGCTTCTCGCCCAGGACGTGCTCCTTATAGAGCGCCATCATGCGGGCCTTCTCGGCTTCTGCCTTCACGCGCTCGTCGCGGGCCTTGAACTTCTCCTGGCGAGCGTTCTTGGCGATACCGAGATCGTCGAGCGTGTGGTTGGCTTCGGCTTTCACGTGCTCTTCCACCAGATTCAGGGTGTGCGCCGTGGTTTCGAGGCCGACCTTCTTGCCGCCGGCGAAGATTTCGTGACGACCGTGCTCCTCGTACCACTTGGTGAGGGTCGCGGTCATGTGCATCTTCTCCACGATGTTGCGCCAGCCCACGCCGGTGTTGTAGGCGCAGAAGCTGATCTCGCCTTCCTGAGTGGCATAGGGAATGATGCACTGCTCGGTGCGGCGGAAGTCGTAGTTGAACAGGTCCTGGAACCACATGCCTGCGACGAACAGGAAGTTCCAGCGATCGCGGCGGCGCTTCTCGATGTCGGTCTCGGTGCGGTCGCCGCTGACCTTGCCGTAGTTCTTGCCGGTTGCGCCAAAGGTCTTGTCGAACTTCTTCAGCAGGTCGGCAAACCTGAAGTGCTTGGGTGACTTGAAGGGGTCATAGTTCTTCAACAGCGCCAGTGTCATGCCGGCAATCGACATCCACTTGCCGCGCGCCGCGTCGTTCACCTTCGCGATGTCTTTCGCGATGGTGTCACCGTTGAGAAACGCAGTCACCGGAACGGCTTCCTTGGTTTCTTTGTCGATCATGACGGCCATGCCGACGCCGCAGTTCGGATGGCAGCCGCAGCTCAACGAGCCCCAATCCTTGTCGGGCCCATGCACCAGGTCGGCCCAGTCCGAGAACGTGCTCATGAATGAGATCGGAAACCAATCGCGCGTGGGCTCGCCCATTCCGGTTTGGTTCTTCACGTCGTGCGCCAGATGCGACAACGTGTAGCGTTGCGCATGACGGCGTTCGTCGGTGATGGCTTCATCGCGTCCGGTGAACGACACCGGCTGGAACGACAGGAACGAGATGCGCTTGGGATTGTCGAGCGCAAACTGGATGATGCGTCCGACCTGTTCGTTGTTGAGGTCGTTGACGATGGTGACGACGGGAACGATCTCGACGCCGGCCTTGTGCAGGTTCTCGATGGCCTGCAATTTCACATCGAACAGGTTGCCGACGAGGCGGTGCGAATTGGCAGCGTTTCCGATGCCATCGAATTGCAGATAGGCATATCGCAATCCGGCTTCAGCAGCCTGCTTGGCAAACTCAAAGCTCTTGGCGAATTCGATGCCGTTGGTCGCGGCCTGCACGCTGTTATAGCCGACCTTGCGCGAATACGCGACCGCATCCAGGAAGTAGGGCGACAGCGTGGGCTCTCCGCCGGAGAACTGCACCGACATCTGGCGCCGCGGCTTGATGGTGATGGCGTTGTCGAGCATGGTCTTGATCTCGTCCCACGTCAACTCATGCACAAAACCAACCTGGTTGGCGTCCATGAAGCAGGGATCGCACATCATGTTGCAGCGATTCGTGAGGTCGATGGTTAGTACCGATCCGCGGCCGTGCAGCACGGTGCTGCTGCCGTGGTGGTGCAGCTTCTCGTCGTTGTGCGCGCGAATGTCGCGGCCCGGGAAAGTTTCTTCCAGGTGCTTGAAGAACGCGGTGTCGATGGCCATGACGTCTTCAAAGTGGCCGTGCTTGGGGCAGTCCTTCACCATCAGGATCTTGCCGTCGCGCTCGATGATCTCGGCCTTGATCTCGCCGACCTTTTCCTTCATCAGGATCTCGACCGGCAGCTTGCCGTCGATGATCTGCTGGCGAATCTCCGGCACGCACTTGGGGCACAGAGAATCCGTGGCGCGCGGCCAGCCGAGCGGCGGCTTCGACTTCTGGTACGACTTGAGGAGTGGCTTGTCCGACCACTTGGGCGTAAACGAAGGATTGGGATTGATGTTGTTGATTCTGTCGAAAACGGCCCACGCGCCTTTGGCTGCGATGGTGACGGCTTTCTCAACGTACTTTACCGGCTTATGCATTCACGCCTCTCGTGTTGGATGATGTCGGCCCAACAGCAATGACAGGCCGCGTTCCACACTACTCGTCATCATTGAAGATAGTGACCCGAAGCCCAATGGGCCAAGCAAGATAGGCCAAACGGGAGGATTTGGCAGTTCAGCGGAGGTATGGAACATTGAATGGAATACACAATTAACGGCTTATGTTATTGAAAAGGAAAGGACTCTGCCGAGCGAAAGCGGCACTTCGGTCGCTGAGAGGTTATGGTGCGGAATGCTTGCAGGCGGTGGCACCTCTACGAGTTACTGGGGAGATGTCGATTCATCGCACGTTATCGGCAAAATTACCTGTAAGAACTCCGTCTTTGTCGTACTTGAGCGGTGGTTGCCACAAGCCCGGTGGACGGCGCGGAATCGACGCTTGCCTATTCTCTATCGGGTGCGACGCCAGAAATCGCGGTCCCGGAAATCTCTGTTCCACGTTTTGCGCGGCTTGCTTTCGTCCCAACGGAACGCGCCTTTGTGAAGGCTGACCTCGGGCTTGCCGTCGCCGTCGCCGACGATCACGCTGACGATGTCGAAACGGCACGGCGGTGGCCGGTCGCCAGGCAAGCGTCGAACGTAGCGGCGGGCCACCGAGCGAATGTGTTTCTTCTTGTCCAGGTCAACCGCGGTCGAGGGCGGGGCGAAATCGGCGCGGGTTCGCGTCTTCACCTCGATGAAGCACAGCACCCCGTCGTCCCAGCCAATCAGATCAATCTCGCCGCGGTCGTAGGGCACGCGGAAGTTCGCCGCTACCATTTTGTAACCGAGCGCCCGCAGGTATAGGTACGCCTCGATTTCACCGCCCTTACCCGTGAGCAGGTGGCTGGGAGTTCGCGACGGAACGTGCCGGCCGGCACGCTCCAGGCTGCGCACCACGAACTTGGTCAGCCAGATCATAGGTGTGCACGGATAGAGCGGACCTTTAGGCCCGCGTCAACGCCGCTCTACCCTTCTCGGATACACCAACTCTGAAATTACGCTAATCGCCTTGCTGTCGTGGGTATGTGATAGCGGTCACGGGACACGGTGCGCCCAGGAACGCTATCCGCAACCCCGCCCTTCATTTGCCAGCAAGCCCCAAACCCGTCAGAATCAATCGCAGGATCCACGCAACAAGTGGGGCGATGCCGAAGACTAACCGACGACCAAAGAAGAAGCGGACGATTCGCACCTCCCGCGGAGCGAGCGCGTGAAGAGCCAACTCCTGACGGCGCCGAACCAGATCACACTGCTGCGCCTGATCTTCATCCCCTTCGTCATCATCATGGTGCTCGACGGCAACTGGCCCTGGGCACTCGGCCTGCTGATCGCTGCCGGGCTGAGCGATGCACTAGACGGCGTCTTGGCGCGCGCGCTGCATCAGCAGACCCTACTGGGACAGTACCTTGATCCCATCGCCGACAAGCTACTCCTGAGCTCGTTGTTCCTTGTGCTTTCCGTCGCGAAGAAAATTCCGTGGAAGTACACGGTTCTGGTATTCAGCCGCGACGTATGCATCGTTGCCACGGCTGTGGTTTTGTACGCGACGGTTGGCTTTCGCGACTTCCGCCCCAGCATCTTCGGGAAGATCAACACCCTCTGCCAAATCTCCGCCGTCTTCTTCGTGGTACTCGCGCAGGTCATGCCGCTACCATTAGTGCTCGGGCTGGGGCGGTTCTTCCTGTATGCAACATTCATCTTTACCTTGATTTCCGGTATCCACTACATTCTGTTGACTGGGCATCGCCTGCGGGAACAGCACAAGTCGGCGGCGTCCGTGGGCAATTCTTCAGCGCACTGAGCTCCTTTATTCTGTGACCCTCGATCGCAACCACCGTCTGCAAGTGATCGTCGCCTTTGCGCTGGTGTACGTCTTCTGGGGCTCGACCTACCTGGCCATCGGCATCACCGACGACGAGCATCTTCCGCCTGCGGTGATGTGCGCCATGCGGTTCTTCATCGCCGGCCTGCTGATGCTGGCTGCGTGCGCTGCCATGGGCCGCAAGGTCCGCATCATCGCGAATGAAGCTTTGCGCCTGGCGACCATCGGCTGTTTATTGCTGGTCGTCGGCACTGGCGGCCTTTCGTGGGCCGAACAGTGGGTACCGACCGGACATGCTGCTCTGATCGTTGCCGTCACGCCCATCTGGTTTCTGGTGCTGGAAACGTTTGTGTTTCGTGGCGACCGGCTCTCGCGGCGCGGACTGCTTGGTCTGGGGCTGGGCATCACCGGCATCGCGGTGCTTTTCTGGCCCAAGTTCGAGCACCGCAGCACGCTCGGTGTCATGCAGCTCGTGGCTTCGACCGGCCTGCTGTTCTTCTCCATGGGTTGGGCGACCGGCTCGGTGCTCTCCCGCAAATGGCAGATGAAGGTTGACCCCTTCACCGCAACCGGATGGGAGATGACCTTCGCCGCCATCGGCAACGCCATCGTCGCGGTGGCGACCGGCCAGTACCACCGGATTGTCCTCACTCATCGCGCCCTGATGGCCGTGCTCTACCTCGTGGTTTTCGGCTCGCTGGTGGGCTACTCGGCCTACATCTGGCTGCTGAAGCACGTTCCCACGCCCAAGGTCGCGACCTACGCCTACGTGAACCCGCTGGTCGCGGTGTTCCTGGGATGGCTCATCCTGCACGAGCGC